>Ga0307505_10000662_pt1 | contig 35741 bp, 29 predicted proteins | sample 23_S_MG_FD_202183 | JGI IMG/M metagenome (GOLD analysis project Ga0307505, IMG submission 202183) | Soil microbial communities from Populus trichocarpa stands in riparian zone in the Pacific Northwest, United States - 23_S | ecosystem: Environmental > Terrestrial > Soil > Riparian zone > Trees...
ATCTCGTAGAGATGTCGCTGTCGGTCGACAACCTATTCGTGATCGCGGTGCTCTTCGGGTACTTCGGCGTGCCGCCGCTGTACCAGCACCGGGTGCTCTTCTGGGGCATTTTCGGCGCCATCGTCATGCGCGCCGTGATGATTTTTCTCGGCGTGGCATTGGTCCAGCGCTTCGACTGGCTGCTGTACTTGTTTGGATTGTTCCTGCTCGCGACAGGCGTCCGGATGCTCTTCCAGACGAAATCCGGCGATGAGCCTGGCGACAACCACGTGCTGCGATTCCTTCGGCGCGTGCTACCCGTCACGCGGCGGTATCACGGTTCGAAGTTCATCGTGCGCAAGATGGGGCGGACCCTCGTGACGCCGCTTTTTCTGGTCCTGATCATGGTGGAGCTGACGGATGTCGTGTTCGCCGTGGACTCTATCCCGGCCATCCTCGCCATCACCACCGATCCCTTCCTTGCCTACGCGTCGAACATCATGGCCGTGGCCGGCCTGCGAGCGCTGTTCTTCCTCCTGGTAGGAATCATCGAGCGCGTCCGCTACCTGCACATTGGACTCGGCCTGGTGCTCGTGTTCATCGGCATCAAGATGCTGGCCAAGGACCTCTTCCACCTACCGCCCTCGGTGTCTCTCATCGTCATCGCAACCCTCATCGGTGGCGCGGCGGCCTTGTCGTGGTTCGCCTCGCGCCGCGACGAGCAAGTGGGGGGCGACCTGCCGATCGTGCCGGGGGCGGACGGACCCGACGCCGCGCGGCCGCATGCCGACGACAATGGGCAACCGGAAGCGTCGACCACCGCCGAGAAGCGCTAGGAGACCACGAACACCATCCCCAGCCGCCCCGGGACTTTCGACAGGTGGAAGCCGCGCCGGCCGGGCCCCGTCGGTAGGTCGGTCGTGACGCGGGTACGCCCGTGGTCGGTCGCGGTGGTCACGTGTCGCACGGCGCCCGGCGCGTTCGGGTCGTACACGTCGAAACGGGTCTCGCCGCCCTGGTCACGGTAGCCGAACGCCACCACCTGGTGCATCTCGAAGGGATCTGGCGCGTTGCCGACCAGCCCGAGAACGACAGGCCGGCCGGCATCGATCATCCGTTTCGCACGCTCGGCCTCGCGTGCCAGCGCAGCACCGAAGGGCGGCGAGATCGAGTCGCCTCCGAGCAGGCGCGCTCCCAGCCAATAGCCGACGAACCGAGCGCCGGCGGAGCGAATCGTCGCCCCCTGACGGCGCCTGAGAAGGTCGCGCACCTCGTCACGGTCGAGCTCGGCGGTCGGGCGGCCGTCGGTGTTGCCCCACCGCTCGATGGCGGCAGAAGCCATCCCGCCGCAGAGGCCGAACTCTGGCCAGCGGCGCGCCAGGCCAACGACGAGGGCGGCGCCGAGCGTCGCGCCCAGGGCTCCGCCCACCAGGGCGCCGGGAAGCACGGCCCGTCGCCCACCCGCGGCGCCGGCCGCGGCGCCGGTCACAGACGCGCCGGCAGCGGCAACCGCGAGGCGTAGCTCGCCCGAAAGCTGCACCAGGTCGTCGTGCGTCCACGCGAAGCGATTGACGAACGAGAAGCCGTCCGTGACGGGGTCGAACGACAGGCGGCGAGAGGCTCCCATGGGTGTGGCGCACTGGGTGCGAATCTCCTCGAAGGCCGCCAGGTTCCGACGGTCCAGGTCGCCCCAACGCAATCGTAACCGTCGAATCGGCAACATCGTGCGCACCCGGACGTCGATGGGACGACTAGTGCACGCGGAATTGGCTCGTGCTCGCGTTGCGAAGCGCCCTACTTTCCGCGCCCTTCCCCCGACGATGCGCCGAACCGTTTCATATTCCTGGCATCTGGCGACGCTGGCCGCGCTTCTCGTGGCGGCCGCGCCGGCCGGCGCGAACACGCCCACGGCGATCCGCGCCAGGCTCGGCGAACCCGGCGTCGCCACGCTCGCCGGCGAACGGCTCACAGTGCACCCCGGCGTCGCGTCGTTCTACGCTGCGCGCCAGTGGGCGCCGGCCTTCGCGCAGCCCGACGCCCAGCGCGCGCTCCTCGCACGGGTGTACGACGCGGCGTCCGACGGGCTCGACCCGCAGGCGCTCGGCTCCGACCGTGCCGTCGCCATCGCCCGCGAGCTAGATGCCGCCCGTCGCGCGGGGCGGACCGCCCTGGTGGCCGCGCGGCTCGCCGATCTCGACATCGCGCTGACGGATGTATTCCTGCGCTACGGCGACGCCCTGCTCGGGCGCGACGTAGACGCGGCGCTCCTTTACGGCGAGGCCTGGCACCCCGCGCGGCGCCCGGGGGACCCCGCCGCTTCCCTTCGCGCGGCCCTGACGCGGCCCCGACCGGCCCACGCCGTCGTCGCAGCACTGGACGCCCTGGCGCCGGCGCACGCCGAGTATGCGGCCTTGCGCGCCCGGCTTGCGCGGCTGCAGGCCCTCCTGCGCGCCGGGTGGCTACCCCTCACGGCACCCGACTCGGTCGCCGTAGGTACTCGTTCGGTCCGCGTCCCCGCACTTCGCGAGCGCCTCGTCGGCCTCGGCTTCGCCTCGCCCGCCTTCGACGACCCCTACGCGATCGACTCCTCGCTCGTCGACGCGCTGCGCGACTTCCAACGCGCCGCCGCGCTGCCTGCCACGGGATCGGCCGATGCGGCCACGATAGAGGTGCTCAATCGCCCGCCCCACGCGCTGGCGGCGACCCTGGCGCTGAACCTCGCCCGCTGGCGCTGGCTGCCCGACGACCTCGGCGAGCGTCACGTGCTCGTGAACCTTGCGGCCTACAGCATCGAGGTGCGCGAACAGTTCGCCGGTACAACACAAACGGTGATCGAAATGCCGGCGGTGATCGGCATGGCCCGCGCCGGCTCGTGGATCACGCCGGTGCTGACGGACTCCATCCGGCAGGTAGTCTTCCAGCCGTCCTGGTACGTGCCTCCGTCGATCGCCGCCTCAGTCATCTTCCCGTACGCGAAGGCCGACTCGGGGACCACGCTGGCCGCGCGAGGGTTCGAGACCTACTTCAACGGCGCCAGTGTCGACCCCGCCACGCTCGACTGGGATGTGGTGACGCCGGGGCAGCTCCGCTTTGTTCAGCGCCCAGGTACGGGCAACGCGCTGGGGAGGATCAAGTTCGTGATGCCTAATCCGTACTTCATCCTGATCCACGACACGAACAAGCCCTGGTCGTTCCGCGCTTCCGCTCGGGCGTTCTCCCACGGCTGCATTCACGCCGGCGATCCCCTGGCGCTGGCGCGGTACGTGCTCGGGTCCTGCGGCGCTCTGGGCGCCGATGAAACCGACGCCGCCTATCGGGACTGGAGCACGCTCGCAGTCGACGTCACGGCCCCGATGCCCGTACACCTGGTCTACTTCACGGCCTGGCCTGACGCCGACGGGCGGATCCGCTACTTCGAAGACGTCTACAGGCACGACCCGGTCCTCGCGGAAGCCCTGGGCGTAGCACCGCTGGAAGGCATCAAGGCGATTACACGGAAGCTGGCCGCCTGACGCGACGACGACGTCGGGGGCCGGCGTGGCTGGTAACGAGTGGTGGGCGCCCCAGGAAACCGGACATGCCCCCCGCCCCGCGCGGCACGATGCCGCCGCCCGCCCTCGCGGCGGCGCTACTGATCCTCGCCTGCGGCGGCGCGGCCTGCGTCGTCGAACAGGCCGACACCCCGGATCGGGTGGCGGCCGATGTCGCGCCCGAGCCGGCCGCCACGCCGGACGCGCTCTCCGCGCGGGTTCTTTCCGACTCCACCGCGCTCGTAGCGGGCGACACCCTCGAGCTCCACGCGGCAACCGTTCCCTTCTATCGCGGCCGCGCCTTCGCGCCGGCGTGGCTCGACACCGGCGCGCGCGACTCGCTGCTGGCGGCACTCGCCGTCGTCGAGGACGAGGGACTCCGGCCCGAGTACGTCGGAGCTGACAGGCTCCTGCCCTTCGCCCGTGAGCGCGCCCGGTCGGATACCGCCGCCGTCGATCGAGAGCTGCTCCTCAGCGACGCGTACTTCCGCCTGGCAGACGCCCTTCTCGGCCGGCGACTCGACGTTGTGACCGTCTATCGATACGACTGGCACGTCGGCGGCCGCACTGCCCCCACCACCGACCTGCTCACTGCGGCGCTCGCCGGACCACATCCGGGCGCGGCACTCTCCCGCGTGCTCGACGTCCTCCGCCCGACCGATCCAGACTACCGCGCCATGCGGGTCGCGATGGCTCGCGCCCGCCGCGACGACGGCACGCCGGCCCTCGACGCGGCGGCACGCCTGGCGGCCGGCGACACGTCCGACGTCACGCCACTGCTGCGCCGGCGCCTCGCCCGCACCGGCGACTGGCTGGGCCGGCAGCCGGCGACGGCGTCGGCTCGCATATTCGACCCCGCACTCGCCGACGCGCTGCGACGGTTCCAGGCGCGCGCCGGCCTCGAGGCCTCCGCCGAACTCGACGATGCCACCAGGGCCGCGCTGAACCGGCCCGGGCGCGACGCAGTGCCGCTCATGGCTGTCAACCTCGAGCGCTGGCGCTGGATGCCCTCCACGCTCGGAGATCACCACATCATCGTCAACATTCCGCAGTACGAGCTCCAGTTGCGCCGGCGAACGGACGCCGGCTGGCGGAGTGAGCGGACGATGCCCGTCGTTGTCGGTCGTTCGGGCCGCTGGCGAACGCCGGTGTTTTCCGACACCATCACGCAGGTCGTCTTCAACCCGACGTGGACGATCCCGGCGTCGATCCAGATGGAGAGCTACGGGCGCGTGGATCCCCGCGGGATCGTCCGCGGCCCGGGGCCCGGCAATCCGCTCGGACGCGTCAAGTTCGTGTTCCCGAACCCTCACGGCATCTACCTCCACGACACCAACAGCCGCCGCAGTCTGTCGGCGGACTACCGGGCACTTTCGCACGGGTGCATCCGCCTGGCCGACCCACGTGGGCTGGCCGGCGACCTCGTAACCGGCCCGGAGTGGGACTCCACGCGGGTGGCGGCGCGGTTCAACGGTCCGTGGGTGACGGAAGAGGTGGACCTGGAGGCGCCGCTGCCGGTGCACCTGGTGTACTTCACTGCGCTGCCCGGCCCCGGCGGCGTCGTGGAGCGCGTCGACGACGTTTACGGCTGGGACGCTCCGCTTGCGCGCGCCCTGGGGTTCGACGAGGCGGACCTCGCCGCCGCGCGCGCAGCAACGCCCGCGCCGCGCCGACCCGAGGGGTGACCGGCGTCGGGCCGCGCCGGCGCTGCCTCGCGGTAGTTTGCGCAGCGCCCGTCACTGCCCCCACGCCCGTGTTTCCCGTCCTCCGGCCGATCCTCAACAGGGGCGGCGCCGGCTACTCGATCTCGCGGGACGAGACCGTAGAGCACCTCCAGCCGCACATCGAGCGCGGACTCGCACTGATGCGGACGTACGATGCGACCGTGCCGGCGCTGGGCGCCGAGGACGCCGCCCGACTCGACGCGCTCATGCCCTACCTCCGGACAGAGGTAGGCAAGCTGTACGAGTCGGTCTTCAGCGCCGGCGGAACCGCCCCGACGGGCGTGGGTGCCGTGGCGCCGGCCACCGGCAGCGACGTCGACCCGCTCGACGCGCTCCTGCGCCGGGAGCGAGAGTTTGGAAAGGAGCTGCTCGCAGAAGTCGACTCCGTCCATCACCAAGAGCGTACCCGCGCCATTCTCAGGGCGGTGGCCGCCGGCTCCACGGGTCGCCTCGACGTGCTGCGCGAGTTCGCCGCGCGCCGGCCGGCGCGGCGCGAGCAGTAGGTAGCCCGTGCCCGCCGACGCGGCCGCCCTCGGCGCGCCTGCCTTTCCGGAGGTCGTCGTCTCGGGCATCCAGCCCTCGGGTACGCTCCATCTGGGCAACTACTTCGGGGCGCTGCGGCAACACGTGAGTCTCTCGCAGGAGGCCGGCGAAGCATACTTTTTCATCGTCAACTACCACGCGTTGACGACCGTCCGTGACCCGGAAGCCCTGGCGCGGTACACGTTGGACGTCGCGCTCGACTATCTCGCCCTCGGGTTCGACCCGACGCGCGCGCAGCTCTTTGCGCAGTCCGACATTCCGGAGGTACTGGAGCTGGCCTGGATCTTCCTCTGCCTGACGCCGGTCAGCCGGCTCGAGCTCGGGGTCGCGTACAAGGAGAAGGTCGAACGCGGCCTGCCGGCGAACGCCGGCCTGTTAACCTACCCGATCCTGCAGGCCGCCGACATCCTCGTGTACGGAGGCACGGTCGTCCCCGTGGGTGCCGACCAGCGGCAGCACGTCGAGATGACCCGCGACGCGGCGGCGAAGTTCAACCAGGCGTGGTCGCCCAACGCGCCCGTCTTCCCGGAGCCCGAGCCGTTGATCCTGGATGAGGTAGCGGTGGTGCCCGGAACGGACGGTCGCAAGATGTCCAAGTCGTACGGAAACACCATCGGCATCTTCGACGAGGGCGCCGAGCTCAAGCGCGCGGTGATGTCCGTCGTGACCGACTCCACGCCCATGGAGGAGCCCAAGGACCCCGACGCCGACAACGTCTTCGCGCTGATCCGGCTGTTCGCCGCGCCGGCGCAACGCGAGGAGATTGCGGCGGCCTACCGCGCCGGCGGCTACGGCTACGGCCACGCAAAGAAGGCCCTCCTCGACCTCATCGACGCCCACTTCGCGGAGGCTCGCGAGCGCCGGCGCGCCCTCGCCGCGCGTCCGGACGACGTCCGCGACGTGCTCGCCACCGGCGCCGGCGCGGCGCGGCGGAAGGCGGGAGCCATCATGGAGGTCGTGCGGGGGCGGACGGGGTTGGTGAGGTTTGGGAAGTAGTCAATAGTCAGTAGTCAGTTAACGAAAACCTGCGAACTGCCAAGAGGAGTAACCTCTAATAGGTGCTAGCCCGCTAGCTGCCAAGCGACTGATAACTGCAAGCTGCAAACGGCAAAACGGCAAACGGCAAACGGCAGAGTTGCTACTCATCCTCGACAACTACGACTCGTTCACCTGGAACCTCGTGCACCTCGCGGCGACGGAGGCGGAGGTGCGGGTGGTGCGCAACGACGAGATCTCGGTGACGGAGGTCCTCGCGTTGGCGCCGGCCGGCGTGCTCATCTCGCCGGGACCGGGGGTCCCGGGCGACGCCGGCGTGACGGAGGACCTGATCCGAGCCGCGGGGCGCATCCCTGTGTTCGGCGTGTGTCTCGGGATGCAGGCCATCGCCGAGGTCTACGGCGGACGGGTCGTCCGAGCCCCCGAGCCGGTGCACGGAAAGACCAGCCGCGTCCGCCACGATGGCCGCGGCGTGTTCGAGGGCGTCGCGCCCGACTTCGAGGCCACGCGCTACCACTCGCTGTGCGTGGACGCCTCGTCCGTTCCGCCGGCCCTCGAGGTCTCCGCGCACAGTGCCGACGGACTGGTGATGGGCCTGCGGCACCGCGTGCTGCCGCAGGAAGGGGTGCAGTTCCACCCCGAGAGCATCCTCACGACGGAGGGACCGCGCATCGTCGCGAACTGGGTGCGTCGCTGCGCCGGCGCGGGCCGGCACCACGCGCTGACCGGGGCGTCGGCATGACGCCCCGCTTGAAAGTCAACGGTGTTACGAGCCTCCAAGACGCCCGCGTGTGCGCGGCACTTGGGGTCGAGTACCTGGGGTTCGAACAGGACCCGGCGTCTGCGCGGTACGTCGCTCCCGCCGGCTCACGGGAAATCATCGAGTGGGTCGTCGGTCCGGAGCCCGTGGGCCTGTTCCCGCAACGTGCCGGCGCAGACGAGGTGCTGGCAGCGTGCCGCGCCGGCGGATTCCGCATGGCACAGCTCACCGACGCCGGCCCGGACGTGTGCCGCGACGTCGAGGCAGCCGGAGTGCCGGTGATCCGTACGTTCCCCGTGCTCCACGACGCGTCCGGAGAGCAGCTCGTGGCCATGCTCGAGCCGTTCGCCGGCGCGGCCAGCTTCGTGCTCCTCGACACACACGGCACCAGCCTGTGGGGCGGCGCCGGCGAGAGCGTCGGCTGGCGGGTGCTTCGCGAAGCGGCCGCGTCGACGCCGCTCTTTCTCGCCGGGAGCGTGAGCGCCGGCAACGCGGCGGAGGCGTTGCGCGTCCGCCCCTTCGCAGTCGACGTGGGCCCGTCGGTAGAGGAGGCACCCGGCGTTCTCGACTTCCGCGTTCTCGGCGAGTTGGTCGAGGCCCTGTCGGACGACGGGCGCGCCAACTGAGCCGCTCGCTACCTTTGGGACCATGACCAAGCGCCTCATCGAGATCGCCCACGCCCGGAGCGGCGACAAGGGAGACGCTGTCAACGTCGGCCTGATCGCGCGACAGCCGGCGTACTACGACGTGATCCGCGAGCGCGTCACGACCGAACGCGTGAAGGAGCACTTCGGCCCGATGGTTAGCGGACACGTCGAGCGCTTCGAACTACCGAATCTGAACGCGCTCAACTTCCTGCTGCACGGGGCGCTGGGCGGCGGGGGTACGGTGTCGCTCAAGCTCGACGCCCAGGGAAAGACGTTCGCGTCGCACCTGCTGCGGATGGAGATCGAGGTCCCTGGGGATCAGTGAGCGGTGAACCGAGGACAGTAGGCGGAGGACCGTCCGCCACGAAGGGTAACGACAGCGCGGCGCTCGGCCGGCACCGTCTGCTACCCACTGTCTACGCTCTACTGGCACTCGCGCTGCTGGCCGGCTGCGCCGGCGAGCCGGCTCGGCCCGCGCCCGACCCCGCGGTGGTGAACGTGCTCGCCGAGGTCCTCCTGGCCGAGTCGCGGGCCGCGGCCGACGGAGCCGACGCGGACAGTGCCCGGACCGCCGCGCTCGCGGCGCACGATGCCGCGCCGGCCGACCTCGATCGCTGGCTCGCCGACGCGGCCGACGATCCCGACGAGGGCGAGGCGTTGTGGGAGGCCGTAGCGCAACTGCTCGACGCCGAGCGTCTCTCGGGCGGGCGGTGACGCCCGTACCTTTACGCGCTCCACCAGGCCCGTGCACGTACAGATACTCACGACCGGAGGCACCATCGACAAGGTGTACTTCGACGCCCGCAGCGACTTTGAGGTGGGCGAACCTCAGGTGTCCGAGATCCTCCGGACGGCGGGCGTGGGATTCGACTTCGCCGTCGAGTCGCTCTTCCGGAAGGACAGCCTGGAGATCACCGACGACGACCGCGCAGAGATTGCCGCACACGTCGCCCGCGCGGGTTCAAACCACCTCATCGTGACGCACGGCACGGACACGATGGTCGAGAGCGCCCGGGCCATCGAGGAGGCGCTGGGGCTGGATACGTCGAAAACCGTTGTGCTGGTAGGCTCGTTGGCGCCGGCGCGTTTCCGTGCCTCCGACGCTGAATTCAACGTCGGATTCGCGGCCGCCTGCGTGCAGGCCTTGCCGGCTGGCGTGTGGATCGCCATGAACGGGCGCTTCTTCCGGCCGCGTGAGGTCAGGAAGAATCTCGAGGCCAACCGGTTCGAGGCCGTCGACTAAGCTGAATTTTTAGCATAGAGCATCCGTAGGGGTGGCGGTGCCCCCCTACATTCGCCTGTTCCCCGTCCCCCACATGCACCTGCGCCCCTACGTTCTGATGGCGGCCGCGCTGTCAGCGCCGCTGGCGCCGGCGCGGGGGCAGACGGCGACCTGCGACGGCGGAACGGCCGCCGGATACCCGTGCTTCAACGTCGATCTGATGGCCCGCGTACCGCTGTCGACGTTCGGAGCGGGCGCCAGCCGCATCAGCGAGGCCTGGGGCTGGACGGACCCGGCCGACGACCGCGAGTACGCGATCGTCGGCGTCGTGGACGGCACTGTATTCGTCGACGTGACGCAACCGACCGCCCCTGTGTACCTGGGCAAGCTGCCGAGCGCGCTCCCGCACCCGGTCAACGGCAGATGGAGGGTGTTCCGGACGTACGGCAACCACGTGTTCGTGGGTAGCGAGATCAACGACCACGGTATCCAGGTTTTCGACCTGACGCGCCTTCGCAGCGTGACGTCCCCGCCGGTCACCTTCACAGTGGACGCCCATTACACCGGCAACGGGAACACCCACACGATCTGGATCAACGAGGCGACAGGCTACATGTACCTCGCAGGGGCCACCGAGGCCGGCTACGCGTGCAACGCCGGCGGGCTTCACATCGTGGACGTGAGCTCCCCCCTGAGCCCCGTCTTAGCAGGTTGCTTCCAGGACCCCGGCGGACCCGTCTACGTGCACGAGACAGAGTGCGTGGTGTACGCCGGCCCGGACGCGGACTATACGGGACGAGAGATCTGTGTCAACTACGTCGCCTCGATGGTGACGTTCGTCGACGTCACCGACAAGGCCAACCCCACCGTGATCAGCCGCGCGTCGTATCCCCTGCCCGGATACACGCACCAGGGGACGTTCACGTCGGACTGGCGCCACCTGCTCGTCGACGACGAGCTGGACGAAACGAACGGCTCCTTCGCGACTGCGCGGACCATAATCCTCGACGTCCAGGACCTCGACGACGTGGAGTACGTGGGCGCATACATGTCGCCCGTCGCCGCGACCGACCACAACCAGTACGTCGTCGGGCGCTACGTCTACCAGGCCAACGACATGGCTGGCCTCCGCATCCTCGATACGCAGGACGTGGCGTCGGGGACGTTGACAGAGGTCGCGTACTTCGACACGTACCCGGCAGCCAACCTGCCGGGATTCGAGGGGATGTGGATGGCCTACCCGTTCTTCCCCAGCGGCAACATTGTGGCCGGCGACCGCGAGGGAGGCCTCTTCGTCCTCCGTCCGGACCAGAACGTCGTGGCGAGCGAGCCGGAGGCTACGGTGGCAGGACACCGTCTCAGCTCGCCCACCCCGAACCCAGCGACGGACCGAGCAACCGCCCGCCTGACCGTCGACCGTGCGCAGCACGTGCGCGCCGAGCTCTTCGACGCCCTGGGGCGCCGTGTGGCCGTTGCGTACGACGGCCCCGTCGCGGCCGGCGTCTCGATCCCCATTTCGATGGAAGTCGGATCGCTGCCGCCTGGCATCTACGTCGTCCGCGTCCATGGCGAGACTTTTGCGGCCTCCCGCTCCCTGTCGATCGTCCGCTGAACCGAAATCCAACACACGCAACCCGATGTCCGTCGCTTACCGGCTCCCCCTCGCGCTCGCCGCCGCCCTGTTGGTGGCGATCGCTCCTGACTCCGCCAGCGCGCAGGCGTCCTTCGCGGCCTGCACCGGCGGCAACGCCGGCGGCTTCGCCTGCAACGGCGTCGACCTCATGGCCCAGATGCCGCTGGGCACGTTCTCAACGACGGGCTCCCCGGCGCCCGGCGCCGCGAACGATATATGGGGTTGGACGGACCCGACCAACAACCGGGAGTATGCCATCGTTGGCCTGAGCAACGGTACTGCCTTCGTCGACATAACCGACCCCGAGGCGCCGGTCTTCCTCGGCAAGCTTCCCACGGCTACCACGTCCTCGACGTGGCGGGACATCAAGGTCTTCGCGGACCACGCCTTCATCGTGAGCGAGGCGAATGACCACGGGATGCAGGTCTTCGACCTCACCCGGCTCCGCGGGCTCTCCGGGCCTCCGCAGACGTTCACGGCGGACGCGCGCTACACCGGCAACGGGCGCGCCCACAACATCGCGATCAACGAGGACACGGGCTTCGCCTACATCGTCGGTGCAACCGAGAGCGGCTACGCCTGCAGGGGCGGCGGACTGCACATGGTCAACATCCAGAATCCTGCAGCGCCGGTGTTCGCCGGCTGCTTCGACACGGACGGGTACACGCACGACACGCAGTGCGTGCTCTACCAGGGCCCCGACCAGGACTACGTGGGCCGCGAGATCTGCTTCTCCTCGAACGAGGACACCGTTACGATCACCGACGTAACAAACAAGTCCGCCCCTGTCCAGATCGCTCGCGTCCAGTACGACAATCCGAGTTACATGCACCAGGGCTGGCTAACCGAGGATGCTCGCTTCTTCGTCGGGGATGACGAACTCGACAGCTCCTCGAACGGGACCAGGACTCTCATCTTCGACGTGGAGGACCTGGACAACGCGGGCTTCGCATACGCACACCTGGGAGCCGTCGCGACGCGCGACCACAATCAGTACGTCAGGGGCAACTACGTCTACCAGAGCAATTACGATGGCGGCCTCCGCATCCTGGATCTGACGGCCATCGCTTCCGGAAGCCTTTCGGAGGTTGCGTTCTTCGATTCGGAGCCGAGCGCGCAGAGCCCCCAGGGCTGGAACGGTCAGTGGAGCAACTTCCCCTACTACGCGAGCGGGCTCGTCGTCGCTAGCGATCAGAACCGGGGGCTCTTCATCTTGAACCCCACGGGCATCGTGACCGCCGGCCAGGCCGGCCCGATCCCGGCCACCGGATTCGCGCTCTCCGCGCCGGCGCCGAACCCGACCGGCTCCGAGTCGCGGCTCACGCTCACTGTCGCCGACGCCCAGCACGTGCGCGCCGAGGCGTTCGACGCCCTCGGTCGGCGCGTGGCGGTCGTGCACGACGGCACGGTTACCGCCGGCGCAGCCACGCAGATGGTGTTCGAGGCCAGCACCCTGCCCGCCGGACCGTACGTCCTCCGCGTAACCGGCGAGACCTTCGTCACCACGACGCGACTCACGGTCGCCCGCTGACAATGAGGTCCATCATCCTCGCGGCGGCCGCCGCGCTGGCGGTCGCGGCGCCGGCCGCGGCGCAGGGCGCGCCGGCCGCGGCATGCGTCGGCGGGAGCGCCGGCGAGTTCGCCTGCAACGCCGTCGACCTGCTCGCGAACTTTACCCCGCAGGAGCTCGGCGGACCGCCGGCCGGCGGCTGCGGGTCGTACCCGAACCTCTGCGCCAACGAGGTCTGGGGCTGGACCGACCCCGACTCCGGCAAGGAGTATGCGGTGCAGGGCCTAGCAAACGGGGTCGCGTTCGTCGATGTCTCTGACCCCTCGGCGCCAGTTTTCCTCGGCCGCATGCCCCAGCCGCCGGGCGTCAACCTCTCGACGTGGCACTCGCTCAAGGTTTACGCGAACCACGCGTTCGTGGGCAGTGAGGCGTCCGGACACGGAGTGCAGGTGTTCGACCTTACGCGGCTGCGCGGGCTCACGGGGCCTCCGCAAACGTTCACGGCGGACGCGCGCTACACCGGCAATAGCAACGCCCACACGATCGACATCAACGAGGACGCCGGCTTCCTGTACATCGCCGGCGGGACGCAGACCAACAGCGCTGACTGCCACGGCGGAGGCCTGCACATCGTCGACATCTCCACGCCGACGTCGCCTGCTTACGCGGGCTGCTTCGACTCCGTCGGCTACACGCACGAGGCGCAGTGCATCACCTACGACGGCCCCGACGCGACGTACGTGGGACGGCAGATCTGCGCGGCATACAATCAGAGTCACGTCGCCTTCGTGGACGTGACGAACCCGGCCGCGCCGACGCTCATCTCCAGCGTTTCGTACCCCAACACGGGCTACACGCACCAGGGCTGGTTCACGGAGGATCGACGATACATCCTGGTTGACGACGAGTTCGACACGGCGAGCCCCGGCACACGGACGATTGTGATCGACGTTGCCGACCTCGACGACCCGGAGTTCGCGTTCAACTACTACGGGCCGCTGGCGACTTACGCGCACAACCTCTACATCAGGGGCAACTACGCCTTCCTCAGCAACTACCAGGGCGGCCTGCACATTCTCGATCTCGCCGGAATCGACTCCGGGCAGCTCACTGAAGTCGCCTACTTCGACACCTACCCGCTCGGCAACGGGCTGAGCTACGCCGGCCAGTGGGGGAACTACCCCTACTTCGCCAGCGGCACGGTGCTGGCAAGCGACGGCCGCTTCGGCCTTTTCGTGCTTCGCCCCACCGGGATCGCGACTGCCGGCGCGCCGCCGCCGCCGCCCACGGAGGGCTTCACACTCTCGGCGCCGGCGCCCAACCCTGCATTCGACGAGGTGCGTCTTACCCTGACGGTGGCCGAGGCGCAGCATGTCCGCGCCGAGGCGTTCGACGCGATGGGCCGGCGCGTGTCGGTCCTACACGACGGCAACGTCGGCGTCGGCGCGACGGCCGCTCTCACGCTCGACGCCGGCGCGCTGCCGGCCGGCCCCTACCTCATCCGCGTCACCGGGGAGACCTTCTCCGCCACGTCCCGCGTTGCGCTCGCACGCTGACCCTTCCCACCTCCATGCGCCTCCGTTTCGCCGCCCCGGTCATCGCACTGGGGCTCTCCGTCGCCGCCCTACCCGCCCTGGCCCAGCCGACGCCCACGGCGACGGCCGGCGCCTGCGTCGACGGCCGCGTCGGCGCCCACTCCTGTAGCGGGATCGACCTCCTGGCGCACCTCGACCTCGGCACGCTCCAGGCCGGCGCCGGCAACTCGATGTGGACCTGGGTGGACCCGGAAACGGATCGCGAGTGGGTGCTCATGGGCCTGGACAACGGCGTCGCGTTCGTCGACGTGACCAACCCGGCGGCGCCCGTCTTGGTCGGCAAGCTGCCGCAGCACACGACGGTCTCCGTCTGGCGCGACGTCCGCGTCTACCGCGACCACGCGTTCGTGGTCAGCGAGGCCGAGGGGCACGGCATGCAGGTATTCGACCTCACGCGCCTCCGTAGCGTCCAGCCGGCGCAGATGCCCGCCACATTCACCGAGGACGCCCACTACGGCGAGGTGTCGAATGTCCATACGATGGCCATCACCGAGGAGAGCGGCCTCGCCGTGCTCGTCGGCACCAACACGTGCAACGCCGGCCTGCACTTCGTCGACATCCGCGACCCGATGAACCCCACCTTCGCGGGTTGCTTTGACGAGGACGGCTACACCCACGAGACGCAGTGCTGGATCTACAACGGCCCCGACGCGGACCACCGCGGCCGAGAGATCTGCCTCGCGTTCAACGAGGATACAGTCACGATCGTCGACGCGACCGACCGCGCCAACCCCACGATGCTCGCGCGGGGCACCTACCCCACGCCGGCGTACACCCACCAGGGCTGGTTCACCGAGGACATGCGGTACGTGCTGATCAACGACGAACTCGACGAGACACAGGGGCTCGCCCCGTCGGCGCGGACGCTCATCATGGACCTCGCCGACCTCGACAACCCCGAGTACGTGGGCGCCTACTTCAGCCCCGTGCCCACGATCGACCACAACCTTTACATCCGCAACGGGAAGGCCTACCTCGCCAACTACACCGCCGGCCTGCGGGTGCTGGACGTGTCCGGGGTGGCCGAGGGCAACCTCACGGAGATCGCCTACTTCGACACGTTCCCCGCGAACGACGCGATGACCTTCGCCGGCGCGTGGAACGTCAACCCCTTCCTGCCGAGCGGTACGATCCTGATCAGCGACATCAACGGCGGGCTGTTCATCCTTCGCGAGGGCGAGCGCACGCTACTCGGCCTCTCGACGATGCGCGTCGAGACCGGCGAGGGCACGGCGACGTTGACCTTCGAGCCGGCGGAGCCGGCCGGTGGGCCCTTCACGATCGAGCGCCGTTTCGGGGACCGTGAGTTTGTCGCCGCGGGCACTGTCGCGCCCGGCGGACCATACACGTTCCGTGACGATGCTCTCGCACCCGGCACCTACACCTACCGCGTACGCCGGACCGCTCCCGACGGGCGCGTACTGACCAGCTCACCCGCCGCCGTCGACGTCGAGGGCGCGCCGGTGTACCGCGTGGGCGCGGCAACCGAGAACCCGTTCGGCAGGCGCACGCGACTCGAGCTCACGGTCGTTGAGGCCCAGCCCGTCCGCATCTCCCTCCACGATGCCGGCGGTCGCGAGCTCCGGGTGCTGCACGACGGCCCCGTGGCCGCCAACCGCGCGCTCTCCATCGACGTCGACGGCCGCGACCTCGAGCCCGGCGACTACCTCGTCCACTTCTCCGGCACCGCGTTCGAGGCGGACAGGAAGGTTGTGAGGGGGCAGTAGGCGCTGGGCACTAGGCAGTGCGCAGGTGGGCAGTGCGCAGTAGGCGGTGCGGACCGCAAGCCTGCGAACTGCAGACTGCGAACGGCACACGGCACACGGCAAACGGCGAACCTCGAGCCCTACCGCCTTTCGGAACCGCGCAATAGCCTCATGCCTTTCGGCGACAGTGCGTAGCGGTCCGCGAGCGGGTCCTCGAGGCGGATCAGGCCCTCGTTGAGTAGCCAGTCGGCGAGGGCGTCGCGTTCGCGCGGCGCGGCGCGGCCGGTGAGCCACGAGTCCCGGGCGGCGCCGGCCTCGACATCGCTTAGGATGTCGCGGAGCAGGGCCTCGTCGGCTGGGGTCACGACGCGCGGGCGGTGGCGGCCGAGGCAGACGTCGCACCGGCCGCACCGCGCCGGCGCGGGCTCGCCGAAGTAGGCCAGCAGGTGGCGCCGCCGGCAGCCGACGCCGTCTACGTAGCGGAGGACGTGCGCGAGGCGCGCCAGCGGCCGGCGCCGCGCGGCGTCGAGCTCGCGGCGGCTGACCGGCGGACGCTCGCTGCGGGGCACTACCCAGTCGATGCGCTGGCCGACGCCGCCGGCGCGGTGCTCGAGGAGCTCGCGATCGGCGAGGAACCTCAGTCCGGCCGCGAGCTTCTCCTCCGGCAGCCCCAGCCGGCGCGCGACGGGCGCGAGGCGGACCTCGCCCCAGGCGCCGTGGGTCTCCCCGGGCAGGGCGCGGAGCAGGTCCAGCGCGAAGCGCCGGCCGCGGCCGGCGCCGGCGGTGCCCCACGCGCGCAGGGCCTCGACATCAGCGATGCGCACGGCGGCCGTGCGGGCGTCGCGCGCCGGGAGCGCCCACGCGCCGGCGCGCGCGAGCACGGCCAGCGACGCACGCGTGGCCAGGGGGCTCGTCGCGGCCAGGCGCTCGAGGGCCTCCAGGTCCACCGTCGTCGGTCCGTCCGGTAGCGACCCGATCGCGATCCGCGCCAGGCTGGAGGCCGAAGTGTACACGCGCTGCACGGTGTCGTAGTCCGGGTGACCCTCCTCGGCGAGCGCGCGCGGGAGGCGTTCGTCGCCGGCGCGAACCAGCAGCACGGCGTGCGCGCGCCTGCCGTCGCGGCCCGCGCGTCCCGCCTCCTGGTAGTACGCCTCCACGGATGACGGCATCGCGACGTGGATCACCGCGCGCACGTCGGGCTTGTCCACGCCCATCCCGAAGGCGCTCGTCGCCGCCAGGTAGCGCGTGCGGCCGTCGATCCACCGCGCCTGCACCGACGCGCGCGCGCCGGGCGGCATGCCGGCGTGGTAGGCCTCGCACCCGATGCCGGCGCGGCGCAGCGTGGCCGCCCAGGATTCGGTGCCCCGGCGCGTGCCGGCGTAGACGATGCCGGAGCCCGGGACGGCCGCGATGATCTCCCCCACCCTCCTCGCCCTGTCGTCCACTCGCTGGACGGTCCACACAAGGTTCGGTCGGTCGAATCCGCGCACGACGAGCTCCGGATCGTTCAGCGCCAGCAGCTCCAGGATGTCGCGCCGCACCTCCGGCGTGGCCGTCGCAGTCACCGCGAGCACAGGCGCGCCGCGCAGCGCCGGCCGCGCCTCCGCGATCCGGCGGTACGCCGGCCGGAAGTCGTGGCCCCACTCCGAGATGCAGTGCGCCTCGTCGACGGCCAGCAGCGTGATCGGCAGGTCCGCCATGCGCGCGATGAAGCCCTCCGAGAGCAGCCGCTCGGGTGTGAGGTAGAGCAGGCGGTACTTGCCGAACCGGGCGTCGGTGAGCGCCTGGTCGATCTCCCGCGCCGGCCGGCCGGCGTGGAGCGCCGCCGCGCGGAGGCCGCGCCGCGCAAGGCCGGCGACCTGGTCGTCCATCAGCGCGATCAGCGGGGAGATCACCAGCGTCACGCCCGGCCGCATGGCCGCGGGGAGCTGGTAGAGGACGGACTTCCCGCCGCCGGTGGGCATCACCGCCAGGGCATCGCGGCCGGCGAGCACCGCCGCCACGACTTCCGCCTGCCCTGGCCTGAACGCGTCTGCGCCCCAGAGACGGCGGAGCGTCTCCGCCGCTTCGGGCGATACGGTAGAGGCGCCGGCGGCGGACATGTCCCGGAGAATAGCTTGAGCCCATCGACCATGGATGAAGGACAGCCGGGCGACCACGTTCGGCGAGGGCCCCTGAGCTCCCAGCATGTCATCCTGAGCCTGTCGAAGGATCTCGGTTTGCGTCGACGAGCTCGACGCTTCACCTGGCTGCCGAGAACAACGAGATCCCTTCGACTACGCTCAGGCCAGGCTCTTCGACTACGCTCAGGATGACAGCTCCGGGAGCTCATGGGTAGTACGAAGCTACAAGTGGCTGACTGCCACCCCACTTGACTCACGTCCCCCGCGATTACGTTCGGTAATGGCCCTGAACCCCAGCGTGTCATCCTGAGCCTGTCGAAGGATCTCGGTTTTTGGCCGGCTGGCTCTACGCGGCGGCGAACAACGAGGTCCCCTTCGACTACGCTCAGGGCAGGCTCTTCGACTACGCTCAGGATGACAGCTCCGCGTAGCCATCAGCAATCCGAGCCAAAAGCTGCCAACTGCTAGCCCCACTTGACGCCCCTTGCCCCGACACCCCGCGTTTCCGTCGTGATCGTCACGTGGAACGGCCGGCCGCTCCTCGAACGATTCCTCCCGTCGGTCCTGGCGACCGATTACCCGCAGCTCGAGGTCGTCGTCGCCGACAATGCGTCCACCGACGGAACGGCCGAGTGGCTGGCGGCCGCGCACCCGGCCGTGCGGGCCGTCCGCCATCCCGAAAACTGGCTCTTCGCGCGCGGCAACAACGAAGCCGTGAGGCAGACGTCGAGCGAGCTGGTGTGCCTGATGAACAACGACGTGGAGGTGCCGCCGGACTGGCTCCACCCGCTCGTCGACGCGCTCGCCGCCGATGCCGGCGTGGCCGCCGTGCAGCCGAAGTTGCTGCAGCACGGCGACCGCACGCGGTTCGAGTACGCCGGCGGCGCCGGCGGATTCATCGACAGCTACGGCTACCCGTTCACGCGCGGCCGGCTGTTCTCGACGATGGAAGTTGACGCCGGCCAGTACGACGACGCCCGGGACGTCTGCTGGGCGACCGGCGCCTGCATGCTCATCCGGCGTGACGCGTGGGACGCGGCGGGCGGCCTCGACGAGGCCTTCGGGATGCACATGGAGGAGATCGACCTCTGCTGGCGCCTCTGGCGCGCCCGCTGGCGCGTGCGCGCCGAGCCCCGCTCGCACGTGTGGCACCTCGGCGGCGCGTCGCTGCCGCAGGGCGATCCGCGGAAGACGCGCCTCAACTTCCGCAACAGCCTGCTCACGCTGTACAAGAACACGAGCCCCTCCGAGTGGCCGCGCCTCCGGCGCATGCGCCGCCTGCTCGACGGCGCCGCCGCCGCACGGATGCTCGCCGGGGGCGACCGCTCAGGCGCCGCGGCCGTCCGCGCCGGCTGGCGCGAGTTCGCGGAGCTGGCGCCCCGTTACGCCGATGCCCGGCCAGCCGGCGACGACGCCGGCGCGATGCCACTGTACCGCGGCTCAGTGGTCGCGGACTACTACCTCCGCCGCCGGCGGCGCTTCTTGGACCTGCCGCGGTGGGTGTGAACCTGCCTTACACGTTCGCAGCTCCACACTTACGCGGCCGGCGTATCCACCTCCGCGGCGCGGCGCTCCGACGCAATGACGGCCCCGATCGCGGCCAGCACTAGCACGATGCCCAGCAGCGCCGGCGCGGCCGGCCGCTCGCCGAAGAGGAAGAACGCGTACGTGGTGGCCAGTACCGGCTCGGCGAGGCCCAGCAGTCCCAGGAGCGCGGCCGGCAAGTAGCGCAGTGCGAGGTTGATGGAGCCGTGGCCTATGATGTTCGGCCCGATCGCCATCAGCAGGCACAGGCCCAGGATCGAGGCCGGTTGCGCCATCGGCGTGCCGGTCGCCACGGCCGCGCCGGCCGTGCACAGGGCTACCACGGCGTAGACCGGCGCCATGTACGCCAGCAGCTCCACGCGCTGGCGGACAACGCGCCCCACGAGCAGGTAGACCGAATACAGCAGCGCCGCTGACAGCGCGAGCGCATTGCCCAGCGCCGCACGCGGGAAGGCGCCTGCCTGCGCGTCGGACCACCCGATGAGCGCGCCGCCGGCGACGGCCGCCACGATCGCCACCATCGTTCGCCGCGTCGGGCGCTCCTTCAGAAAGATCGAGCCCAGGATCGCGATGAAGATGGGGCTCGACGTGACGAGCACCGACGCGCTCGCAATGCTCGTGTGATACAGCGAGAGGATGTAGGCGGTGAAGTGGCAGGCCATTAGCACGCCCGCGGCGGCGATCAGGCCCCAGTCGCGCCGCGATAGGCGCTGCCAGTCGGCCCGCGCCCGCGCCACCGCGGCCGGCCCGATAATCAATGCCGCGAATCCGGTGCGCCAGGCGGCCACCGCGAGGGCCGGCGCGTCGTCCGCGTAGCGGATCAGGATCGCGGAGAACCCGAAGCACACGAGGCCCGCGCCGAGGGCGAGCCACACCGCCAGCGGCGCCCGCGCGCTCACGCCCCTACCGGAGTCGATCCATCGAGCGGATCAGCTCGACGTCGCGCCGGACGGCCCGGCGCGCCAGGTGCAGGAAGAGGTAAGCCACCACCGGCAGCAGTGCCACGCTCGCCTCGACGGCGAGCCCTCCGTCCACTGGCACGTCCGGCGCGAGCGCCGCCGCGCCGATCGCGGCCATCATCGCCAGCGCCAGCAGCAGATCGCCCACCATCGCCGCGCCGATGACCTTCGCCTGGAGGTCGCGGCTCTTGTACAGGAACGTGGCGGCAAGCACGACCGCCGCGACGACGCCGGCGAGAACGCTCACCGCGAGCCGCAGCGGCTGGCCGGCAAGGCCGACGGTGACGTCGAACAGGGCACCCCACGCCCGTCCCATCCCCAGGAAGATGCCGAGGCAGCCGGCGCCGAGCAGGAGGTAGACGGTCTGGATCCTCTGGAGCATCGGAAATTCGATTGAGCGATTCAGCGATTCAGCGATTCAATCGACGGTCCGGGGCGGGCGGTGCCTGTTGGGTCGCCTACCCACTGGTCAGGCGTCGGCGGCTACGCGACGTGCCAGGTGCTCGCCGAACTCGGAAGTGGACGCGGGTCCGCCCATGTCGGCCGTGAGGTGCTCGCCGCCAGCGTAGTGCGCGTGCAAGGCGCCCGCAAGTCGGTCGGCGGCTTCGTTCTCGCCGACGTGCCGGAGCAGCATCTCGCCGGAGCGGATGAGCGCCGTCGGGTTGGCGAGGCCCTTGCCGGCGATGTCCGGCGCGGTGCCGTGGACGGCCTCGAAGATGGCGCACTCCTCGCCGATGTTTGCCGCGCCGGTGAGCCCCAGGCCTCCGACGAGGCCGGACATGAGGTCCGACAGGATGTCGCCGAAGAGGTTGGTCGTCACCAGGCAGTCGTACTGGCTCGGGTTGAGCACGAGCTGCATCGCCATGTTGTCGACGATGCGGTCGTCGAACTGGATGTCGGGGTACTCCGGCGCTATCTCACGGCCGACGGAGAGGAAGAGCCCGCCGGTGACCTTCAGGATGTTGGCCTTGTGCACGAGGGTCACCCGGCGCCGGCCGCGCCGGCGCGCGTCGTCGAAGGCGAAGCGGACGATGCGCTCGCAGCCGCGCCGCGTCAGCCGCGCGATGGAGTCGGCAATCTGGTTGCGCTCGTCGAAGTACTCGATGCCGGCGTAGAGGTCCTCCGTGTTCTCGCGGTAGAGAATGAGGTCGATCCCCTCGAAGGGGACCTTGACGCCGGGGAGCGTGGTCGCCGGCCGGACGTTCGCGAAGAGATCGAAGGTCTGGCGGAGGCGGACGTTCACGCTCCGGAAGCCGGTCCCTACCGGCGTGCCCAGCGGGCCCTTCAGCGCGAGGCGCGTGCGCTCGATCGACCGCAGCACGGCGTCGGGCATGGGCTCGCCGTGGACCTCGAACGCGAGGAGGCCCGCCTCCTGCCGGTCCCACTCGAACTCGACGCCGGTCGCCTCCAGGACCCGTACGGCCGCCGCGGTGACCTCCGGGCCGATCCCGTCGCCGGGAATGAGGGTGACGTGGTGGCGCACGTGGGAATGTGATAGGGTGATGAGTGAAGAGCGATCAGCAACGCCGGCATCAATCACGCATCCCGCTCGGAAGCTCGCGCCGCGTGGCGCCCCACCACCCATCAACCATCACTCATCACCATCTCCTCATCGCGCCTCCGCGAGCGCTGCGGCCTGGTCCCACAGACGCATCGCCTCGTTGAGTTCGTCGTCGAGCGTGGCGACCACCGGGTAGAAGGCCTCCACTCCGTACAGCCGGCGCGCCATGTAGGCGCGGATTCTCACCTCGATTTCGTCGCGGTGCGCCCGGGCGTCGTCGCGCGCGAGGACGTTCTGCGTCGTGTCGGCCCGTGCCGGCGCGGTGGCCACCACCTGCACGTCGCGCGTGGGGGCGTACTCGAGTAGGCCGTCGAAAGCCGCGTCGTCGAGGCGGTACCCGCTGACGAACTCCGTCTGCCGATCCGCCCATTGGGTGCGGAAGGCGGGCCCCAGGCGGTCGAGCAGCACGCGGGCGTACTCGCCGTCGAGGCTGTTGGCGATGACCGTCCGCACCGCCGGCGCGAGCGTGTCGAGGCGCACGAGGTAGTCCGGCAGGATGCCTCCGCCGCCGAAGACGGTACGACCGTGGTCGGTGCGGTACTTCAGCGAGTCCGGGACGTCCGCCGCGATGCGGGAGACATCCACCAGGCCATTGGTGGACACCAGCCGGTCCTCGAGCTGGGCCCGTATCGCGCGCTTGGCGGCGAGATACTCCTCGGCGTCGTGGCCGACCTCGTAAGGAGTCTGAATGAGCCGGCCCGACGGCGTGAAGTAGCGCGAGATCGTCATCTGCACGACCGACCCGTCGGAGAGCGCGAACTGCTGCTGCACGAGGCCCTTGCCGAAGGTGCGCCGGCCGACGACGAGCGCCCGGTCGTGGTCCTGCAGTGCGCCGGCCACGATCTCGCTCGCGGAGGCCGAGTTCTCGTCGACGAGCACGATCAGCGGCTGCGTCTCGAACGTGCCGTCGCGCGTGGCGGCGTACGAGCGGTTGTTCGACGGCATGCGCCCGCGCGTCGAGACCACGCCGGCGCCGGCGGGCAGGAACTCGTCGGCAATGCGGTATGCCTGCTCCAGGAGGCCGCCGGCGTTGCCGCGCAGGTCAAGGACCAGCCGCTGCATCCCCTGCGCGCGGAGGTCGCTCATCGCGTCGAGCAGCTCCTGGTGGCTCGTCCGCGCGAATCGCTGCAGCTTGATGTAGCCCGTCTGGCCGTCGACCATGTACGCCGCGACGACCGTCTCGAGCGGGATGCGGTCGCGCGTGATGGTGAACGACATCGGCTGGCGGAACCCCCGGCGGACGACGCTCACGCTCACGCGCGTCCCCCGCGGGCCGCGCAGGTAATGCTGCACCTGCTCGGACGTGAAGCCGATGGCCGTCGTGTCGTCGATCTGGACGATCCGGTCGCCGGCCTGCAGGCCCGCCTCCTCCGACGGCCCGCCGGCGATGGGCATCAGTACCGCGATCGTGTCGCGGTCCTCCGGCGCGTCGATGAACTCGAAGAAGATGCCGATGCCCTCGAACGACGCGTCGAAGGCCTCCCGCACCTCCTGCATGTCGTCCGACGGGATGAACACGGAGTGCGGGTCGAGCCCCGCGAGCATGCCCTCGATAGCGTCCGTCGCGAGCTCGTTCGAATCGACGGGCTCGACGTAATTCTGGGTGATGATGCCAAACGCCTCCTCGATCATCTGGAGGCTCGCGAACTCGCGGTCGCCGGAGGCGGCGTCGCCTACGCTGACGCCCAGCGCGACACCCAGGGTGAGGGCCACGGCGGCGGCGGTAACGGCGAACCGGTGCTTGCGCATGGTCTGTTGGATCGGGGGACGCGTTTGAACGCGCGACGGCGCGGCGGTGGTGTGCGGGCGCTGGCCGCGTAGGCTCACGCGGAGGATACGGCGATCCCGGGCGCGGACGGCCGCCGCGTGGGTCAGACCGACCCGGAGGCTACCTCACCGGTTCCCACGCTCGGTGGAACGACCTCCCTACTGTCGAAACCCACAGGCTGTTCAGCGCCCACGACGCCAGCACGCGCGGATAGCCGCGACGGCGGTAGCGGCGCGGATCCTCGTAAACGACCTGGTCCCGGAGGATGCGCACGCCGTACCCGACACCGCCGGCGCGCCGGCGGCGGCGCCCTTCCCGCGCGACCCGGTCGAAGAGGTCGAAGTCCTCTCCCGCGGCCAGCCGCTCGTCGTACCCGCCGACGGCTTCAAACACGTCGCGCCTGATCGCCTGGCATTCGCCGCGCCCCATGCCCCGGCCGGCGGCGGTCCATGCCCTGAACACCGCGTCGCAAGCTGCCAGCACGGCGCGGTCCGCCAGTGTGGACTCGTCCGGGTGCACCCGCACCGAGCACGTGGCCGCGCCGGCGTCGCGCGCGGCCAGCGCGAGCGCGTCGACAAGCCCTCCGAGGTCGTCCGGGAAGCGGACGTCGGCGTTGACGAAGAGGATCACCTCGCCGGCGCCGGCGCGCGCGCCGGCGTTGCGGCCGGCGGCGATCGTCTGACGCCCCGGTCCGCGGTGCACCACGACGCGGTCCGCGAGCCCCAGGGCGATCGCCAGCGTCTCATCGGACGATGCGCCGTCGGAAACCACGATCTCCAGGTCGCGCTCGGCCGCGACGGCGCGTAGCGGCACGAGCACCCGCGGCAGCGCCCGGGCCTCGTCGAGGGTCGGCACGACGACCGTTACGGCGGGCACGTGGCAGGACGAGCGGTCTAACTTGGTGGAAGGTATGAGTTGACACCGGGTAGGGGATAATGGACCATGGCAATGGGCTGACAGCTGGCAGCGTGCTGCTGGCAGGCGGGCCGGCGGCAGGGGGCCGCTTAGACATACAACCGTGCCCCAGGGTAACGGGTCGCCGGCCGGGCATGGCGTCTCCAATCACCGAATCGCTGAATCCCCGCCACCCGTGACCAACAAGGCTCTCGCTCGTACCCTCCGGCTTGCCGGCGAACTCCTCGAGCTGGCCGGCGAGAACGAGTTCCGCGCCCGCGCCTTCTCATCGGCGGGACGGGCGGTGGAGATGTCGGAGGAGAACGTCGCCGCGCTCGCCGAGAGCGGCCAGGCGGACCAGGTCCAGGGTATCGGCGCGACGATCGCGGCGGAGATCAAGGGATTGGCCGAGACCGGCCGCCTCGAGGCACTCGACCGCGCGCTCGCGGCGCTGCCGGCCGGACTGCCTGACCTGCTGGGCATCAAGGGGCTCGGCGTCAAGAAGGTCCGCACCCTCTGGCAGGAGCTCGGGGTCACGACGCTAGACGCGCTCGAGGCCGCGGCGACTTCGGGCGCCGTTGCCTCGCTCCCCGGCTTCGGCAAGAAGACCGCCGAGAACGTGCTCGCGGAGGTCGACCGCGTGCGGATGAGCGTCGGCAAGCTGCGATACAGCGACGCGCTGGACCTCGCCGAGCCCTTCCTGACGGCACTCGGGATGGCGTCGGGTGTCGACCGGGTCGAGCTCGCGGGGGACCTGCGCCGTCAGCTAGAAGTCGTCGACCGTATCGAGGTCGTAGTCGCGGGCGATGCCGAGGCGTTGCGCGCGGCACTCAGGGCGCAGGGGATCCGCCCCGTCGATGCCGCTGATGTGACCGCGTTCGCCGTCGGCCGCCACCCCGACGGGCCGCTCGTCGTCGCTCACCTGGCGCCGGCCGGCGCGTTCGGCCGCGCGCTCTGGGCCGCGACCGGCGACGAGGCGCATGTCACCGCCTTCGTGGATCGCTACGGTGTGCCGGGAAATACCAACGACGAGACGGTTGTCTACACCGCGGCCGGGCTCGACCCCGTCCCGCCGGCGCTGCGCGAGGGCGATGCGTGGCTCGATGCGGCCGAGAAGCACGACCTGCCGCGCCTGATAACCGTCGAGGACCTCCGCGGGACGCTGCACAACCACAGCACGTGGAGCGACGGCGCGCATTCGCTGCGGGAGATGGCCGACGCCGCCCGCAACCGCGGCCTCGAATACTTCGCCATCTGCGATCACAGCAAGAGCACGACGATCGCCAACGGACTCACGGTCGACCGCCTCCGGGCGCAGGCCGATGAGGTCCGGAAGATGAACGAGCAGTTCGCGGCCGAGGGAACCGACTTCCGCATCCTCCATGGGTCGGAGTGCGACATCCTCGGCGACGGAGAGATGGACTTTCCTGACGATGTCCTTGCCGACCTGGACTTCGTCGTCGCCAGCATCCACTCCCGGTTCAAGATGACGGAGGACGAGGCGACGCGCCGGCTGCTACGAGCCGCCGAGAACCCCTTCGTCGACGTGATGGGCCACCTGACCGGACGCCAGCTGCTGCGCCGAAGCGGGTACCCTGTCGATCACGCGGCCATCATCGCCGCCTGCGCCGCCAACGGCACGTCGATCGAGGTCAACGCCAACCCGTACCGACTCGACATCGACTGGCGCCACGTTCGGCCGGCGCTCGAGGCCGGGGTCTGGATCTCGATCAATCCCGACGCCCACTCGACCAGCGAGCTCGACCTGGTGCGGTGGGGCGTCGCGGTGGCCCAGAAGGGAGGGCTAACCGCCGGCCGGTGCCTGAACGCGATGGGGCTGCCCGAGCTGCGCGCGTGGCTCGCCACCCGGCGCGAGCGCGCCGGCGTGACCAGCGCGGCCTGACGTGGCTGGGCGCCGCCTCCTCGCGGGCATCGCCGCCGCGGCGGTGCTGCTGGTCATCCTCGGCGCCGTAGCGGCGGTCGGCCTCGGCGTACTCGCGTACGGCACCGGGCCGGCGCGCTCCGGCGAGCTAGACGTACCCGGCCTCTCGGGGAGCGCCACCGTCGCGTGGCCGGAGGACGGCGTACCCGTCGTTGAGGCTGCCGACGAGCAAGGGCTCTGGACCGGCCTCGGGTACGCCCACGCGGCCGACGCGGCGTGGGCGATGACGCTCTGGCGCCAGGTCGCGCTCGGCAACCTGGCTGCCTGGTTCCCGGAGCGCGAGGGCATGGACCGCCACGCCCGGCTCCTCGGCTTCGCGACGCTGGCCCGGCATTCATGGGACGCCCTGCCAGCCGACGACCGCGGCGTCCTGGAGGCCTACTCGCGCGGCGTGCAGGCGGCGCTCGCCCAACCCGGCGTCGCGCAACGGGACGAGTTCGTGCTGGTCGACGTGCGCCCCGGCGCCTGGGAGCCCTGGCACGCGCTGGCCGTCGAGCGCCTTATCGCGTGGCTCGGCGCGCCGGCGCCGGCGCTCGACTCCGCCTTCGCCGCCGCCGCGCGATCCGACACCGCCCTCGCGGCCTTCGCGCGTGCTGACTCCTCCTTCCGCGCCTACCTGTCGCTCGGCGAGTTCGACCACGCGCGCGCCTACGCGGCGCCGGTCGGCGGACAGGCGTCCTTCGTCTTCGAGCAGCCGTGGGGCGCTTCCGCGCTCCCGCTCTTCCTCGAGGTCAACCTGCGCCTCGGCGGCCGTTCGCTCCTCGCCGCCACGATCCCCGGAACACTCGCACTACCGGTAGGGCAGGATGCCGAGGCCGCGTGGACGGTGTTTCCCACGTCGCAGGCGACCGCCCTGCCCTACGCTGGGCCGACGCCCACGCCGGACTACGACCGGCTGGTCGACCGGTTCGGCAATGAGACGCTGCTCACGATTCCGCGATCCGCCGACGGGCTCTTCCTCGCCGGATCGCCAATGGCAGCCACGCCGCCCACCGCCGCGCCGGCGACGCCGGCCCTTCCCGGTGCTGCGCCCGCGCAACCGCCAGCCGACAGCACGGAGGGCGCGCCGCCGCCGTCGGTGGCCCCGCGGAACTGGAGGGTGGCCTGGCGCGGGTTCGCTCCCGGGACCGACGTGGCGGTGTGGCGAGCCCTGCTCGCAGGCGCGGACGCGCCGCCGTTCACGCTGCTGCGGGGCGACGGCCTGCGGGTGCGCCGCGCCGGCGCGGGCGAGGTGCTGGGCGCGCCGGCGGTGCGCCGCGAAGTCCCAGGCGGCTGGTTCGTGGCGGGTAATCCTGCCGCTGCCGGCGCCGGCGAGCGGCTGGCCGACCTGCTCGCGGCCGGCGAGGGCGACTCCCTCGCCGCCTTCGCCGACGACGCCTACAGCGCGTGGGCCGCGCTCCGGCTGGCTCCGATGGTCGCCGGTCTCGGCGACCGGCGCGAACTCGACCCGCGCCTCCGGGATGCCTACGCCTTCCTCAGGGGTTGGGACGCCAGCTACGCGCCCGACGCAATCGGCGCCTCTGTGTTCGAGCTCTGGGTGGCGTCGCACCGCCGGCTGGCCGGCGCGGACCCGCCCATGCAGGCCGACTCTACCGGGCGCATCGCGCTACAGTCATCCCTGCTCGAGGCCGTGCGCCTGTTGCGCCTGACGCACGGCGTGGAACCCGCGGGATGGCGCTGGGAAGAGGTCCAGGCCGGCGCGCTCGTCTTCCCGGCCTGGGAAACCGGCGATGTAAGTGTCGCTGCGGATCGCTACGCCCCGGTGCCGGCGTCGCGCGGCGGGCATCCGACGGCCCTCCGCGCCGGCCCGTCGCCGCTCATGGGCGGCGCGCCGGGCGTGTGGACCCTGTGGGCGACGGACGCCACCTGGCTGCGGCCGCGCCTCCGCGCCGTCCACGTCGAGACCGTCGGCTTCCTCGCCCGCGCACGCAGCGTCGCCGGCGAGCTCACCGCGCGCGTGCTCCGCCACGACGCCGCCGCGCGAAGGGTGCTGAGGCTGATCGGCCGCACCAGCTAATCGCAGCCGACGAGTCGGTGCACGGCGTAGCGCGTTCCGTCACCTCGTGATCGACGCTCACGTCAGTGAGTCAACCGTGTACTCTGCCGGGTCGAATGTGGGCGGCGGGTACTGAGGGTTCATTCGCTCCAGCGTCTGGCGAATGATCCGGCCGACGACGAGGTCGCGGTACCAGCGCTTCTCGGACGGGATCACGTACCAGGGCGCCTCCTTCGTCGAGGTACGCTCAATCGCGATCTCGAAGGCGCGCATGTAGTCGTCCCATCGCGCGCGCTCCTTGAGGTCGTCGGGGTTGAACTTCCAGTGCTTGTCCGGATTCTCGAGACGCTTTCGCATGCGCTCGAGCTGGTAGTCCTTCGAGACGTGCAGGAGGAACTTGACGACGCGCGTGCCGCGCTCGGCGATGAGCCGCTCGAAGGCGAGGATGTGCTCGTAGCGGGCCTCGACAGCGTCGGGCGGAGCCAGGTTGTGGACCCGTACCACGAGGACGTCCTCGTAGTGCGACCGGTTGAACACGGCGATGTACCCCTTCCCCGGTACGCGGCTGTGCACCCTCCACAGGAAGTCGTGCGCCATTTCCTCCTCGGTGGGCCGCTTGAAGCTATGTGCCGCGACACCTAGCGAGTCGAGGGGGCCGAATACGGAGCGGATGGTGGAGTCCTTGCCGGCGCCGTCCATCGCCTGCAGGACGACGAGGAGCGACTGCTCACGTTCGGCGTAGAGTCGCTCCTGGAGTTCGTCCAGGGCCTGGATGTCCGCCGCGAACCACTGCCTGCCCTCTTCGCCGTTCGCGCCGGGTGTCTCGTCGGTGCTGCGCTCGCCGAGCTGCGCGGGCGCGCCGGGCTCGACTCGGTAGCGCTCCAGGTCCGGACCCATGCCACGATGGTTGGTGTGCCGTCATGGTAGCACGACGCCGGCGCCCGGGAGCGCCGGCGTCATGCCGGGATGGCGAGAAGGCGGGCCGCTAGCGGAAGCGGTCGGCGAGGTCGTCTATGACGCTGCCGTCGCGGTCGCTATCCAGCAGGCCGGTGAGGGCGCCCATGAGGCCGCCGGGGGCGTTCGACCGGGCGCTCTGCGTGGCCTGCCCCAGGATGTCGGCGAGGCCGCCGCCCTGCGCGCCCGCATCGCCCTGCGCGCCGGCGCCGGCCGCCGGGGCGTTGCGCTGGCGGGCTAGGGCCGCCATCACTATCGGGGCGAGCATCATCAGCAGGCGCATCACCTGGCCGCGGTCGAGCCCCGACGCCCGGGCGACGCCCTCCTCTACCTGCGGCTGCCGGCCGCCGAAGATGTGGCCGAGGATGCCGGCGCCGTCGAGCGCACGCGACGCCGCGCCGGCCTGGCCGGCAGCGCCGGCGCCGCCCAGCATGCCCATCAGCGGGCCCAGATTGTCGAGCAGCCCGCCGTCGTGGTCGCGCTCGAGCGCGCCCTGGAGCGAACGGGCGCCATCCGGTGTCGAAGCGTTCCGCTGCATCTGCCCCAGAAGGAGCGGTAGCGCGGCTAGCGCGGCGTCGCGCGTCTGCCCCTCCGGCGCGCCCAGCGCGCGGCTTATCTGCGCCAGCTGGTCGCCCTGGAGATTCGAAGCGACGATGTCGACGATGCCTGCCATTGCGTGTGCGGAGCGAGTGGTCGCCGCCTACGCACCGCCCGCGCTTCGGGTCCCTGCCGTCACCGGAAATAGCCCGCGCACTGCGTTCGACAGGAGCACCTCGTCGGCCGCTTCGAGGTCGTCCGCCTTTACGTCGGCGGTGCGCGTGCCGGGAACGGTCGCCAGCAGGCGTGCACGCATGACGCCCGCGAGGCCGCGCCGGCCCAGCGCGGGCGTGACGAGTTCGTCGCCGAAGCGCAGCCATACGTTGGCGCGCGTGGCCTCGACGACGAGCCCGTCGCCATCCACCAGAACGGCCTCGTCGGCGCCGGCGTCGATCGCCTGCGCGAGCGCTGCGTCGTAGGCGGCGCGGTCGGTGGTCTTAAATCTCGACGGCTCATCGAGGCCGGCCGGCCACCCGACGACGGCGACCGTGCGGATCGGCGGCGCCTGGTCGAGCGGGATGGTCGAGACGGCGGCGCGGCCGGCGCGGTCCAGCGTGAGCCGCACGAGGAGCAGGCCCGCGCGGCCGCGGAGCGCGCCGGCCACATCCGCGCGCACGCGATCGGCGTCCACGGGGAAGCCGAGCGCCGCGCCGGCGCGGGAGAGGCGGTCGAGGTGGCTGTCGATCAGGTCGACGCGGCCACTCAACGCCCGCATGGTCTCCAGTAGCTCCATGTCAGCCGGCGCCCTGCGTGAGGAACCGGCCCTTGAGCAGGCACTCCTCGTACTCCAGTTCCGCTACCGAGTCCCACACGATCCCGCTGCCGAGGCCGAGGCGGCCGCGCCAGCCGGCGCCTTCCGGCTCCAGGTCCACCGTGCGGATGGGAACGCTGAACGCGGCCTCCCCGGAGGGTCCCGCGAAGCCTATGGCGCCGCAATACACGCCACGCGGCGCCGGTTCGAGGCCGCGGAGAATCTCCATCGCGCGGATCTTCGGCGCGCCGGTCACCGACCCGCACGGAAAGAGCGCGCGGAGTACCGCGGACATCGTCCAGCCCTCGCGTAGCGTGGCGGCAACAGTCGACGTCATCTGCCAGAGCGTGGGGTACTCCTCGATCGCGAACAGCGCCGGCACGTGCACCGATCCCGGCACGGCGACCCTGGAGATGTCGTTTCGCAGGAGGTCGACGATCATCAGGTTCTCGGCGCGGTTCTTCGGGTCGTCCCCCAGCGCTGGCCCGTCCTTGGCGGCGGTGCCTTTCATCGGTCGCGCCGTGATGGTGCCGGCGTCGATGCGGAAGAAGAGCTCCGGCGAGAGCGAGAGCACGCGCCGGCCGCCGGCGCGGAGCCACGCGGCGTACGGAGCCGGCTGGCGCTCGCGGAGCCGCGCGTAGAGCGCGAGAGGGCCCGCGTCGGTGGCGAAGGTGAGCGGTGCCGTGAGGTTGGCCTGGTAGACGTCGCCCGCGGCGATGTGCTCGCGGATCGCCTCAACCGCCTCCGCGTACGCGTCGGACTCCAGCGCGAATCGTGCATTGCGGACCTGGGCGGCGTCCGGCGACCCGATCGCGGCGGCGACGTCGCCGGGGTCGATCAGCGCCGGCGCGTCGTAGACGCCGAACCACAGGAGCGTACCGGCGCCGGCAGGCTGGTGGGTGCGCAGCCGCGGCTCCAGCGCATACCCCGCCTCGTAGGCGATCCACCCGGCGACCCACGCGCCGGCCGCCAGCGCGTCGTCGATGGCCGCGAGCGCCGGCGCGACATCGTCCGGTCCCTCGGCCGTGATCTCGCTGGCCGGCGACGTGAAGAGGCGCGCCTCGGCCCGCGCGGAGTCGGGATCCGGAACGGCGGCGTCGAGAAGTACTGTGCCCTCGCGTTCGAGGGCGGCGCGCAGATCGGTCAACGGCAGCGGCGGGCGTCGCCGGTCGAACGCCAGCGCCGGCGCGCTGCTCCCGGACGACTCAGAACGCGCCCAGGTTCGCCAGCGCCGGCCCCAGCGACGCGCGGAAGTCGCGCGTGCGCAGGCGGTCGACGACGTCGCCGCGGCCGGCGCAGTAGCCGAGCAGGGCGTGCGGACGTTGCATGTGCACCAGCGCCTCGCGGACGACCCACATGTGCCAGGTGCGCAGATCCTCTGTGTCGAACGGGCCCAGCAGCTTCGCGTAGAGCCTGTTGGCAGCCATCTCGACGTCCTCCCGGTCCTCCAGTTCTCCCAGCTCCAGCAGGCGCTCGAGGCCTCCGTAAATGTAGCCGGCGAGGAAGTCGTGCTGCCCGTCGGTCAGCTCCAGCCGCGACTCGGGGCCGGCGTAGCCCATGTCCTCCAGCGGCGCGCGGATGCAGGCCTCCACGTGCGCCACGGCCTCGCGGAGCATCGTCTCTACGTATTCGGGGGACTTGCGGGGGGCCTGCGGCATGGACGGCGAGAGGAGGAATGAGCCGACAACTGTAAGGCGCGTACCGCCGCCTCAGGCTGCGGTTCACCTTCCACTCTCGTTGCAAGCCGGTGACGATGCGGGCCGGTGACGGCCGGCCGGCGCGTAAATGAGACGGGCGCCGGCGCCGGACCCGTTTCACGCGAAGCCGCGAAGCGCCGGCGCGTACCGCGTATGTCTTCCCGATCCGCGAAGGACGCTAGCGAATCTGTAAGACACGCCGATGGGACGAGCGCCCGCACCGATGGCGGGCTCAGCGCACCAGCGTCACCCGCTGCGCGAGCGTCCGGTTCCCGCCCACCACCGCGCGTACGACGTAGACGCCCGGCGCGAGGGCGGCACCGTCGAGCGCCTCGACACCGACCTCGGCGGCCTCCGGAAGTGACAGCTCGAACTCCGTCACGCCCGAGAACGGGTTAGGCCGCGCCGGCCCCAGCGCGAGCGCGTCCGGCGCCGTGGTGGTCGCCGCCGTCGCCCCGCCGGCCTCGCCCCGGCCCGGGGCGCGGAGCGCGAGCGCCGCCTGCCGGCGGTATAGCGCCGCGAGGTCGGGCGAGCCGGCCGTCTCCAGCCGCTCCGCCTCCGCCGTGTAGGCCGCCGCCGCCTCCGAGCGCCGGCCGGCCCGCTCGTCCAGAATCGCTCGCCGCAGGGTGAGCCCGCGGAGCGTGACGGGGCGCTCCGTCCGGGTGGCGCCCCACTCGACGAGCGCCTCGGCGCCGGCCGCGTCCGATGATGCCAGCCGCGCGTCTGTCGCCGCTACGAGCGCACTCTCCGAAGCCGCGCGCGTGGTCGCGTGAAGGCCGCCCTCGCCCAGCAGCCCGCGTAGTGATGTCAGCACGGCCTCCGTCGCGCCGGCCTCGCGGAGCGTGTCGCGCCGGTTGAGGCGCTGTAGCGCCGCGAGCCGCCAGACGGCCGCGGCCGCCGAGTCGGGGTGCATCGACTCCGGCCGGCTCACTGCCTGCTGTGCGGCCTCGCGCGCGGCGACGATCTCGCGGCGCAGCGCTGCGAAGAAGACCTCGGGATCGGCCGGCCCGGTGGTGACGCTGACCGTGGGCACACTGGTGCCAGCGCGGGCCGGCGTCGCCGCGACGGCGTACGATACTCCCTCGCCGAGCGAGAGCGACGGGCACGTCGGGCCGGCCGCCGACGCGTCGGACGAGAGGTAGTTCTTCGCGTCGACGGATCCGATGAAGGCGCCGGCCGGCGGCCCGGACGCGCCGCCCCACCACGTCTCGCGTGCGGGCAGCGTGCCACTGGCATCATTGAGGATCAGGACACCACCGCTGTCCGTAACGCGGTTCTGACCGATTCCCTCCACACCGACAAGCAGCATGGAGCCCTCGCCGGCCGCGAGTTCCAATCCCGTATTGCCGTGGACCCGGTTGTGACCATGCACCACCTCGCCCGGGTCGAACAGGACGAGTTGGCCGGTCGCTCCGACGCTGGCGCCAATCCCGTTCCCGGCGACGCGGGAGTCGTACATCGGCGCCACGTCCGCGTTCAGGAGGCTCATGCCGCCGGCGTTGTTTTCGACCGCCGAGCCGATGATGGCGATGTTGGCGTGCCGCGCCGTCAGACCTTCGGCGGTGTTCTCCGAAACACAGGAATTCTCGACGTACAGGAAGCTGCGCACGAGCTGTTCGTCGACCAAGGCATAGTCCGTGAGGATTCCGGTGTTGTTGGCCGCGATGTGGCTGTCGTTGATAAAGAGGGCCGGCGCGGACGTCTCGACCCCGGTAGCCGCGCCATAGACGCGTCCGTAGCTGACGACGCCTCCGCCTCTCACGATCAAACCACCCCACGCGGTATTGGAGCTCTGTCGGGTGAACGTGACCGGATCGGTTGCGGTCCCGTTAACCTCCAGGTCGCCGTCGACGGTCAGGTACGTCCCGGGAGCGAATCGGAGCGTGGCGCCGGCCTCGATGACCAGGCGCGCGCTGGGCTCAACCGTGAGGCCGGCCGCGAAGTCGATGGTCGGTTCCTGCCAGATGGTGAGTGTCGCCCCGTTCGTGACAACCACCGGCCGGGCAAAAGCGGAACTATGCGTCTCATTGCCCATCCACGAGTCAGCGCGAATCAACGTCTGGTTGCCGGCACCGGGATCGCGATAGTCCACGTGGAAGTCAAACGCCATCGACGAATCCGGGTCACCAGGCACGTAATGAATACCGTCGATAGCCCTCCATCCCATTACAAAAGAAGTCTCAGAAGGCGAACAGTACATGTCGACATTGCCATACCCATTGCAGCCATTGCTGTTTGGACGTGTCCAAGGTGTAAGCTGATTGCGAGTGCCCGGACCATAAAGGTCACCCTGATACGGCTGAAAGTCCGCAGCCCCCACCAACGTATTGTCGGCTGGCAGTACATCCAGCTGCCCCGACCTTCCAAAGGATACCAGCAGGCCGGTCGCAGCAAGGCCTCCCTCAAGAACCTGGACGGCACCAGCGCACGTTTCGTAGCAATAGTCCACGTGTCGCTGATCGAAGTAGCTGCGCCGCTGATGATTCGAAAGGTAGAGCGTCCTCCCATTCTGCAATGGAACGCGGTATGCGTCACCCGTGGAGACAAGGTCACCGATACTGAGCCCGCTCTGCGACGACGTCAGGGCAGGCGGCACCATCCAGCCGCGCAGTAGACGCTCATGAACGGAAACCGTCACAAGACCTCCAACACCGCGCGTGGGATACGGCGACCCCCCCATCAAATTATACCCGTATAGTCTTTCACGAGGCGTCGGGTTGGGGGCTTCGTTCGCAGGGACGGTGTTTTGGAGAACGGGTGCTAAGTGGCCGTTTAGCCGATCACTCCACACGTCGTGACCTACCTCATGTGCCGCCAGCGCTACTATGCTTAGCTGCGGGTTAAATAGCGTACGCACGAGCGCATACGTACCTAGTGTAAGGTTCATCCGCATTCCATCGTAGTCGAACGGCGGAATCCCGGCCGGACCCCAGTCGCCCGTGTCTGCAATGCTCCCGGATAGCTCCGACAAATGGGAGACTGCAGAGTGCCTGACCAGCCGCGGACATAACGGGTGCCGCAGTCCTGTATTTGCATTGAAACAATCCCAAGCAGTGCTGAACAACCGATCAGTAGCATATGGAGTTCCTCTAACCATTATGTAGAAATA
>Ga0307505_10000663_pt1 | contig 35706 bp, 27 predicted proteins | sample 23_S_MG_FD_202183 | JGI IMG/M metagenome (GOLD analysis project Ga0307505, IMG submission 202183) | Soil microbial communities from Populus trichocarpa stands in riparian zone in the Pacific Northwest, United States - 23_S | ecosystem: Environmental > Terrestrial > Soil > Riparian zone > Trees...
CGCAGCATATCCAACGCCGCCGCCCTCCGCCCGCCCACCCCACGCGCTTCGCGCGGATGATGCTGACAGATCGACCTCGACCCATTGGTCAGATTGCTACGGTTCTACGTGGTCGTCCACACCCCGCGATTCTCCGTGTGCGTAGCCTGTGAGCGGGGCCAGGCGCACTGTTCGAAGGCGTGTCGACGCAGGACTCGGCTTCGCCGAACCCATTACGCACGCGTCTGCGGCGCAGTTGCGAAAGAGCCGGTGTCTGCGCACATGATGATGGCTTCGAGGCTCTCGAGCAGGTTTGCGTTCACTGAAGCCACAACTCAGCGACAGTCAACGAACAGATGAAAGATTCGAAGTCGCACTCCCGCCTCCGTGCGGTGCAAACTCGCCTGTTCATCACAAAAATCAGGATGAACCCTCACGGCCTCGAGGTGCTCAAGAACGGCATACTCGACCCCGCCGAAATTTGAGTCGTCGCGAAACGAAGCGTCAACGCGAGCGAACCAAAATTGGGCATCGCGGGCTTGCACCAGGCCCAGCATAAGAACCTCGGGCGACCCTGCGTCGTAGCGACCCTTGAGGAAGCGACCGACACCTTCACTGCCGAGATACCCGACCAGTGAGCGAGTAGCGCGGGCGCTACGGTCATCACGCAGCCTCTTGGCCTCCACCGTGAGCTGCGGCCGAGGGGCTTTCACGCCGTTTCGCTGCACTTGAATATCGAGCCTGGGACGATCTTTCCCGAGCTCACCCCTAGGACTTACGGGCTGCTCGTTGTGAATGGAGTAATGGTTGTATCGATCCGGTGTCGCGTCATGAGCGAGCCTCCTCTTCATCGCTTCGGCGAGGAGCCCAGTAATGTCGCACTCATCACGTGCGCGGGCAATCTCTTGCTTCGTATCGGCGAAGCTCCAGGCGAGCAGCTGGTGAGCATCTAGCCGAATCTCCTCGAGGTATACATTCGCCCATTCGATAGATACCGACCCCGTCGTAGCCACCATGAAGTCAGCCCTGCGACATCGCCACTTCAGCAATAATGTCCGCCGCATCGCTTACGGCGGATGCTTCCGTCCATTCGAGAGTCCGAGGAGGCTTGCAGAGATGAACCTTCCGTCCGGCAAAGACTCGGACGCTTCGGCGTATGTAAAACCACTGGCCGTCGCGAGCCTCAGCGTCGTGCAGAATCTGCCGGATCTGCACGACCTCACCCGGCGAAGCCTCACGAACGACCGCATCCGCCCCGCTACTACCCTCTAAGAGCTCCACGGTGGAAACGATGCCCTGCGCCGAGTGAAGGACGGTCACCGCATGTCGGAGCGCTCTACGTTGAACAAACTCATCAAGTTCGGCTTTCAGGCGCGACGCGTAGCGGTTTAGCTGCGCCGCGTCTGGGGGCCTCGTAAGCTCTCTTGGTGTCCTCCCGTGGACCAAGGGCAGTCTGTACTCCGTGAACTCCCGGGCAGCCGACAAGATGTATGGCGGCACGCGAAGAATCGCCGCCAGCTCTGCGTCGATCACACGACGGTAGTCATCGAGTGACATCTGAGTCATCCCCCACTCCGTACCACGACGAGTGAGCGCCCGATGACAATCGGCGAGCTGGCCAACTTGCTCATCAGTAAGGCGCGGCATCGGAACCTGAGCGGCGTCGCCGTAGCTGATGATGCTGCGGCCAACCCCCAACTTCGCGCTGAGTTCTAAGACCAGAGAGTACACCGTCAGGCTTGAGGACCACACCATCGCGATGGCACGTAGCCAGTCAGCGTCTGCGGCCGGCGATGCGATACCGATGTCTGGGTGCCTGAAGATGAAGTCCGTATCGCTGAACGCCGCGAACTCGTTCCACAACAATATATGAGGCGCTCGCGCCAGCGGAAGCCCCTTAGTCCCGCCCACTTTTCGTATGAACGTTCCCCACGTGTTCGGCTTCAGCCAGCGGTCCACAACCTCGAGACTTGGATCTCGCTTCAGCTGCTGCGGATCCAAAACTGTCAATGCTCCGAACCACTTTTCCTGCGCGCGGGCCGTCACTTCAGCCACACCGCGGCGCATCTCAAACTCAGCGACCGACATGTTGGGATCGGTTTCCGCGCCCCGCGATCCTCTGAGCTGTACACCTAGCGCGAACGTCCACCCTCTCTCGTCGGAGATCTTCTCCAGATTGCTTGGGAACACACGACGCAGTGCTGCTAGAACGCGACCGTCCGTGGCCGTCCCCCAAAGCGCACGCTTCCACGTCGCAGCTCGTCCCTCCTCGGCTTCTGTCGCGGGAATCGCCTGCACTTCTGATTCAGAAACGGTTAGCACCCATAGGTGCGACTTCGAGGAGCGTCCACGCGTCGCCGGTTGGTTAACGAGCAACGGGCCGAAGTGGACGATGTCGGGTTTAACCGCTCCATCATGATGCGCGGCTGAGTAGATCATGGTGGCGGCCGGCTCTCTGGCCGACACAAAACTGACGTACGTCAGGTTCGAGAGGTTCGTGATTCGATGGACAACGTTGTCACGAAAGAACGCCTGCCGAAAAACCCGGGAGTGCTCATTCGTCAGCGTGGAAGCAGGGCTGATTAGCCCCGCGACACCGCCGGTAGCGAGGCGATTCCGAACGCGCCAAGCGAACGCTTCACTGCTCCTGTACCGCGCGACCGGAAAGACGCCCCGCGAACGCTCTACCCACTCGACGGCCATCCTATGGTCGTCGTTAGTCGGCTCCAATTCAATCCACGGCGGGTTCCCGACGATCCAATCGAACGTCTCGCCAGACTGCCAAAATTCGCTCTGATCGTCGAAAAAGTCGGCAGTAAATATGTTCGAATTGTGAAGGTTGGGAAACCTGAAATTCAGATTCGGAGGCCGATGAAGCTCAGGAGGATTGATGTAACTGAGCAGCGTAAGTACCAAGCTGAATTCAGCAACAATACTCGCGTCACGATTCCGTTCGACGCCAAAGATACTGCTGGTCAGGATACGTCGGAGATCTTTCGGAGCGAGCTTGCCACTGGGGCTGTTTCTCAGCTCCTGCTCAACAAGTCGGCGGAACGCAAGAACGAGAAAGATGCCCGAGCCGCAACATGGATCGAGGACGCGCATCCCGGGAGAGAGCGCCCGCACGGAATTCAACTCAGCAAGAACATAATCCGCCAGGGGCTCCGATGTGTAGAACGCGCCCTGATCCGCCGCTTTGCCGGTGTCGTGGAGAAATTTTTCGTAGATTGCGGACAAGAGCTCTATCGGTATGAACGAGAAATTGAAAGTCCGAAAGAGGGGCTGCTGCTGTGTAGCGACGTCTTCACCCGCGAATGCGCGCGCAGCTGCCGAAATCGCAGCAGCACTCGGCGCCCCTGGCGCTTTCCAGTCGATCGGAAAGATGTGCCCATTGAACCGTTCGTCAACAGCATTGGTGAGACGGCGAAATGCATCACGAGTAACGTGAGCAGAGAAGACGTCCTCGGGAACGATATCGATGCTTTCAAGCCACTGACCTGACAACACACCACGATCGTGAAGGTAGTACAGGTAAACAAATCGGCCGACGAGCGCATGAGCCACCTCGAGCGCGAGGCCGTGGTTCTTCACCAGCGCGTCGCTTAGCTCGACAAGCGCCCGAAGAAGCGCCTTGTCGACGCGATTCTCCCTCCGGAGACGCTTAGCTTGATCCTTCCAAACCGATCCGGAGTCGATCGCTTCCGCTCGTAAGAACCCAAGATTACGAGAGATGTCGCTCAGCGAATGAGCGGACGCGAGTTGCCCCACCGACTCGTCATGGACGTCATATGCGAACGACGTGTAGACACGAACCTGGTCACGAAGTGAGACGACGACGAACGGCGTGGCCCCCTGATTCCAGAGAGCGTGGTGAATCTCTCTCGCCCGGTCAACGGATTCGGCCCGCGCCACGTGAACTACCGGCGTCTCACGGATGCCTCCGCGAGCGTCCATCGTTCTGATGAAGTAAGTGCCCCGGACGCCGGCGCGCGAGGCGTCACGTAAGATATGCGGGAGCGCATATCCCTCCGCGTCGTCCGTGCCGACCCGGTAAAAAGGAGACTCGTCATAGCCGAGCTCGGCTAGCACCGTCTCAAAGGAAATCGCGCTGTCGGTAAGAGTCGGCATCGCAGTGGCGCGTGCGCTACTAAGCGGAATGCGCAGCCCGATTGTAGTCGCACTTACGCCTTTTTACCGCCCTCAATTTTGTTCCCTAGTACAGATCTATTCTATCCCTAGAAACACCGTTGTCCGCGCGTTTCACGTGGCGACCGGGCGAGGTTGCCGGTCAGGGCCCGGCGGGGCGGATCGAGAGAGCTGATAACGAGTATTGATGGCGTCTTTGATAACGAACAAAAGTGCCGCCCGAGGCGGCACCTAAGTTGTTGAAAATGTTGATCGCTTCGCGGATGTCATTGGCGTCCCCAATGGGATTCGAACGCGGGATGATCATCGGGCGGGAAGACACACGGTCGGCTACGCTCCGACGAGGAGAGAAGCTCATGGGATGCGATCACAGGACGGGTCGCGTTCTACTCGGCGTTACGTGCAGCCTCCCTCCCCGCGACATCGCCGCCTGAGGAAGGCGTCGCCCGCGAGCACCCTGCCGCAGCCCGGTCGCTGCGCGCCACCCAGCCCTGCCGTCAACGCCACTAACACCATATCCCCCTACGGGGGTCTCTCCCCGCATTTTCAGCGCTCGATGGGCGTCCACGAAGTCGGGCTTGAGGCGGAGGGCGCTGCGGAGCTCGCGGATGGCTTCCTCGCACTGCCCTGCTTGGCGAGCATGATTCGCCGGCGTAGGCGGGGTGGTTCGGCCGGTCTCCATCGCCTTCCGGTAGCCGGCCGACGCCGCGTCGTACTCTTCCTTCATCGCCAGCACGTTGCCGCGCAGGACCAGGCAGGGCAGCGGGTCAGGCTTCAGCTCTCGGGTCTCCCGCGAAGGCGAAAGCTCATCCCTTGGGAAAGATCTCATCACGAACTTCCTCCCACGGCCGGGCCGCCTCGGGATTCCGTTCATGAGCTTCCAACCGCTCGTCGAGCAGCCTCCGCTGCCATTCCTCGAGTGGGATGTCTTCGGGAGTCAGGCTCTCCCACAGACGATCCATGAGGTCCAGCCGCTCTTCCGCGGGAAGCTCGAGGATCTCCTCTTTCGTCAGCGTTCTGGACATCGCTTCATTCTACCGAGAAGCCCCTGTACTACGGCGTCTCCCCCAGCATCTTCAGCGCCCTCTGTGCGTCCGCGAAGTCGGGTTTGAGGCGGAGGGCGGTGCGGAGGTCGCGGATGGCTTCGTCGCGCTTGCCCTGCTTGGCGAGCATGATGCCGCGGCCGGTGTAGGCGGCGGGGTGGTTGGGGTCGGTCTCCATCGCCTTTTTGTAGTCGGCCGAGGCGGCGGCGTAGTCTCCCTTCATGGCCTGCACGTTGCCGCGCAGGACCAGGCAGGGCAGCGCGTCCGGCTTCAGCTCCAGGCACTTGGTGAGGGAGGCCTGGGCGCCTTCGGCGTCTTTGGCCCGTCCCTGCGACAGGGCCTGGCGGAACCACTCTTCGTGCGTCTTCGGCGTGGACGCTTGTTGCGGGGCCGCGGGTGTGGCGGGAGCGGCAGTGGGCGCGGCGGGCGGGTCGAGTTTGGCCAGTTCCGTCTGCACGGCCTCGTGCTTCGGATTGAGCTCGAGCGCTTTGCGGAAGTCGGCGCGCGCGAGGTCTTTCTTGCCCGCGGCGGCGTGCAGTTTTCCGCGGCCGAGGTAGGCGTCGGGGGCGAGGACGTAGTTCCACATGCTGTCGGTGGCGGCGATGGCGATGGCCTGGTCGTAATCGGCGATCGCTGCCGCGGTCTGGCTCTGACGACTGTAGATGTCGCCGCGATTGGTATAGGCGACGATGCGCGTCACTTTGTCCGACGCGTCCGCAACTTCAATGGACCGGCTGTAATCGGCAATGGCGCGGGCGTGATCGCCCTGCGACTCGTACAGGTACGCGCGCCCGCTGTGCGCGCCGGCCGCCTTCGGATCGAGCTGGATGGCCTTCGCGTAGTCGGCGTGCGCGCGCTCCTTCGCGCCTTTGCCCGCGTGCGCGCTGGCCCGGCCGGCGTAGGCCTCGGCGTTGCCGGGCTCGACGCGCACCGCGTCGTCGTACGCACGAATGGCCTCCTCCCACTGCTGCGAGTTCGCCTTCGTCCGCGCTACCTTGATGTAGTCGCCCGCGGAGCGTGGCGCGAGCGTGGACAACGCCTCAATGGCTTTCTCGTTCTTGGGATCGATGGCCAGCAGCGCCTGATAGTCCGCCGTGGCTTTGGCGCGATCGCCGCTCTCCAGGTGGATCTCGCCCCGCCTCTCCAGCGCCTCGGCGTGTCCCGGCTGCATCTCCAGTATCGTGTCGTAGTCGGCCAGGGCCAGGGCGCTCTTCTTCTGCATCCCATAGATCAGCGCGCGCAGCTCGTATGCGGGCAGCGTCGACCCATAGCCATTCTCGATGACCCTGGTGAGGTCGGCGACGGCTTCGTCCCACCTGTCCAGCCCCAGGAAGAGACGGGCCCGGCCAAAGTACGCGCTGCCGACGTACACCTCGCCGAAGAAGTCGTCCTTAGCCAGACCGATGGCCAGGTTGTAATCGGCCAGCGCACGCGGGCCATCGCCCTTCACGCGATGCACGTCACCGCGGCCGGTCACGGCCATGATGTCCTTAGCGTCGAGCTCCAGAGCCTTGTCGTAATCGGCGATCGCGGCCGCGTAGTTGTCCTTTTTCAGATGAGCAAAGGCGCGGTCGCGATAGGCGGCGTCATTCTTCGGATCGACCTGGAGCGCCTTCGCATAGTCGGCGATGGCCCCGTCCCAGTCCCCACCGAACGAGCGCACGTTCCCCCGCTTCACCCACGCCGGCGCGAAGGCCGGGTGCTTCTCGATGCAGCCCGATGCGACCTGCAACGCCTTGGCGTCGTTGGGCGCGCGTCCCTCTCTCTCCGCGGCGAGGTTTTCGAGCGAGAGCTCCAGGTCCACCCCGGCCACGCACTGCTCCTGCGTCTTCTCGGCCCCTTGGGCAAGAAGCGGTCCGGCGAAGAGCAGCGTGGAGACGAACAGCGTCGAATAAACGCGGAAACGAATGGTCATGAAAGGGCCCTCAGAATGAATCGCGCAAACGGAGGGAAGGGCTTGTCAGCACGCCGGAGCGGGGCGTGTGAAGTCAGCGGCTGCGCCTTGGGCGCGGGCATCTTGCCCGTCGCGAGCACCGCGTCAATGTCCATCGGACGCGAACTCGAGTTCCGAGAGATCGCCCCTCACTCTACCCTCTCCCCACGGCGATGAGGCTGCTGAGGGGAGAGGGGACTGTTTCTTTGGACGGGGCGCTCAGGTTCCAGGCGCGGGAAACAGTCTCCCCCGGCCTACGACCGGGTCGCGCGCCTTCGGCAGTTTCGGCCCGGGTTCGTGAACGTCACCGCGTCCGAGGAGGGAGACGTGAGGGGGCGGGCGGTGATCGCGTAGCTGCCGGCGACACAGTTGGGGGTGCAGGTCACGGTGGCGGTGCCGTCGGCGTCGGTGATGGCGAAGGGGGTGGAGAGGGTGCAGGACGCACCCGATGCGGGCACGGTGAAGTCGACGCGCACGCTGGGAAGCGGGCGTTGGGAGGAGTCGGCGACGCGTGCGTAAAGAGTGGCGCCGTTCGCGGTGAGGTCGATGATTGCTCCAGGCGGCGCGAGGACGGCGCCGTAGCGGATGGCGCGGATGCGGCGGTGGCCGATGTCGGCGAAGTAGAGGTTTCCCTCGGCATCGATGGCCACACCTACGGCGGTGCCGACGGTTCGGGTGCGGGCCTCGAGCGCAGGACCTCCGTCGCCGAGGAGTGGGTTGGCGGTGTTGCCTCCGGCGAGTTGCTGCCGCACGCCGCCCGCATCGAAGCGGCTGGTGGAGCCGTACAGGAATCCGCGGTGGACCAGCAGTTTGGAAAAGCCGCCCTGTTCGACAAAGGTATGGATGGTCCCGTCGAGCTCCACTTTCCGGATGCGACCGAGCTCGCTGATGTAGAGGCGTCCCTCGTCGTCGAAGGCCATGCCCCACGGTGCATTGAGACACGCGCTGACCGCCGCTCCGCCATCGCCGCAGAAACTTCCGAAGCCGTAGCGCTCGTATCCACTGACCGGACCGCCATTGCCCACGACCGTGGTGATGATCTTCGTGGAGGCATCGACGCGGCGGATGCGGTTGTTGTTCGTGTCGGCAATGAAGAGATGGCCGCCGGCATCGCGGGCGACATCCATCGGCTGGCAGACGCGCGCGACGTCCACCGGTCCGCCGTCTCCCTCCAATACGCACAGGTCGACATCGCGTCTGGTGATGTGGGTCAACAGGCCATCGGGCTCGATGTGGAAGATATCGGATCGGTTGGTGAGGTCGATGGCGCCGCGCGCGTCGACGGCCAGGCCGATCGGATACATCGACACCTGCGTGGCCGCGACGCCGTCCTGCTGCGAGCCGAATTGCCCGCCCGTGCCGCCCAGCGTGGTCAGCGTGCCGTCCTTCTCCAGTCTGCGCAGGCGGAATGACCCCGCATCCGCGATGACGAGCTCGCCGGATGGCGCGAACGCGAGATCGATCCCTTCGGTGGTCACGGTGGCGAGGGTTGCCGCCAGGGCCGGTCCGTTCTCGCCGATGATCGCGGGACCGATGCCGGCCACGCTCTCGATCAATCCCGAGGCGAGGTTGATGCGGCGCACGCGATTGATGGCGCCGTCGGAGTAGACGATGTTGCCCGCGGGATCGATGGCCAGGGAGAGCGCGGAGAGGCTGCTGGTGGCCGCCGGCGATCCGTCCGGCGGGAACGCGGCGGAGCTCGCTCCCCAGGTGGTGAGCTGTCCTCCGTTGGCGCTCCGTTTCACGATTCTCCGGCCGGCCGCGTAATAGAGGTTGCCGGCCGGGTCGAAGGTCAACCAGTTGACCTCCCCTTCCTGGGGCACGTGGAAAGTGTTGATGATGCCGGTGGTGCGATCGATGCGGCGGATCCTGCTGTTGCCGGCGTCGGCCACATAGACGTGGCCCTGCGGGTCGAGCGCGAGCGCGCCGGCATCGACGCTGCGGCTGCCGAAATCGAACGTGGCCGCGGTGGCCGGTCCGCCGTCGCCGGAGAAGCCGATGCCGCCGTTTCCGGCGAAGGTGGAGATGGTCCCGTCGCCGAGGTGGATGCGGCGGATGCGCACGGAATCGCGCGGGCCGCCGCTGCCGGATTCGACGACGTAGGTGAAGTCGACGAAGAAGACGTCGTGTTGATCGGCGGCGATCCAGGTGGGGCTGGCGATGCGCGCCAGGCGGGCCGGGCCTCCGTCGCCGGAGAAGCCGCAGAGGCCGTCCCCGGCCACGGTGGTGATGATGCCGCCGGGGTCGACGCGCCGGAGCTGGCAGCGGTCGCCGCCGATGTAGGCGTTGCCCGCGCCATCGAACGCGACGGCGCGCGGATAGTCGATGTCCGCGTCGAGGGCCGGTCCGCCATCTCCGGTCGTTCCGCTGGTCCCCGTCCCGGCGAAGGGCTCGATGGTGCCGTCGGTGCGAACGCGATGGACGCGCGCGCCTCCCGCGTCGCCGAGGTAGAGATTTCCGGCCGCGTCGAAACTGACCGTCCCCGCGCCGATGCTCGCGGACCTGGCATCGCCCCAGGCTCGCGTGTATGACCCGATCCCGGCCACGGTAGTGATGAACCCGGGCGGGAGCTCGTGCAGCGCCGGCGGCAGGTAGAGAAACTCGGCGTAGGCCACCTCGTTGCCATGACGCGCGGAGATCACGACGAAGCCATTGTCGTGCGCCGGCATCTGCACGCGGATCTCGGAGTCGTTGATGGACAGCGGTAGGACCGTGGCGCGGTCGAGCCTTACCGTCGCGCCCGCGAGACTGGCGCCGCGCACCGTGACGATCGTACCTCCGGTGATCGGCCCCTGCGTGGGCAGAATCTCATCGATGCGCGGCCGCTGTGCCCATGCCGCGCCGCACGTCAGGGCGACGAGGAGCGAAGCTCGAAGAGAGAACGTGAGAGAAAGTCTAACCTAACCTAACCTTGACCTACCCAAAGACATTTGAAGTTTGCCCCGACCCAAAGGCCGGGCTCGGGCGGGGTTGCGCGCTCGGGCTCGGGTGTTGTCTGCGCGTGAGTGTCCGTGGGGCGTGCCTCCGGGCCCGCACGGGCCTTCCCCGGAAGCACTCTGCCCCGGCGTTTCAATGAGCAGCCTTTTTCCTGCTGACCGCGGGCGCATTGAAGAGATGGGTCAACATCTCCGGCGTCTCGTAGCCGATGCCGTCCCAGAGAGTCGAGCAGTTGGCGGTTGCGTTCAGGGGATCGTTCGCCGGCGTGGAGCTCTCGCTCAGCAGAAGGTAGGAGTGGGCCGGCCTGAACAGAGGCCATTCGCCACCCGGGTCGTGCCCGTTGGCAAAGCTCGTCCAGTATCCTCCAACGGCTTGGGCGAGTTTCTGCTCCGCCGAAGTGAAGGAAATGAGGCAACTGAACTGCCAGGCCGTGTTGAAGACGTAGGGGAGCTCGTCAGCGTGGCAGACCAGGGCGTTGCACTGTGGCACGCGCTCCGGTGCGTACGCCCAGAGATTGAAGTTCGAGACCTGGTTGAATTGATACAGGTAGAGAGGCTCGGGATTGGCTCCTCGAGCGGCCAGGATCGCCAGGCGGCGATTCGCACAGGTGAAACCGAAATCGGTCATTACGTTGATGAGCGGGTTGGTGCAGTCGCAAGGGGTGCCGCAGTGGTATCTCTCCTGTGACTGGATCAGCTTTGCATTGGCGGCGCCGAACGTCTTACCGAGGATCGCCGCGTACGCAGCGCCGGTGGGAGGATCATCGTCCTCGAGAGCTGAGTAGACGAAGGCCGTCCCCTCGTCGTGATTGGTTCCCACAATGAGCGGCACGCTGAGGCTGGCCGCCGAGGCCATCGGCTGGCCGGTGATGTAGATGCCGTCGACGGTCGGTGTCCAGAACAGGTTGGCGATGGTCATGAAGCTCAGCGGCTGCGCGGCCATGAAGGTTTCCTGCGCTTCGACCATGTCGCAGGCAGACGTCGCGGCTGAGCACAGTGAGGAGCTGCTCGAACAGAACGCGCTGCTCAGCGCCTGGGCGTGGGAGGAGTTCTTGTACGGCAGGCCGAGCGCGTTGCTCTCCATGATGGCCGCCTGGAAGAGGCCCGCGCTCTTGGGGCTGGAGAGTGCGTGGAGCCCGACCGATTTCGCCCCCGCACTCTCGCCGAACAGCGTCACGTTGTGCGGATTGCCGCCGAAGCCGGCGATATTCGTCTGCACCCAGTTGAGCGCCAGGAGCTGATCAGCGAAACCGAAATTGTCGTTACCGCCCTGGGCGAGGAAGCCGAGCGCGCCCAGGCGGTAGTTGAAAGTCACCACAATCACGTTGCCGGCGGCCGCGAGATAGGTGCCGTCGTACAGATTCCCGGGGCTCGCGGAGGTTCCTCCCGAGCCCTGGTAGAAGGCTCCACCATGGATAAAGACCATTACGGGGAGTTGCGAGCTCGCCGTCGTGCCATTGGGCACCCAGACGTTGAGGTACAGACAATCTTCGCTCTGGCCAGATCCCAGCACCTTGCCATCGGTGCACCGGCTGCTGGAGGCAGTGGAAGGAGTGGACGCGACGGTGGTTTGAGGGCATTGGTTTCCGTACGCGGTCGCCGCCAGAGGGGCGAGGCCCTCCGCACTCCGATCCCCGGTGAAGAGCGTCGAGTATTGCCAGCGCAGGGGACCGACGGGTGGCACGGCGTAGGGAATGCCGAGATAGGCGGTAGCGGTGACGCTTCCCGCTCCCGTGATGGTGGCGCCCGAGGTCAGGCCGCAGACCGGGCCGCTCGATGTCTGAATGGTTCCGGTGGTGCACGCCGGCTTCTGAGCCCAGGCGGCGAGCGATCCACCAGCCAGCAGAGCGAAGGACAAGAGGGACGCGACACGACGGTTGGACATCTCGCTTTCTCCTTTCCCATCGCGACCTTGTTCCATGGTCTGCAGCGTGACACGGGCTTCGACCTATCCTGACGTCCTGCCATGCGACTCGACCGGCAGCCCGCTTCGATCCGTTCCGCCGGAGTCGCGACCGGGGTCGCACGGCTTTGGCAGTTGCCCTTTCAAGGCTCGCTCAAGAAACCGCGCAGCTCCCAGACCATGTTGTCGCGGGCCTGACCTTCGAAGCGTTCTCTCATGACGTCGGTGCGGTAGAGGCGTGGTTTGGCGAGGAAGTCCCGCAGCACGCCCTCGCGGGCCGTGCGAAAGACTTCGTCGGGAACCCAGGAGTATTCGAAGCGGATCGCCTCCGCGTAGGCGCGGTAGCGCTCGCGCGGACTGCCGAGAATGGCCAGGTCCGCATCGAGAAACAAGGTCGCCTCGGCAGGGAGATCCCCGGGATCGTGATTGCGCGTCGCCAGGATCATCTTCGTCACGCGATCGACGGCCTCTCGCGGAAAATGCAGATCAATCAACGCCTCGTGAGCGACGTCCGCGCTTCGTTCCTCGTTCGCACCGCGACGGTCGTAGATGAGGTCATGGAACCACACCGCCGCCAGCACCTCCTCGCCCGCTTCGGGAAGCAACGCCAGCAACTCGCGGATGTGCTCGAGCGTGTGATACCGGCGATGCGGTTCCGAATAGCGCGACTCGACTTCACGCCACCACGCCTCGGCCGTACCAACGTCGGCACCATGACTCCCGGCCAGCGCACGAAAGGCCTGAGCAAGATCAACCATCGACGACTCCTCCGTTCGCGTGAGAACGCTACGCGTAAGTACAGCTTCCCGGAAGTTGGTGTCCAGTGGGTTGTGTTGCCTGCGCGCGGCAAAATCGCCGCCGTGCGGCGACGAAAGCGGCGGTTCGATATAGCGGCTAAAAATGTCCGAACTCGATTCGCCCGTGCATCCCGTGACGGGATTCCACGTCGACTCCGTCCACTCGATGCCCGACCCTTGTGCCATCAGCGGTTCTCCTTCAAGAGGTGCTCCGCGATGCGGAGAGCGATGGGCGCACTCTTCTCGTTTGCAGCGTCAAAGCAGAAGAGGTACAGCGGCGAGCCCTTGGAGTTGGACAGAACGGCCGGACGCTCCGCAACGCCAGGGAAGATCGTCTTCAGCCGCTTCACGAAAAACGCTCCGATCCGCTCGAGAGATGCTCTCACGACCCTCTCCTCCTCGCCGAAGAGCATCATCGCAGACTCGGGACGATAGAACTCCTTTTCCCAGGCGTCGGTCCCCAGAATCAGGGTGAGGCGACATACGCGCTACCTTCTTAGAGGAGGTCGTGCCAGTGGAGCGGTGGACTTAAGTCCACCGAGGCTCTCGCGAGGACCTCTCCTCTGCCGGCGCGGCGGCGGCAGAGGATCCGCCCTTGTCGCGGTCGTCCCGAGAGCCGCACCCGGCCTCGGCACGCCATCGCGAGTGCCCGGTGGACTAAAGTCCACCGCTCCACAGAAGCTCCCTAACCGCACTCTCCGAGCACCGCCCCAAAGTTCGCGGAGTCGCCCGCCTCCCCCGCCCCGCTAAGTGGCTGCTCTTTCCTTTCGCGCGCAGCGATCGCCGCTTCTCTCGATGAACAGTAGCGGTCGAAGGGCGGCTGGACCTGAAGCGCAAGACGGGCCGATCCGTCGAGGAGCGCCTGCGGCTCCGCCGCCGCCAGATCGGGAAAAAGCGGTAACGAGGCCGGATCCTCCGATCCCTGTGGCGTTCGATAACCTGTCCTCGCGAAGGCGTCGATATAGGCGAGCCGGAACGGCTGCTTCTTCAGCGCCTTGCGGTAGTCGCCCAGGTACGCCGCGAGAATCTCCAGCTTCCGCGACGTCCAGTCACCGCCGAACTTATGGTCTTTCCTGCTTCCCGCCATCCCTCCCGAGGTTACCTCGGAATGGATCGAGCAAGCGTTTCTCTACTCTGAGTGAAGGCAGACCTGATCGCCACCACCTCGGCGAACTTCGGCTATGGCGGTCAAAACTCCCGGCGGACAACAACGAGCGCGAGGAGAACCTCGAACTCTACCGGCACCAATCACGCAGGATTCAGGTAGATTATCAACACCTATGGAGAAATCCCCTTCAGATGTTCCCATAATTCGAAGGCTGACCATCACACGGTTTCGGGGAATCGAAAGCTTCGATTGGAAGCCAGCCGAAGGCGTGAACGTCATCGTGGGCGGCGGCGATGTTGGAAAAACAACGGTTCTGGAGGCGATTCGCTGAGGCAAGCCTGAAATTCATCACGACCATCTGCACTGGGTTCACACCGTCTGGATTCGGAAAAATACTCCTCGACGAAGTGAGGAACGGCTGCACTTCGAAGCGATCGAAACTGCCAGCGACGCTTCAATCGTTCGCTCGGTATCTCGTGAAGGACCCCAACCATCAGGGCATTGCGAGCGTTCTGAGTGCACTGCGCCATTGCATCAGGAATGACGATGCGTTCTCCGGAGTGAAAGTTGATCTCCCGCGGGAGTACGGCGACGCGATTGCGCTCGGAGACTTCTTTGACCCAGGCGAAGGCCTTGCTGAGATTGGTCGGCGGCGGACGGTCTCTCGGCCGATGCCACAGGCAAAGGCAATCAGCACGATCCACAAGGCGAAAGGGTTGGAGCGAACGGACGTACTGAATGCCGTGCGACGCAAGGAGCTTTCCGGACACAATTGAGGGGCGCCATCGTCTTTACGTCGCGATGAGCCGCTCGAGTAGTCGCCTGACTCTCGTCGTCCCGCGCTCGGATCCGAGCCCATTGCTTAAATTGTGAACGACCGGTAGGTCCGTAGAGAACTGAGGGCCTCGGTGACTTCAACCTTCCCAACGCGTGAGCACCCTCCCCACATTGATCGCGCGAATCGTGCCGGCTGCGGTGTCGTGAAAGGACTCCTCGGCTGGCAGCTCGTCGAGAGCGAGATAGTCTTCTGCGCGGCAGGTCAGGACGATGACCTGGGCGTTGACCGCGGTTCTCTGTAGCACGTTGCGGAACCAGAGGAGGCGGGCGGGGTCGCTGTGTACGAGGTGGTCGTCGAGGACGATCGTGCTCTTGAGTTGGTCGGCGATGGTCAGGCGGATCAGGGCGGCGAGCTGGTCGCGGGTTCCGACCGATAAAGCATCGAGAACTTCGTCGCCGGTGGCGGTGGTGGTCATCGCCTCGAGGGCCTCGGCCTTGAGGGTCGCGTCCAGGCGGAGGCCTCGATAGCGGCCGGCGGTGAGCTCCTCGAACCTGGCGGTGACGGGGCCGGCCAGGGCTCGTCCCAGATGAGCGCCTTCTTCGTTCTCGACTTCGCGGAGGGTGTCGCGGAGGAGCTTCCAGGCGTCCGCGTCGATTTCCAGCTCGCGCTCGCGCGTCTCCGCGGCAATACGCGCCTCCTCGATCCTCTCCACTTCTTCGCGTAGAGCGGCGCCACCGACTTTGGAGAGCGCTCCCTCTTTCATGTTGAGCTCTTCTTTCGCCCGGTCGTGCTCGCGGATGGCCAGTTGGAGGTTACTTCTGGCGGACTCCACGTCGACCGTTGTGGCCGGCGGTTTGATCGGCAACGCGGTCCACTCGGCCTCCCGCTCCTGGACGAGCAACATGGCGCGATTTCGATCCAGTTTGTCGACTTGCAGGCGCACTTCATTCAACGCTCCTTTGCGCGCGCTGCAATCGACCCGTAATGCGTCGAGTGCGGTGAGCGCACGATCGCGCCCTTCCTTCGCGATGCGATGCGCTTTCTGGGCCTGGAGGAGCGCGGCCTGCGTCTTCTGACCTTTGCTACTGGCCTCTGCTACAAGCGCCTCAATGCGCGCCGCCGTCTCGGACTGTTCCTTTTCCAGGGACTGGAGCTGTTCGTCTGTCTCTGCCTGGAGACGGTCGAGGTCCGTCGACGGGAACGCCGCCAGCTTCGCGTCTCGTTGTGTCTCCAGTTCCGCTGCCCGCTTCTGCGCCTCGGAGAGCTGGTACTCGGCCATCGTCACTTTCTGCTCGGACGCCGCCAACTCGCCCTGTAAGGCGCGATGCTCCTCCGCCAATCCCTGGTGCAGGAGCTCGGCCTTCGACTCTGGCGGACTGCCCGACTTTCTGTACCGTTCTTCGAGGCCTTGAAGGTCGTCCGTGCCAATCGCCAGTCTTCGCGCCTCGACCTCGTCGAGGGCGACTGCTCCCGCTCCCGCCTTTCCCTCGTGGATCTTCGCCTGGTCCTGAAGGCCTTGCGCTTCGGCCCGAAGGCGTTCGACGGTTCTCTTCTGTTCGGCGACCGCCGCCTGATCCCGTGCAAGGCTCGCCAGAAGATCTTCGACCTCCGTCCTGGTTTTCGCTTTCGCTCTATTGAGAACAGGGAGGGCCTCGTCTTGCCACCGAATCCGAAGCGCTTCGACGGCTTTTCTTCTCTCGACGCTCCCTGCAGTGATGTCGACTTCGAGCAGATCCGCAATGTCCAGCTTCATTGTGCGCTCGGCCTCGAATGTGCGAGCGGCGGAGATCGTGATCTCGACCGAGGGCTGTTGGTCGACGGCCGCGCGGATCGCCAGCGCTGCTGATGGCCGGACTGCCACGGTGATTCCTCCGCCGAGGGCCGCCTCGGCCTTCTCCAGATCCCGTTCGAGCTGGAGCAGCGCCTTCAATTGCTCCGCGCTCGGAAGGCTTTCGGACGTCTTGGCAAGCTTCAACTCAGTCTTCGCTACCTTCTTCTCGAGAGCGGTGGCCTCAGTGTCCTTCTTGTCTGCCTCACTCCTTGCTCTGAGTGCAGCGTCCCTGGCCTGGGTCGCTTCCTCGATTGCAGAGACCGAAACACGCCAGCGAACGAACGCAACGACCGCTCTTGCGACGTCGACCTCGATGCCCGCAGTCTGCACTTTCTCACGTGCTTGCTCGCGGGTTTTGACCGCTTGCGCCAAGGTGGCCTTGGCGGCAGTGACTGCGCTCTGCGCCTGCTTGGCGTCGTCGCGCGCCTTGATCGCGGCGACGATCTCTGTTTTCTTGCCGCCGAGTGTGAGTAGCCCCGCCGCCAGATCGGAGACCCGTTGTGCAAGCTGTGCGCGCTTCAGCTCTCGTTCGCGCTCCGAGTCCTCGCTGGTCGCAATCCGATGCGCCTCTTCCGCTGTGCGCACATCGCCTTCAGCCTTCTCGCACATTGTGCCGGCGGAGGCTGCAACGGCCTCCTGCTTCTTGACACCCTCTTCCAGCGCTGCCAGCTCCACTGTCAACACGCTGAGCCGTTTGATCTCCGTGTCGATGCCGACCAGCGCAGCCCTTGCGGCGGCGATCCGATTCTCGACCTCCATTCGAGCTGCAGAATTCTTGAATCGACTCTCGACCAACGCAAGACTTGCGCTCGCCTCGTCAATCCTCACGAGGGCCAGCAAGCGCGCCTCTCGAAGTTCATTCACTTCTTTCTCAATGGCGGCGGAGTCCTCCAACTGGCGCGCCAGCACTCCGAGCTCCGCATTGAGCGCCTTCACCTTGTCATCGGCTTCTTTGAACCGGGAGGACTGCCCACGCTTGCGCCTCCCGGTCTCCGTGAAGAAGAAATCCACCTCGCGTTGCGCGATGCCCAACACTTCCTTGAACAATGGATCTTGCGCGAGTGTCGATAGTGCTTTCGTCAGGCGCCGTTTTCCTGAGTCATCCAGATCATCGGAAATGCTGCGCTGGAGAATGTCATCCACATCGGTCTGGGTCGCGAGCAGCGCATTCGCGAGAAAGCTGGTCGGAGCACCACGAGGTCCGGTCTTGCCCCCTGGTGCCGGAATCCCCCACCCAAGGATTGCGCGCAGCCTCTCTTCGACCTGTCGTGCCTTGCAGTCCTGCGTGAAGGTGATGGAGTCTTTTGAATGCAATAGCTCGGCGGACGAGGCTGACGACGTTCCGAAGGTTTTCTTGACCCTCCAGAAATGACCATCGGGATCGACTAGGGTCAGTTCAACTTGCGGACTGTCTGGACCGAACCATGAGGTGTAGGTCTGCGCCTCCGCGGAGCCGGGCGGCACGAGGAGTGCCGCGCGAATGGCGGCGGCAATCGTGGATTTCCCGAGGTCGTTGGGACCGTAGAGAATGTTCAGGCCCGGACCGAAATCAATCTCGGCCCGCTTGATGACCCTGAACGCGTCGACCTGTAGTTTCGTCAAGCGCACTAGTGCCCCTTCAATCTTATTTCTGTGGGTGATTTGCGAGCGCCGGTGGGTCGGATGCGAGGCGGCGCGACGCAGGCGATGCGGGACATCGTCGAGGAGCGCCAACGAAGCAGACGGCCCGCCGCCGCCGCAAAGCGCCTACAGAAATAAGATTGAAGGGGCACTACGAGGCCTTCCTCTTCGAGGAACGGTAGAGATGAAAGAGAGCCCGCTCGGCAACGAGGCGCTGCACCGGATCTTCTGCCGCGATCTTCAGCCGCGTTACGGCCGCTCTCAATACCTCAGGAAGCTCCTCACAGTACTGGTCGACGGTCGCTGCTTCGAGCTCGAGGCCCTGACGGTCCAGCTCGAGCACGCCGACTCTGGCATGTCGCGCGGAGGTTCCCTGAAGGTCTTCCAGCAGGACCTCCGCCTCGTCATAGTCAGGTGCAGAGACCTTCATGTTGACGCGGAGCCGCAATACGCGGTCGTCGAGATCCGATCGGCGGACGAGTGCTCGAAGGTCGTCGAGCGTGGTGATGTTTCGCTCTTCCCAAGTCCAGCGTGCAACGCGCTCCTGCCGGACCGTTGCCACTCGCTGTCGATTGATGAAGACGACGGCAACGCTGCCCGGGTCCTTCTCGTCGAATGCGGTGGCCTCCGGCGCTCCCGGATAAATCGTCGGAGGATGCTCCCGGTTCGGCGGGATGAAACGAAAACCGTGCGTGTCGCCGATTGCGAGGTAGTCCAGACCCCGCAGGAGGACAGCATCGGAGTTGATCGGGAAGTTGGTCTGCCAGTCTTTCGCATCGAACGTGCTGCCGTGGACCATGCCGATCCGAATGCGTTCATCGCCGGAGGTGCGTTTCGGGATGGACTCTGTGGGATCGCGTTGGCCAGCGCTCGACATGCACGGGACGGCGTAAAGGACCGCGCCGTTGGGGAAGGTGTACTCGAAGTCCTCACGGTCCACGACATGAATCCACTCCGGCAGCAGGCTTCGGAAGTTGTGACCTCGAGCCCAGACTGAATCCGCGGTGAGGGGATCATGGTTCCCCGGCAGCAGAAAGATCGGGCGTTGGCTGGAGCTATGTTTCCTCAATCGGACTGCGGCCTGCTCCCACGACTCTTTCGCGGGGTTCGGTTCATCAAAGAGATCTCCGGCACAGAGCACGGCGTCTACGGCGTAGCGGTCTGCGGCAAGGAGGACCCGATCGAGCACTTCGAAACGCGCCCGGCTGAGCTTCAGCGCTCCTTCGTCGGGAAAACTCCGAAAACGGCGCCCGAGGTGCCAGTCCGCGGTGTGCAGTAGCTTCAACATGATGTCGTCCTCACCTGCAGCAGTCATTCGACCTCCAGATCGAGATCGAAGAGCTGATCGACACGCGGCGGCGTGTAGCGACGCTGATGGATGTGTTCCTGATATCGCTGGAAGGTCTCGTCCTCACGGTTCTCGAGTCGCTCAATTGCTCCGTCGACTTCCACCAGGGCAGTCTCGACATGAACGAGAGCCTGCTCCGCCTCGGAACGCGCCGCGGAGCCCGTCGCACCGTCGCGTCGCGCTCGCGCCTCGTCGATCCTTCTCTCCAGCGTCTGACGACGCCTCCTGAGGACCAGCAGACGGTCTTCAATGAAGCGATCGGCCTGCTGCGCTGCCCGGTCGAAGCGTTTCTGTTCATCGACGTCGACCGAGGATTGGATGGAGAACAACGCTTCGTCCGTTGCGTCCTGCAGGTCGTCATCGCTGATTGAGATCATCGGCTCTGTGGACGCGCGCATCTCTCCGCGGAGGAGTATCTCTGCAAGACGCTGCGGGACCTGCTCTCCGCTCTCGAGCATGAAGATCGGCACGAGCAACTCGATCCGTTCGAATCCGTCGAAGGAGAGCTTGATCAGCCGGAAGCGTCCGCGCTTTCCCGCGAGCTGAAGAACCTCCTCGGGAGCATTCTCAGGTGGTCTCACGCGAACAGAGAGCCTCGGGGACAATGCCCGCGCATCCGCCACGGCGGCCATGACGAGTGGGTGACTCAGATGGAGGGAGGCGTGTTCTTTCGACGGTCCGATTGCAGCCGTGATCCCGCCGGCCAGTTCCTGCGGCAACAGCGGGGAGGCCGGGACATGGAGGAGGTCTTCGTCATTATCCGCCTCTCGACGATAGGGAATTGCCAACGCATTGAGGTAACTGGTCACGACCGATTCCAGATCGCGATCCAGTTCGGCGAGTGCGCTCACGGTCCCTTCCTGGTGACCTCGGAAAACCCCCTGAAGGCCTTCCTCGAACTGCGTTTCAATGAGACTGGCAGTCCGCGCGTGAGCTTCCTCGAATCGTTTTCGCTCCTCAGCCACCTTGTCACGAAGGGCTTCGAGCTCCGCCGTGACTTCATCGAGCGTCCGTGCGCGGTCGTAAATGCGATTGAGCTCGGACTCAAAGTCGGTGCCGAGAACGCTGACGAGGACTTCGCCGCTCAGGCTTCCTGATGCACGGTGAAGGACCTGATCCGAGGCATCGAGAACTGTGCCGAACAACTCGAGCTTCTGGCTCAGGATGTCGAAGGTCAGCGCATGTGCCAGGTTGTCTTTCGCCAGGAAATTGATCACGGTCACATCGTGCTGCTGGCCATAGCGATGACATCTGCCGATCCGTTGTTCAATGCGCTGTGGGTTCCAAGGAAGGTCGTAGTTGACGACCGTGTCGCAGAACTGCAGGTTCAGGCCTTTCGCGCCGGCCTCTGTGGAGATGAAGACCCGCGTGCGCGTCTTGAATTCATGGACCAGCGCGAGTCGTGTGGCGATGTCGCGATTGACCTTCACCCCCTCGCCCTGAGGGACCTCCACGAGCCAGCGAGCGAGCGCCTGCTGGGCCCGAGGGGAGTCGTTGGTGCCGGAGAAGAGGGTGATCTCTTCGTCGGTAATCAGCCGGCTTTCGACCAGGCGATCGCGCAAGTAGCTTTGCGTGACGCGTGACTCCGTAAAAATGACGAGCTTTCCAGCGCCGCCGCCACTCCTCTCGGTGACGAAGCGAAGGGACTGCATCAGGGCGCGAAACTTGCTGTCGTCGGCTCCGAGTTTTTCTGCGCGCTCGATGTAGTCCTCTACACGTTTGAGCTCCGCGCTCACGCCTCCGGTATTGCGCGTGATCTGGCCGTCATCGCCGGACGTCGTTTGGTCCGAAATGTTGCCGCCGTCATCCTCGAGATCGGCGAGGAGACTCTGGCTGTCTTCGTCGTCCGATTGCGACGTTTCTGTTCCTCCGAGCATTCGCCGGAGTCTCATCGCCACACGCTCCAGGCTCGACGCGAGAGCGCGGGTCGACGATGCCATGCGCCGGTGGAACCCGAGGAGAAGAAGCTGCCGCTGCCGGCCCTGAAATGCGAGGATGCCAGGTTCGAGCAGGTATCCGGTCACATCGTCGTACAGATTCCTTTCGGCAGGACTCATCGTGTATTCGAAGAGCCGGGCCTCACGTCCCACGAACGGCTTTTCGAGAAAGTCCTGTGCCTCGCGGCGGAGCGTTCGCTGCAGGACGACGCGCAGGCGGTTGCGGAGATCTTCCTCCTGACCTTCGGCGAGATGGCGGTCATCGACTCCGCAGAAGACCTCTCGAAACGTGGCCAGATCGCCGAGCAGCGTGCCCAGCGGGTCGACATACTGCACGAGTCCCCAGAGCTCCACGAGATTGTTCTGCATCGGAGTGGCCGTGAGCAGCAGCACTGGCGTGCGGCTGGCCATCAGCAGTTCGCGAAGCCGTCCGGCAGTCTGAGCCCCGGTCGCGTCCTCTTTGTATTCGCCAAACCTGTCGAAGCGTTTGTAGATGCCGGCAAAGACCTCGTGGGCCTCGTCAATCACGCAGAGGTCATACGCATCCGAGAGAAGAATTGCGTCGCGACCCTTCACACTGCCGGCAGCTTCCCGTCCGATCAGGAACACACCCTCTCCGTCGAACCCGCCAATGCGAGGCTCGGCTTCGACAGCGTCGATGTTGAAAAGCTGGTAGAGCTCCTGCCGCCACTGCCCGAGAAGCGGCTTCGGGGTGATGAGCAAAACGCGACGGGCTCCTTCAGCAATGAGCTGCGCAATCACGAGCCCCGCTTCGATGGTCTTGCCCAGACCAACCTCGTCCGCGAGGATACAACCGCCCTCGCGAAGGCGACCGAGCGCGAAGATCACCGCATTGATCTGATGGGGGTTGGCATCCACCTTTGCTGCCCGTTGTGGGGCAGAGTAGCGACGTCGCTCGTCGGAGCGCCGAAGCCGCACGAGGTCCTCGGCCTGGTACCGGCGCTGCGCCGGGTGCAGGATCATCGACGGGCTCGAAGTCATGTCCAGGCTGACGTTAGCATGAGGACACTGCTGACGCCTGGAACACAGAGGCGGAGCACAGGGAAGAGGTCCGGCACTCGCTGGATCTCGTCGAGCACGACCAGCCCACGCAGGGACTCCAAGGCCAGGATCGGATCGGCGAGCTGTGCCAGATGAGCGGGATTCTCGAGATCGAAGAACGTAGCCGAACCCGACCCCTCGGCCAGTTGACGTGCGAGCGTCGTCTTGCCGACCTGCCGCGCGCCGATTAGACCGACGACAGGTTTGCGCTCCAGAGCTTCCGTGATGCTCTGGAGATGGCGAGTCCGGGCAATCGGACGGGGTTTACCTTGAAAATTGACCACATCCTGGTGAGATTTCATGGATGAGTGCAAGTCGGTGTCCTGTGGGTTGGGTTGTCGGTTGTCGGTTCTCAGTTCGGGGTGATCCATCCGTGGCGCGACTGGGTGCAGACAACCGATCACCGACAACTGACAACCCGTCCACTGGACACTCGTTTCCGGGGCTGTACTTAGATCTGCGATCTGCCGGCACCTCTCGAGTGATCCAGGATGACTACAGGGCGGCACGATCCCCGTCCACTCCTGCCCGGAACTCGAGATAGGCGCGCAATACTTCCGCGGGGGCTTCGATCTGCGGGTAGTGGCCGATGCCGGGAAGTGTGACCACGTCGGCTTCCGGCAGTTCCTCGCGCAGGCGGCGGATCATGTGCGCGCCGGAGACCGGATCGTCCGGTCCATTGATGAAGCGAAGGGGAACGTCCGCGTGGAGGGCGCCTACCCAGCGCTCGCGATGGACACGCCGCTCGATCATGTAGCGGATCAATTTGTGGGCGATGCGCTGGCCGCCGTTGTAGGCAATGAGGCTCCAGAACTCCGCGAGCTCCGTCGCGGCCGGTTTGGTGCGCTGGCCAAACACTTCCGAGAGCGATGCGCCAAACCTGCGCTCTGTCATCAGCCGGCTCACGAGAAAGCCCAGGCGGCTGATCAGGAGCCGCTGCGTCCATGTCGGACGATGCGTCTCCGGGAAGAGACCTCCGTTGAGGAGACAGACCGACGCGATCTCGAGGGCGTCACTGGTTCGCTCGATGGATCGGGCCAGGAGCTCCTGCGCGACGGAGTCGCCGACGTCGTGCGCCAGCACGTGTACGCGGCGGACGCCGAGGGACTCGAGGATTTCCTGGTACAGGTCGGCCTGATCCGGCAGCGAGTAGTCGTAGCGCGACGGCTTGTCCGAGAAGCCGTACCCGATCATGTCCACGGCGATGACTCGCCATCGCGCCACGAGCTCAGGCCACAGGCGATGCCAGTCCCACGACGCCGTTGGGAATCCATGCATGCAGAGGAGCACTTCCGCATCCACGGGACCCTCTTCACGGTAGAAGACGGAGTGCCCTCGATGACGGAACCAGTGGCCGCTTCGCTGCCAATCGGCCAGGGCCGCGCTCAATGTGTTCGCAGTTGGTGAAGACATGCGCTTCGAACTGTACGAGGCAGTATAGGCCGGTTGCGAAGCGCTTCCGTTCCGCGGCAGGCCGTGCTTCCGCGAAGGAATTGAAAGGGAGACGACCTCCCGGACGACAAGGCCCGATCGTGCTGATAGATTGCGGCCCATGCACAACCATCATCGGCTCGGCGTCTTCGTCCTCGCGGCTGTTCTATCGGTTTGTTCATCGCTCGACGCGGCCGAGGCCGCGGCGGCGAGGACGATCGTTCTCGTGCGGCACGGGCACTATGTGTCCGATCCGAAAGATCCGTCGCCGGGGCCGGGCCTCTCCCCCATCGGCGTCGCGCAGGCGAAGCTGGCGGCGGCGCGGCTGGCCGGGATGCCGGGCAGCTTCGACGCGCTGCTGGCCAGTCCGATGACGCGCGCACACGAGACCGCACGAGTGATCGATGCCGAGTTGCCGGACGTGGCGGTGCAGGTCGTGCCCGAGCTCGCGGAGTGCATGCCCGCGACGCGGCGCAAGGAGATCATTGCCGACGAGAAGCCCGAGGAGTTGGCCGCGTGCGCGGCGAAGCTCGATGCGTTGTTTGCGTTACGGTTCGTACCGGCGGAGGGAAGTGAGCGTCGCGAGATCCTGGTCTGCCATGGCAACGTGATCCGCTACCTGGTCACCCGCGCGCTGGGCGTCGACACGGCAGCGTGGCTGGAGATGTCGGTCGGACACGCCAGTCTCACGCAGATCCTCGTGGAGCCCGACGGCCGCTTCAAGGTCCTCTCGATCGGCGACATCGGACACCTCCCGCCGAACATGCAGACCGGCGCGACCGGGATGACGGACAAGGATCTCGTTGCGCCGAAGTGAGGGGGTTGGTTGGCGGTTGGCGTCCGAGTTGTCGGTTGTCGGTTGTCGGTTGTCGGTTGTCGAAGCGCTCTTGCGTAGAAGGAACGACTCTCGAGCTGGCCGGGGATTCCTCATTGCGGAATGACCGCGCACTGAACTTCATCCACCCCTCCAAGGTCGGCAATTTTGCTCGAACAGCGTGCCCAAGGCTTGGCCAAGCAGCGCCGCCGGCCGTGCCGGCTCAGTACTGCTCGACCTTGTCTACGACGTTCTCGAGCGAGTCTCCGCGCTGGAATCGTCCCAGGTTCTCGAGGAAGAAGTGCATGGCGCGGTCGTGGGAGTCGGCGGTCTGGTCGGCGCTGTGGGGGGAGAGCAGGACGTTGTCGAGACTCCACAGTCTGTGATCCGCGGGCAGCGGCTCGGTGGCGAAGACGTCCAACGCGGCGCCGCGAAGGCGCGTCTGCTCCAGCGCATTGGCGAGTGCGGTCTCGTCGACGACTGCTCCGCGGCTGACGTTGATCAGGACGGCGTTCGCGCGCATTGTGGCCAGGCGCGCGGCGTGGATCATGCCTCGGGTCGTTGGAGTGAGTGGCGTGGACAACGCCACGAAGTCGCAGGCGGAGAGGACATCGTCGACGCTGGGCTCGCCGATCTCCTGTCTTCGTCGCACGGTCATGAGATGCATGCCCAGGGCTGTGGCGCGCCGGCCGATGGCCTCGCCGATGCTGCCGTAGCCGATGATGCCGAGGGTCTGGCCTTCGAGGCGTTCGACCGTGAAGGGCTCCCAGCGATGCGCGGCCTGCTGGTGGACGAGCCGGCGCAGGTCTTTCGCGAAGAAGAGCATGGAGGCGACCACGAACTCCGCGAGAGCATCGGCGTAGAGGCCGCGGGCATTCGTGACCACGACGTCGCGGCTTTGGAGAAGATCGAAGGGCAACGTGTCCACACCGGCACCCAGCGCGTGGATCCAGCGCACGTTCGCGGTGTCCCGCCAGCGCTCGGCCAGTACGGACCCGAATCGTGGCGCCAGCAGGATGGCCTCCGCATCGCGAAGCTCCGTCACGACCTCCACATCCGGCGTCTGCCGAATGAGCTCGACCGAAGCAAATCCGGGAGGAGCAAGAACCGCGAGCCGCATGGGGGGAGTTTAGGCGGTTGGCGGTGGTCGAAGGGCAGCATCTTTGAGGTGAGTGTCCGGCGAGTAAGCGCTCTTGCTCAGGGGAACAAACGTCCTCCCCGCGGTTCCGCAGATTCGGAATGACACCGCACTGAACTGACAACCGACAACCGGCACTCAATTGATGCGGGCGGCTTTGACAATGAAGCGGTCGGGCGCGGGGCCGATGAAGAAGAAGGGATAGCAGGTCACCAGGGTGAGCTCTTCCACGCCGTTCGATTCGAGCACGCTCGTTTCCTCCGGCGAGACGACGCGCATCGACTGCACGCGATACTCATACGTGTGCGGCGGCACGATCATGCGGATGCGGTCATCCACCTTGATCTTGCGCAACGGCCGGAAGAACGTGTCGCGATGGCCGGCGAGGACGATGTTGCCCAGCTCTCCGGGCCGCGCCGAGCCGCGCACGAGACCGACTGCACGGGCCAGAGTCTTTTCGTCGTCGCCTTCTTTGACGATGGCCTCCATGCCCAACCGCGGGATCTCGATACGCCCGAGCGCCGGTTCGGCGCCCGCGGCTTTGCGCTTCGTTCGCTTGGGAGTCGAGATGGCCACGGGCTCGACGACCTCTTGTCCGTCATTCGACCCCGGGCTCGTCTCTTGTTCCAGGGCCGGCGATTCTGTTCGAACCGCGGCGTCAAGGCTTGGCGGGCTGGAGAGAAGCGTTGCCGTCCCGATCGAGACCGCGGGTGTTCTCACAAACACCAGAGGTGCACTCACAGAAACAGCGGGCTCTCTTGCGAGAGCCCGCTCTTGATCTGCCTGATACTTCCATCGATCCCACGTCTCCGCCCCGGCGACGCCGAGCAGCGTGATCCCCACGAGACAGAGGAGGATCTCGGCGAGGCGGAACCGTCTGGAGCCGTGTCTCATCGATGAGTTACCGGCGGGCCATGCGGAACGCGACCGCACCGGCCAGCGAAGCCATGCCGAGCAGCGCGAGAAGCGGGGTGTTGCTTGCTGTGTTGGGCATCTCCATCGGCTGGGTCTCGGTGGTCTGCACCGTGGTCTCGGTCTCACTGGACATCATGGGCGTGGGCGTCTCGACCAAGGTCGTCGTCGTGGTGGTCTCGGTGATCACCGGCGCCGGGGTGGTGTAGGTCTCGAACGTCGACTCCGGGGTCACGATCTGGAGCGGAGCCGTGTCGAGGTTGGCAACTTCCGTGCTCGAGTACGAGACGACTCGCGAGCTGGAGAGGCGGGCGAGCTGCTGGGCGCGCGACTGCTCATAGACGATGTCGTGGCCACCCTGGCTCGCGCTCGGGTTCTCGGCAAACCAGGTGCGCAACGCACGCGGCATGCCTTCGCCGGCCGGATAAAAGACGAAGACGGTGTTCGGCACTTCTTCATCCGGCTCCAACGCGTGCGGAACGGTCAGCAGCGTCGCATAGAGGGTCTTCCGGTCCTCGCTGGTGATTTGAACTTTGTTGCGATCGGCATTGCTGGGCAGCACGCGGATCAGATACGTGCCCGGCTGCAGAATCGTACCGCCGACATCCAACGGCTCATTGATGGGGAGAAGCGAAGCCTCGGGGGTCTGCGCGAAAGCGGCCACGGACATCAGCAGCGCAATCACGCTCACTGCCATCAACTTCAAGGGGTTCTTCATCGGTTGTGTCTCCTTATGCGTTCGGCGAAGCCTGGTGAATTATTCGCGGCTTCGCGGGAATGTCCTTGTGCACAACCGTGGCCAATGATGGCGGGCGCTGCTGTTGTAGAGTTTTGTTCTCACGCGGAGACGCGGAGGACGCGGAGGGGGAGAAGAGCGGATGCTCAGCGTCCGGCGAGAAGGGCGTCGACGAGTTGCGGAGTGGCGGTCGTCGATTTTCTCCGTTTTTGTCCTTCAAAGACAAGAACGGAATCGCGCGCACGAATCGATCACAGGGTGGCGCGTCAGTCCCGGACGGATCGCCGGCGTGTCCCCGCCTCGGGCAAATACTGCGCGCGAATCTGCAGCATCTGCTCGCCTGCGGCCGGCTGGCGCCGGAAGACGACCAGCGGTCGCGGACCGCCATGGACGATCTCGCCCCAGGCCAGCTCGGGAACGAACGGCAGGATCTTCTGGCGCGTTCCGGAGATCCCGTTGCGGAGAATCCTTCCGTGGCCGCCTTGCTCGAGGAGGACATACCCGCCGCGGGGATCGGCATGCACGGAGGTCGGGATGCCTTCCCCGAGGAGCAGTCCGGCCGGTCCGTCGAGCACGACGCCGTCCGCGATGCGCGTCGCGTAGACATCGTACGCGTCGGTGGTGGAGGCCCACGTCACCAGCACCTCATTCGCGCTCACGGCGATCCGTGGGGGCGTGGGCTCGGCGACGGAGAGTCTCATCGGCGGACCCGTGGGGACCAGACTGCGTGTGAGCCGCACCGCGTGAATGGAGCTTTCGTATTGAAGATAGGAAGCGTCGGGATCGATTGGCACGAACGCCAGATAAGCGACGACCCAATGCGTGCCATCCCAGGCCATGGCCGGACGAGAGCCGGCGAGCCCGGGAGCGATCACGGCCGGCTCGGTATCGAGGACCTCACCGCCGCGAGACACGCGCAGTGCGACGACCGCACGCGGCTCCTGCGCGCTCCAGGCCACGAGGTACTCCGAGCCATTCCAGCTCACTGCGAGGTTGGACTGCAGATGCGATCGGCCGAGGTCGATCGTGACGTCGGCCCCATCGTGGCGGATGAACGTGCCCCGCAACCGGTCGGGCTCGATCCCGTTGCGCTCGGACCACACCACCAGCGCATCCTGCCCATCGGTGGCGGCGGACAGGCGGTCTTCTTCGCCGATGGTTTCGCCGAAGAGGGTGGGGCTCCCCAGCAGCGTCCCGTCAGGCGCATAGCGTCCAAACCTCGCTTCGCTCTTGCCGCCGCTGGCGTCGAGCCAGATCGACAGATAGTGGTCGCCGCGCCAGAGCACGGTGGGCATTCCGGTGTCCGGCTCGCTGAATGAGAGGATTGAACCTTCCTGGAGATCGCCGAGGGGCCGGGCCAGCCACTGCGGCATCGTGTAGATGTCCGACCGGATGTCGCGGATGAAGAGCGTATCGCCGCCGGCAGCGGCCGCCGCGACTTCGAACACATTGCCGCTGGCGAGGGTTTCGGACTCGGCATCGACACGCGTTCCATCGGCGGAGAAACGAATCGCGGTCAATGATTGTGCGTCTGCAGCCACCGCGAACACGATGAAGTGTGGGGAAGTCCAGACCGGTTCGGTGCTCGAGTCGTACGCCAGCGACGTGCCGGCGTCCAGCTCATTGCCCACGGGTTTCCCGCCGGCGTCGAGTATCCGCGCGCGCAATGGCGCGGCGTCGGATGGATCCACGGCTCGCCGATAAAGCGCGAAGAACCTTGTGCCGTCGGTGACGACCTTCGGATTCATGGCCTCCTCGGCGAAGAGCTCCCCCGCAGTCACGGGCGCGAACGCGCCACCGCGCATTGAGGCTCCGTTGATGCGCGTGGCATAGAGCTTTTTCCCTGCGTTCCAGACCACCAGCAGATCGCCACCGGTCGCGACGACGGTCGCTCGCTCCATCCCCGCCGCAGGTCGAAGCAGCTCGACGTCCCGCGTGAGAATGTTCCCGTCGCGATCGATCACGGCAAGGTACAAACCAGGCACGTCGGTATAGATCTCGTACAGCAGTGCGTACGCGTCACCGATCCACACCAGCGACACTTCCGAGGCAATGAGCCCTGTGGCGGGAAATTGCGTCAACAGGCCGGTCTCCCCGTCGATGCGTGCCAGCCGAAGTTGACTGTCACTGATCGACTGCCAGGCCACGAGATAGTCCTCCCCATCGGAAGCGGCGGCGTGCGAGAACACGTCACTGATCTCGCTGACGCCGATCCCCAGTGGATCGAGTGGCGCTCCCTGCCGGTCGACTCTGGCCGCCACCAGACGATCGGCCTCCCACCCCGCCCGCTCATCCATCCAAGTGGCGAGATAGTTCCGCCCGTTGGATACGACGTCGATGCGCTCCCGGAAATTCGGCGCGAGCCCCGGCGTCGATCGCGTGACGCGGAACTCCCCCTCCGGCAACGCGGCGTGCACGCTGACCGTCAATGCGAGAGCGAGGAGCAGTCGGCGAAGCATAATGTTATTAGACTATACACGAAGACGCTTTGTCCTCGGATCTCTGTACTACTAACACTAACCTCGAAATTCTTCGCGCGGCGCACACAACCTCCTGTCATCCTGAGCGGGTGGCGGGTGGGATGCGAAGGATCCCCTGCCGATGCACGAGACGCGCTCCGTCGGCAGGGGATCCTTCGCATCCCACCCACCTCCCGCTCAGGATGACAGGCTAATGTTGCGTTGGGTTGACGGGCGCAGCCCGCGCTGTGCACTTCCGGCAAGGTTCCTCGGAATGTGTACGATGCACCTTGGATTGCACATGCCATGAGAAGCAATATCGTGCTCGACGACGAACTGGTGGAAGAGGCGCTCGCGGTCACAGGCGCTCGTACGAAGAAGGATGTCGTGCATCTCGCTCTTCAGGAGTTGGTGCGATCGCGCCGGAAGAAGAACCTCGCGGATCTGGCCGGGCGCATTCGATTCCGCGATGGCTTCGACCCCAAATCCGCGAGGAAGTTACGCGGGTGATTCTGGTCGACACCTCGGTGTGGGTGGAGGTTCTTCGCGATCGCTCGGGGCGGGTAAGAACCGCACTCGACAAGGCTCTCGACGGAGACGACGCCGTCCTCACCCGCTTTCACCAACTCGACCTTCTGCAGGGCGCGCGCGATGAACGTGAATGGAGTCTGCTGCAAGAATACCTGGACGCGCAGGACTACCTGGAAAGCAGTCCGGAGTCGTGGTCTGGCGCGGCACGAATCTACTTCGATCTCCGACGGCCGGAAAGACGGTGCGCAGCCCCATCGACTGTTGTATCGCCCAAGTGGCCATGGATCACGATGTCCTTCTTCTCCATCGCGATCGCGATTTCGTGAGCGGGGGAAGGAGGCGTCCTGCGTTTCGGCGGGACGTTGACGACACTTCCCGCGCAAGCCCCGCACGGCGATGTGGCAACATGCATGAGCAATGCGCTCGCTGGCGGCTCTCACGCTCACCATCGCGCTCCTGTCCGCGGGTTGCGGCCGGAAGCATGTTCCGCCTGGGTCGCTCAAGGCCGCGGAGATCTCCTTCGAATACGCGATCTTCTATCTCCCAACACCCACCCACGATCCGCAATCGCTGGTCGAGCGGATGGTCCGGGAACGCTTTCCTGTTCTGCGCGTCACTCCTCGGATGGAGAAGGATGTGCGCGCGAACTACGCACCTCCCGATGCTCACGCGCTGACGTTCTTCGCCCGAGGACTGTCGGAGCAGCAGAAGCTCTCTTTGCAGGCATCGCGCGAAGCGCTTGTCCTGGATTTTGTGCATCCGCAGAAGGACGTCTGGCGCGCCCTGCGTCAGGCCACGCAACTCACGGCGGAGGTGGCTCGTGCGACCGGGGGTCTCATCTGGGACGAGGAGTCCCGCGAAGTCTTCACGCCCGACGCCTGGGTAGAGCAGCGGCTGTCCCGATGGACCGAGGAGATGCCCGAGTTGTCGGACCATATAACCATTCACAACTACAAGGACGGCGACTATGTTCGGGCGGTCAGCCTGGGGATGTCGAAGTTCGGATTGCCTGATCTCGTCGTGAACGGATTCGCATGGTCACTGGAGCGAACTGTTGGGCACACGATGAACATGCTTGCCCAACTCTTGGCTGAAGGGGCAATGGTCGGAGACAACGGCCGGCTGGATCTCGACATCCGGAAGATCCGCAACGCTGCTGTTCGTGAGCCACAAGTGACGACGCTCGGAAAGAACGCGACCGGAATCGCGCGCCTCGTGCTCCTCGAGGGGAAGCATGAAGAGGGGGATGCGGACAATCGTCTTGTCGAGATCGCCTTCGATGAGTACGCAGGCCGCGATGTTCATGCTCGTCAGGACAGGATGCTTTCCGAGCTCTTCGGATCGGAGGATCACACAAGCTACGTCGACCATTCCGAGAAAGTGCTCGAGGCCAGCCGCGCCGCGCGGGGACACCTTCCCGAATTGCGCAGCAGTTTCAATGCCGGCCTGCCTCCCGGCGAATACATTCTGCTGAAGGCTCCGTTCAAGACCGACGACGGCGGGAACGAGTGGATGTGGGTCGAGGTGACGCGCTGGAACGGCGACACAATCGAAGGGCTGCTGAGAAACGATCCGGACAAGGTGAGCACGCTTCAAGCCGGCCAGATCGTGACCGCGAAGGAATCCGAGATCTTCGACTACATCGTGCGTCACGCGGACGGTAGTTCCGAGGGGAACACAACGGGCGCGATCCTCCAAGAAGAGGAACAATCGACATGAGGACGACAGCGAGGTCGACCTCGCCTCACGGGCTCGCCAGATCTGGAACAGCGCCGTCGAGGGGAATCCGGCACTCGCTCGCGCCGTCGCCGACCTCCCCGGCGTCGCCTTCTCCGCACACCATGACGACGCGACACCGCTCCGAGGCGTTGACGCGATCCTCCACGGAGCGACGGGCGTCATCGTTTACGCAGTCACCGCTGGCGATTCTGCAGGCCGCGGAATGCCGGCCGGAGACAGCCGCACTCCCGCATGCGGCGAATCACCACGAACTGGTGGGGCTCGCCTTGCGTCATCTCGCCGAGGAGATGAAACCGACCAGCGCCGGCGGACAGCTCGGGCCGCGTACCGGCGTACGACGGCGACTGTACGAGCGTCTTCGACAATACGCCGATCAATACAAGGGGACGCTGTTCGATTCGAAGGAGCTCCTCAAGGCCATCGACGACATTTACCGCGCGCCCCTGCGTCAGTCGGCCTCGGACACCCTCGGCCGCCAACTTCGCAGCGGGGTGAGCGACGACGTGCTCGTCGAACTGGTCCTGGCCCTCCGCGAGGATGACCGCCTCACCATCTCGCATGAAGAGCGGGAGCACGCCGATCCACAGATCATCTGTTCTCTGGGGTTGCGGAGCAGGGAATGACCGTCCGCGTCGAATGGGACGACCAGAAAGCGAGAGCGAATGCGGCGAAGCACGACGTCTCGTTCGAGGAAGCGGAGACCGTTTCACGACCCGTTCATCAATGCCGCGCCAGACCCGGACCATTCGCCCCATGAAGAACGCGAGATCGCGGCTGGCGTTTCATCCTCAGGCCGGCTGCTGCTGGTATCCTTTACACAAAGAGGTGATTCCATCCGAATCATCAGCGCCCGCAAGCTGACGGCGCAAGAACGAAGACTCTATGAAGAAAAGTTCCCCTGATCTCGACGACGACCTGCGGCCTGAGTACGGGCCCGAGCTTTTTCGCAATATGAAGCCGAACCGCTTCGCCGGTATGGACCTGAAGTTCAAGGGCCGCCGCGCCGTCCTGCTCGATGCGGACGTCGCGGAGGTTTTCGACCAGGAAGCCGTCAATACTGTGCTCCGCTCCGCCATCAAAGCGATGCGGACCGCGACCGCCGCGGTTCCGAAGAAGGCGTCGTCAGCCGCTGCGCCAAAGAAACCGAAAGCCACCGCCAAGACCGAACAACCCAGGCGACGCGCCTCCTGACCCTTCCGCCATGCCGCTGAACTTCCAGCAGGTCCGGCAGCATCTCGATCAATTCGAGTTTGGCCCACTCTTCATTGAAGAGCTCGGGAATTATTATGGCTACGGCCGCCTGGCGAGTCAAGATCAAGGGACATTTTGATTGCCTCTCGTGGCTAAATTTGTGAGAATCACGCACCGATTGCTCTAAAGGGTGTAGGAATGCTACTCCGATTCGCAGTTTCAAACTACCGGTCGTTCGACTCCGAGCAGGAGCTGTCGATGGTGGCGAGCTCGCTGAAGGACATCGAATCGGCCGCGATCGAGGTCCCTGCCGCCAAGGTGGGGGCCCTCCGGGTGGCCGCTATCTACGGAGCGAATGCTTCGGGGAAGTCCAACGTACTGAGGGCGCTGCAGTTTGTTTGTAGCGCGGTCGAGAACTCACAGGTCAGATGGAAGCCACAACAACGGATCCCGCGGCATTCCTTCAAAATGCGGCCGGCGCGTTCCGAGGAGCCAACGAGCTTCCGGGTCGATTTCGTTGTCGGGGGTACCCGCTACGAATACAAATTTGCGGTCGGATCCGAAAGTGTCGTCGAAGAGTCGCTGCACTCCTACCCCGAGGCACGGGCAAGGCTGATCTTTCGCCGGAGTGGCGACACGTTCTCATTTGGAAAATTCACAACCGGACCGAACCAGCTCATCGCCAGCCTCACCCGCCCAAACAGTCTCTTTCTCTCCGCGGCCGCACAGAACAACCATGAGATGCTCCTTCCCGTCTATCAGTGGTTTGCGGACGCGCTTCGTTTTGTCAGCGGGCCCCGTGACGAGGGCAATGGCGACACCTTCGCAATCTGTGCGGACGCCTCTCGGAAACCTCTCCTGGAACGCTTGCTGGCCGCTGCCGATTTCGGTCTCGCGGGCGTAGATTTCAAAGAACGCGAGGTTCCCGAAGAATCGAAGTGTTTCTTTTCGGCTGCTGCGACGGCGCTTCCTGATACCGCGGAGAACATCCAACCCCCGGAGCGCATCATTGACGTCACATTCCTTCATCAATGCGAGAACGGCGAGTCCGTTCGCTTCAGCCCGCTCGATGAGTCGAGCGGGACCCTTGCGTATTTCGGACTTCTCGGCCCGGTCATCGAGACCCTCGAGCAAGGTGGCGTTCTCTGTGTTGACGAGCTCGAGAGGAGTCTTCACCCGCTTCTCGCGCTCGAGATCGTCAGGATCTTCAACGACAAACAGCGCAACCCCAATGGTGCACAGTTGATCTTCAACACGCACGATACGAATCTGCTCGATGCTGACGTACTGCGCCGCGATCAGGTCTGGTTCACAGAGAAGGATCGTTGCGGCGCGACTCACCTGTATCCCTTGACCGACTTCAAACCGCGCCGGGAAGAGAACCTCGAACGGGGATATCTGCAGGGAAGGTACGGTGCGGTGCCGTTCCTTCGTCGCGACGACTTCGACGTGGCCGTGCTCGCGCACGCCGACTACGTGGCCGATGGGAAATAGGCTCCGGCGGCGCAAACCGAGCCTCGATCCCCGGCCCAGAATCCTCATCGTCTGCGAAGGGGAGAAGACCGAGCCCATTTACTTCGAAGCCCTTGCTCACGAGGAAGAGGTCCGCCTCGTTCGCATCGAGATCGTCAGGAGCGGCGGCGTTCCCAAGTCCAATGTCGAGCAAGCGGTTTCGATGAAGAGGGCAGCTCAGCGCGAAGCGAAAGGGCAGCGCGATGCGAACCTCGCCTACGATGAAGTGTGGTGCGTCTTCGACGTCGATGAGCATCCCCATCTTGCCGAAGCCCTGGACCAGGCGCAGGCAAACGCTATTCATGTTGCCCTTTCAAACCCCTGTTTCGAGTTGTGGATTTTTCTGCACTTCCAAGATCAACGGGCTCACATCGAACGGCACAAACTTCAGAGTGCCTGCCGCCAGCACCTGCCAGGCTACTCGAAGGTTGCCGCCTATGCGGAGCTCCAACCCCGCTATGGCGAAGCCATTCGCCGCGCGGTGGCGCTCGCGAACTGGCAAGAGCAACAGGGGCGGAAACACGCGAATCCGAGCACGGGCGTACACCTGCTGACGGAGCGTCTGCGGAATCTCGGGAAAGCCGCGCTTTTGCGAGAGCTCGAGGAAAAGCGGCGTTGAGCAGGCCCCCTCGAGATGGTGACCCGCGAGAAGCTGCGCGCCTTTTCAGCCGCCTCCCTCCTCGCCAAACCCCTAAGTACAGCTTCCCGGAAGTCGGTGTCCAGTGGGTAGAAACTGTTGCTTGTCATCCCGAGCGGGCCCACGCCGCGCAGCGGCGCGCCTGAGAGAAAGAAACAGAAGGCTGCGTACCTGTCACGAGAGC
>Ga0307505_10000664_pt1 | contig 35636 bp, 33 predicted proteins | sample 23_S_MG_FD_202183 | JGI IMG/M metagenome (GOLD analysis project Ga0307505, IMG submission 202183) | Soil microbial communities from Populus trichocarpa stands in riparian zone in the Pacific Northwest, United States - 23_S | ecosystem: Environmental > Terrestrial > Soil > Riparian zone > Trees...
TCTGGAAAGGCGCCATCTCCTTCGGTCTCGTCAACATCCCGGTCGAGCTGCACACCGCGGTGCGCAGCGAGGCGCGCATCAGCTTCCGGCAGCTCCACAAGAAGGACCTGTCTCCCATCAAGTACGATCGCGTCTGCGCCAAGGAGGAGAAGTCGGTGCCCTTTGACGAGATCGTGAAGGGGTACGAGTACACCAAGGGAAAGTTCGTCGTCATGGACGATGAGGACTTCAAGGCCGCGACGGTCGAGTCGAGCAAGACGATCGAGATCCAGGACTTCGTGAAGAGCGACGAGATCGATTCGCGCTACTTCGAGTCCCCGTACTACCTGCTGCCCCAGAAGGGGGGCGACAAGGCCTACGCGCTGCTCCGCGAAGCGATCCGGAACACCGGCATGGTCGGCATCGGCATGGTCACCATGCGCACCAACTCGCAGCACCTCGTCGCGATCAAGTGCGTGGAGGAGGCGCTGGTCATGGAGATCATGCGCTACGCCGACGAGCTGGTGGACGCCTCGTCGTTCACCTTCCCCGGCCCCGAGAACGTGCGGGACGCCGAGCTGAAGATGGCGGAGCAGCTCGTCACCACCCTCGCGGACTCCTTCCAGCCCGAGAAGTACTCGGATACGTACCGCGAGAACCTGATGCGCATCATCGACGCGAAGATGAAGGGGAAGAAGATCGAGGTGGAGGAGCCGGAGGAGCCGGAAGCCACCAACGTCATCGACCTCATGGCGCGCCTGCAGGAGAGCCTCGCGCAGGGCAAGAAGGCGAAGAAAGGCGGAAGCAGGAAAGCCGCGAGTGCTTCCGACGCGGACGAGAAGCCCGCCGGAGACAAGGCGGAAGCCAAACCGAAGAAAAAGCGCCGCAAGTCGGCGTAACGGGGAGGGCGCATGGCCGCAGGGAACCGGCGCGGGGGAGGGGCGGAGGCGCAGCTCTTCCAGCCCATGCTCGCTACCGCGGGCAAGGAGCCGCCGTCAGGCGAGGCGTGGGTGTACGAACCGAAGTACGACGGCATCCGCATCATGGCGCTGGTTTCCGATCGCCAGGTGGCGCTCATGTCGCGGAACGGCATCGACAAATGCCGCCAGTTTCCGGAAGTCACCAGGGCGCTGGGCGACCTCGCCGGCAAGGCCGGCCGCAACCTCGTGCTGGACGGCGAGATCGTCGCGCTCGACGAGGCGGGGCAGCCGGCGCGGTTTCAGGATCTCCAGGGGCGCATGCACCTGGCCGACGCGTCGGACGTCGAGGGGCGCTCGGCGAAGGAGCGGGTGGCCTTCATCGCCTTCGACATCCTCATCGACGGCAACGAGCTGCTCGCCGAGGAGGCATGGACGGAGCGTCGCGTCGCGCTCGAACGCGTCATGCGGAAGGCCACGGGCGCCCTGGGCCGAGTGCTCAGGGTGAGCGAGACGCGCGACGACCCGGAGCCACTCATGGCCGACGCGCGCGCGCACGGCTGGGAGGGGATCATGGCGAAGCGCCGCGACTGCCCCTATGAGCCCGGCCGCCGCGTGCGGCACTGGCAGAAGCTCAAGATGGAAAACCAGCAGGAGTTCGTGATCGGCGGGTGGACCGAGCCGCGCAATTCCCGCAAGCATTTCGGCGCGCTGCTCCTGGGCTATCACGAGGGCGGCGGGCTCGTGTACGCGGGGCATACCGGCACCGGGTTCTCCGAGCGCCTGCTCGACGACGTGTATCGCAAGCTGCGCAAGGTGGAGCGGGCCTCCTCTCCCTTCACGACGACGCCGAAGACGAACCAGCCGGCGCACTGGGCCGAGCCCGTGTACGTCGCCGAGGTGCGCTTCAACGAGTGGACGCAGGGAGGGAACCTCCGCCAGCCGGTCTTCCTCGGCCTGCGTGAGGACAAGGAGCCGCGCGCGGTCGTGAGGGAGCGCCCGAAGGTGGCGGCTTCAAGGGCGGCTTCAAAGACGGCTTCAAAAGCGGCTTCAAAAGCGGCTTCAAAGACGGCTTCAAAAGCGGCTTCAAAAGCGGCTTCAAAAGCAGCTTCTCTGGCACCGTCAATCATCGAGCAACTCCGCGCCCAGCCAAAGGCGAAGCAGCTCACCCTGGACCTGGGCCGCGGCGAATCCATCGACGTCACCAACCTCGGCAAGGTGTTCTACCCGAAGAAGAAGGTGACCAAGGGCCAGCTGCTCGAGTACTACGCGACCGTCGCGCCCGTGCTGCTGCCGGCGCTGGCCGACCGGCCGCTGGTGCTCAAGCGCTACCCGAACGGGATCGAGGGCGCGGCGTTCTACCAGCAGAAGGCGCCGCCCGAAGCGCAGGTGCCCGACAGCGTGCGCGTCGAGCGCGTGGAGGATGAAGGAATCGAGACGGAGCGCCGGCTCATCGGGGGCGACCTCGCCACGCTGCTCTACGTCGTGCAGCTCGGCGCGATCTCCACGGATCCCTGGATGTCGCGGGTGCAGAGCATCACCAGCGCGGATTACTCCATCGTGGACCTCGACCCCGGCCCGAAGGCAACGTTCAAGCGCGTGGTGCAGGTGGCGCGATGGGTGAAGGAGGCGCTCGACGAGCTGGGGTTGCACGCGGTGCCGAAGACATCGGGGGCCAGCGGCATACACATCGTGCTGCCGCTCCCGAAGGGCGCGGGGTACGAGATATCGGTGACGCTCGCGGAGCTCGTCGCGCGTCGGGTGCACGAGCAGCACCCGAAGGAAACCACGGTGCACCGGTGGGTGAAGGAGCGGCCGCCGGCCGCCGTGTACGTGGACTACCTGCAGAACATCCGTGGGAAGACGGTGGCGAGCGTGTACTCCGCGCGCGCCGAGCCGGAGGCGTCGGTGTCCGCACCGCTCACGTGGCGCGAGCTCGCCGACGACCTGCACCCGAGCGACTTCACGATCGAGAACATGCCCGCGCGCATCCGGCGCGTGGGGGACCTGTGGGGCGAAGGGATGCGCACCATCAATCACCTGCCGGGGCTCGTGCGCGGGACCCGGAAAGGGAAGGGAGGAGCCGCCGCATGACGAAACGCACGCCGCCGATGAGCTGGGAGGCGCCCAGCGATCGCTTCCTCGCGTACCTGGACCGCCTCGCCATCGCGACCCTGGCGCGGGACCGGGCGCTGCTGGACAAGCTGATGCGGATGCGGATGTCATCGCACCTGCCGCCGGGCGTTCTGGACGAGATGGAGTACTTCCGGCGCTCGAGGGACCAGAACCTCCGCGCGCCGTTGAAGCTCATGCGCTTCGTGCACCAGATGCGTCAGCTGGCGGCCCGCCCCGCACAGGAAAAGCCGCAGCTCGGGCTCGGATTGAAGGAGCGGGAGGTCACGCTCCCGGAAACGAGTACGCGGCGTCGGCCTCGTGTGTCGGAGCCTGCTGCGCCCCGGACACGTCGCGACCCGGAGCGTAGTTGACGGCAGGGAAACCGCAGAAACGCAGAGGCGCAGAGCAGGGCTCTCCATTCTGACACAAAAAAGGCTCCCCGGGAACATCAGGGAGCTTTTCTTGTTCTACCCGTTCAGACTCTCTGCGTCTCCGCGCCTCTGCGGTTCACTCCAGCAGTGGCGCAGCAGGACTCAGCCGCCCAGAGCGTCCATCGAGAGCTTGAGGTCCTCGGCGAGCTGCGCGTCACCGCTGATGATCGCGCGCCAGCTGATCTCGCGGCCCTTCCGCTTGCCCTTCTCGGTGACCTTGATGCCTTCGGGCGCGATCTGAACGGTGTACGTCTTCCCTTCCATTTCCAGCTCGCGCTTGATGGACTTCTCGAGTTTGACGGCCATATCTGTTCATCTCCGTGGGTTGTTACCGCTGTGATGCCGCTACGACGTCACTCCAAGGTACCGGGCGCCCGTGGATTCCAACAACACGGTCCACCGTGAGGCCGCGGCGTCCGACGGTCTCGACCAGCGCCTTCGCGAAAGGGAACACCGGGTTCACCGCCGTGGGCCCCGGCGGGTTGTACAGGTCGGCCTGCACCAGGATGCGCTCGGCGGGCAGGTACACGATGAGCATGGATCCGGCGTGATCGCTGGGTGCGGCATACACCTCGATGCGGCGCACGCTGTCGGGGCGCACCCAGCGGTCCGTGACAGGCATGAGGCGCATGGGCTTCGGGTTCTGCGCCAGGCGGTCCTGCTGGATGGAGTGGCGTCGCGGGAACAGGACGCGCTCGTAGAAATCGCGGTTCGCGTCGTGGGTCACGATGGTGAGCCCCTGCGCGATGGCCGCGCGAATGCCGCCCGCGTGGTCGAAGTGGTGATGGGTGTTGATCAGCAGGGTGGCCGGCTTGTCGGGGCGGAGCGCGCGGGCCGCGTCGATCGCCGCCAGCGTGCGCGCCTCGGTCTGCGGGGCCTCCACCAGGACGAGCTGGTCCGCCTGCTCGATCACGATGGTGTGGTGGGACTGGCCCGCCACGGCCCACACGCCGGGCGCGATGGTGTCCACCACGATCGCCGGCGCCGCCGGCGCTGACGGCAGGACCGCCGCGCGAACGCTGTCGGTGGCCGCGAGGTTCCCGGTGGCGCCATTCACCTGCGCGGCCGAGAGCCGCAGGTCGGCGAGCGTGAACAGGTTTTCGTATTTCTGCGTCAGGCGCATGGGAAGCTGCAGGCCGCTCACGGGCCGCCAGTCGCCCAGCTCCGTGACCAGCGCCACGTCGCCGAGCATCGATTGATACACGAGGCGCTCGGTGCGCACCGGCAGGCTCGTCGCCGAGTCCACGAACATCGAGTACCGCGCGCCCGCGCGGCTCAGGCGCACGCGGCGTACGCCGGCGGCGGCCGACTCCTCGCTCACCTCGGCCCCGGCGGCCAGCGCGGCCTGGACGAAGCCCACCGGGTGCAGGATGAACTCATGCAGGCGGTCGGCGGCGAGCTGCGCGGTGGCGCGCGCCATGACGTCGTTGGCGCCGATGTTGTATCCCACGGTGTCGGTGGCGGCATCCAGCCCGATCCGCAGCCGCTGCGGCGCGGCGCTGGCCGTGGTGAAGCGGGGCACCCGGGTCAGGTCCTGGAACCAGCGCTTCCCGGCAAAGTCGTAGGCGCGGCGGTACGCCGTGACCTCGAATCGCGACTCGGCAAAGGGCGTGTGGTTCTGGCCGAAGTTCAGGGTCTCACCCGTTCCTTCCAGGACCAGCGTGCGCACGGCGAGCAGGCGCTCGCGGCCCCCCATGGCGCGCACGGCGGCGTCGAGCGCCGGGGACTGTGCCCGGGCCGTGTCGGCGGCGATGGCGAGCGCGAGGAAGGCGTATGCGACGACCCGCATGGGCGAATACTCCAGGTTGGTGAGGCGTCCTGTGCGGGAGCATATCGCGGATGACGGCGCCCCGCCAGCGTGGCGAAGCGGGCAGGACCCCATAGCTTGTCCCGCGTGAACGTCGTCACCGTGGGCGGGGGGCCCGCCGGCCTGTACGTCGCCCTGCTTCTGCGGAAGCACGACCCGTCGCACCGCGTCACGGTGCTGGAGCGCAACACCGCGGCCGACGCCTTCGGCTGGGGCGTGGTCTTCTCCGAGCAGACGCTCGAGCACCTGCGCGCCGCCGACGCGGAGTCGTTCCGCGCGATCACGCAGAGCTTCGCGCGGTGGGACGACATCGACATCCACGTGAAGGGGCGCACGATCACCTCGGGCGGCCACGGCTTCACCGGGATCGCGCGGCGCACCCTGCTCCAGATCCTGCGGACGCGCGCGCGCGAGCTCGGCGTGGAGATCCGGTTCGGCGTCGAGGCGCACGACGGGGACCTCGGCGCCCTCGGGCTCGGCGATGCCGACGTCATCATCGCGGCGGACGGGGTGAATAGCGGCATCCGCCGGCGGCACGCCGGTGCCTTCGGTCCCGACATCGACGTGCGTCCGGCGCGCTACGTGTGGCTTGGCACGACACGGCTCTTCGACGCCTTCACCTTCCTCTTCGTCGAGACGCCGACCGGGGTGTACCAGGCGCACGCGTACCGCTTCGACAGCGAGCACTCGGCGTTCATCGTCGAATGCGACGAGCGCTCCTGGCGCGGCGCGGGGCTCGACCGGATGGACATCGATGCGTCGGTGCGGGCCAGCGAACAGCTGTTCGCGCCATGGCTCGGAAGCCACCGGCTGCTCGAGAACACGCCGCCGCACCTGCGCGGCGAGCCCTGGGTGCGCTTCTCGCGCGTCTCGAACGCGCGGTGGCACCACCGCAACCTCGTGCTCATCGGCGACGCGGCGCACACCGCGCATTTCTCCATCGGGTCCGGAACCAAGCTGGCCATGGAGGACGCGATCGTGCTCGCGCGCGAGCTGCACGCCGCGACCGGTCCGGCGCAGGTCCCCGAGGCCTTCGAGCGCTACGAGGCGGCCCGCCGGACGGAGGCGCTCCGCCTCCAGAACGCGGCGCGGAACTCCATGGAGTGGTTCGAGAACGTGCGGCGGTACATCCACCTCGAGCCCGAGCAGTTCGCCTACAGCCTGCTCACCCGCAGCCAGCGCGTGGGGCACGAGAACCTGCGCCTGCGGGACGCGACGTACGTGGAAGGGGTGGAGCGGTGGTTTGGAGCGAGGGCTCTCGGCTCTCGGCTCTCGGCTCTCGGCACCGAACAACCAGAAGCCGAGAGCCCACAGCCGAGAGCCGTTCCACCGATGTTCACCCCCTTCACCCTGCGCAGTCTCGAGCTTCGCAACCGCGTCGTGGTCTCGCCGATGGACATGTACTCCGCCGACGACGGGACGCCGAACGATTTCCACCTCGTGCACCTCGGCGCGCGGGCACTCGGAGGGGCGGGGCTCGTCATCACCGAGATGACCTGTGTATCCGCGGAGGGGCGGATCAGTCCCGGTTGCACCGGCATGTACCGGGCGGCGCATGCGGACGCGTGGCGCAGGATCACCGCCATGGTGCACCAGTGGTCGCCGGCGAAGATCTGCCTGCAGCTCGGGCACTCCGGGCCCAAGGGCTCCACGCGGCGCATGTGGGAGGGGAACGAGCTGCCGCTCGAGGCGGGCAACTGGGAGGTCATGGCGCCGTCGCCCGTGGCCTTCCGCGACGGCATGCAGGTGCCCCGCGAGATGACGCGCGACGACATGGAGCGCGTGCGTGAGGAGTTCGTGAGCGCGACGCGGGCCGCGGAGGCCGCCGGCTTCGACATGCTCGAGCTGCACTGCGCGCATGGCTACCTGCTGTCGAGCTTCATCACCCCGGTGAGCAATCGCCGCACCGACCGGTACGGCGGCGGCACCGAGAACCGGATGCGCTTCCCCCTGGAGGTGTTCGAGGCCATGCGCGCGGCGTGGCCCCGGGAGCGGCCGATGTCGGTGCGCATCTCCGCCACCGACTGGGTGGAAGACGGCATCACCGGCGACGAAGCGGTGCGCATCGCGCGGATGTTCCACGGGGCGGGAGCGGACGTCATCCACGTCTCGGCCGGGCAGACGCACGCGCAGGCGCGGCCGGTGTACGGCCGCATGTTCCAGACGCCGCTCAGCGACCGCATCCGCAACGAGGGGCACGTGCCGACGATCGCGGTGGGCAACATCACGGAAGCCGACCAGGTGAACGCGATCATCGCCGCGGGACGCGCGGACCTCGTGGCCCTTGCGCGGCCGCACCTCACCGACCCGAACTGGACCCAGCATGCCGCCGCGCAGCTCGGCTTCCGCGACCAGTGGTGGCCCAGCCAGTATTCGTCCGGGCGCGACCAGCTCGAGCGGCTGCTCCGGCGCCAGCAGGAGCTTTCGGGGAGCGCGACGATATGACGTGGGTAACCAAGCGAAAGTTCGAGGGACGCCACGCCGTGGTGACCGGCGGCGGGCGGGGCATCGGTGCGGCCATCGCCGCCGAGCTCGTGGCCGCCGGCGCGCGCGTCACGATCATGGGACGAGACCGGGTGCTGCTGGAGAAGCACGCTCGCGAGTTTGGAGGAAGCGCGCAGGCCGTCACCTGCGACGTGACCGACGACGCGGCGGTCCAGGCGGCGTTCGACGCGGCCCGCGCGTCGTTCGGCGAGGTCCACGTGCTCGTGAACAACGCCGGGCAGGCGAAGAGCGAGAAGTTCATGGACACCACGCGGGAGCTGTGGGAGCGGATGCTGACCGTGAACCTCACCTCGATGTTCCTCTGCACGCGCCAGGTGCTCCCCGCCATGGTCGCGGCGCGGCACGGGCGCGTCGTGAACATCGCGTCCACGCTCGGCGTGAAGGGCGCGAGCCGCATGACGGCATACACCGCGGCGAAGCATGGCGTGGTGGGACTCACGCGCGCGCTCGCCGCCGAGACGGTGCGGCACGGCGTGACGGTCAACGCCGTGTGCCCCGGATACACGGACACCGACATGGTGGAGCAGGGGGTGCAGGAGCTCATGCAGGCCAAGCAGGTGTCGCACGAGGAGGCGCGGGCGATGGTCACCCGCGTCATCCCGCGCGGCACCCTCACGTCGCCCAGGGAAGTGGCCAGCACCGTGCTCTGGCTGTGCAGCCCCGACGCGTCGGGGCTTACCGGGCAGGCCATCGTCGTTTCAGGAGGAGAAATCACGTGATCGACATCCCCGTGGGGGACATCAGGCCAACGCTGTTCCGCTGGTCCGTGGAGGACCGGGTCGCCACGATCACCCTCGACCGGCCGGAGCGGAAGAACCCGCTGACGTTCGAGATGTACGACGAGCTCCGCACCACCTTCGCGCGGCTCCGGTTCGTGCGCGGGGTGAAGAGCGTGGTGCTCACCGGCGCCGGGGACAATTTCTGCTCCGGCGGTGACGTGCACGAGATCATCGGGCCGCTGGTGAAGCACGCGGCAGACGGACGCGCCGACGAGATCCTCGCCTTCACGCGCATGACGGGCGACCTCGTGAAGACCATGCGCGCCTGCCCGCAGCCGATCGTCGCGGCCATCGACGGCATCTGCGCGGGCGCCGGGGCCATCCTCGCCATGGCGAGCGACCTCCGCTACGGCACGCCGCGGAGCAAGGTGGCATTCCTCTTCGTGCGCGTGGGGCTGGCGGGAGCGGACATGGGCGCCTGCGCGCTGCTGCCGCGTATCATCGGGCAGGGCCGCGCGAGCGAGCTGCTCTACACCGGGCGCTTCATGCCCGCGGACGAGGCCGAGCGGTGGGGGTTCTACAACCGCGTGGTGGAACCGGCGCAGCTCCTGGGCGAGGCGACGGCGATGGCGCGCACGCTCGCGCACGGGCCCACCTTCGCGCATGGCATGACCAAGCTCGCGCTGCACCAGGAATGGAGCATGAGCGTGGACGAGGCGATCGACGCGGAAGCGCAGACGCAGGCGATCTGCATGCAGACGGAGGATTTCGCGCGCGCCTACCGCGCCTTCGTGAAGAAGGAGACGCCCGTGTTCGAGGGGAACTGAGCGGGCGTGAGCACGCACCTCACCTGGCCCTTCTTCGAGGACGCGCACCGCCGCCTGGCGGGCGAGCTCGAGGCGTGGGCATCGTCCGTGATTCCGGGGATGGCGACGGATCCGCACTCGGATCCCGACGCGACGTGCCGCACCCTGGTCCGGCAGCTCGGCGAGGGCGACTGGCTGCGCTACTGCGTGCCCGCCTCGCACGGAGGCGCCTTCGAGACGCTCGACGTGCGGGCGCTGTGCCTGTGCCGCGAGACCCTGGCGCGCCACGCGGGGCTCGCCGACTTCGCCTTCGCGATGCAGGGCCTCGGCGCGGGGCCCATCTCGCTGTTCGGGTCCGACGCGCTCAAGGACCGGTACCTGCCCGGCGTTCGCGACGGCGAGCGGATCGCGGCCTTCGCGCTGTCGGAGCCCGACGCCGGGTCGGACATCGGCGGGATGAAGACCGTGGCCCGACGCGACGGGCAGGGCTGGCGGCTGGACGGCGTGAAGACGTTCATCTCGAACGCGGGGATCGCCGACCATTACGTGGTGTTCGCGCGCATCGACGGGGATGGTGAGAAGTCGTTCGGCGCGTTCGTGGTGGACGCGGGGGCGGCCGGCTTCAGCGTCACCGAGCGGATACAGACCATCGCGCCGCACCCGCTGGGAACGATCGAGCTGGTGAACTGCCGCGTCTTCGAGGACAGCCTCGTGGGTCCGGCGGGGAAGGGGTTGCGCGTGGCGCTCGGCACGCTGGACGTGTTCCGCTCCACGGTCGCGGCGGCGGCGGTCGGGTTTGCCCGGCGCGCGCTGGCCGAAGCGGTCGCGCACGCCCGGGCGCGCCACGTGTTCGGCAAGCCGCTCGCGGAGCACCAGCTGACGCAGGCGAAGATCGCGGAGATGGCGACGCGCGTGGACGCGAGCGCGCTCCTCGTCTATCGCGCGGCCTGGACGCGGGACACGCAGGCGGAGCGGGTGACACGCGAGGCGGCGATGGCCAAGCTCTACGCCACCGAGAGCGCACAGCGGGTGATCGACGACGCCGTGCAGATCCTCGGCGGGCGCGGGGTCGTCTCCGGCGCGCCGGTCGAGCAGCTCTACCGGGAGATCCGGGCGCTGCGCATCTACGAGGGCACCACCGAGATCCAGAAGCTGATCATCGGCGGAGACGTGCTCTCGTGACCGGCCACGTCGATCAGTTCACGAAGGATGCGCTCCCGTCGCGCGAGCTCTGGCCGGAGATGCGCTATGACCGCATTCCGGAGCTGCGCTACCCATCGCAGCTGAATTGCGCGGTGGAGCTGCTCGACCGGATGGTGGAGCAGGGCCATGGCGACCGCGTGGTGTTCCGCTTTCCCGGCGGCCAGTGGACGTATCGGGAGCTGCTCGAGCGCGCGAACCGCATCGCCAACGCGCTGGTGGACGACCTCGGTCTCGTGCCGGGCAACCGCGTGCTGCTCCGCGGGTTCAATGGTCCGCAGATGGCGGCGATCTGGTTCGCGGTGCTCAAGGCGGGCGGAGTGGTGGTGTGCACCATGCCGCTCTTGCGGGCGCGCGAGCTGATCTTCACCGCCGACAAGGCGCGGATCGGGCTGGCGCTCACGGACGCGCGCCTCGCGGCGGAGTGCGAGGCGGCGATGCAGGTGACCGGCACCGGGGCCACGCGCGACAACGCGCGGTGCGTCACCTTCGGGGAAGGCGGGGAGCTGGATCGTCTCGCCGCGGGAAAGCCGGCGACCTTCGCCAATTGCGACACCGCCGCCGACGACGTCGCGCTCATCGCGTTCACCTCGGGCACCACGGGCGAGGGAAAGGGCACGATGCACTTCCACCGCGACGTGCTCGCGGTCTGCGACTGCTTCCCGAAGCACGTCGTGCGCGCGACGCCGGACGACATCTTCTGCGGCTCACCGCCGTTCGCGTTCACCTTTGGCCTCGGCGGCCTGGTGCTGTTCCCCATGCGGATCGGGGCCAGCGCGCTCCTGCTGGAGCAGGCCACGCCGCCGCAGCTGCTGGAGGGCATCGAGAAGTACCGCCCCACGGTCTGCTTCACCGCGCCAACGGCATATCGCGCCATGCTCGGGCTGCTCCAGGACGCGAAGCGCGACCTCTCGAGCCTGCGGCTGTGTGTGTCCGCGGGTGAAGCACTGCCGCTGGGCACGTTCGAGGCGTGGAAGAAGGCCACCGGCATCAGCATCATCGACGGCATCGGCGCCACCGAGCTGCTGCACATCTTCATCAGCGCGGCCGGCGACGAGATCCGCCCCGGCGCGACCGGGAAGGTGGTCCCGGGTTATGAAGCCGAGGTGCAGGACGACGCGGGGCGGCCGGTGCCCGACGGGACGATCGGCAAGCTCGCGGTGCGCGGTCCCACCGGGTGTCGCTATCTCGACAACCTCGAGCGTCAGCGGGCCTACGTGCGCAACGGCTGGAACCTCACCGGTGATTCATACGTGCGCGATGCGGACGGCTACTTCTGGTACCAGGCGCGCACCGACGACATGATCATTTCGGCGGGCTACAACATCTCCGGCCCCGAAGTGGAGAACGTGCTGCTGCTGCACCCGAAGGTGAAGGAGGTCGCGGTGGTGGGTCTCCCGGACCCGGAGCGCGGGCAGGCGGTGAGCGCCTTCGTCGTGCCGCGCGACTGCGAGGGCACGCCGGAGCTGTGCCGCGAGCTTCAGGACTTCGTGAAGCGCGAGATCGCGCCGTACAAGTATCCCCGGCGGGTGGCGTTCGTCACGGAGCTGCCGCGCACCGCCACCGGGAAGCTGCAGCGGTACCGCCTCAGGGAGCAGTCATGAACCCGACGACGATCGTTCCGGACGGATGGACGAAGCCCGTGGGCTACGCGCACGGGATGAGCGCCGGCGCGGGCCGGGTGGTGGTCACGGCAGGGCAGGTGGGGTGGAATCCGGCCACCGCCGCGTTCGAGTCCGACGATTTCGTGGAACAGACCGCGCAGGCGCTGCGAAACATCGTGGAGGTGCTGCGCGCCGCCGGCGGCCGGCCGGAGCACCTCGTCCGCCTCACCTGGTATATCCTCGACAAGGACGAGTACATGCGCTCCCGAAAGGCGCTCGGGGCGAAATACCGGGAGATCCTCGGTGCGCACTTCCCGACCATGACGGTCGTGGTGGTAAGCGGACTGCTGGAGCCGCGCGCGCGGCTGGAGATCGAGGCGACCGCGGTGGTGCCGGAATGAGAATCGAGGATTGAGGATCGACGATCGAGGCTCAAAGTCCTCAGCCGTCACTCCTCAATCCTCAAGCCCCAATCTTTTTCAGCAGCGCGATCTGCCCGCCGTGGTAGGTGTCGTGCTCCACGGCGCCCCGGAGCATCACCCACACGGGGTAGTCCCGACCCGGCACGCGGTCGTCGAGCCTGGCGTCGGGCAGGGCGCGCACGTCCTCGGCCAGGAGGATCTTGGCCTCCTTGAGCCGTTCGACCGTGTCTCGCCACGCGTCGGCCGACGGCTCGGCGACCCTGGGCCAGTCCAGCTCCTCGGTGGCCTCGACCGGCGTGGCGCTCTGGAGCCGCTCACGCACGATGTCGGTCCAGGTGATGAGGTGCAGCACCAGCTCCCATATGGTATGGGCGCCCGCCACGGGACGGGCGGCTGCCTGGTCGGCCGTGAGGTCCCCGACAAGGTCCACGAGCGAGGGACCATGCCACATTGGCCCGCTGACAGAGCGTTCAATGGATTGGGCAGCGCGCTGACTGCGGGTCATCGAACCGGTGGGGTGGGGGAGTGGTTGGTGCTAGTGGGTGGTGCCTGCCGGGTAGAGATTTAGCGTGCACAGGCGCGGAGACGGAGGCCTCTTCCCTCCAGCGGTCCGCATGCCACATTTGGACGGACACTTTTTCGACCCCCTACCGACTCTCCCATGCCGGCCACCTCTTCTCCGAACCAGCCCGCCGGGCAGATCATCCCCAACGAGGACGCGCTCGAGCGGTTGTTCCGCGCGCATTACGCCGAGCTCGTCGCGGAGGCAAAATCGAAGCTGGCAGGCGCGGAGACGGCGGCGCCACGCGTCGTCTCCAAGGCCTTTCACCTCGCGTGGAACGACCGGGCGAAGTTCTCGTCGCAGTCGGAGCTCATGGCGTTCCTCCGCTCCGCGGTGCAGCACGGCGCGGTGCGCGAGCTGAGCCGCCGCGCGGGGCTGCACCGGGCGGACCACGCGATCTCGGGGAGCACGCACGAGACGGAAGTGCAGCACGAGCATCATCACCCGGATCCACTGGAGATGGGAATCGATGAGGCCTGGGACCGGCTGAAGCACACCCTGCACGGCGGGGCGCCCGAGGCCTACCGCAAGCGCGCGTCGGCCGCGCGTCACGAGGCCGCCGAGCACATGAAGGACCTGGGGAAGGAACGGAGCTGGAAGGGTCCGGTCCTGCTCGGGGTGGCGGCGCTGATCGTGTTCGTGGCGCTCTTCCTGGTCCTGGACCGGGAGAGCGAAGGCCGCGTCGTCGCGAACGCACTCTCGCAGACGGACGGTCGTGTGTACGAGTCGCCGCAGGGGCAGACGAACATCCGCGTCACCCTCGACGACGGCACGGTGGTGCGGGTGGGCCCGCAGACGAAGATCACCGTGCCACGGAAGTTCGGCCCCGAGCTGCGCGCGGTGAAGGTGGAAGGCGCCGCGGCGTTCCAGGTGGTGCAGCAGATGGTGAAGCCGTTCTACGTCCAGGTGGGCCAGGCGTTCGTGATCGCGCGCGGCACCGCGTTCTCGGTTCGCCGCTTCGCGGACGACAGCCTCGCGATCATCGCGGTGAAGGAAGGGCGGGTGGACGTCGTGCTGGGCCAGGAAATCCGCGCGCTGGAGGCGGGTCGCGCCGTCCAGATCGTGGACGGCGGGGTCATGAGCGAGCCGTCGGCGTCGGATGTGGAGGAAACGGCGTCGTGGGCCGACGGCCGCGTCGTGATCTCGGGCCGCCCGCTGCGGTACGTGCTGCCGCGCATGAAGCGCTTCTACGGCCTGGACATCAAGGTCACCGACACGCGTCTCCTCGATCGGCAGGTGTTCCTGAGCGCCGCGCTGAACTCGCCGCGCGAGGCCATCAGCTCCGTGGAGCAGAGCGGGAAGCTGAAGTTCAGCTACGTCGGCGAGAACATGACCTTCACAGACGCCACGGTTGCCGCGCCAGCGCGGCCCGGAAGGCGATAGGGATCAGGGATCAGGGGTCAGGGGTCAGGGGTCAGGTCTGGCACCTAGTGAATTGTGTGAAGGTGGGTGAAAGAAGGGGCCGACGAGAACATCCGCCGGCCCCTTCTCCTTTCAGTTCCGCCAGATCCGAGGTCCCAGGTCCCAGATCCCTGATCCCTGATCCCTGGGCCCTGATCTGGTCAGAGACCGATCCCGAGGCTCGATGCCACCTGGCGGCCCTGGTCGCGATGGCTGGCCAGCGACTTGAGCGACTCCTCCACGAGCTCCTCGAAGTCGTCGTCGTGCACGTTCTTGATGTTGAGGGTCAGGAGGTCGATCTCGTTCTGGTGGTGCTGCACCTGGAAGCGCACGAACGCGGCGTCCCAGCTGGCGCCCGCCGGCATGCCCTGGAGCCGCGTCAGCATCTGGCGCATGCGCATGCCCTCCGGATCGTTCGCCATGGGCTCGGCGCCGACGTCCTCGTCGGTGATGATCTCCATGACGTCCGCGAGATGCGCGCGATGCGCGGTGAGCAGCATGCTGGCGTAGTCGCGCACCGCCTGTGACGACGCCTTCGACAGCGCGAGCTCCGCGAGCCGGATCTCGAGCGAGTCCCCGGCGGCCATGTGCGCCGCGATGTTCTTCTCGTTCATGTTGGCGTACGCCGCCAGGTTGAACGACGTGGTGAGGCTCACCTCTCCCGGGCTCACTGTGGTAACCGACCCTGTGGTGGACACGGCGGGCCCGTCCTTCGATACGGGGATGCCGCTGCCCGTCGTGCGGGCCTGCGCACCGGCGCTCGCGGTCGCCGCGAACAGGGCGCCCAAACCGAACAGAACCAATGAACGTTTCATAGTCATTCCTCCGCTGCATGTGACGTGAATCCGGCAGCGCAGCGGGGCAAGTCGTCTGCCGCGGGATGAGACTGGGGCGAAATCCCCGCCGCTGGTCTGGCGGTTGCCTGTGTGGTGAGCGTGCTCACCGTATTGAAGCGCTCCTTCACGGATTTCCTGGCGGACGAAGCGCCCGTCCGTGCCGCCGCGCTCGCCTACTACACGGTGTTTGCGCTGCCGCCGCTCCTCGTCCTGCTCATCATGGCGGCGGGCGTCGTGTGGGATCCGCAGGACGTCCGGCTCGCCATGGAGAGCCAGTTCGCGTCCATCGTCGGCGCTGAGGGGGGAAGGGTCATCCACGGCATGATCGCGACGGCCGACCAGCCCGGTGGGAAGAACGTCCTGAAGACGCTGCTCAGCGTTGCCGGACTGATCTTCGGCGCCACCGGCGCATTCCTGCAATTGCAGGGCGCGCTCAACCGCGCGTGGGACGTCAGGCCGGACCCCAGGGCCGGCGGCATCAGGAACTTCGTCACCAAGCGGCTGCTGTCGCTCGGAATGATCCTCGGCGTGGCCTTCCTCGTCGCGGTGTCGCTCGCGCTGTCCGCCGTGCTCTCGCTCGTGGGCGACCGGCTCGGCAGCGGCTTCCCCGAAGCCGTCCTCGCGGCGGCGAACTTCGCGCTGTCGTTCGTCGTGCTCACCGCGCTGTTCGCCGCGATCTTCAAGGTGCTTCCGGACGCCACCGTCGCCTGGAAGGACGTGATCGCTGGCGCCGTGATGACCTCCCTCCTCTTCGTCGCCGGCAAGTTCGCGATCGGCTTCTACCTCGGCCGCAGCAGCCCCGGGGAGGCGTTCGGCGCCGCCGGCGCGCTCGCGGTGATCCTGATCTGGATCTACTACGCAGGGATGATCCTGCTCTTTGGCGCCGAGCTCACGCAGTCGTGGGCGCGCTCGCGCGGCCGGGACGTGAAGCCCGAGAAGGGCGCCGTGCGCATCGAACCGGGCAAATCCGCATCGGCGGCCGCGCCGCCGAAATCGTCAGCTCCTGATCGTCCTGTCACCCTCATCCAAGGAACTCATACCATGAACCGGGATCTCGCCCCGCGTGGCAGCGCCTCCATCGCGCCCACGAACGGGAACGGCAATGGACTCGCCGACGACCAGTCGGTCGGCGAGCTCGTCAAGCAGCTCAGCGCCGACACCTCGCACCTGGTCCGTCAGGAGATCAACCTCGCGAAGACGGAGCTCAGGGAGAGCGCGACGCACATGGTGAAGGGCGCGACGAAGGTCGGCCTCGCCGCGGGGATCGCGATCCCCGGGCTGCTGGCGTTCGGCGCGTTCCTCATCATCGCGCTCGGCGACCTCATGAACGAGAACTACTGGCTGAGCGCGCTGATCGTATCGCTCGCCATGCTCGGCACGGCGGCGCTCATGGCGAAGAAGGGCATTGCCGACTTCGGAAAGGCGTCCTTCGTGCCGGAGGAGACCGTGGGCACGCTGCGTGAAGATGCAGAGTGGGCCAGGACGGAGTCGCAGGCCTTCAAGCGCGCGTTCACGGCGCCCACTTCACGCACGCACTAACGGAGGAATGATGGAGACGAACAACGGGATGGCCGGCGGAACCGAGCCGGTGATGAACCAGGGCGATACCGGCCAGGCTGGCGGCAGCGAGTCGCTGGGCCTCATGGAGCGCGGGAAGGAGCAGGTGCGGACGCGCGTGGATGACGGGAAGGCGCGCGTGGCCCGGACCCTTGGCGCCGTGGCGAGCTCGCTCAAGAGCAGCAGCGCCGAGATGCAGGGCGGGGATGCCGCGGCGGTCGGCGGGGTCGTGGAGCGGGTGGCGGACCAGATCGACCGCGCCGCGGACTACCTCGAGCGGTCGGACGTCGAGGAAATCGTTGGCGGGGTGGAGCGGTTCGCGCGACGCAACCCGGCGCTGTTCATCGGTGCCGCGTTCGCGGTGGGAGTGCTCGGCGCGCGCTTCCTGAAGAGCTCGCGCGGTGCTGCGTCATCGTTTGCCGGCGGCGTGGACGGCGCGGGCCTCTACGGAGAGCGTGAGGTTCCGACGACGCCCATTGGCGGCGCCGACCTCGCGACCGGCACCCGCGGCACGGGGACCGTCACCGGGTCGAGCGACCTGGCCACGGGGCTGGAGTGATGCACACCGACGGCACGCGCGCGATCCGCGAGGACATCGAGCGGACCCGCGAGCGCATGGGACACACGGTCGAAGCGCTGGGCGAGCGGCTCAACCCCGCCCGCCTCAAGCAAGAGGTGAAGGACAACATCCGGGAAGCCACCATAGGCAGAGTGCAGATCATGGCAAACAATGCGAAGAACCGAGTCGAGGAGGGCGGCCGCGGTCTGGTCGCCACCCTGCGTGAGAACCCCATTCCCGCGGCGATGATCGTGGGCGGCCTCGGGTGGCTGCTCTTCGCGCGCCGCGGCGGAGACGCCGAGGTGCCGGTGACCCGGCAACCGGTGACGTCGGGCCACGAGCCCGCGTGGACGGAGAACGCGCACGGCTCCATCGAGCCCCGGGACGAAGGGCGAATTGCCCGGGCCGGGGCGGCCATCGGTGATTCGGCATCAACCGCGGCGCACTCGGTGGCCGATGCGGCGTCCGGTGCAGCGGAGAAGGTCGCCGACGCGGCGTCCGGGGCGGCCGGAAAGGTGGCAGATGTCGCGTCCACCGTCGGGACGAAGGTATCGGGGCAGGCACGCGCGCAGTCGCAGCGCGTCGCCGATTCGTTCGAGAGCAACCCGCTTGCGATCGGCGCCATTGCCGCGGGCATCGGGCTCGCCATCGGCATGTCGGTGCCGTCCACCGAGCGGGAGTCCCGCCTCATGGGCGAGAAGCGCGACGCGCTCCTCGGCAAGGCGCGCGCGCGCGTGTCCGAGACGAAGGACAAGGTCGTGAGCGCCGCCGAGCGCATCGTGCCCGAGGTGCGCGCGACGGTGACCGATGGGGTGAAGGAGATGAAGAGCTCCGTCACCGACACGGTGAAGGAGGTTGTGCGGGAAGAGGGGCTCGCCGGGTGACAGTGGGACCAAGCACCTGCTGGCAGCGTTAATCGCTGAAAGCGGGGGACCTCTGGTAATCCCGGTAGGGGTTCGCCTGACCTGATTTCAGGCGAACCCCATGAGGTAAAAAATCTTCATGGCCGAGATTGATGGTGTGCGACGACGCACCACCAACCCCGGCCATGGTCTCCTTCAACGGCAGCACCAACGACATTCGTGAGCTCCTGATCCGGGAGCTGGCTGCGCTGAAGGATTCGGACCACATCCTGCGCGAGATGCTCGCGCAGGCGCGTGGGGTCCTCTGGATCGCGGAGCCGGCCAGCGATCTGGTGGTGTACGTCAGTCCCGCCTGGTCGGAGATCTGGGGACGCCCGCTCTCGGAGCGCCCCCGCACGATCGAGCAGCACATCGCCACGGTGCACCCCGACGACCGCGCCCGAATGGATGTTGAGGCACGGGAGGCGCTGGGGGGATACCGCGCCAGCGAGTACCGGATTCTGCGCCTGGATGGCACGACGCGGTGGATCCGGGACACGATCTTTGCACTGCAGGCCAGCCCTGGCGCTCCGCAGCGCTACGCCGGGTTCGCGGAGGACGTGACCGCCGAGAAGGCCGCCGCAGACGCGCAGGCGCGCAGCGACAGCCTGTTTCGCGTGGTCACCGAAAACGCGCACACGATGATGATCCTGGTGGACGGCGACGGTGTGGTGCGCTTCGCCACACCGGCGTCCCTCCCGCTGCTCGGCTATACCCTGGCGGACACGCTTGGCAAGTCCGCGGCGGATTTCGTCGTGCCGGAAGACCTGCCGAAGGTCGCCAGGACTCTGCAGCAGTGCATGATGCAGCCGCGCACGCCGGTTCACGTGGAGGCCCGTGCGCGCCATCGCGACGGCACTGTGAAGACGGTTCACCTCGAGGGCACAAGCCTGCTGGACGAGCCGGCGGTGCGCAGCATCGTCGTCACGATGCATGACATCACCGAGCTCCGCGCGCGGGAAGAGGAGGTGCGCGAGAGCGAGAAACGGCTCCGTACCGTGCTGGACAGCCTGCATGCGTTCGCCGGGTTGCTCAGCCCGGACGGAGCCGTGCGCATGATCAACCGGGCCGCGATGGATGCGGTGGGGATCACGGATGAGGGTGCGCTCATCGGGCTGCCTTTCGCGGATACTCCATTCTGGACGGATCCTCCGTCCCGCGAGCGGTTGCTGGCCGCGCTGGACGAGGCGAGGGCCGGGCGGGCCACTCGGTTCGACGTGAAGCACATCCTCCCGGGTGACCGGACCGTGATCGTCGACTTTTCCCTGGCGCCCGCGCTCGATGCCGCCGGGAAGGTGCTGTATCTCGTGCCCGCTGGCATCGACGTGACCGCGCGCGAGGATGCCGCGGCCGCCCTCCGCCAGAAGGAGCAGGAGCTCCTGCAGGCGCAGAAGATGGAAGCCGTTGGCCGTCTTGCGGGCGGAGTCGCGCACGACTTCAACAACATCATCACGGCGGTGATGGCGTTCAGCGACATGGTGCTCATGGACCTGCCCGTGGACAGCACCTCGCGCGACGACGTGGCGGAGATCCGCAACGCGGCCGACCGGGCGCAGGCGCTCACGCGCCAGCTGCTCGCCTTCAGCCGCCACCAGGTGATGGAGCCGCGGCCGTTCAAGCTGTGCGTGCAGGTGAAGGGCATGCTCGGGATGCTGAAGCGTCTCGTGGGCGAGGACGTCTTCGTGAGCATCGTGTGCGACGAGGAGGGTTCGGAGGTGCTGGCCGATCCCGGCCAGATCGAGCAGGTGGTGCTCAATCTGGCGGTGAATGCGCGCGACGCGATGCCGCAAGGGGGATCCCTCGCCCTCAGCGTCGCGCGGGAGCCCGGCATCGGGAGCGCCGACCGGGTGTGCTTGCGCGTGCGGGACACCGGCTGCGGCATGAGCGCCGAGGTGCTGAAGCACGTCTTCGAGCCCTTCTTCACGACGAAGCCCCTGGGGCAGGGCACCGGGCTTGGCCTCTCCACCGTGTACGGGATCGTGAAGCAGTCAGGCGGTGTGGTCGAGATCGAATCAGCGGTCGGGCAGGGCACCACGTTCCTCGTGGGTCTGCCGCGCTTCACGGGCGAGGCGCCGCCGCTTGAAGCGGCGACGCGTCCGGCGAGCGTGTTGCGTGCCCCGGACGAGACCGTGTTGCTGGTCGAGGACGATGACGTCGTGCGCGCGGTGGCGCGCCGGGTGCTCGAGCGGGCGCGGTTCCGGGTGATCGAGGCGCGCAACGGCGTGGACGGGCTGGAGCAGCTCGAGCGCTTCCGCAGCGACATCGCGCTCGTGATCACGGACATCGTCATGCCGCAGATGAGCGGCATCGAGATGCTGCACCAGATGCGTGAGCGCGGCATTCATCCCGCGGTGCTCGTGACGTCGGGATACACGGAGGAGACGCTCGTGCACCACGGCGCGGTGCCGGCCGACGCCCGCTACCTCGATAAGCCTTTTACCGGCGAATCCCTGATCGAGGCGGCCCGACAAGCGCTGGAGTTGCGGCACCAGGTGCATGGAGCGGCCGAGGAGGTGACGTGATCAATCGCCTGCATGCGCTGATGCGGTGGCGCCCCGTGCCGGTGATCATGCCTCTGCTCGCGGCGCTCGGTGGCATCGCGCTCTCGGTGGCGAGTTGGCAGCTGCTCACCGGGTTCAATCGAACGCAGATCGACATGGCGCTCCAGCGCCAGATCGCGGCCACCGTCTCCAGTGTCGAGAGCGACATCGAGGACCGGGTGCTCGCGATCGAGCGCCTGGCGGAGCGAGCGGCGGCCACGGGACTGTCGTCGCTGGAACTGCAGGCGCCGTTCACCGTTCGCGACTTCAGGGGTATCGAAGCCCTTACCTGGTCGGACACCTCCACGGTGATCGTCGGGGGCTACCCCGAGGCGCCCAATCGCGAGCTGCTCGGCCACAAGATGCTCGATGACGCGATTCGGGCTCCAGCGTTGCGCCTTGCGATGGACACCCGATCCGTGGCCGTGTCGAGCCCCTACGAATTCGTCGGGCGTGGTCGAGCCGCGCTGGTTGTGGCCCCGGTTGGCGACCTGGGGTTCGCATACGGCCGGCTCCGGCTGCCTGACCTCCTCGACGCGGTCATCGAGAGCGATCAGGCCATGATCGGCGCGGGAGTGATCGGCGGGCTGCGCGTGGCCGACGGTGCCACGCCGATCTATTCCATCGGGCGTGACGAGCCGACCATGCCCCATACGCAGCGCGTGCTTCGCATCCGGAACCTGACGCTCGCCGTGACGCTGTGGCCCTCGAAGGACTGGGTTGCCCTCATGAGCCCGATGGGGCCAGCCATCGCGCTTGCCAGCGGGATCGCGCTGTCGCTCCTGCTCGGCCTGGTTCTGCTGTTCTGGGAGCGGGCGCGGCGACAGGGACGCCAGCTGGAGGCGGGCGAAGAGCGGTTGCGTCTGGCACTCGCGGGGGCGAACGACGGCCTCTTCGACTGGGACCTGACCGGCAATGCAGCGTACTTCGCGCCCCGCTGGAAGGAGATGCTGGGCTACGCCGACGCGGAGATCCCGGCCGTCCTCGAGAGCTGGAGCGACCGGATCCATCCCGATGACCGGGAGCGCGTGCTCGCAGCGCTCGCGGCGTTCCGGACGGGATCCGACGCGGAATATCGGATCGAGCACCGGCTGCGCCACAGGGATGGCTCCTACCGCTGGATCCTCGCACGGGGACTCGGCATCAGGGATGGCGCTGGCCGGCTGACACGGCTGATTGGAGCGCACACCGACATGACGGCCCGACATTCGCTCGAAGACAGCCTCCACGAGCGCACCGTCGAGCTCCAGCGATCCAACGACGAACTCGAGCGCTTTGCCTACGCCGCGTCACACGACCTTCAGGAGCCGCTGCGGATGGTGGTGAGCTTCACGAAGCTGCTTGAGCGGAAGTACGCGGATCGGCTCGACGCAACGGCGCGCGAATACATCGCCTTCGCGGTGGACGGTGCGACGCGCATGCAGGTGATGATCAACGACCTGCTCCAGTTCTCGCGCGTGAGCACCCGCGGCGGGTCGCTTGGCCCGGTGGACATGGAGGTGGCGCTCTCGCTGGCCCTGCGCAACCTGCAGGTGGCCATTGCCGAGAGCGGCGCCCGCGTGACGCACGACCCGCTGCCGCGCGTCATGGGTGACGCGACCCAGCTCATGCAGGTGCTGCAGAACCTCATCGCGAATGCCGTCAAGTTCCGCGGGGACCGGTCGCCGCAGGTGCATGTCAGCGCGGCGCTGCGCGACGGGCGCTGGCGGTTCACCATCGCCGACAACGGCATCGGCATCGAGGAGAAGTTCCGCGAGCGGATCTTCCTGATATTCCAGCGTCTTCATGGACGCGGCGAGTACCCCGGCAACGGGATCGGACTCAGCCTCTGCAAGCGCATCATCGAGCGCCACGGCGGCACCATCGGCGTTGAGTCCGTGCCCGGAAGTGGTTCCACCTTCCATTTCACCCTAGTCCCGATCGAGGAGCAGGTCCATGGCGACGATCGACGCGAGCAAGATGCTGCGTGACATTCTGCTGGTGGAGGACAATCCGGGCGATGTTGCCCTGACGCGAACCGCATTGGGTGAGGCGAGGCTCGCCAACCCGCTGGTCGTCGCCTCGGACGGCGAGGCGGCGGTTCGCCTCCTGAAGAGTCGGGCGGCGGAGGGTAGCGACCTTCCCTGCATGATCGTGCTGGACCTTAACCTGCCGCGGCTGGATGGCCGGGAAGTCCTTTCGGTGATCAAGGATGACCCGCAGTTGCGGCATATCCCCGTCGTGGTGCTCACCAGTTCGACCGCAGAACGCGATATCGCCGAGAGCTACGAGCTTGGGGTGAACGCGTACGTCACCAAGCCCGTGGGGATTGATGACTTCCTCGGGGCGGTGCGTGAGATCGGCACGTTCTGGCTTGGCGTCGTCACGCTGCCGCCCGATCAGCGGGCCTGACCACCACCCTCTTCGACGAATCCGGCGTGGAGACCACGATGCACATCCTCCGAGTCCTGCTGGTAGAAGACAATGACGGAGACGCCGCCCTGGTGGCGAGTGACTTCATCGAGAAGAGCACCGGATCGATGCTGTCGCCGTTCGTGGATCTGGCCCGGGTCGGAACGCTTGCGGAGGCACGCGAGAAGCTGGCCAATGGCCCCACCGACGCCGTCCTCCTGGACCTGGCACTTCCCGATTCGCTGGGAATCGAGACGCTGACCGCCGTACGCCTCATGACGGACGCGCCGATCGTCATCCTCACCGGCCTCACGGACGAGGAGACGGCGCTCACTGCGCTGAAGTCGGGTGCCCAGGACTACATGGTCAAGGGTGACACCGGGCACGGGGTCCTCCGCGCTCTGCGTTACGCTCGCGAACGCAAGGCGCAGGAAGACGAACTGCGGCGCAGCCGCTGGCTGGCCGGCATCGGGGACACCGTGCTCGCGGTGCTCCATGAGATCAACAACCCGCTCACGTCACTCCTCATGAACGCCGAGATGCTGGCGTCGGGTGACCGCGAACCAGACACGGTGCGGGCCATCCTCGCATCGGCACGCCGGATCGCCGAGGTCACGCGACGGCTCTCGCAGCAGCAACTGCAGCCGCGCACTGTCGAGTACGTGAAGGGACTGCCGATGCTCGATCTCGGTGACGACAGGCGGCGGACGTAAGGGCGGGCATGTCCGCAGTTAAGTAGTTTTTCGGACATGTCCAACCCGACCGAGACGTTGAAGCGGACGCCGTTCCATGGCATCCACAAGGCGCTGAACGCGAAGATCGTCCCCTTCGCCGGCTACGAGATGCCGGTGAGCTACCCGCAGGGGCTCCTCGCGGAGCACAAGGCCGTGCGCGAGCGGTGCGGCCTGTTCGACGTCTCGCACATGGGCGAGTTCGTCATTCGCGGCGACCGGATGGTGGACTTCATCACGCACGTCACGTCCAACGACGTCGCCGCCCTGGCCGACGGCCAGGTGCACTACTCCACCATCCTGCACGAGAACGGCACCATCGTGGACGACTGCCTCGTCTACAAGTTCGCCGACCGGATCGTCATGGTGGTGAACGCGTCGAACCGGGAAAAGGACTTCGCGCACATCCGGCGGCACGCGGACGCCTTCGGCTGCCAGATGGCGGACATCAGCGACGACATCGCGCTGCTGGCGCTGCAGGGACCACAGGCAGAGGAGATCCTCCGGCCCTTCGTGGACATCGACCTTGGCGCGATCAAGTACTACTGGCATTCCTGGGGGCACGTCAGCGGGATGCACGCGCTCATCTCGCGCACCGGCTACACCGGCGAGGACGGTTTCGAGCTGTACTTCGATCCGCGCTTCGCCGAGCCGATCTGGAACCTGCTGGTCGGCACCGGCAAGGTCACTCCGTGCGGCCTCGGCGCACGGGATACCCTGCGGCTCGAGATGGGAATGGCCCTCTACGGCAACGACATCGACGACACGGTCACGCCGCTCGAGGGCAACCTCGGCTGGCTGACGAAGCTCAACAAGGGCGATTTCGTCGGGCGCGAAGCGCTCGTGAAGCAGAAGGAGCAGGGCCTGAAGAAGAAGCTCATCGGCTTCACCGTGGACGACGGCCGCTCGATCGCGCGCCACGGGTATCCGGTGTACTTCGGCGGCCAGCCGAGTGGCACGGTGTGCAGTGGGACCATGTCGCCGTCACTGAACATCCCGATCGGGACGGCGTACCTGCCCACGGCGGGAACGAAGGAAGGGTCGAAGCTCGAGATCGAGATCCGCGGCAAGCGCGTCTCGGCCACCGTCACCAAGCCCCCGTTCTACAAGAACGCGAGCCACAAATAGAGATGAGGGGTCAGGGATCAGGGATCAGGGCTCAGTAGGTCCCCTGATCCCTGCACCCTCGAGCCCTAAGCCCTGTTTAGGCGTGCGCTCGCGCCTTGCGCGCAGGCACCTGCACCGCACAGCCACAGAGTCGCTCGAGCGAGCCGGCATCGAGGAACTCCCAGCCCTCGGGAATCGGCGCCAACCGGCGTTTTTCGATGACGGACTCGAAGCAGAGCCAGCCGTTGGCGAAGGGCGTTCCGTTGAGCGACATGCGCGTCAGGCTGTCAGCAGCTTCCTGCTGACCATCCAGGGGTGATGGCAATACCTGCCATACGCGCCATTCGGTCCCGCCGCCGTCGGTGAACCCGCGCAACATGGCGTACTGCTGAGCATACTGTGTGCCTTGGCTCACAGTTCCCGGCGGGTGCATATTCCTGCCATGAGGGTCGCCATTCTCACGATCTCGACCTCGGGGTCCCGGGGTGAGCGATCCGATGCCTCCGGGGACGCCATGGCCGCCTGGCTGGCGGAACGACGCTGGACGCCAGCCGCCCGCCAGCTCGTGCCCGATGATGCAGTCGCCATCGTGCGCACCCTGCTCCACTGGTGTGATGCCGAAGTCGCTGACCTCATCCTCACCACCGGGGGCACCGGCCTCTCTCCCACCGACGTCACCGCCGCGGCCACCCGCGCGGTGATCGAGAGTGAGGCCCCAGGGATCGCCGAGCTGCTGCGCGTGAAGGCCGGTGCCGCGTTTCCAAAGGCGGCCCTGTCGCAGGGCGTGGCGGGCATACGCCATCGCTCGCTCATCGTGAACCTTCCCGGGTCGCCATCCGGGGTGAAGGACGGCCTGGCCGCGCTCGCGCCGATCGTGGAGCATGCCGTGGCGGTGCTGCGCGGTGACGTGCGCAGCCACGATCCCGCCTGAGGGATGCGACGACACGTCCTGCTCTTCGGCGTCGTCGCGGGCGCGCTCATCGCGCTGCTTCGCGTCATCGAGTACCGGTACCTCGTCATCGAACGCTCGGTGGAGATCTATGGCGCGCTCGTGGCGGTGCTCTTCGCCGGCATCGGAATCTGGCTGGGGCGGAAGATCACGCGGCCGCGCGACCGGATCGTCGTCCACGAAGTGCCGGTGGAAGTCCGGGTACCGCCGGGCAGCCCGTTCACCCGCGACGATCGCAGGGTCGCGGAGCTCGGGCTCACCCCGCGCGAGGTCGAGATCCTCGAGCGGATCGCCGAGGGGCTTTCGACCCGGGAGATCGCCGAGCGGTCGTACATCTCGGAGAACACGGTGAAGACGCATTCCAGCCGCGTCTTCGACAAGCTCGGCGTCAGGCGAAGAGTCCAGGCGGTGCAGCGGGCGCGTGATCTCGGGCTGATCCCGTGACCGACTCCCCCGAAATGATGATTTCCGGCCCTTTCGGCGAAAATCATCCGAACGGGTGACGCGAAAGGCCCCGCCGGCGCGTACCCTCGGCGCGTCTTCAACAGCCAGGAGCACATGCGCAAGATCGTTCTGACCTACGGCCTGATCGCGGGCGCCATCCTGTCCGGCATGATGGTGGTGACCGCGCTGAACGCGGACCGGATCGGGTTCGATCGCGGCGAGGTCATCGGCTACACGACCATGGTGGCCGCCTTCCTCATGATCTTCTTCGGCGTGAAGTCCTATCGGGACACGGTGGCCGGCGGGGTCATCAGCTTCGGCCGCGCGTTCAAGGTGGGGTTCATCATCATGGCCATCGCGTCGGTGTGCTACGTGGCCACCTGGCAGGTGGTGTATCGCACGCTGTGGCCGGATTTCGCCGAGCAGTACACGGCGCACATGCTCGACAAGGCGCGGAAGGAGGGCGCCAGCGAGGAGCGGATCGCGGAGCGCCGGCAGGAGATGGAGAAGATGTGGGAGCAGTATCGCAACCCGCTCGTCAATGTCGCCTTCACCTTCCTGGAGCCCCTGCCGGTGGGGCTGCTGCTGACCCTCGTCAGCGCGGGGGTGCTCAGCCGGCGCCGACGTGAGGAGCGCGCCGACGCCGCATCAGCCGCGTAGCCTGCGCTGGCGCAGGGTCTCGTAGACGGCGACACCGACGCTGGTGGACAGGTTCAGGGAGCGCACGAGGGGCGTGGCGATCGGCATCGCGAGGAACCGATCCGCGTACCGTTCGTGCAGCTCCGCCGGCAGGCCGCCCGTCTCGCGCCCGAACACCAGCACCACGTCACGCGACTCACCCAGGGGCGCCTCCCAGAGCAGGCGCGCGGCTTTCGTGGAGAAGAACCACGGCTCGCCAAGGGCAGGCAGCTCGCGCTCCAGCGTCGCCCAGTCCGGCCACACGCGCAGGGGCACATGCTCCCAGTAGTCCAGCCCCGCGCGCTTCACCTCGCGGTCGTCGAGGGAGAATCCCAGCGGCTCAACGAGGTGCAGCGTTGCGCCGGCGGCGAGGCAGGTGCGTCCGGCGTTTCCGGTGTTCCAGTGGATCTCGGGATGCACGAGCACGACGTGCAGGCTCATCCCGGCATCTTAACCTCGGACGGCCGCAGGAACGTCCTGAGTAATACTGCGTTGTCAGCACTCAGTACTCAGTACTCACGACGTACTTCGCTGAACACGTCCTTCAGCCTCCCACTATTCGACGGTGAAGGGCGCGCTGGTCGCGATCGTGGGCGTGCTTCCGCCAGTCGTGGCCTCGACGAGGTGCACGACGAGGCGATACGTGCCTGGAGTGAAATCAGTCGGCAGGTCAGTCAGTCCGGCGCGAGTGGCGCCGGATGGCAGCAGCTGGATGTCGGCCGTGCACAACCGCAATTCCGGAGGCATGGCCGACCAGTCGTTCCCGATGCGCTTCTCGAACGAGCGGCCGCACAGGTTGTAGCCGTAGTGCCTCGACGTGGCGTTCACGAGAGTGACGGTGATCAGGTCACCCGCGCGGTACGACGAAAGGTCCAAGACGGCCTCGACGGCTGACGGATCGTTGCCCTGCTCACCCGCGTCGGGCCCGAGCGCCATTTCGCCGCACGCGGCGGAGACGAGCAGGAGTACCAGCGGCACGGCAAGGCGCATCGTACCGGAGAAACCATTCATCGGCGCCGCCAGGTCACATGGGGCCGCCGCCCCGCGCGCGGAACCCGGCCTCGACGCGATTAGCTTGGCTGGACACCCCACACTTCCACATGCTCGACACCAGCCTGTCCCAGCACGAACTCGACGAATCGGTCGGCTACCTCTGCCATGCCATCCGGATCGACACGGTCAATCCGCCGGGCAACGAGGCGCGCCTCGGGGCCTGGCTGGACACGATCCTCCGGGGGGCCGGCGTCGAGACCACGCTCCTCGAGCCGGTGGCCGGACGTGCCGCGCTGATCGCGCGCCTCCGCGGGAACGGAAGCGCGCCGCCCATCCTCCTCACGGCGCACATGGACGTCGTGGGGGTGGAGCGGGAGGAGTGGAGCGTCGGGCCGTTCGGCGGGGAGGTGAAGGACGGATACGTGTACGGGCGCGGCGCGATTGACGACAAGGGGATGCTCGTCGCCGAGCTCATTGCGTTCCTGCTGCTCAAGCGACGCGTCCTCGACGCCGGCGGCACGCTGGCACGCGACGTCATCTTCGCCGCCACCGCCGACGAGGAGACCGGAGGCGAGTACGGCCTCGGCTGGATCATCGAGCACCATCCCGAGCTGATTCGCGCGAAGTTCGCGATCAACGAGGGCGGGCGGGTGCGCATCGTGGACGGCCGCCCTCTGTACGCGGCCGTGCAGACGGCGGAGAAGGTGGCGAACGTCGTGACGGTCACCGCGATCGGTCCCGCGGGGCACGCGTCCATCCCGCTCGAGGGGAACGCCGTGGCGCGGCTGGCGCGCGCCGTGGCGCTCATCGCGGCGCACCGCGAGCCGGTGGTGCTGTCTGCGACGACGCGGGGATTCTTCGGCGGGCTCCAGCACGTCTGGCCGGACGTGGAGATCGCTGGCGCAATGGGCGAAGTGGCGAGCGGTGAGCCCTCGCTGGTGTCACGCGGTGCCGCGACCCTCGGGCGCTCGCCGATGTTCGACGCCGTGCTCCGCACGGGGATCTCGCCCACGGTGCTCACCGCGGGCAGCCGTCACAACGTGATTCCTGCGACCGGGAGCGCGACGCTCAGCGTCCGCACACTCCCGGGCGAAGACCTCGACGACCTCGTGACGCGCCTTCGCGCGCTGGTCGCGGACCCGCAGGTCGAGATCACGGTGAGCAGCCGCGGCACCGACGCGCCGCCCTCGGCCACCGACAGCATCGCCTTCCGCGCGCTGGCCGACGCGGCGCAGGCGCTGGATCCGTCGCTCGTCACGGTGCCGTACATGAGCACCGGCGCCACCGAGAGCGCGAAGCTGCGCGCGTGGGGAGTGCAGACGTACGGCATCCTGCCGTTCCCGCTCGATGCGGACGACGAGCGCCGGATGCACGGGGCCGACGAGCGGATTCCGATTGCGTCGCTCGCGTTCGGCATCCGGCTGCTGCTGGAGTTGCTCGATCGCGTTCAGCGCGTCGATTGAGCATGGCGCGCTTCGATGATCCGCGGCGGGCGCTCGTGTGGGGGCTGGTGGCCATCGCGCTCGTCGTGGCAGCGGCGCTGGGCGTGAAGCTCGTGCGGGCCGCCTCGGGGCTGCCAGGGCTGCTGGGACGCTCCGCGCCCGCACAGGTCACCCACGAGACGGTGATGGAGCGACTGCGGGACGTGGCCAAGCTCGTGGCGAGCGAGATGACGCTCCGCGACGTGGTGATCTACGAACAGACCCGCTTCCGCTCCACCAAGCGCGCGATGCTCGTCGTGACCGGACGCGTCTCGGCCGGGATCAACCTCCGCTCGGCGGCGGTGGACATCGACTCGGGCGCCAGGCGCATCGTCGTCACGCTCCCGCCGGCGCAGATCACCGCGGTCGAGGTGCTGAACGTGACCACGTACGACGAGAGCTCGGGATTGCTGAACCCGTTCACGCCCGACGACCGCGACGCCATCCAGCAGCGCATCCGCGCGCAGCTCAACAGCGCGGCGCGGCAGAGCGGGATCCTCGAGCATGCGGACCAGAGCGCGGCGACTACGCTCGAGAAGCTGCTCACGGTGCAGGGGTATGCCGTGGAGATCCGCCGCCCGCTGCGGCTCGAGCGTCCCCCGGGTTAGCGAACCTGCCCGGCGCGCCAGAGGGAGACGGAATACCGAACCGCCGGCCGCGCAGGATCACTCCGGCAGGATGTGCCCCAGGGAGCAGTTGTGGGCGACGATGTCCTCGACCGCGGGCCAGAGCGTCGGCATCGCGGTCCGTATGGGATCCATCCGTCGCAGCACCTGCGAGCGATTCACGCCGTGCGTGCGCCAGCTTCCGCCGTGCGTCTGGTGGTTGAGCAGCAGCGGCTGCAACCGGTCGAGCGCGTTGGCCGCGCGCGACTCCGGCGTCTGCTGCGCCTCGAACTCGTCCCAGAGCGCGCGCAGCTCCTGTCCTTGCTCCGGCGGGAGGAGCCCGAAGATGCGGTCTGCCGCCCGTTGCTCCCGTGCCGCTCGGTCGGCGTTCGCGCTGAGGTCGTAGGCGAAGGTGTCGCCGGCGTCGATCTCCACGACGTCGTGCACGAGGAGCATGCGGATCACCCGCGTGACGTCCACCGGTTGCGCGGCGTGCTCGGCGAGCACGGCGGCCATCAGCGCCAGGTGCCAGGAGTGCTCCGCGCTGTTCTCCTGGCGCGAGCCGTCGCACAGCAGCGTCTGCCTCAGCACGCCCTTGAGGCGATCCACTTCGACGAGGAAAGCGAGCTGATGCGATATGCGGGCAGACAACTCCTGGCGGGAGGCGGGCGCTTCCTTGCTATGACGCATGAAGTAGTAGAGGTTGCTGACGGGGCGCGGCGTCACTCGTCATCGACATGGAGCGCGAGACACCCATCCCGCCGTCGCACGCGCCCTGAATCCTACCCCGGAAGTACACCATGCGTCGTACCATCAGCATTCTCGCCGCCCTGGCGCTTGCCGCCTGCGCCCGTCCCACGCCCTCGACCCTGGAGCCGAGAGCACAGAGCGGCGAGATGGCGGTGATGCTGCAGGGAAGCGCGGCCCCCGCGCTGCGCGGGCGCGTCACCAACAACGTCATCGTGATCTCGATCGACGGGCTGCGTCCTGACGCGATCGCGAAGTACCACGCCAGGACGCTCGAGGGCCTCATGGCGCAGGGGCGCTACTCGCTCACCGCGCAGACCATCTCGATCAGCAACACGCTGCCGTCGCACACCTCCATGCTCACCGGGGTGGACACCGACCAGCACAAGATCACCTGGAACAAGGACCGCAGCGGCGAGTTCGGCCACGTCGAGGTCCCCACCGTGTTCGGTCTCGCGCGCGCGGCGGGCTTCACCACGGCGGCCTTCTACAGCAAGTCCAAGTTCCATCACATCGACAATCCCGAAACCATCGACCACGTGCGCGGCCCGAAGGGCGGAGTCATTCCCTGGAACTCCGCAAAAGTGGCTGACCTCGTGGTGGAGCACATGCGCGCGGCGCGTCCCAACCTGACCTTCGTGCACCTGGCCGACGCCGATTTTGCCGGGCACAACTTCGGCTGGATGCAACACACCTACGGCATGGCGGTGCGTCAGTCGGACATTGCGGTCGCGCGCATTCTCGACGCGGCGAACGACGCATACGGGCGGGGCAACTACACCGTGCTCGTGACGTCGGACCACGGCGGCCACAAGAAGGGGCACGGCACCACAGATCCGCTCGACACGACCATCCCGTGGATCGTGTCCGGCGCCGGCGTGCAGCGCGGTGCAACGCTCAGCGGGATCCGCACCATGGACACGGCCGCCACCGTCCTGTGGATGCTGAACATCACGGCGCCGGCGAATCTCGTGGGAAAGCCGGTGACCGACGCGTTTTCCGCGGTGAACGCGGCACGCTGAGAGGGACCAGGGGCTCGGGGCAGGAGACGAGAGGCGAGAGAGCAGGAGCGAGACATCGTCCCACGTCCCACGTCCCACGTCCCACGTCCCACGTCCCAGCCCTGCTTACTGTACGGTGAATGGCTGGCTGACGCCGAGCACTGGCGCGCCATTCGCGGCGCTCTCATCGCTGAACTGTATGGTGAGGCGATAGCGCCCCGCGGCGACCGCGGGAAGGTCGGTCTGCTCGTTCACCGTCGCGCCGCCCTCGAGCAGCCGAAGCTCCATGGTGCACACCCGGTCGGGCTCGGGCACCGCGGTCCAGCCACCCGCGGACTCGCGCTCCACCGTGCGCGTGCACGCGTTGTAGCCGAGCTGGCGCTGCGACTCGTTGGTGATCGTGAGCTTCACGTCATCGCGCGAGCGGTAGGACGTCCGGTCGAGCGCGATTCGCACGGCGGAACCCGGCATGGGATTCGAGGCTGAGGGGGGTGTCGCGGACCCGGGCGCGGGCGTGGCGGGCGCCGCGTCGCGATCGGCAGCGGGCTTCTGGCAGGCGACCAGGGCCGCTGCCGTCAACGCGAGGAGAGCAATCCGGTACATGGTCATCGTGCTGGGGTGGTGAGATGCGTCGAGAGCCACTTCGCCGCAGCCTCGATCTCCGACTTTGCAATGCTGTGGCCACCGGGTTCCCAGTGCACGGTGACGCGGGCTCCGGCCGCGGTCAGCAGCTCGGCGAGCCGCTCGGTCTGCTTCGCAGGAGCGATCGGGTCGTTGCGGCCCGCGCCGATGAACACCGCCGTGCCGCTCAGGTCGGGAAGGGCATCGGGCTCGAACGGCACCATGGGACTCAGCAGCACCGCGGCACGCAGCACGCCCGGTTGCCGCAGCAGGAGGCTGGCGGCGATGTTCGCGCCGTTCGAGAACCCGGCGGCCACGACCCCCTGTTGGTCGAGGGCGTACGTGCGCGCCGCGCCGGCGATGAACTCGGCGAGCTCACCGGTGCGCCGCGCCAGGTCTTCCTGGTCGAACACCCCCTCGGCGATGCGACGGAAGAACCGTGGCGCGCCGTTCTCGAGCACGTTGCCGCGCGGGCTGAGCATGGCCGCACCGGGGAGCAGCATGCGCCCCAGCGGCAGGAGGTCGTCCTCGTCGCCGCCGGTGCCGTGCAGCAGGAGCAGCGTCGTGCTCCCCGGGCCGGCTTCGCTTGCCGGAACGAAGCGGTGCACGAAGCCCAGTGCGTCGCCACTCGGCGCCTGAGCTCCCGTGCCCTCCCGGAACATGGACTCGGCGGACGGTGGCGACGGCAGGTGGATGCGCGGCAGGGCGGCCTCGATCTCCGCGCGACGCGGCTCGTACTGCGCGGGAAGCCGGAGCGACTCGCCCAGGCGCTCGACCGGTTCGTCGATCGCGAAGCCGGGGTGGTTCGTCGCCAGCTCGTAGAGCACGCCGCCGGGCTCGCGAAAATAGACCGAGTGGAAGTAGTTGCGGTCGATGACGGGCGTGGGATGCAGCCCGTCCCGCTCCACGCGCGCCCGCACCGCCAGCTCCGCCGCGTCGTCCTGCACCGCGAAGGCGACATGATGCACCGTGCCCGCGCCGCCCGTGCCCCGCCCGAACCCACCGATCTCGCGCACATCCACGATGCGCCCGGCGCCACCTTCACCGGCCACGAACCGTTTCGTGGTCCCGTCCTCGGTGGTGGGGCGAAATCCGAGGGTGTCCGTCAGGACGCGTGCGGACCCCTCGCCCTGCTCGACCCAGAGCGTGACGCCGTGAAAGCCGTGGATGGCGTGCTCGCGCGGCACGCCGGGCGCCTTGTGCCACACCGGGCGCGACTCGGCAGACGCGTGGCCGACGATCTCCAGCATCGCGCCGTCAGGATCGCGGAAGGCCAGCACCTGCTCCGCGCTGGCGCCGCTGCCGCGCTTCACTGGTCCCTCGTACTTCACGCTGTGGCGCAGCAGGCGCTCCACCCAGAAACCGATCGCGGCGGGAACCACCGCGAAGCCCGTCACCGCCACCTGGCCGCTCCCGATGCGCCCCGCGCGCGCGCCAGGCCAGGGGAAGAAGGTCATGATGCTGCCCGGCGTCCCGACCTCATCACCGAAGTAGAAGTGATAGGTGTGCGGGTCGTCGAAGTTCACCGTGCGCTTCACGAATCGCAGTCCCAGGACGCCGACATAGAAGTCGATGTTGCGCTGCGGATCGCTCGCGATGGCGGTGACGTGATGGAGGCCGAGGATGGAGGACATGGTGAAGACTGGAGTCTGGAGACTGGAGACTTGGGACTGGGGACTGGGGACTGGGGACGCGAGACGGGAGACCTGGGTAGTGGGGAGGTAGCACCAGCCTCAAGCCTCAAACCTCAAGCCTCGAGCCCCAAGCCTGAAGCCTCAAGCCCCAAGCCCCAAGCCCCAAGCCTCAAGCTTCAAGCCCTGAGCGCAGGCAGCTCGATCCAGAAGCTGCTTCCCTCTGGGCTGCTTTGCACTCCCACCGAGCCGCGGTGCGCCTGCGCGATCCCCTTCACGATCGCCAGGCCCAGCCCCGACCCCATGTGCGCGGTGCGCTTCGCCTGCCAGAAGCGCTCGAACACGTGCGGCACTTCCGACTCCGGAATCCCGGGGCCGGTGTCGGCAATCGTGAACCGCACCCCACCCTCCGGGGTTGCCTCGGCGCGAAGGGTGATCGCCCCATCCTCCGGGGTGAACTTGATGGCGTTGTGCAGGTAGTTCTCCAGGGCCTGCACCATCCGATCCCGATCGGCGAGCACCCTCGGCAGTCCGGTCCCGATCTGGCCGTCGAGCCGCAGCGATTTCTCCTCCGCCTGTCCGCGGAACGACTCGACCACTTCGCTCGCCATCGCCACTGGGTCCTCTGGGCGGCAGGACACGCGGAACCTGCCCCCCTCGATCCGGGCAACGTCATGGAGGTCCCGGATCATGCTGTTCATCCGCTTCGCCGAGCGCTCGATGATCTGGAGCTGCTTCCGGAACTCCGCCTTGCTGAGCACGATCTCCGGGTCGTTGAGCAGCGACGCGCTCAGCATCACGGTGCCCACCGGGTTGCGGAGGTCGTGCGCCACGATGCTGAGCACCTCGTCGCGCGACTTGACCGACGCCTCCGCCCGCTGCCGGCGCCGCTCGGTGCGCTGGAACTGGCGGGTGCGTGCCATGACGCCGGCCATGCGAGCGCCCACGTTGTCCAGCAGCCTGACGTCCCGTTCGGAGAACGTGTGCGCGTTCCGCGTGCCGACGTGCAGCACGCCGACGAGCTCGCGGTCCAGGCGCATGGGCACCACCACCAGCGATCGGATCTCGCGCCGCAGTTGTGGGTGCACGAACTCCTCGAGACTCGTATCCTCGATCACGAGCGCGCGCCCCGTCTCGGCGACGCGCCCGGTGACCCCGGTGCCGATCGGGATGCGGATGTCGGCGTCGAGGGTGATGCCGTCGGTCTGCTGGACCACCAGCTCGCCGCGTTCGTCGTCCACGAGCAGCACGGTGGCTTCGTCCGCGCCGAGCTCCTGGCGAAGCGAGTGGAGCAGGGCGTCCACCATCCCGGCATAGGTCGGCGCCGCCAGGGCAACATCCATGATCCGTCCGATCGCTTCCAGTTCCCCGAGGGTGCTCTCGGCGTCGGCGCGC
>Ga0307505_10000665_pt1 | contig 35613 bp, 28 predicted proteins | sample 23_S_MG_FD_202183 | JGI IMG/M metagenome (GOLD analysis project Ga0307505, IMG submission 202183) | Soil microbial communities from Populus trichocarpa stands in riparian zone in the Pacific Northwest, United States - 23_S | ecosystem: Environmental > Terrestrial > Soil > Riparian zone > Trees...
GGGACGGGGCGCGTGGGTGCATGAGACGAGCGAATGCGTGGATGCCGCGATCAGGCGCCGCGCTTTCGTGCGGGCATTGCGTGTGTCAGCCCCGCTTGACACGCAGACCATCGAACAGCACCTACAGCGAAAAGGCTGAAACGGCTATGGAAACAAAGTGAACGGCTCGAAATGAGTCCCGTCCGCGACTAACGGTCTGCCCTGTCCGGGTAGGCCCCAGACAGGAGAATTGTGGCAAACGCCAAACCACGCGTGCACGAGATCGCCTCCGAACTCGGCGTCGACAGCAAGGTGGCCCTCGCCAAGCTGAAGGAGCTCGGCGAGTTCGTCAAGAGCCCCTCGTCCACCATCGAGCCCCCCGTGGCTCGCAAGCTCCGCGCCGCCCTCGAGGCGGACGGTGCAGCCAAGCCGGCCGCTGACGCGAAGCCGGCTGCTCCGGCGCGTCCGGCAGCGCGACCCGGCCCGGCACGTCCGGCGGCCCCCGCGGCCCCCGAGGCGCAGCCCGCGCCCGCCCCTGTGGCCTCTCCGGCCGAGGCCGCTCCCGCTCCGGCTGCGACGGCAGCCGCCGCACCGGCAGCCGCCGCGCCCGCCGCCCCGGCGGCTCCCGCCGCTCCCGCGGCATCCGATACCTCTGGTGGGACTCCGCAGCCCCCGCGTCCCGGTGGTTCGCCGCGCCCGGGCAACAACCCGTTCGCATCGGCGCAGGGCATGGGCCAGCGTCCCGCAGGGCCCCGTCCGGGCAACAACCCGTTCGCGTCGGCGCAGGGCATGGGCCAGCGCCCGAGCCCCGGCAACATCCCGCGGCCGCAGGCGCCGCGTCCCGGCGCCCCGCGTCCGGGTGCTCCCGGCGCCCGCCCCGGCGGCCCCGGTCGCCCCGGCGGCGGCGGCGGTCGTCCCGGTGCTCCGTTCCAGCAGCGTCCCGGCGGCCCCGGTCGTCCCGGCGGCGCGGGCGGCGGTGGATTCCAGCGTCCCGGCGGTGCTCCTGGTGGCGCGCCGGCCGGCGGCTTCGCCGGTCGCCCCGGCGGTGGCGGCGGCCGCGGTCGCGGTCCCGGCGGCGGCACCGCGGGTGCCTTCGGCAAGGGCGGCGGCAAGTCCAAGCAGCGCAAGTCGCGTCGGGCGAAGCGCCAGGAGTTCGAGATGCGGGATGCGCCGGTCGTCGGCGGCATCAACGTCTCGCGCGGCAACGGCGAGATCATCCGGATGCGCCGCGGCGCGTCGATCTCCGACTTCGCGGACAAGATCGAGAACATCACCGGCTACACGGTGCAGCCCGGCACGCTCGTGACCATCCTGTTCAACCTGGGTGAGATGGCCACGGCGACCGAGTCGCTCGACGAGGCAACCTTCGAGGTTCTCGGCGCCGAGCTCGGCTACAAGATCCAGATGGTCTCGCCCGAGGACGAGGACAAGGAGCTCCTCGAGGGCTTCGGCCTCGACCTCGATGCGGAGCTGGAGGCGGAGAACGAGGAGGACCTCGAGATCCGTCCGCCGGTCGTGACCGTCATGGGCCACGTCGATCACGGTAAGACCCGACTGCTCGACGCCATCCGCCAGACCAACGTGGTCGCGGGCGAGGCCGGCGGCATCACGCAGCACATCGGCGCGTACCAGGTCTGGACCGAGCACGACGGCATCGAGCGCGCGATCACCTTCATCGACACCCCGGGCCACGAGGCGTTCACCGCCATGCGCGCCCGCGGTGCGCAGGTGACCGACATCGCCATCCTCGTGGTGGCCGCCGACGACGGCATCATGCCGCAGACGGTGGAAGCGCTCAACCACGCCCAGGCTGCCGGCGTGCCGATCGTGGTCGCGGTGAACAAGATCGACAAGCCCGACGCCAACCCGGCCAAGGTGCGCCAGCAGCTCACCGAGTACGGTCTGGTCGCCGAGGAGTACGGCGGCGACGTGCAGTTCGTGGATGTCTCGGCCCGACAGGGAACCAACATCCAGGAGCTTCTCGACGCGGTGCTGCTCACGGCGGATGCCGGGCTCGACCTCACGGCGAACCCCAACAAGGCCGCCCGTGGCGTCGCGATCGAAGCGAAGCTCGACAAGGGTCGCGGTTCGGTGGCCACGGTGCTCATCCAGTCCGGAACGCTGCGTGTCGGCGATGCGATCGTCGCGGGAACCGCCTACGGTCGCGTGCGCGCGATGATGGACGAGAACGGCGAGGCCGTCGCCGAGGCAGCCCCGTCGCGTCCCGTCCAGGTGCAGGGACTGAACTCGGTTCCGCGCGCCGGCGACGTGTTCATCGTCACGGAGGAGGACCGCCTCGCCCGCCAGATCGCCGAGAAGCGTGAAGCGGCTGAGCGCAACGCCCAGCTGGCGAAGGCGCGCAAGCGCATCTCGCTCGAGGACTTCACCCGTGCGCTCGAAGAGGGCAAGGTCGAGTCGCTCAACCTCATCATCAAGGGCGACGTGTCGGGTGCCGTCGAGGCGCTCGAGGAGTCGCTCCTCAAGATCGAGGTCGACGACTCGGTGCAGCTGCGGATCATCCACCGCGGCGTCGGTGCGGTCACCGAGTCGGATGTGAACCTCGCGACGATCGACAACGCGATCATCATCGGGTTCAACGTCCGGCCCGACACCAAGGCGCGCGAGCGCGCCTCGCGCGAGGGCGTGGACATCCGCTTCTACTCGGTCATCTACAACGCGATCGACGATGTGGAGCAGTCGCTCAAGGGTCTGCTCAAGCCCGAGTACGAAGAGGTCCAGTCCGGTGTCGCCGAGATCCGCGAGGTGTTCCGCTCCTCGAAGTTCGGCAACATCGCCGGTGTCATCGTCCGCTCCGGCACGATCACGCGCAACGCCAAGGCGCGCGTCATCCGCGACGGCGTGGTCATCGCCGATGGCCTGGCCATCGAGTCGCTGCGCCGGTTCAAGGATGACGTCACCGAGGTCCGCACGGACTTCGAGGCCGGTATCGGACTCGGCAAGTACAACGACATCCAGATCGGCGACGAGATCGAGACCACCGAGCTGGTCGAGAAGCCTCGCTCGTAGGTCGTAGCCGCGGCTGCGGATGTCTTTCGCTCAGAAGAGCGGGGCCTTGCCCCGACTCTTTGCGAAAGACATCCGCAGCCGCTCACCGATCACCCGCTCGCACGAAGGGAAAGTCATGGCCAATGAACGTCAAGCCCGACTGGGCGACCGCATCCGCGTGATCCTCGCCGAGCGCCTCGAGAAGGGCCTGCGCGACCCGCGCCTCGGTTTCGTCACCATCACCGACGTGAAGGTGACCGGTGACCTGCAGCACGCCTCGGTGTTCTACACCGTCCTCGGCACCGCCGAGGAGCGCGCGGCATCCGCCGAGGCGCTGAAGTCGGCGACCGGCATGCTGCGTTCCGAGGTGGGCAAGCACCTGAACGTGCGGCTCACCCCGTCGCTCGAGTTCATCCCGGACGCGATCCCCGAGAACGCCGATCACATCGCCGCGCTCCTGCGCGAGGCCCGCGAGCGGGACGAGGCCGTCGCCGGTCTCGCATCCGTGGCGACCTACGCCGGAGACGCGGACCCCTACGTCAAGCCGCGCGAGCTCGACGAGACCGAGGACGAGGACCGGGCCCAGGCCTGATCGGCGCCCGTCGGGCTCTTCAGCGGGGCAGGCGCAGCATCCCGTCCGCGGCCTCGGCGAGGCCGTCGGCGATGAGCGAGTCGATCGCGCGATCGCGCTGAAGGCGATCCGGCCACTCCGGGATCACGGCATCGATCGGGACGGCGTGCGAGGCGGCATCCCGCAGCGTCCTCAGCACCGCACCACGCGCCTGCCTATCGCTGCCCTCGTAGCGCGCCTGCCGGCGCCGCTCGTCCCCGGTGTCGGGGTATCCGGCCGCGCGCCACGCGCAGCGGTCGGCGATCGGGCAGACGCCGCACCGCGGGGCGCGGGCGGTGCACACGACGGCGCCGAGCTCCATCGTCGCGGCGTTGACGACGGATGCCGCCTCTGCGCCCTCCGGCAGGATCGTCGACATCGCCGCCAGATCGCGGCGCGAGGGCGGTCCCGGCTGAGATCTGCCGTCGATCGCCCGCGCCAGCACGCGGCGGGTGTTGGTGTCGACGACCGGATGCCGGTCCCCGTAGGCGAACACCGCGACGGCGCGCGCCGTGTAGTCGCCGATTCCGCTCAGCGCGAGCAGCGCATCGACGTCGCGCGGCACGACGCCCGCGTGCCGATCCCGGATCTCCACGGCGGCACGATGCAGCCACAGCGCCCGGCGCGGATAGCCCAGATTCGCCCACTGCCGCACGGCCTCGGCCGGTGCCTCGGCCGCCAGCGCGGCCGGTGTCGGCCAGCGCGCGAGCCACGCGTCGAGGTGCGGGATGACCCGGTTCACCGGCGTCTGCTGCAGCATGAACTCGCTCACCAGCGTGCCCCACGCACCGAAGCCCGGGCGGCGCCACGGCAGGTCGCGGGCGTGCTCGCGGTACCACCCGATGAGGGGGCTCGCGAGGTCGGGCATGCGTTTCAGCCTAGGCGGCGCGCCCGCTGGGAGTTCCGTGGGTATCGCGGCACCCGTGGAAGGCGCGACGTAGCGTCGAAGGACGGAAACCGACACATCGGAGGAACCCCATGACTCCCCGTGCACGAATCCCCGCACTGCTCGCCGCTCTGCTCCTGGCCGCCCCTCTCGTGGGCTGCATGACGGAGCCTGAGCCCCTGGAGACGCCGCTTCAGACGATTCCGGCGCCGACGACTCCCGCCGAACCGTCGCCCACGCCGACCGACGCGGCCGAGGCCGGGCCGGGCGGCATCGATCCCATCGAGCTGGGCATGCCGTTCGACGAGGCGCTCGCGGCGGCCGGCGCGTCGCCCGTCGGCGCGTGCGAGTGGGTCGCGACAGCACCCGGCGACGGCTACACGCTGAGCATCCAGCGCGTGGAGCCGGCCGCCGGCGATCCGCCGCCGGTCGAACTGGTCTCGACTTCAGCGCCCGTCGACGCCGCAAGGGTGGTCGGACCGCGCACCGCGGCGGGGATCGGCATCGGATCGACCGTCGAGGAGGCGCTCGCGGCCTACCCCGATGCCGAGTCGCTCGCACCCGACGGGATGGGCGACCGCCGCTACCTGCGCGTCGAGACCGGCGACGGAGCGCAGGCGCTGTTCCTCACCTACACCGAGGGGCAGCCGCTGATCTGGGCGGTCACCGCCACCACATTCGAGGTGCCGCCCTACGAGCCCTGCGCCTGACGGCGGCGGCGCGGGCGAACGCCGTCCGCGGCCATAGGCTGGGGGGATGGCCCTGCCCGTCACGCCCGTCACCACCCTGTGGCGGGAACTGCGCGACGAGGTGCGGCGCCGCTACCGGGGCGGACGGGTCGTGATCGCCGTCGACGGTGTCGACGGGGCGGGCAAGACGGTGTTCGCGGACGGCCTCGCCGCCGTGTTCGCCGAGATCGACGTCGACGCCTACCGCGCCTCGATCGACGGGTTCCACCGCCCGCGCACGGAGCGCTACGCGCGCGGGCGCGCGAGCGCCGAGGGGTTCTACCGCGATTCGTACGACTACGCGACGTTCCGCCGGGTGCTGCTCGACCCGTTCCGCGAAGGCGGCCAGACCGCGGGAACCACGGGGTTTCAGCTCGCCGCGTTCGACGTCGCGCGGGACGCTGCGGTCGAGTCGGCGTGGGTCGCCGCCCCGATCGACGCCGTGCTCCTCGTCGACGGGATCTTCCTCCACCGCCCCGAGCTGCGAGAGCTGTGGGACTGGTCGCTGTGGCTCGACGTCGCGTTCGAGACCTCCTTCGCCCGGATGGCGCTGCGCGACGGGTCCGACCCCGACCCCGATGCTCCCTCGAACGCGCGGTATCGCCTGGGCCAGCAGCTCTACCTCGACGAAGTGGATCCGCGGGCTGCGGCATCCGTCGTCATCGAGAACTCCGATCTCGCGCACCCGCACCGGCTGGGACGGGGCGCCTGATGCCCGCCGCAGGGGTGCTGCTGGTCGACAAGCCGGGAGGGATGACCAGCCATGACGTAGTCGCCCGCGCCCGCCGCGCGCTCGGCACGCGCAAGATCGGCCATGCGGGCACGCTCGATCCGATGGCGACGGGACTGCTCGTGCTGGGGGTCGAGGGCGCGACGCGCCTGCTGACCTTCGTCGTCGGACTCGGCAAGAGCTACGAGGCGACGATCCGGCTCGGGGTCGCGACGGACTCGGACGACGCGGACGGCATCGAGACGGCGAGAGCGGATGCCGCATCCCTCGCAGCTGTCACACCCGAGCGCATCGCGGCGGGCGTGGCGGCACTGACCGGCCGGATCTCGCAGGTGCCGAGCACCGTGTCTGCCATCAAGGTCGGCGGCCGCCGGGCGTATGACCTCGCCCGCGAGGGCGCAGCGGTCGAGCTGAAGGCGCGCGAGGTGACGGTGTCGCGGTTCGACGTGCTCGCGGTGCGCCCTTCGACGAGCTCAGCGACCGGTGGGAGTGGCTCAGGGAGCGGAGCAGCGCACGGCATCGACCTCGACGTGGTGGTGGACTGCTCGAGCGGCACGTACATCCGCGCCCTCGCCCGCGACCTCGGCGCGGATCTCGGGGTCGGCGGCCACCTCACGGCGCTGCGCCGCACGCGCATCGGTGCGTTCGACGTCGCCGATGCGGCATCCGTCGACGACCTCGCCGCGGCCGCGCTGCTCGAGCCGGCCGACGTCGCAGCGTCCGTGCTCGGCCGCTTCGACGTGACGGCCGACGAGGCGCGGGACCTCCGCCACGGCAAGCGGCTCGTCGGCGCGGCATCCCGCCTCTCGAACGACCCGACGGCGGCGATCGACCCCGGCGGGGTGCTGGTCGGCGTGGTCGAGCGTCGCGGCGACGATGTCAAGAGCGTCATGAACATGCCCGAGGAGGCCGCGCGATGATCCTGTGGTTCACCTACGTCCAGGTGATCGCGGCGGTCGCGGCAGGCCTGCTGTGCGTCGTCGCCGGTCTCGCCGGCCGCCGTCCCGGCGACGTCACCGTGGGCGGCCTCGCGCTCGTCGAGCTGCTCCTCCTCGCCCAGATCGTGATCGCGATCATCGCGCCGTTCGCCGGCAACCCGCCGACCGGCAGCCTCCTCGAGTTCTGGGTGTACCTCGTCTCGGCAGCCCTCCTGCCCCCCGCCGCCGTCTTCTGGGCGCTGCTGGAGCGCAGCCGGTGGAGCACGGTCATCATGGGCATCGCCGCGCTCGCGGTCGCGGTGATGGTGTGGCGGATGCAGGTGATCTGGACGATCCAGATCGCCTGAGCCGCGACGCGCCCCGCATAGGATTGACGGGTTATGTCGTCGCCCGCCCGCCCCCGCATGACCGGCGTCGGCCGTGTGCTCGTGATCGTCTACGCGATCATGGCGCTCGCCGCGACCGGTCGGTCGTTCGTCCAGATCGTCCGCGACTTCGACGAGGCTCCGCTCGCGTACACCCTGTCGGCGGTCGCCGCCGGTGTCTACATCCTCGCGACGCTGGCGCTCGTCTTCTCCGGATCCCGCGGGTGGTACCGCGTCGCCTGGGTCGCCATCGTGTTCGAGCTCGTCGGCGTCCTGATCGTCGGAACCCTCTCCTTCGTTCTGCCCGACCTCTTCGCGCACAGCGCCACGGTCTGGTCGTGGTTCGGCTTCGGCTACCTGTTCGTGCCGCTCGTCCTGCCGTTCCTCGGTCTGTGGTGGCTCATCACGCACCGCCCCGCGTCGGCGGCGGTGGCGACGGATGCCGCATCAGCCGCGGTGGCGCCGTGATCGTCTTCCACGATCCGGCCGAGGTGCCGCCGAGCTTCGGGCCGTCGGTGGTCGCGATCGGCAAGTTCGACGGCGTGCACGCCGGGCACCGCGCGGTCATCGATCGGGCGAGGGTGGATGCCGCGACCGGCGGCGCGAAGGTCGTCGCCGTCACCTTCGATCGCAACCCCCTCGCGCTGCTGCGGCCCGAGATCTGTCCCGCCGACCTGATCGGTCCGCACCAGAAGCTTCAGCTGCTCGCCGAGACGGGGATCGACGCCACGCTCATGCTCCGCTTCGACCGGGACCTGGCGAACCTGACCGCACACGAGTTCGTCCGGCACGTGCTCGTCGGCGCACTGGGCGTTCGCACGGTGCTGGTCGGCCGCGACTTCCGCTTCGGCCGCGGGGGAGCGGGCGATCCCGATCTGCTGCGTGAGCTCGGCGGCGAGTTCGGCTTCGACGTCGACGTGGTCGACGACGTGCGCGCGATCGAGTCCGACCGGCGCGTGTCGTCCACCTGGATCCGGGAGCTTCTCGCCGACGGCGACGTCGAGACCGCCGCCAAGCTGCTCGGTCGCCCCGCATCGGTGTGGGGAGAGGTGGTCCACGGTCACAAGCGCGGTCGCGGGCTGGGCTTTCCCACCGCGAACCTCGAACCCGGCCTGGAGGGCTTCGTGCCCGCCGACGGGATCTACGCCGGCTGGCTGGTGGACGAGGGCTCCGCGGACGGGCTGCGCTCCGGCATCCGCTATCCCGCCGCGATCAGCGTGGGGTCGAACCCGACCTTCGACGACGTCCTGGTGCGCCAGGTCGAGGCCTACGTGCTCGACGAGACCGATCTCGACCTCTACGGCCATCGCGTGGAGGTCCAGTTCGCGGCGCGCATCCGCGGTATGGTCGCGTTCGAGGGCGTCGCCGCCCTCGTCGAGCAGATCACCGACGATGTGGCACGAGTGAGGAAGATCCTGACATGACCGACGCCGATCACGCCGTTCGCACTCCCGGCCGGACGCTGCGGCGGGTGATCGTGATCGTGATCATCGCGTCGTTCGGGATCGCTGCGCTGGGCGGGATCGTCGTGCTCCTGGGTGCCGAGCTGGGAGAGACGGCTGCCCGGGTGCTCGGCACGACCGCGATCGTGGGCGTCTTCAGCGTCGCCGTCCTGTGCTGTGCGGCGCAGATCGGGCGCCCGCTGCAGCTGTTCGGCGCGATCGGGGCCGCCGTCTCGGTGATCGCCGCCGCGCTGGTGATCTGGATCATCTGGTACAGCAGCGGGTGGTACGGCGAGCTGTGGGAGACGATCAACCGTCTCGCGGGGACGGCGGTCGCGGCATCCGCGGCCTTCGCGCTCGCATCGCTGCTGCTCCTGCTCGCTGATCGCAGGCAGCCCGCGGTTCGCATCGGTCTCGTCGTCACGCTCGTCCTCTTCGGCGTGGTGCTGGCGATGGTCGTGTACCTCATCTGGTTCTGGGAGACGGTCGACGACCAGGTGTTCCCGCGCGTGCTCGGCATCGCGGCGATCCTCGCCGCCCTCGGTGCGGTGACCGTGCCCGTCCTGTCGCTGCTGCTGCGAGATCGCCCCGCACGCGGCGGATTGTCGGCCGAGACGGTCGCCCGGCTCGAGGCCGAGGCCGCACGCCGGCAGCTCGATCCGGACGAGCTCGTGGACCGGTTGCTGGCGGCCGAGGCGCCCGCGCCCGCGCCGCCCGCGCCGCCAGCACCGCCTGCTCCGCCGGCGGAGCCCGCTCCGCCGCAGAGCACCCCGCCGGGGTAGGCTGGACGATCGGATCGAAGCTCTCCGCAGCGACGATCGCGGAGGGAGAGCTATGAGCCGGACGGATCTGCAGACGCTGCCGGAGAGGGCGGTCGAGCTGCTCGGCGGGGAGCCGGACGACACGACTCTGCGCCGGTACCTGCACGGACTGCCGGGCGTCGACGCCGTCGGTCTCGAGCAGCGCGCCGCGGGCCTCGGGACCCGCTCGATCAAGACCACGTCGAAGGCGTGGGCGCTCGACAAGATCATCGAGCTCATCGACCTCACGACGCTCGAAGGAGCCGACACCCCGGGCAAGGTGCGCTCGCTCGTCGCGAAGGCGCTCAACCCCGATGCGTCCGACCCGACGTGCCCGCGGGTGGCGGCGGTGTGCGTGTACGGCGACATGGTGCCCTACGCCGTCGACGCGCTCGGCGCGGCGCACGGCGACCCGGACGAAGGGCTCGTGAGCGTCGCCGCCGTGGCGACGGCCTTCCCGAGCGGGCGATCGTCGCTGGAGATCAAGCTCGCCGACACCGCGGACGCGGTCGCCGCCGGCGCCGACGAGATCGACATGGTGATCGACCGTGGCGCGTTCCTCGCCGGCCGGTACGGGCTCGTGTTCGACCAGATCGCGCGCGTGAAGGAAGCCTGCCGCCGCGCGGACGGCTCCTACGCGTCGCTGAAGGTCATCCTGGAGACCGGCGAGCTGAACACCTACGACAACGTCAAGCGCGCCTCGTGGCTGTCGATCCTCGCCGGCGGCGACTTCATCAAGACCTCGACCGGCAAGGTGCAGCCCGCCGCGACGCTTCCGGTGACCCTCCTCATGCTCGAGGTTGTGCGCGACTGGCATCGCGCGACGGGCGAGAAGATCGGGGTGAAGCCGGCGGGCGGCATCCGCACCTCCAAGGACGCGATCAAGTACCTGGTGACGGTCGCCGAGACGGTGGGGGAGGAGTGGCTGCAGCCGCACCTGTTCCGCTACGGCGCGTCGAGCCTGCTCAACGACGTGCTGCTGCAGCGCCAGAAGCTGGCGACCGGCCACTACTCCGGCGCCGACTACGTGACGATCGATTAGGACTGAGATGAGTTTCCTCGAGTACGCCCCCGCGCCGGAGTCGCGCGCCGTCCTTTCGCTCAAGTCCGAGTACGGGCTGTTCATCGACGGCGACTTCCGCGCCGCGTCGGGCGAGTCGTTCGCGACGATCTCGCCCGCGGACGAGTCGCACATCGCGACGATCGCCTCGGCGAGCGAGGCCGACGTCGACGCCGCCGTGGCCGCCGCGCGCCGCGCGTACGACAAGACGTGGTCGAGGATGAGCGGCCGCGACCGCGGCAAGTACCTCTTCCGCATCGCCCGGCTCGTGCAGGAGCGCGCCCGCGAGCTCGCCGTCGCCGAGAGCCTCGACAACGGCAAGCCGATCAAGGAGAGCCGGGACGTCGACGTGCCGCTGGTGGCCGCGTGGTTCTTCTACTACGCCGGCTGGGCCGACAAGCTCGACCACGCCGGGCTCGGCGCCAACCCCCGCTCGCTCGGGGTCGCGGGCCAGGTCATCCCGTGGAACTTCCCGCTGCTCATGCTGGCGTGGAAGATCGCGCCGGCGCTCGCGGCGGGCAACACGGTCGTGATCAAGCCCGCCGAGACGACGCCCCTGTCGGCGCTCATCTTCGCCGAGATCCTGCAGCAGGCCGACCTGCCTCCGGGCGTCGTGAACATCGTCACGGGCGCCGGGGCGACCGGAGCGGCGCTCGTGCGGCATCCCGACGTGAACAAGGTCGCCTTCACCGGCTCGACGCCCGTCGGGCGCGAGATCGCGAAGGCGGTCGCCGGCACCGACAAGAAGCTGACCCTCGAGCTCGGCGGCAAGGCCGCCAACATCGTGTTCGAGGACGCGCCGGTCGATCAGGCCATCGAGGGCATCGTCAACGGCATCTTCTTCAACCAGGGGCACGTGTGCTGCGCGGGAAGCCGTCTGCTCGTGCAGGAGTCGATCCACGACGACGTCGTCGAGCGACTGAAGACCCGCCTGTCGACCCTGCGGCTCGGCGACCCGCTCGACAAGAACACCGACATCGGCGCCATCAACTCGCGCGAGCAGCTCGACCGCATCCGCGAGCTCAGCCGCATCGGCGAGGAGGAGGGCGCCGAGCGCTGGAGTGCCGACTGCGTCATCCCCGACAACGGCTTCTGGTTCGCCCCCACCATCTTCACGAACGTGCAGGCCTCGCACCGCATCGCCCGCGACGAGATCTTCGGCCCGGTGCTGTCGGTGCTGACCTTCCGCACCCCCGCCGAGGCGATCGAGAAGGCGAACAACACGCCCTACGGACTGTCGGCGGGCATCTGGAGCGACAAGGGCTCCCGCATCCTCGCCGTCGCCGATCGCCTCCGCGCGGGCGTCATCTGGGCGAACACGTTCAACCGGTTCGACCCTTCGTCGCCGTTCGGCGGGTACAAGGAGTCCGGCTACGGCCGTGAGGGCGGCAAGCAGGGCATCCTGGCCTACTTGAAGGCGCCTGCCGCGGCCGTCGAGCCCACCCCGCTCGTCGAGCGAGCCGAAGGCGAGACGAAGCGCCGCACCCGAACGCCCCGCGCCAAGAAGGGAGCCTCCTCATGAGCAGGCGACTCACCGTGCCGAAGACGTACAAGCTCTACATCGGCGGCGCGTTCCCGCGCAGCGAGTCCGGACGCACCTACGAGGTGGTCTCGGCCGGCGGCGATTTCCTTGCGAACGCGTCGCTCGCGTCGCGCAAGGACGCTCGGGATGCCGTGACCGCCGCCCGCGGAGCGGTGAAGGGCTGGTCGGGTGCCACGGCGTACAACCGGGGCCAGGTGCTGTACCGGGTCGCGGAGCTGCTCGAGGGCCGCCGCGCCCAGTTCGTGGACGAGATCGTGCAGCAGACCGGAGTCTCGGCATCCGACGCGACCGCCGAGGTCGACGAGGCGATCGATCGCTGGGTCTGGTACGCGGGCTGGTGCGACAAGTTCGGCCAGGTCGCCGGCAACGGAAACCCCGTGGCGGGTCCGTACTTCAACATCTCGGTGCCCGAGCCCACCGGCGTGGTCGCCGTGATCGCACCGCAGGACACGGCGCTGCTGGGGCTCGTCTCGGCGATCGCTCCGGCGCTGGTCACCGGCAACTCGGTCGTGGTCGTCGCCTCGGAGCGGTACCCGCTCTCGGCGATCAGCCTCGGCGAGGTGCTCGCGACCAGCGATGTGCCGGGGGGAGTGGTGAACGTCCTCACCGGCTCGCCGAAAGAGCTCGCGCCGTGGCTCGCCTCCCACCCCGACGTGCACGGTCTCGACCTCGTCGGAGCGGGCGACCTCGACTGGGTCGACCTGCAGATCGCCGCGGCCGAGACGCTCACGCGGGTGCTGCCGCCCGAGCAGGGTCCGGATGCCGCTGCCCCGAGCCTCAGCCGGATCGCGGCGTTCACCGAGACCAAGACCGTCTGGCACACCAAGAGCCTGGTGTAACCGGCGCGCGCGAGCCCGCGGCATCCGCTCTCGCATGCCCTGGATCGTTGGCGCTGCCGAAACCGCCGCTCGCGCCCGATTCAGACGACCGCGGATACCGGTTCCGACAGCGCGAACGCCGAGACCGCGACGAAACCGGGCGCGGATACCGGTTTCGACAGCGCGAGCGCGGATCTGCACCGCGCGAGCGGCGAGCGGCGACACAGCGAACTCCTGAGCAAAACTCTCGGTAACGAAAAGGTAACGGCGCATGTAGAGTGGGTCGCACCCGTCGACGAAGACGGGGTGCACCACCGGAGGACATGCCCGATGCCCGACGCCGCGGCATCCGCTCACTCGCGTGATCGGATCCACGCTCTGCTGATCGCCGCCGTGCTCGCCGTCGCGAGCCTCGTGATCGCGTTCCTGGGCGCGACCCCGGCCCGTGTCAGCGCCAGCGAGATGCTCGGCGACGCGCGGACGCCCGGCGACGCCGCCTTCATCGCGAGCCATCGCGGCGGGGGCGCGACGGCGCCGGAGAACACGCTCCCCGCGATCACGTCCGCCCTGCACGGCGGGTTCGACTACGTCGAGGTCGACGTCGCCCTCACCGCCGACTGGCATCCCGTGCTCATGCACGACGCCACTGTCGACCGGACCACCGACGGCCAGGGAGCGCTCGCCGCGCTGACGCTCGATCAGGTCCGCACGTTGGATGCCGGGTCGTGGTTCGGCCCCGAGTTCGCCGGCACCCCCGTGCCGACGCTCGGCGAGTTCCTCGATGCGCTCGCCGGATCGCCGGGCCGCGCGATCGTCGAGCTGAAGGGGGCGTGGGATGCGGCATCCGTCGCCGCCGCGATCGACGAGGTCTCGGCACGGAAGCTCGAGCGGCGCGTCGTGATCGCGAGCTTCGACGCGCGCAGCCTCGCGTTCGCCGCCGCGGCCTCCGAGACGGTGGCGCGCCTGCTGATCCTCAAGCACGTGCCGGAGGACGTCGTGCTCGCCGCGGCGGAGGCGGGCGTGCGCGGGGTGATCGTCGATCGCAAGGAGGTGCTCGCCCGGCCGCAGCTCGTCGACGAGGTGCATGCCGCCGGCGTCCGCATCGTCGTCTACACGCTCAACCGGGACTCGCAGTGGGATGCGGTGACCGCCCTCGGCGTCGACGGGATCGTCACGGACGACCCGGGCACGCTCGCCCGGTGGCAGCAGTCGGCGGCAGCACGACAGGGCTGACACGGCCGCGGGTCGCTCGACAAATCGCGCGCGCGGCGTAGGGTCGATAGACCGATCCCCGCCCGGAGGTGCCACATGCCGCGACGTCCCACGGCCGCGCGCGCGGTCGCCGTGACAGCCGTCATCCTCGCCGCGGTCGCGCTGACGACGGCGTGCCGTCCCGAGCCCGGCCCGGGCACGACGCCGACGCCGACCGTGACGCTGACGCCGACCAAGGCGCCCCCGGCCACGCCCGAGCCGGTCGAGACGAACCTGCCCGACGCCGGCTTCAGCCTGCCGGAGCAGTGCGAGCAGCTGTACTCCGCCGAGATGCTCGCGGCACTGAACGCGCAGAACCCGCCGCTGAACGATCCCGGTGTGACGATGCACGCGACGCAGAACGCGGGTGCGCTCGAGCTGCTGTCGTCGGGCATCCCCACGATCCGCTGCTCATGGGGACGGCCGAGCGAGTTCGGCCTGGCGACGAACGTCTCGGTCATCACGGCGGAGCAGAGCACCGCCCTGGTCGAGGCGCTCCAGAGGTCGGGATTCGGCTGCGAGAGTGCGTGGGACGGCACGCTGTGCCTCATCGAGCAGAAGACGATCGACCTCGACGACAACGAGGTCACTCTCGCCGAAGCGCACTTCGTGCGGGACGACGGCTGGGTCACGACATCCTTCATCAACTTCCAGCCCGACGGGTACACGCAGGACATCGTCTCGACCCTGTGGGGATGATCGGCGACGGATGCCGTCAGACGGCGCCGATCGCTCGCCGGACCGGGTCCGCTGCCGCCGGATCCGACATCGTGCGGTCATATCGGCGTCCTTGCCGCTAGACTGGGCCCCGGGGAATCCCGCAGTCGACGTCGCAGCTCGCAGAAGCGAGTGCCCGCGGCCGGCGGTGGAGGAATCCCTTCCCGCGTTCGTGACGGCGCTGAGCTGACGGCCCAGAGCTGATGGCCCAGGGCCGCCCGCGGGAGTACGCAGCTTTCGCCGGCCCCCCCGCCGGTCCCCGCCGGAGCGATCCGGCACTCACGCTCAGGAGGAGCATGCCGACCACGGCACCCGCCGCCCGCTCGACGACACAGCGGCGCAGAAAGACCTCGTCCGCACGTCGCGACGACGAGGCACCGATCATCCCGATCCTCGCGCGCAAGGTGCGCGAGGTCGAAGCCAAGGCCCAGCGCGGCAAGCTCGGCCCGACCAATCGCGTCAAGTTCCAGGTCATCGCCTTCCTCGTCCGCGAGGAGCGCGCGCGGGTCAAGGCCGACACCGACGTGACGGATGCCGCACGCGCCGAGCTGCTCAAGCGGCTCGACGGCGTCGCGACCATCCTCGCGAAGACGGCCGCCCGCGACACGTCGCTCATCCAGCTGCTCGAGGTCGACCAGGCGACGTCGCCCGTGGCGCGCCGCATGCGGCGCGACTGGCTCCTGGAGTCCGGCGCTGACCTCGCGCCCGACGAGCTGATCATCACCGACACCGCCCCGGCGGTCACACCGGTCGTGCCGGCCGCGCTCGCCGAACGCCAGGTGGTGCCCCCGTCGATCGAGTCGCGCCAGCTGGCCAACCCCTTCCTCGAGCCGGATCTCAGCATCCGCGCGCCGAAGCAGACCCCCCGCCGTCGCCTCGACGGCTGGGAGCTGATGGGACCCCTGTACAAGGCCTTCGAGACGGGCGCGGGCGGCTCGACCGCCTCGATGGACCTTCCACCGGTCCCCGAGTTCGACCGGCTCTCGCCCCGCGGGCTGGAGGTCATGCCGCACCAGTCGCGCTTCATCGAGGCGGTCCGCGACGGCCACCGCAGCTTCCTCCTGGCCGACGAGCCGGGCCTGGGCAAGACCGCGGAGTCGGTGCTCGCGGCATCCGTCGCCGATGCCTACCCGCTGCTGGCCGTCGTGCCCAACGTCGTGAAGATGAACTGGGCGCGCGAGGTCGAGCGCTGGACTCCGCAGCGCCGCGCCACCGTGATCCACGGCGACGGCGAAGAGGTCGACGCGTTCGCCGATGTGTTCATCGTCAACTACGAGATCCTCGACCGGCACCTGTCGTGGCTCGGCTCGCTCGGGCTCAAGGGCATGGTCGTCGACGAGGCGCACTTCATCAAGAACCTCACCTCGCAGCGCTCGCAGAACGTGCTGGCGCTGGCGACGCGCATCCGCGAGCAGGTGCGCAACCCGCTGCTGCTGGCGCTCACCGGAACGCCGCTCATCAACGACGTCGAGGACTTCGACGCGATCTGGCGCTTCCTCGGCTGGACGACCGGCGAGAAGCCCGGTCCGGCGCTGATGGAGAAGCTCGACGAGACCGGCCTCACACCCGCCGACAAGGCGTTCTATCCCGAGGCGCGCGACGCGGTGATCTCGATGGGGATCGTGCGGCGCAAGAAGAAGGATGTCGCCGCCGACCTCCCCGACAAGCTCATCGCGGACCTTCCCGTCGAGCTCGACGACGAGTTCGGCCGGTCGATCAAGGCCGCCGAGCGGGAACTCGGGGAGCGGCTCGCCGCCCGCTACCGGCGCATCGTCGACGCGCGAGGCTCCCGCGGGTCGGTGGCTTTCGGCGAGGTCGACCCCGACATCGTGCGCCTCGTCGCGCAGAACGAGCTCGACGAGTCCAAGGCCGCCGGCACGGGGTCCGAGAACGTGTTCACGATGGTGCGCAAGATCGGTCAGGCCAAGGCGCTCCTCGCCGCGGACTACACGGTGCAGCTGCAGCGGTCGGTCGGCAAGGTCGTGTTCTTCGCGAAGCACATCGACGTGATGGATGCCGCCGAGGCCCACTTCGCGGCGGCGGGACTGAAGACGATCTCGATCCGCGGCGACCAGACCACACCCGCGAGGCAGATCGCGATCGACGCGTTCAACAACGACCCCGGCGTCGGGGTCGCGGTGTGCTCGCTCACCGCCGCCGGCGTGGGCCTGAACATGCAGGCGGCGTCGAACGTCGTGCTCGCCGAGCTGTCGTGGACGGCCGCGGAGCAGACGCAGGCGATCGACCGCGTGCACCGCATCGGCCAGGACGAGCCGGTGACCGCGTGGCGCATCATCGCCGCGCACACGATCGACACGAAGATCGCCGAGCTCATCGACTCCAAGCAGGGCCTGGCCGCCCGGGCACTCGACGGCGAGGCCGTCGATCCGCAGTCGAGCGACTCGGTCCAGCTGTCGGCGCTGATGCACCTGGTGCGACGGGCCCTCGGCGCCGCCTGATCATCGCGCCACGGGCGCGCCCTGTGCCGGTCGACGGAGCCCTTCCCCCGGGCCGCTCCCGCCCGAGACGGCATCCGTGCACCGAGACAGCAGTCAACAGCTGCAGTCTCGGTGCACCGGTGCGGTCTCGCGGGGCTGTGTGTGCGGCACCCGGGCGGCGCGGGTCGCGGGGCTGTGTGTGCGGCACGGGCGCGGCGCCGTGTGTGGCAGGCGCGCGGCATCCGGCGCTAGTGTCGGGTGAGGCAGCGTCGCCGCATCCGAAGCACCCGACAGCAAGGACTCCAGCATGAAGATCGGCATCCTCACGAGCGGTGGCGACTGCCCCGGGCTGAACGCGGTCATCCGCGGCACGGTGCTCAAGGGAACCACCGCGTACGACCTCGAGTTCGTCGGCATCCGCGACGGGTGGCGCGGCGTCGTCGACGCGGACTTCTTCCCCCTCACCCGCCACGAGATCAAGGGCCTCTCGAAGGTCGGCGGCACGATCCTCGGCACGAGCCGCACCAATCCGTACGAAGGTCCCCGCGGCGGCGCCGAGAACATCGCGAAGACCCTCTACGGCCACCGCATCGACGGCATCATCGCGATCGGAGGCGAGGGCACGCTCGCGGCGGCGAACCGGCTCGCGAACGACGGGATCAATGTCGTCGGCGTCCCGAAGACCATCGACAACGACCTGCGGGCGACCGACTACTCGTTCGGCTTCGACACCGCCGTCAACATCGCGACCGACGCGATGGATCGCCTCCGCACCACCGGCGACTCGCACCAGCGGTGCATGGTCGCCGAGGTGATGGGCCGTCACGTCGGCTGGATCGCGCTGCACGCCGGCATGGCCGCGGGCGCCCACGCGATCTGCATCCCCGAGGTGCCGATGTCGATCGACGACATCTGCGGTCTGGTGTCGAAGGCCCATGACCGCGGCCGCGCGCCGCTGGTCGTCGTGTCGGAGGGCTTCACCTTGACCGGCATGGACGAGGCCTTCAGCGACAAGGGGCTCGACGCGTTCAACCGGCCGCGCCTCGGCGGGATCAGCGAGGTCCTCGCCCCCGAGATCCAGCGGATCACCGGCATCGAGACGCGGGCGACCGTCCTCGGCCACATCCAGCGCGGCGGCTCGCCGTCGGGGTTCGACCGCGTGCTCGCCACCCGGCTGGGCCTCCACGTCGCCGACGCGGTCGTCGAAGGCGCCTGGGGCCAGATGGTGGCGATGCGCGGCACCGACATCGTCCGCGTGCCGTTCGCCGAGGCGCTCGGCGAGCTCAACACCGTCCCGCGCTACCGCTACGACGAGGCCGCCGCGCTCTTCGGGTGATCTTCCGGCGCAGCCGGGTGTCTCGCGGCGGACGCTCTTCTCCGGGCCACTCGCTCCTTCTGTGACTCGGCCGCCGCGCTCGCGCGGTCGAAACCGCCACTCGCGCCCGGTCACAACGACAGCGGATACCGCTTTCGGTAGCGCGACGGCCCCGATCGCGGCCTGAACGACCGCGAGTACCGGTTTCGACAGCGCGAAGAGGCGCCGAGGCGGGCCAATACGGGCTCGATGCCCTCGAGGACGGATGCCGCGGCTCAGGCGTCCGCGACGCCCAGCACGTCCAGCAGCCACGCGAGCTCGAACGCGCGCTCCTTCCACGCGTTGTAGCGGCCGCTGACGCCGCCGTGGCCGGCGACCATCTCGCACTTGAGCAGCGCATCGGCGCCGACCTCGCGCAAGCGCGCCACCCACTTGGCGGGCTCGACGTACAGCACGCGCGTGTCGTTGAGGGAGGTCACCGCGAGGATGCGGGGGTAATCGGCATCCGTCCTGACGTTCTCGTACGGCGAGTACGACTTCATGTAGGCGTACACGTCGGCGTCGTGCAGGGGATCGCCCCACTCGTCCCACTCGATCACGGTGAGAGGCAGCGTCGGATCGAGGATCGTCGTCAGCGCGTCGACGAACGGCACGTCTGCGAGGATGCCCGCGAACAGCTCGGGGGCGAGGTTCGCGACGGCGCCCATCAGCAGGCCTCCCGCCGAACCGCCCTCTGCGACCATCCGGGAAGGCGTCGTGTATCCGGTGTCGACGAGGTGGCGCGCGCTGTCCACGAAGTCCGTGAAGGTGTTGCGCTTGCTCAGCAGCTTGCCGTCCTCGTACCATTGGCGCCCCATTTCACCGCCGCCGCGCACGTGGGCGACCGCGAAGATCACGCCGCGGTCGAGCTCGGACAGCCTCGGCACCGACATGCCGGGCTCGATCGAGTGCTCGTAGGAGCCGTAGCCGTAGAGGTGCAGGGGGCGGGCAGAAGCGCCCGCCTCGCCGAACGAGCGCTTCCACACCAGCGAGATCGGGATCTGCGCGCCGTCCCGCGCGGTCGCCCATACTCGCGCCTGCGCGTAGTCGGCGGGGTCATAGCCGCCGAGCACGGGCTGGCGCTTGCGAAGCAGCAGGTCGCCGGTGGCGATGTCGTAGTCGTACACGGTGCCCGGCGTGACGAACGACCCGTAGCCCAGACGCAGCAGCGGCGGCGCCCACTCCGGATTGCCGCCGGGGCCGACTGCGTACAGCGGCTCGTCGAACGCGAGCTCGGCGACCGAGCCGTCCGCGTAGTCGAGCAGTCCGAGACGCGGCAGGCCGCCGCGACGATACCCGACGACCCCCCAGTCGCGGAACGTCGACACACCGATGAGCCGCTCACCGGGACGGTGGGGGATCACGATCTGCCGTGCTCCTGAGGGGTCGGATGCCGAGACCCTCACCAATTCGAAGTCGAGGGCATCGTCGTTGTGCAGGATGAAGAGGACATCCTCGCCGTCGATGACGGCGTGCTCGGAGTCGTACTCGACACCCTCGGCGCGGGGCCAGACGACGCGCGGCTCGCCGCGGAGGTCGTCGGCGTCGAGGAGCCACTCCTCCGATGTGATCGACGAGCCGATCCCGATGACGAGGTACCGGTCGCTGCGCGTGAAGCCGGCGCCTACCCAGTAGCGCTCGTCGGGCTCGTGGAAGAGCTTCGCGTCCTGGTCGACCGGCGTTCCGAGCTCGTGCAGCCAGACGGTGTCGGGCCGCCACGCGTCATCGACCGTCGTGTAGACGATGAAGCGTCCGTCGGGGGAGAACGTCGCGCCCGCGAATGTGCCGGGAATCTCGTCGGGCAGCTGCTCGCCGGTGACGAGGTCGCGGACGCGCACGGTGTAGCGCTCGTCGCCGGCGAGGTCGACGCCGTACAGCATCCGCGTGCCGTCGTTCGTGACCTCGAAGCTGCCGAGAGAGAAGAACTCGTGCCCCGCTGCCTCGATGTTGCCGTCGAGCAGCACCTGCTCCCCGGGCACTTCGGTGTCGGGGGAGAGCGAAGGCGGGGTCCAGTCGTCTCGGGATGCCAGCGGGGCACGGCACTGGATGCCGTACTGCTTGCCCTCGGCGGTGCGCCCGTAGTACCACCAGTCTCCGCGGCGCGCGGGGACCGACAGATCGGTCTCGAGCGTGCGGCCCTTGATCTCCTCGAAGATGCGCGCGCGAAGCCCTTCCAGGTGCGCTGTGCGCGTGCGTGTGTAGGCGTTCTCGGCCTCGAGATGGGCGATGACCGCGGCATCCTCCTTCCCGCGGAACCACTCGTAGGGATCCTCGACGTCGTCGCCGTGATGGCTGCGCACGATCGGGGTGCGAGCGGCGACGGGTGGAGCGGCGGGAGCGGCATCGGTGGTCACCGTCACCACGGTAGCCGACGGGTCGTCTGCGGACGCCCGGTCGCGCGCCCGGTTGCCGAGTTGACCGGAGGCGACGCGGGTGTAAGGATTCTCGTGGCCGGTTGCCGGTTCCTTAACGCACGGTGAACTCTTCGTTCGTCACGCCGACTCCGTCGGCACCCTTCCTTCCACACTCTCCACGGAAAGCGAACGGTGGAAACCGCAGCCCTCATCATCGTGCTGGTCATCGTGCTGGCGCTTTTCTTCGACTTCACGAACGGCTTCCACGACACCGCCAACGCGATGGCGACACCGATCGCGACCGGCGCGCTCAAGCCCAAGACCGCCGTGCTGCTGGCCGCCGTGCTCAACCTCGTGGGCGCGTTCCTGTCGACCGAGGTGGCCAAGACCATCTCCGGCGGCATGATCAACGAGGAGGAGATCTCGGCGACGATCTTCCCCGCGATCATCTTCGCGGGCTTGATCGGCGCGATCACCTGGAACATGTTCACGTGGCTTCTCGGCCTGCCGTCCTCGTCGTCGCACGCGCTGTTCGGCGGTCTGATCGGTGCGACCCTCGTGGGAGTCGGGGCGATCGCGATCGACTTCGGCGTCGTCGTGTCGAAGGTGATCCTCCCCGCGCTGATCGCACCGCTGACGGCCGGCATCATCGCGTTCACAGCGACGAAGATCGCGTATGCCGTCACGCGCCGCTACGACAGCAGGCCGGACGGCCGCGACGGTTTCCGCTGGGGGCAGATCTTCACGTCATCGCTCGTGGCCCTCGCCCACGGCACGAACGATGCGCAGAAGACCATGGGCGTCATCACCCTCGCCCTCATCACCGTCGGCTGGCAGTCGGCCTCCGACCCCGACCCGCAGATGTGGGTCATCATCGCGTGCGCCGTCACCATCGCTCTCGGCACCTACATGGGGGGCTGGCGGATCATCCGCACGCTCGGCAAGGGACTCACCGACGTCAAGCCCGCCCAGGGCTTCTCGGCGGAGTCGTCGACCGCGGCGACGATCCTCGCCTCGAGCGCCCTCGGCTTCGCTCTGTCGACCACGCAGGTCGCCTCCGGTTCGGTGATCGGCTCGGGTCTCGGGCGCCGCGGCTCCCAGGTGCGCTGGCGCACGGTCGGCCGCATCATGGTGGGCTGGATCCTCACGCTTCCCGCGGCCGGCGCCGTCGGCGCCGCAGCTGCGTGGATCGTCGTGTGGTTCGAGGGAATGGGCCTGGGCTGGCTCGGCATCCTCATCGACGCCGTCATCGCGGCCCTCATCATCACCGGACTTTTCCTGCGCTCGCGCCGCAATCAGGTGAACGCGGGCAATGCGATGAGCGGCGTCGCCGAATCGGGCACGGCCGTCAGGGTGAAGCGCAATCCGCCGCCCACGCGTCGCCAGCGCGCGCTCGCGCGCGAAGAGGCGCGCCGGGTCGCGGCCAGCGAGGCCGCCGCACGGAAGGCGGCCAAGTCCGCTGCCGGCGACGCGAAGAAGGGAGATCGGCGATGATCATCAACTGGACCGCCTTCCTCGAGGTCTTCCTCGCCGCGCTCATCGGCTCGATCACCATCGTCACCTTCTATGCGCTGGGTCTGCGCCTCCTCGTCCGCTCTGGCCGCGCACCGGTGGTGGCGCCGGCCGAGTTCACCGATGCGATCACCGTCATCTCCGAGAAGGAGGCCCGCCGCGCCGAGAAGGCCGCGGCGAAGGCCGCGAAGCGCAGCCCCCTCACCGACGGTCAGAAGAGCGTCGCACTGGTCGGGGCGTACGCGAGCTTCACCGTGTGCGCCGCCGCGGTGCTGGGCGGCATCCTGCTCATCCTGTTCAACCACTGACCATCGGATGCCGCTACGCGCCGTCGCCGACCGGGAGCGGGTGACGCCGGGCCGCGGTCACGACCGCGGCCCGGCGTGCGTCGGATCAGCGCGTGCTGACGAAGATGTCGCCGGCCGCCCCGAAGTAGAGGCGATGCCCGTCGCCGGAGAGCGACGGCCTCGTCTCGCCGCCCGCCGTATTCACCGCCGCCACCGGAACCGGCGCCGCCCAGCCGCCCGCAGTGCCCTTGTCGGATCCTGAGCGCACCGAGGTGTAGATGTCGAACGCGCCCTGGCCACCAGGGCGGGTGGACGCGAAGACGATCTCCTTGCCGTCGCGGCTCACGTTCGGCATGACGTCGTGGGCGGGCGTGTTGAGCTCCGCGACGGCCACGGGAGCGCCGAACGTGAGCGGACCGGTCACCGGGCTGGCGAAGATGTCCTGCTGAGCGGAGCCGGCCACGTTGATGTTGCCGCCGCTCGAGAAGAACAGGTACGCGGTGCTCCCGGTCGACACCAGCGACGGACCGTACTCCCAGCCATCGGAGTTCGGACCCTCCGGCGCGCAGCCGAGGTTGCGCGGCGCGGCCCAGGCTTTCGTTCCCGGGACGCGGGCGGCGATGTAGATGTCACCGCCCCCGCAGGCCGTGGTGCCGTAGGCGTCCACACCGCCCCGATCGGACACGAACAGCAGCGAGCCGTCGTTGAGCGGGGTCGGGCAGAAGTCCTGCCCCGCGCTGTTGATCGGCGCCGGAAGGACGGTCGGCGTTCCGAACCGGCCGGGCGCGCCCTGCCGCTCCGCGACCCAGATGTCGTTGTCGGGGCCGCCGCGCATGGAGGCGATGAACAGGCTCTGCCCGTTCGGCGACTCGATCGGACAGCCGTCTCCCTGCGGCGAGTTCACCTCGACGACGGCGGTCGGCGGGCTCCACCCGCCGTCGGCCGGCGCGGCGCCGGCCGCCACGGGTGCGAGCGCCATTCCGGTCGCGGCCAGCAGCGCGGCAGCGACGAGCGCTGCGGGGCGCAGCATCCTCTTCATGATGTACTCCTCTCGTCACCCCGGCGGCGCTCGGTGCGCGTCCCGGTGGTGCTGACACCAGTGCACCCGGACCCGTTATCAAGTCGGTATCAGGGCGGTTGACGGTATCGGCGCCGTGGGTTCAGAGTGGGCACCATGCACGTCCGGGCGCTGGGACCCGTGAGCGTCGACGGCGGCCGGCTCAGCCTCGCGCCCCGCGACCGCGTCGTGCTGGCCGCCCTGGCTGCGAGCGCGGGCGAGATGGTGGAACCCGCGGGGCTCGCGTCCGCTCTCTGGGGAGATGAGCACCCCGCCTCCTGGACGAAGGTGGTGGCGGGCTGCGTCATGCGGCTTCGCCGGATTCTCGGCGCCGAGGCGATCGAGACGGTGCCGGGAGGCTATCGCCTCGATCCTGCGGCGGTGGAGTTCGATGTCGACCGCTTCATGCGCCTGATCGGACGCGGGCACGACATGCTCCGGATCGGCGAGCCGGATCGAGCCGCCCACATGTTCGAGCAGGCACTGGGCCTCTGGCGTGGTCGTCCGTTCGCCGAGGCCGAAGAGTGGGGGCCGGCACGCCTCGCAGCAGACCGGCTCGAGGAGCTCCGCCTGGAGACCGAGGAGGGTCTGCTCGCCGCGCGCCTGCAGACCGACGACGCGTGGCAGGTGGCCGCAGACGCGCAGCTTCGGGTGGCCGAGGCTCCGCTGCGGGAGCGGCGATGGGCACTGCTGGCGCAGGCCCACTATCGCGACGGGAGGCAGGCCGACGCGCTTCTCACGCTGCGCCAGGCTCGCGGGGTGCTCGCGGCCGAACTGGGGCTGGATCCCAATCCGAACCTCGCCGACCTGGAGAAGGCGATCCTCCGCCAGGACGCTCAGCTGCTCGCCGGCCAGGACTACGTGCCGCCCGTCGCCGAGTGCCCGTACTTCGGGCTCGTGCCCGCCGGTGTCGATGATGCCGAGCTGTTCTTCGGGCGGGAGCGCGAGCTGCGTGAGTCGCTCGACGCGCTCGCCGAGCGGGGCGTGCTCGTCATCGCCGGACCGTCCGGCGTCGGAAAGTCCTCCCTGGCGCGGGCAGGGATCGCCGCGACCCTGCGCGCGCAGGGTCGCGATGTGAGGCTCCTCACGCCGGGCGCGCACCCGATGGCCGCGCTGGCGCAGGTGCCTTCCAGCACCGGCCGCGGTGCACTGGTGGTGGACCAGTGCGAAGAGGCCATCCTGCTCTGCGACGATCCCGATGACCGCGAGGCGTTCTTCGCGGCGCTCGCCGACCGTGCCTTCGAGGGTCTCCTCGTCGTGACGCTGCGCGCCGATCGGCTGGGCGATCTCGTCGCGTACCCGGAGTTCGCGGGGCTCGTCGCGTCGAGCCTGATGCTGCTCGGACCGCTGACGCCGGAGGGAATCAAGGCCGCCATCGAGCAGCCCGCCCGGCGATCCGGCATGCTGCTGGAGCCGGGGCTGGTGGATCTTCTCGTGCGCGATGTGGGGGACGAGCCGGGCGCGCTGCCGCTGCTGTCGCACGCACTGCGCGAGACGTGGCTGCGCCGCGAGGGACGGATGCTGACGGTGGACGCCTACCGCGAGAGCGGCGGCATCCAGGGCGCGGTCGCGCAGTCCGCCGAGGAGCTCTATCTGCGGCTGCCCGACCCGCAGCGCCAGATCGTGCGGGGGCTGATGCTGCGACTGGTCGAACCCTCATCCGACCGGAACGTCGTGCGCGTGCGTGTCGCACGGCGCACGATCCCCGACGACGCGCCGCACGCGGCCGTCGTCGAGCGGCTCGTCGACGCACGCCTCCTCACCAGCGACGACGGGGCGCTCGAGGTGTCGCACGAGGCGCTGGCGCGCGCGTGGCCCCGGCTGAGGGAGTGGCTCGAGGACGACATCGCGGGTCAGCGGATCCTCCGACACCTCGGCGAGGAAGCGGAGACGTGGGATGCGATGGGGCGCCCCGACAGCGAGCTGTACCGCGGCGCCCGGCTCTCATCCGCGCAGGAGTGGCGTGCGACGGCCAGCCCCGATCTCACTGTCCTCGAGCAGGAATTCCTCGACGCATCGAGCAGCCGCGAGCGCGCCAACCTCGCCGATGCGCAGCGGCGGCTGCGGCGGGAGCGCCGGACGGTGCGCCGGCTGCGGTGGCTGACTGCGATGACCGCATGCCTTGCCCTCGTCGCCGCAGCCGCCGGCGGAGTGGCGCTCATCCAGCGCCAGCGCGCCGACGACGGCGCGGTCGAGGCCGAGGCGCGCCGAGTCGCCGCACGCGCCCTCGTCGAGCCCCAGTTCGATCGTGCGCTCCTGCTTGCCGTGCAGGCGGTCCACCTGCTGGACAGCCCCGAGACCCGGGGCAATCTCCTCACTGCGATCCAGCGCAGCCCACTCGCCCGGTCGTTCACGCGCGGCGCCGAGACCGGTCGCATCCTCGAACTCGACCTGTCGGCGGACGGGTCGCGTGCCGTCGTCATCGACGGCCTCGACAAAGCGGCGCTCTTCGACCTGGAGGCGCGGGCGCCGATCACGGCGTCTCGCGCGCTCGAGAGGTCGTTCCTCTCCGCCGCGATAACGCCCGCGGGCGACCGAGTGGCCGCCTCCTGGGTGAATCCCGACTGCTGGGTCGGCGACTGTCGCCAGGTCGGCGTCGCGGTCTTCGACGGCGATTCGCTCACCGGTCCGGGCACCGTACTCGGGGGCTTCCGTTCTCCGATCGCGGACGTCGCGTTCTCGCCGGACGCGACGCTGCTCGCGGCCGTGGCGCCGCTGCCGTGGTACTCGGACGCACCCAACGTGGTCGTGTGGGAGCTGGCTCGGCCCGACACGCCGCTCCTTCGCCTGCACATCGCCGAGGTCGGCTCCAACCCGATCCTCACCCCGGAGCGCCAGGTCTTCGGCACGGTCGAGTTCTCGCCGGCCGGCGACCGGCTGTTCGCATCGGGGTTCGGTCCGGTTGTCGCGTTCGATCTCGTCACCGGCGACGTCGTCGCGACGTACGACGGCGACGGGCTGCTTGCCGTCAGCCCGGACGGCGACGCGATCGTGATATCGGAGGGCATGGAATCCGTGCGCGTCGTCCCAGTCGATGGCGCCGCGCCCGCCGTGGAGCTCGACGGCGGCTCCGGCGCGGTGCTGGATGCGGCAGTCAGCCCCGACGGGACGCTGGTGGCCACCGTCGGCAACGACCAGACGGTGGCGCTGTGGGATCGCTGGACAGGGGAGCGCCTCGACCTGCTCGCCGGCCACGTGGGCGCGGTGCACGCCGTCGCATTCGACGACGACGGCGACATCGTGACCGCCGGGTCGGACGGCGCGATGGTGCGCTGGGACGTTCGCGGTGACGCCGGTCTGTCGGAGCAGCTGCGCGCGCCGGACGAGTCGGTGTCGCCGCTCGTGATGGCGACCGCACTCGCGCCATCCGGCGATCGCATGGTGATACTGCGCGAAGACGGTGCGGCACTCGCGGCGGCCGGGGACTCGTCATCGGCGGAGCTCGGTCACGAGGCGTCCTGGGCTGCCTTCCATCCCGACGGCTCCCGTGTCGCCACGGTCGGCTGGGACGGGTCGGTCCGACTGTGGGATGCCGTGGACGGATCGCTCCTCGCCGAGCTTCCTGAATCAGTGGTGGAGAACTCCGGTGCGATCGCCTTCCTGGAAGACGGGCGCCACCTCGTCACGGTCAACGCCGCCGGGCGCTTGCGCGTGCTGGATGGCGCGACGCTCGCACCCCTCGGTGAGATGCGTCTCGGCATCTCGGCGGTCGGTCTCCGCGCCGGCGCCGGTGGAGTCATCGCCGTCACAGGACAGAGCGAGGACATCGGGTCGGGCACCGAGGTCGTCTTCGCCGACGTGCTCGCCGGCACGGAGCTGCACCGCCTGCGGATCGACCATTGGGGCGTGCGCGCGAACTTCAGCCCGGACGGAACCCGGTGGGCCTTCGGAGGAACGGACGGTGTCGTGGGGGTCGTCGACGTCGCCTCCGGCTCGCTGCTGACACCGACGCGGGAGCCGCTGCACGGCGGCGCGGTGTCGTGGGTCGTGTTCTCGCCGGACGCGTCGTCGCTGGTGACCGTCGGATTCGACGGAGGGGTGACGATCTCGGAGGCCTCGGACGCGATGCCGTACGCGCGGTTCACACTGCCGCGCCGCGCGGTCGCTTCGAGTGCGGTCTTCCGCGACGACCAGACCGTCGTGTTCGGGTTGACCGACGGCAGCATCGTCGCCCTGGATCTGGACCCGCGCAGCTGGGAACGGCACGCGTGCGTCGTCGCAGGCCGCGAGCTCACTGCGCAGGAGTGGCGGGATGCCTTCGGCGACCGGCCCTACGAGACGATCTGCTCCTCCGCGTCGGGGCAGTAGCGGGCGAGACATAGGCTGGGCGCATGGTCCCAGCGGCATCCGTGCAATTCGGCCAGTACGCGCCCGCGCGGCGCACCATCCTGCACCTGAGCGACACCCACCTGCTCGCCGGCAACCCTCCGCTGGGCGGCCGCTACGACACGGCCGCCAACCTCCACCGCACGCTGGAAGCGGTGGAGCGTCTCGGCATCCGTCCCGATGCCATCGTCTTCACCGGCGACCTGACGGATCTCGGCGAACCCGGGGCCTACCGGGCGCTGCGCGCGGCGGTGGAGCCGGTAGCCGAGCGTCTGGGAGCCCCGCTGGTGTGGGTCGCGGGCAACCACGACGAGCGACCTGAGCTGCGGCGTGATCTGCTCGGCCTCGATCCGACCCAGGAGCCGGTCACCGCTGTGCACGACCTCGGCGGGCTGCGGCTCGTGGTGCTCGACACCACTGTCCCCGGCTGGCACCACGGCGACCTCGACGCGGTCCAGCTGGAGTGGCTGCGCGGACTCCTGGCGACCCCGGCCCCGCTCGGCACGATCCTCGCGATGCACCACCCGCCGCTGCCGTCCCACGTCCCGCTCTTCGACATCCTCGAGCTGCGCGACCAGGGGCGGCTCGCCGACGCGATCGCGGGGACCGACGTGCGGGCGATCCTCGCCGGGCACCTCCACTACTCGACCAGCGGCACGTTCGCAGGCGTTCCGGTGAGCGTCGCCGCCGCCACCTGCTACACGATGGACCTCGCGCGTCCGGCGGTCGAGGTGAACGGGATGGATGCCGGCCAGTCGTTCCAGCTGGTCCATGTCTACGACACCACGATCACCCACGCGGTCGTCCCTGTGGTCGAGGCCCCCACAGGGGATTACTTCTCCGCCGACTGGGTGGCGCGCATGGCGGCGCTCAGCCCGTCCGAGCGGCTGGAGGCGTTCTCGCGCAAGCCCGCGCGCTGATCGCCGACGCGTACACTCGCCCCTCCTTGCTGTCCGCGGTGTACAGCGAGCGGCGCCGGGGCCGCGAGTAGGCTCTGGAGCATCCCTTCCCACAATGTCGTGACCCACAAGGACGCACCATGACCGCTGACGCCCCCGCTCGCACGCGCACCGAGACCGACTCCCTCGGATCCCTGGAGATCCCCGCCGACGCCTACTGGGGCATCCACACCGCCCGGGCGCTCGAGAACTTCCCGGTCTCGAAGCGACCGATCTCGGTGTACAAGGACCTCGTCAAGGGGCTGGCGATGGTCAAGCAGGCGTCGGCGCGCGCCAATCGTGACATCGGGGTCCTCGACGCCGAGAAGGCGGATCTCATCGATCGCGCGGCGCAGCTCGTGATCGACGGGCAGCACCACGACCAGTTCGTCGTCGGGGTGATCCAGGGCGGAGCGGGCACGTCGACCAACATGAACGCCAATGAGGTGATCACCAACATCGCCCTCGAGCTCGCGGGTCGCGAGAAGGGCGACTACGCGTTCCTGTCGCCGATCGACGACACGAACCGCAGCCAGTCGACCAACGACGTGTATCCGACCGCGATCAAGGTGGGCCTGGGCCTGGACCTGCTGACGCTCCTCGATGAGCTCGACCTGCTGCGCAAGGCGTTCCTGGCCAAGGCCGTCGAGTTCCATGACGTCTTGAAGGTCGGTCGTACCCAGCTGCAGGATGCCGTTCCGATGACGCTCGGGCAGGAGTTCCACGGCTTCGCGACGACCCTCGGTGAGGACCACAGCCGACTCAAGGAGAACGCGTACCTGCTGTGCGAGATCAACATGGGCGCCACGGCGATCGGCACCGGCATCACGACCCACCCCGAGTATGGGCGCGCGGTCCTCCACCACCTGCGCGAGATCACCGGTCTCGATCTGGAGACCGCCACCGATCTCGTCGAGTCGACCAGCGACACCGGCGCCTTCATGTCGTTCTCGTCGTCGCTCAAGCGCAACGCGATCAAGCTCTCCAAGATCTGCAACGACCTGCGGCTGCTCTCGTCGGGGCCGCAGGCGGGCTTCGGCGAGATCAACCTCCCCGCCCGGCAGGCCGGCTCGAGCATCATGCCCGGCAAGGTGAACCCGGTGATCCCGGAGGTCGTGAACCAGGTCGCGTTCGCTGTCGCGGGCGCTGATCTGACCGTCACCATGGCCGTCGAGGGCGGGCAGCTGCAGCTCAATGCGTTCGAGCCCGTCATCGCCCACTCGATCTTCCAGTCCATCACCTGGATGCGGCGGGGGATGTACACGCTCCGGGTGAACTGCGTCGACGGCATCACCGCGAACCGCGAGCGCCTCGGCGCGATGGTCGGCGCATCCGTGGGCGTGATCACCGCCCTCACGCCGTTCATCGGCTATGAGGCCTCGGCGGCGCTGGCAAAGGCCGCGCTGCTCACCGGGCACAACGTCGCCGACCTCGTCGTCGAGGCGGGACTGATGTCACGCGAAGACGTGCAGAAGCAGCTGTCGCCCGCGCGGCTGTCGGGGCTCGAGGCGATCACCGCGGCGATCCCGATCGTGCATCCCGACTTTCCCGGCGCCGAGGACTGAGGACAGCGGCGGTCGCGCTCCGGCAGTCAGTCCAGGATGCGGCAGTGCGTCGTGAGCGCGCCGATGCCGTCGATCCCCACGGTGACCGTCGAGCGGTCGCGCAGGAACACCTGGGGATCGCGTGAATAGCCCGCCCCACCGGGGCTGCCCGTCGAGATGAGGGTGCCGGGCAGCAGCGTGGCCGAGCGCGACAGGTGCGAGATCAGCGTGGCGACCGACCGCACCATCTGGCCGGTCGAGCCGTCCTGCAGCGTGCGTCCGTCCAGGACGGTCCAGATGTGCAGGTCCTGCGGGTCGGGCACCTCGTCGGCGGTGACCACGAACGGCCCCGTGGGAGTGAACCCGTCGAACGACTTGCACCGCGACCACTGGGCCTCCGAGTACTGGATGTCGCGTGCCGTGATGTCGTTGACGACCGTGTAGCCCCACACGTGCGAGAGCGCGTCGTCGGGCGAGACGTCCTTCGCCGGCCGGCCGATGATCACGCCGAGCTCCGCCTCGTAGTCGATCGACTCGCTCAGTGAGCGCGGCCACGTCGTGGTGCCCTCGTGGCCGGTGAGCGAGTTCGGCCACAGCACGAACACGGTGGGGGTCGAGTCGGTCTTCAGCCCCAGCTCGCTCGAGTGCGCGGCGTAGTTCAGCCCGATCGCGAGGATGACCGGGGGAGTGAGGACGGCCGAGGCGAACGCGGCATCGGCGAGGGGGAATCGGATGCCGTGGCCGGCCGCAGCATCCTTCACCCGTGCCAGCAGCTCGTCGCCGCCGGCGATGAGCTCTTCCAGCACGCGCGGCGCCCCGTCGAACAGTTCATCGACGAACGACGCCTCGTCGCCCTCGACGATCACGAGTCGTGCGGATGCCGATCCCGGCGGGATCACGTGGGCGAAGCGCATCCCTCCAAACTACCGGGCGCGCTCGCGCCCCGGGGTTCGGGCCGTGCACCCTTAGGCTGTGCGCATGACGCATGACCCGGGCTCCGCGCGGCCGCGGCCCTCGCTGACACCGCCCGACTTCCCGTCGCCCCTCGCCCAGCCCCGGGTCGGGACTCCCGCGGTGATCCCGGCCGCCGGGACATCCCCCGCCGTCGTCTCGGCGACACCCAGAGCCGGCCGGACCGCGCCGATCTGGATCGTCGGCGTGCTCGTGCTGATCCTCATCATGCTCGTCGGCTACTTCCTGAACGCGATCGGCCCGGCTGCGTCGATCCTGGGCATGATCCTCGCGCTCGTCCCGCTCGCGGGCGTGCTGCTCGCGGTGCGGATCGTCGACCGGTGGGAGCCGGAGCCGCGCGGACTGGTCGTCTTCGCCGTCGCGTGGGGAGCCATCGCGTCCGTGGGCATCGCGCTCGGCGTCGACCTGCTCATCACGATGGCGATCGGCCACGACGGCTCGCCGGCGCGCGAGGCCTTCTCGGCCGTCGTCCAGGCACCGATCGTGGAGGAGTTCGCGAAGGGGCTCGGCGTCTACCTCATCTTCATCGCCGCGCGTCGCGCGTTCGACGGCCCGATCGACGGGATCGTCTACGGCGCGCTCATCGGCGCCGGGTTCGCCTTCACCGAGAACATCCAGTACTTCGCGATCAGCTTCATCGAGGGCGGTGTGGGCGACGCGACGGCGACGTTCTTCGTGCGCGGCATCCTCTCCCCCTTCGCCCACGTGATGTTCACCAGCGTCACCGGGTTCGCCCTGGGGCTCGCCGCACGACGCGGTGCGCGGGCGGGCCGTGCGGTGGGACCGTGGGTCCTCGGCATGATCGGCGCGACCGCGCTGCACGCGTTCTGGAACGGCTCCGCGATCTTCCTCAACTTCTTCGAGATCTACATCGTGGCGCAGGTGCCCCTGTTCGTGCTGTTCATCCTCGGGGTCATCGCACTGCGCCGCGAGGAGGCGAGGCTCACGCGCTCCCGGCTCGGCGACTACGCGGCCGCCGGCTGGTTCACCACCGCGGAGGTCGACATGCTCGCGACCTCCGCCGGACGCAAGGGCGCCCTCGAGTGGGCCGCGACGCTGCGGGGTGATCGCCGGCCGCTCATGAGGGAGTTCATCGCCGACGCGACCGCCCTCGCCGCCGCTCGCCAGCGCGCGATCAGCGGACGCGACCCGCACGCGGTCGAGGACGAGCACGTGCTCCTGACGCGCGCGGCGGCCGCGCGCGCGGCGCTGTTCGCCCCCTGAGCGAATCCGGTCCCTGAGCTTGTCGAAGGGTCGCAGCCAACGGTGACGACGCTTCGACGAGCTCGGCGACCGGGGTGGGGCGCTCCGGACATCCGGGTCGCGTCAAAAACCCAGCGCCCGGTGCCGCGGCGATGCCTGCGGACAACCGAGCGCTGAGTTGGTCTGCCTTCAGGATGCCGAGCGCGCCGCGGTCGTGTCAAGACCCGGCGCCGACCCGACGGTGCCGCGGACGCCGGCGATCGTCGCCTCCACGACGGCGGAGGCGAGCGCGTCGATGACCGGCGCGGGCTGCCACCGCACGGGTCCGTGCACGGCGATGTCGGCGAAACCGTGCACCGCCGACCAGCACGCCCACTCGGCGAAGGGGCGGCGCTCGGGCGCCAGCGCACCGGCCTCCACCATGCCGTCGAGCGTGTCCAGCAGCAGCTGGAACGGCGCGACCACCTCGTCGTCGAGCGTGACGATCCCGTCGTTGGCGTGCGTGTCCTGGGTGAAGAACGCGAGTTCGAACCAGCCCCGCTCGGCGCGCGCGAAGTCGATGTAGGCGAGCCCGACGCGGCGCAGGCGCTCGATGGACGCCTCGGCGGCCGGCAGGTCCGCCGGCGTCGCCGCGACGCGATCCCGGATCGCTCGGGCGAGCGCGAGCTGTGCCTCGCCCGCGACGGCGCGGACGAGGTCCTCGCGGTCGGAGAAGTGACGATACGCGGCGTTCGGCGACACGCCGGCGGTGCGGGTGACCTCGCGCAGGCTCACGGCGGCCGGGCCTCCGGCACGAGCGAGCTGCAGGCCCTCTTCGATGAGGGCACGTCGGAGGTCACCGTGATGATAGGTGCGCGGCTGCGCGGTCATTGCATCGCTCCGGCCAAGTGTGTACGGTGTGAACATCGATGTAGACGGTGTCCACATCCACCATAGCCCCACACCCCAGAAGACGGATCACCACGCGCCGGAAGGAGCCGGATGAGCCAGCAGGTGCCCGCGACGACGCGCGACGAGCCGGTCCAGGCGCCGCCGGGCGCGCGGACGCTCCGCGCGTTCTACCAGGTGCTCGCCAACACCGCGGTCGCCAATGTCACCTCGAGCTACCTGTGGTGGGCGCTGACGTTCTGGGCGTACCTCGAGACGCGCTCCGTCATGGCCACCGCGATCATCGGCGGCTCGTACATGCTGCTGGTCGCGGTCTTCGGAGTCGTGTTCGGCGTGATCGTGGACCGGATGAGGAAGAAGGCCGTCATGGTCCTGTCCAGCATGGTCACCCTCATCGCGTATCTGCTGGCCGGCATCCTCTATCTCTCGTTCCCCGAGTCCGTGCTCGTGAACTGGGGAGGACCCTGGTTCTGGGTGTTCGCGGGAGTGATCCTGATCGGCGGGGTCGTCGAGAACCTGCGGAACATCGCGCTCTCGACGACCGTCACGCTGCTGGTGCCGGCCGATCGGCGCGACCGGGCGAACGGGCTCGTCGGGACCGTGCACGGGATCGCCTTCATGGTGACGAGCGTCTTCTCGGGCCTGTCGATCGGGCTCCTCGGCATGGGCTGGACCGTCGTGATCGCGATCGCGCTGACGGGAGTGGCGCTCGGGCACCTGCTCTTCGTCCCGATCCCCGAGCGCGGCGTCGTCCACGTCGAGGGCGAGAAGCCCGCCGGGTACGGCTTCCGCGGCGTGATCCCCGCAGTCATCGTGGTGCCGGGCCTGCTCGCCCTCATCCTCTTCGCCACGTTCAACAACCTCGTCGGCGGCGTCTTCATGGCGCTCATGGACCCCTACGGGCTGAACCTCTTCTCGGTCGAACTGTGGGGGATCGTCCTCGGCATCACGAGCTTCGGATTCATCATCGGCGGCGCGATCGTGGCGAAGTTCGGCCTCGGCAGGAATCCGGTCCGCACCCTGCTGCTCGTGAACATCGGCGTCGCGCTGCTCGGCATGACCTTCGCGATCCGCGAGTGGTGGTGGCTCTACGCGCTGGGGATCCTGGTGTTCATGTGCCTGATGCCGATCGCCGAGGCATCCGAGCAGACGATCATTCAGCGCGTGGTGCCGTTCGACAAGCAGGGCCGCGTGTTCGGGTTCGCCGCCAGCGTCGAGTCGGCCGCCGCGCCGGTCTCGGCGTTCGTCGTCGGCCCGCTCGCGCAGTTCTGGCTCATTCCGTTCATGGACTCGCGTGCCGGCCAGGAGTCGCTCGGCTGGCTGCTGGGCGAAGGCCAGGCTCGCGGGATGGCCCTGGCCTTCATGGGCGCGAGCCTGGTCCTGCTGATCACGGTGCTGCTGGCCTTCGCGTCCCGCCCCTACCGGCGGCTCTCCGAGGCGTACGCGTCGGCGCCGCCGTCCCTGAACCTCGAGGATGACGCGGTGGGGGATGCCGGGGAGAGCCTGCGAGCAAGCGTGCGGTAGCGGCATCCGGCCGCCCGCGCAGAACGAGAGAGGAGATCGATCATGACGACCCAGGAGACAGCCCTTCCTCCGATCGTGGATGCCGACCAGTGGCAGCGCGACCTCGACGAGCTGAGGGTCCGCGAGAAGGCGGCCACGCGTGAGCTCGACGCGGTCGCCGCCCAACGGCGACGGATGCCGATGGTGGAGCTTCCCGACTACAGGCTCATCGGCGCGGAGGGCCCGGTGCGGCTCGCGGACGTGTTCCAGGGGCGCTCTCAGCTGATCACCTATCACCACATGTGGTTCGAGGGGAAGAAGTGGCACTGCCCCGGATGCACGGGGTGGACGTCGCAGTTCACAC
>Ga0307505_10000666_pt1 | contig 35467 bp, 22 predicted proteins | sample 23_S_MG_FD_202183 | JGI IMG/M metagenome (GOLD analysis project Ga0307505, IMG submission 202183) | Soil microbial communities from Populus trichocarpa stands in riparian zone in the Pacific Northwest, United States - 23_S | ecosystem: Environmental > Terrestrial > Soil > Riparian zone > Trees...
GAGCAACCCCACCCGACGATCCCACGATCGCTCAACCTGACCCAGCCGTACTCCTCGACGACTCGTCGACTCGACGACTCGACGACTTCACGGAGACGCTCGACGACTCGACGACTCGACGACTCGACGACCCCGCGATGCGAGGAAACAAGACGACTCGCAGAGTAGCGGCCGCTTTCCTCCTGGCCGTCGCCCTCGTCGACCTGGCCTCGCTGTGGCGCCTGCACGTCACCCGGCGCGACTTCCAGCAGCGCGCCGCGCAGCACCTGGCGCACGACGTGGTCCGCATCCGGACGAAGATCGGCGCGCTCGAACAGCAGCTCGAGGCTTCGGCGGCACGCATCGCCTCGCACATCGCCAGCATTCCCGCGGCGGACCGCGGACGCCTGTTCCTCACGCTCCGGCCCGAAGCCTCCCAACCCGGACGCGGCGCGCGCATTCTCGACGAACAGGGAGTGCCCATCGCCTGGTGGGGCGAAGACTACCGCGCGCCCGACGACCGCACCTATCAGTTCGATGTCACGAACCTCTACGTGACCCGCTCGCGTGCGGCCGGGACGCTGAGAGTGCAGGTCTTTGAACGCATCGAGAACACCGCCGGCCGCCGCGAGAATCTCCACCCCGACGACGAGTGGGTGGTCTCGATGTACTTCCACGGCGGCTTTCCGCGGCTGGAGCAGGGACACCAGCGTTTCCAGATTGCGAAGCGCCCCGACTCCACGTTGTGGATCGACGTGAAGGCGGGCGAAACCGCTGAGGTGCTCGACCGGATGGAGGCCGAAGGCGAGACCGCCGCGGCCCTGCTCTTCGCCCTCGGCGCAATCCTCGTCGTGCTTCTGCTGCGCCGCTCTGCCTCCGCCTCCGGAACCAAGCTGCCTTTCGGATCTCCGCTGTTTGCCACCATCACCCTGCTCGTCGCGCGACTGGCTCTCCTGGACGTGCGTGTGCCAGGAGATCCCCTCGGCGTGTTCGGGTTCGAGTTGTACGGCTCGCGAGTCCTCGGGCCGTTCAGCAAGTCTCCCTTCGCACTCCTGATGACCGCGGCGACCATCCTGGCGATCGTCGCGTTGTGGCGTCCCTTCCTCGTCCGAGCGCCTCTGGTCGTCCGCGCCTTGCTCACGGCCGCGGCCACGTGGGGCGCGATTCGCCTGCTGGAGAACTTCGTCGCCAACGCGCGCATCTCCGCGATCCCCGACCACGTGCTGCCCGCGTCCGTGGCCCAGGCCGTCCTGTTCGCGGCCCTCCTGTTCTTCGCCTTCGCGCTCGTGACCGTCGCCTGGACCCTCTTCGCTCGCTTCCGTTCGAACAATGCGCTCTTTCGCATCGTGGCACCCGCGCTCCTGGTGGCGATGGCAATCTCCATTCCCCTGCAGACGTTCAGCCGCCGCAGCGCGCAGAAGTTCATCGCCGAGACGTACGCGCCCCTGGTGGCGGGCGAGGCCGGCCAGTTGCGCTCGATGATCGAGACCACCTTGCAGCGCGAGTTCACGCGCATCGACCTGAACACGATCCTCCCCGACGACTATCGCCACGTGAGCATGGAAGACCTGGCCTACGCGCTCTGGCTCCGCTCCGATCTCGCGCGCTGGGGCGTCCCTGCCGTGATCAGCATCAAGGATGAGTTCACCCGCTCCACCATCTCGCGCTTCGGCGTGGGTCTCCCGCAGTTCGACGAGGCTGGAGAAGGAGACAGCGAAGTGCTGGAAGTGGGCAGCATCCGCCGCGTGCTGATGCATCACCAGTTCAACGTGATGGCCCTCGGCACGACCATCGGCGAGGGCAGCGTCCACGTGCTCAATCCCGCCGAGCCGGGAGCGACCGCGTTCGCGGACGTCTATCGCGAGTTCTTCCACGTCGACACCGATGAGACCACCGGCCTGCACCCGCAGCGCGAGCCGGCCGTCTATGACAAGGAAGGCAAGCCGCAGGGAACCGTGACCTACCGGCTTCCCGAGAGTCCGGTGCGCTACTTCGCCAGGCTGAAGGCCGGCCAGGGCGTGTGGGTGAAAGCCGCGGACACGGAACAGACGTCGCTGTACGTGCGTCGCGGAGAGAACGCGCTGTACGCCTTTCCCCTCCAACTCCCCACGGCCGCGGAACAAATCCGCCGCGCGGGAAGCGTGACGGTCTGGGCCCTCGTGGCGCTCGTCCTGGCCCTGGCCTGGCGCTCGACGCCGCGCCTCCGCCTGCTGCTGCGCTCTCCGTGGAATCTCGACTTCCGCTCACGGACGTCGATCTACGTCACGGCCGTGGTCATCCTTCCACTCATCCTCTTCGTCCTGTTCGTCCGCGCCTACCTCGCCGACCGGCTCGACGCCGAGTACGTCGACCGCGGACAGACCGCTCTCAACGCGGCCCAGCGCGTGATCGAGGACTACATCGTCGCGCAGCAGGGATCGGCCACTCCCGAGCAAGTGCTCGACGACCAGATCCTCACCTGGGTGGCACGCGTCATCGGCCACGACCTCCATCTCTATCGCGGCGAGCGGCTCATGGCGTCCAGCCGCCGCGACCTCTTCGCCGCGCACGTGGAATCGGAGCGGCTGCCCGGCGACGTCTATCTCGACATCGTGCTGCGCACCAAGCAGATGGTGCGCGCGCATCGCGCCAGCGGCCCCACGCGCTACGTGGAGATCTACAGTCCCATCAACCTCAACACGGGCCGCAGCTACACGCTGGCCCTGCCCTTCATCGTTCAGGGACGGCAGATCGAGGCGCAGGTGAACGACCTGGCCACGACCATTTATCTGCTGCTGGTGTTCCTGGCCCTGGCCGGCATCGCCGTAGCGTTCCGCATCGCGCGCGGAGTGACCACACCCGTGCAGGGTCTCGTCGCCGGAGCGCGCGGCATCGCCCGCGGGGACTTCGACGTGCAGGTCGACGTCCCCGCGGATCCGGACCTGGGCCTGCTCGTGACCACCTTCCGCGACATGGCCCTCTCCATTCGCCAGAAGCAGGAGGAGCTCCGCCACGAACGCGACCGCTTGCAGACGCTGCTCGAGAACATCAACGCCGCGGTGGTCGTCCTCAATCGTCCGCGGCACAGCGGCGCCCGCAACATCGGTGCGACCAACGCCATGGCCCGGCGCCTCTTCGGATCGGAAGGAGACTTCCCGCCGGCCATCCACGAGGTTCTGCTCGAGCACCGCCCCGGTCATCCGGAGTCGAAAGAGGTGGGCGTGGCCATCGAGGGCAATGAGCGCACGCTGCGTGTGTCCATCGTGCCGCTGCCCGGCACGGACGAGGAGATGCTCATCGCCGAGGATGTGACGGAGATCCTGCGCTCCAACCGGCTCGAGGCCTGGGGCGAGATGGCCCGCCAGGTCGCGCACGAGATCAAGAACCCGCTGACGCCCATCCAGCTCACGGCCGAGCATCTGCGCGCCGTCGCGGATCGCGAGGATCCGAATCTGCCGCAGGTGGTCCGCGCCGCGGTGGAAAACATCCTTCGCCAGGTGGTGACACTGCGCGAGACCTCGAAGGAGTTCAGCGACTACGCGTCGTTGCGCCAACTCCAACGCCGCCCCATCGATCTGCAGAAGCTGCTCCGCGACCTGGCCGCCGGCTACGCGGAAAGCCGCGAGCGCGGCATCGAGTTCCTCACCGACATCGACTCCTCGACGCCACGCACGTTCCAAGGCGATGAGCGTCTCCTGCGGGGCGCGGTCGCGAATCTCATCGAGAACGCCTTCCAGGCCGCACCCGGCGGGCGCGTCCGCCTGGCCAGCACCGGCGTCGACTCCAAGGTGATCATCGACGTCGAAGACAGCGGCCCCGGCATCGCCCCCGAGCTCCTCCCCAAAATCTTCGACCCCTACTTCTCCACCAAAACCACCGGCACCGGCCTCGGCCTGGCCATCGCCCGCAAAGCGATCGAAGAGCACGGCGGACGCATCCACGCCGAGAACGTGAACCCCGGCCTCCGCGTCGTCATCGAGCTCCCCCACCGGCCCGGCGGGTAGGTGGTGCACGGACGACCGAAAGCGCTCGAAACGAACTGTGGAGCGGTGGGCTTTAGCCCTCCGAGCTCTCGCGATGCATGGGCCGAAGCCGGTTGAGGCTCTCGGCACCCGTGCCAAGAGCCTTGTGCAGCGCCGAGACGGCAGAGAGGAAATGTCTCGCGAGAGCCCGGCGGGCTGAAGCCCGCCGACCGTACCGCCACGCGGGCGCTGGCCGCCGGAGGCGGCGCGGAGGGTAGCCGGTGGTGCGAGCGGAGCGAGCGACCAGGTTGTGCGACCCTCGTTTCGTCGACCCTGGAAGGGTCGCGGAGATTTCGCGGGCCTTCAACACAAATAGCCATTCTTGGTGAAGCCTCCGCGACCCCTCCAGGGTCGAAGTCCATTCGCCAGAACAGAACCGGTGGTCGCTCGCTCCGCTCACACCACCGGCTACCCTCCGTGCCGCCTCCGGCGGCCCCGCTCAAAATGTCCAAACTCCAGTCGGCTCCACAGCACGACGTTCCTTGTAGCGCGAGCACTTCCCCGCCGGGATCCTCGCCCTCACTCACGGCGCACGCGCCATCGTCGCGGTTGCCAGCACCGGCGCTCTCGGGCACACTGCCGCGACAACGGATGAAGCGGCTCTTCCTGATCACGATCGCGGTGGCTCTGCTGGCCAGCCCTCTCGCTCACAGCGATGTGGACGAGACGCGGGCCACGTTGCGCGCGCACGTGCTCAAGCTCATCAACCGCGATCGGGAGCTGTACCAACTCCCGCCCGTGGAGTTGGATGTGGAGGCGTCGATGGTGGGCGATGAGTACTGCCGCACGCAGATCCGCAACGGCACGACCGGCCACTTCACGACCGACGGCCTCGCTCCGTACGTGCGCTACTCGATGGCCGGCGGCAATGACGCGGTCAGTGAGAACGCCGCGGCCTGGTCGGCCACCTATCGCTTCAACGAGCGCGCTCTCTACGAGATGGCCCGGCGCTCCCAGGACGCGATGATGGCCGAGACGCCGCCCGCGGATGGGCACAAGCGCACCATGCTCGACCCGCACGCGACGCACGTCGGCATCGGCCTGGCGTGGGAGAAGGGCGAGTTCCGCCTCGTGCAGGAGTTCGTCCGCAGGCACATCGAGTGGACGCGACCGCTCCCTCGCCACGCTCGTCTGGGCCAGAGCGCCCTCATGGCGGGCCGCGCCCTTCCCGGCGTCACCGTGGAAGCGATCACCGTCCATCACGAGCCGCTGCCGCAAACCCTCTCCGCCGTCACCGCCAGCGCCATCGCCACGTACTCACTCCCGGAGAAACGCCGCGACTACCTGCCGCGGCTGCGCCAGGATCGCGGCGCCATGACCGTCGCCCGCCGCGGCGACTTCCCCCTCGCTCCGGATGGTGCGTTCACCTTCACCGCCCCCTTCCCCGATGGCCCGGGCCTCTATACGGTCGTAGTCTGGGTCCGCAAGGAAGGAGTCGCCAACGCGTTCTCGGCCAGCAACACAACGGTCAGAGTCACCGACAACGACACCCGGGCCGAGCGTGGAGGTGGTGGGTTGGGAACGCCGGTCGCGCAGCCGCGGTGAGAGGCGGAATTGAAAATTGAAAATTGAAAATTGAAAAAGGGGACGTGCGGAAGCGGCGTGCTCCTTTTTCAATTTTCAATTTTCAATTTTCAATTCCGCCTCACAACACGATCCACAGCGGCTCGCCCCGGGCCACCGCCTGTTTGGCGGAGAGCAGGAGCTGCACGTACGTCTGCACGTCGAGATCTGCGTTCGGGTCTTCGTGCTCGAGGTAGTAGGCCGAGAGCTTCATCAGCTCGACGTCATCCGTCGGAAGCATCGACGTCAGCGCGAAACGTTCCAGCTCCGCGATCAGCGCCGGCAGACTTCCCACCTGCAGCGGGTCCGCGAGATTCGCGATCGGCAGATGCTCCACGCCTCCCGGAGAAGACGGCGCATAGACGGCCTGATACGCATCCACGCTCGTGATCTGCGGTGCGACATCGAGCGCGCGCAACACGCGCGTCTGCAGCGCCCGCCATCCCATCACATCCACCGGCTCCGACCGATAAGCCTCACCCCCGCGCTTCGACGGGAAGCGCGGACTCAGCTCCACGTCGATCGCGCGCGCGAGATCGGCTCCGAACACATCGGAGGCCTTTCCGACTACGAATGTGAGGGACACCCGCCGCAGATTATAGATGGAGTCGGTTCAAGCCAACCAACCACTTGCTCCCTGAGCACTGAACACTGAGCACTGAGCACTGAGCACTGAGTACAGCTTCCCGCAAGTCGGTGTCCAGTGGGTTGGGTTGTCATCTGTCGGTTCTCCGTTCAGGGTGATCCATCCGTGGCGCGACTGGGTGCAGACAACCGATCACCGACAACTGACAACCCGACCCCTGCCCCCTGCGCCCTGCCCTCTGCCCCCTGACAACTACTTCACCTGCATGTCGATCATCCGCAGGATCGCTCTCGTACACACATCGCAGAACCCGACCTCGTTGCGCGTGAACATGATGCAGTCCGTTTCCGGACGATAGAGGCCGCGCGCCTCATAGCTCGCCCCTTCGAACGCGCCCACCTTGTTCGCGTACTTCTCCGACGAGAGGAACTTCGTCTCCCAGTCCTGCTCGCGGCGGAACAGCGCGTCCATCTCCGACTCCGGGACATTCGCCTCGCGCAGCTTGCGGCGCTCCGCCTGGTACTCGTGCTGATGCTTCTCGAACGCTTCCTTCTGCCACGGCGTCGGCAGCGGCGTCCCCGCCGTCACCATGTCCATCCACTTCGGCCGCGCGCCGTTCGCGGTCACGTTCGGCTCCCACGGCTCCGGATGATCCACGCCGCCTGTCTCATACGCCACATCCGAGGTGTAGTACTCGTCGCCCAGGCCCGCGAAGTGATGGCCGAACTCGTGGATGAACACATACTCCGAGAAGCCGCTGTCCACCGACGACGTGGCCTGGTCATTGAAAATCCCGCCGCCGCCGTACTGCTTCTCGTTCACCAGAATCTCGATGAAATCGTACGGCGCGGACGATGCGGCGTCGCGCAACGCCTGATTGTCGAGCGTGAGCACGTAGCGCTCCGAGTCGAAGATGTTGAACTCCACCCCGGTCACGCCGCGCCGGTCGTCGCGCGTGCGTGGCCGATGCACACCGCTCTTCGTGGCCGGCAGCTCCAGCACGCGCACATTGAAATCGCTCTTGCGCGACTTGAATGGCTCCGTCGCGAACAACTTCCCCACAAGGCGCTCCACGTCGCGCTTCAGCTTCGGCATCTCCGCCTCGGTGTACCCCTCGCCGATCACCAGGAGGTCCACCTTCTGCGACGGATGTCCATTGTCCAGATACGACCAGACCTTCCCCGCCGGACGCGCCGGCGAGGGATTCACGAACCGGGACGACGGATCCACGATCGTCGACCACACTTGTTGAAATGCGTTCCGCGCATCGCGCTTCTTCAGCACCACCTGCACTTCCTTCTTCGGCCAGGGGAAGCGCAGCGACTCGTGAAACGTGGCAGCCCGCTCCCTGGCCTCGCCCGTGGTCTCAAACTCTCCGTACACCGAGGCGAAGCCGCGCGAGAAAATCACCTGATTGGTCGTGCGGTCGATGACCTCGAACAGGTACTTGCCGAGATTCGAAGAATCCACGAGCTGCGTGCGGCTGCCGGGCCAAGGCCCATCGGACACCACGCGGTCCAGCGCCACGATCTCGTCCCCCTTCGGCGTCGAGGTGTGGAAGTAGTCGACGCGCATCGTGCGGTCGACGAACGACTCGTCGAACGGCGCGGCACAAATCGGCAACGAAGCGAGGCAGAGGAGCAGGACGGCGGTCACGCGCATGACGCGGATTGTATTCTGGCTGCATGCTCGCGACCGCGCTCGTGGTGCTCCTGGCAATGCCCGCTCCGCAGGAGCTCCAGGAGACCATCACCGTCTCGCGCGTGCTCGTCGACGTGCGCGTCACGACCTTCAACGGCGAGCCGGTCACGGATCTCACCGCCGCCGACTTCGACGTGCGTGTCGACGGCAAGCGCGCCATCGTCGAGTCCGCGGAGTGGATCGACGACGGAGTCGTCGAGTCGTCCAGGGACGGAGTCGTCGAACCCAGAGTCGTCGAGTCGCCGAGGGATGGAGTCGTCGAACCCAGAGTCGTCGAGTCGTCGAGGGATCGAGTCGTCGAGGGGAGCACCGGCGACGCTCCGCTTCGCTTCGAACATTCGCTTCCTCGTCCGCGGGGACGGTTGTTCGTGTTCTTCGTGCAGACCGACTTCGCGCGGAACACTGCACGTGTGGAGGGGCAGATGGGCTTCCTCCCCTACGCGCGCGAGCTCATCGCCACGTTCGGCCCCGACGATCGCGCCGCGGTGTTCTCGTTCGACTCACATCTGAAGTTCCGTCTCGACTTCAGCAGCGACGCCGCGGCCATCGGCCAGGCGTTGGAGAACGCGCTCTTCATCGACCACCCAGCGCCGCCGCCACTCGTCCCCTCGCCGTCGCTCGCTTCGCGGCTCGACCGCGACGAGATGCGCGACGCCGGGTCCTCCGAGGAAGCGTTGCTGCTCGTCGCGAACGCCCTGCGCCCCATCCCCGGCCCCAAGTCCCTCCTCCTCCTCGGCTGGGGACTCGGCGAACGAACGCGCGGCGGCGTACAGATGACGCGGCACTGGAAGAACACCCGCGTGGCCTTGGACGCCGCGCGCGTCTCCATCTTCGCCCTCGACACCACCAACGCCGACTTCCACGACCTCGAGCTCGGACTCGAGTCCGTCGCCGACCAGACCGGCGGCTTCTACGCCAAGACCCACATCTTCCCGCGCATCGCATTGGGGCGCCTGCAACGCACCCTCAGCGGCCACTACGAGCTCGAGCTGCGCATCGCCGAAGACCCCAAACCCGGCTCCCTCGTGCTACGCGTACGCGTGAAGAAACGCGGAGCCCGCGTCCTCGCCCCCAGCTCCGTCCTCATCCGGCCCTGACCTTGCACACCTCCACGCCGAGGAGGTTTCTGTCATGGCAACGAAGAAATACGGCCCCAAGGCCGCGGAGAAAGTCGAGAAGGCCCTGCACGAGCGCAAACGCGGCACCCTCAAGAGCGGCGGCTCCGGCAAGAAAGTCACCAGCCGCAAACAAGCCATCGCCATCGGCCTCTCCGAAGCCCGCGCCGCCGGCGGCAAAGTCCCCCCACCGGCCAAGAAGAAGTAAGTTCTCCTCGGCACGTGCGCACGCCGGATCACCACAGAGACACGGAGACACAGTGATAAATCTCTGTGGTCCTCTCTGTACTACGTGACCTTGATTTCTGCGCGCGGCGCGCACAACTTGCCTGTCATCCTGAGCGGGTGGTGGGTGGGTGCGAAGGATCTCCTGCGGTAAACGATGCCCGCGCAGACGCGAGAAGACCGAGTCTGTAATCGCACGCTCGTCGGTATTCGCACGAGATCCTTCGCCACCCACTCCACCGCCCGCTCAGGATGACATCGAAGAGTCATGACTGCTCCCAGGCCGGCAGTTTTGCTCGAACAGCCTGCCCAAGGCTTGGCCAACCAGCGCCGCCGGCCGTGCCGGCTCAGGATGACAGATGGAAAGAGCGCGAATCTCTGTGGCCCTCTGTGTCCTTTGTGTCTCCGTGGTGAACCGTCCCCCTCGTCCCCTCGCAAGCCTGTACTAAGCTCACCACGTGCGCTCCACCCTGCTCGTGCTCTTCCTGGCCGTCTTCGCCTGGTCCATGATCCGGCCCCACGACTGGATCACCTGGGGACTGGAAGTCTTCCCCGCCGTCATCGGCCTCGTCCTGCTCTTCGCCACGCACAAACGCTTCCCGCTCACACCGCTGCTGATCGTGTTGCTGTTCCTCCACGCCGTGATCCTCGTCGTGGGAGGGCACTACACCTACGCCCTCGTGCCCCTCGGCTTCTGGATGCAGGACGCCTTCGGCTTCACCCGCAACCACTACGACCGCATCGGCCACTTCGCGCAAGGCTTCGTCCCCGCCATCCTCGCCCGCGAGATCCTCCTGCGGAAAAACGTCGTGCGCAGAACCGCCTGGCTCTTCACCATCGTCCTCGCCTTCTGCCTCGGCTTCAGCGCCCTCTACGAGCTCCTCGAATGGCTCGTCGGCGCCTACGCCGGCGACGAAGGCATCGCCTTCCTCGGCACCCAAGGAGACGTCTGGGACACCCAGAAAGACATGGCCCTCGCCCTCATCGGAGCCACCACCGCGCAACTCGTGCTGAAGCGCCTGCACGACCGGCAACTGGCGAAGGTGTGAGTCTGGTTGTCGGTTGGCGGTTTTGTCGGTTGTCAGTTGTCAGTTGTCGGTTGAGGGCGCTGCGTCGCGAGAGCCACGGACTCCGCGAACGCCGGTCTCTTCATTTGCGATGAGCACGCGCCTCCACGGCGAATGGCCATGACAACCGACAACCGACAACTGATAACGGCGAATGGCCACGCCGCGACAACCAACGAACACCCCGCCAACGGACTCTAAGGCTGCTCACTCCATTCGAGCTTCATCGACGGCACCGCGAGAAAACGCGGCCCGAGAACCGTCAGCAGGATCGGCAGCAGCGGGATGAACTGATCCGACGTGCGGATGAAGAGCGGCTTCGCCAGACCCGTGCGAGGTTGGAAGCGATAGATCGCGAGATGCACCGCGGCATTGCCGATCGGCTCGCCGTTCTTCTCGACAGGCACGCCGAAGAACGAGGGAAACAGCGGGCCGACATGCTCCGGCTCCCCGAGGACCGCATCGAACTGATCGTTGAGCTCCACCTCGCGATTCACCATCTCGCCTGTGTGAACCTGATAGCAGAGATAGTGAGTGAGCGGAGGCGTCGGATCGCCCGGCAGCCCCTCGGCGAAAGACTTTCCCGCCGGCAGCAGCAGCATCTGCGGATCGCCGATCTGCCACTCGAAACGCGGCCCGAACTGATTCGACAGCACCACCCGCCGCCGAGGCTCCGGCACGCTGGGAGAAGGCGGATACAGACTGTACCCCGTCAAATGCCGCTCCGGAAACTGCGGCGCCACCCCATCCTTGGCCACCGGATTCCCGATGAAATCCAGCGCAATCGTCCTGGCCGGCCGGACCCCCCGATCGAACTGCCCCCGCAACGTCACCAACCGCTCGAACGGCATCGGGTTCAGCGTCCAGAACTTGTAGTGATCGACATCCTGCTCCGCCTCATGAGGGATCCGCGCATCAGCCATAGGTACTCTCCTTACCCCAGAGGAGAGACCGCCTGAGCCCGTTTCCCCCCGTCCGCGCGAAGGTTGACGCCACCGCCCCCCTCCGCTATCGTGAGCCCCCTTGGACCGGAATAGGGTCCCAGGCCCGTTCGTTGACAGGGTTCCCCCAGGCGCTTAGCTCAGTCGGTAGAGCATCACCTTCACACGGTGGGGGTCAACGGTTCGAGTCCGTTAGCGCCTACCAAATCGCAAGATACTGAAAAGCCCGAGGTTACGCGCCTCGGGCTTTCTCCTTTGGGGGGCGACTTCAGGTCAACCCTCTTCAGCCGATTCCAAATCGTCGCATCGGCCTAACCGCTGATGGTCATCGAGATCCGCTCGCCGCGAATACGGTTTGGCCCTGCTTTTTCAAGTCGAGAAGAAATTCGTGGCCCCGTGAACCTCGCACAACGGACTCTCCCGAAAGCGACCCACGCTCCAAGCTTCCCGCCTCCCCAAACAGATCCCTTAATTGCTACCTTCCCTGACGGAAGCTGCCAAAATGGCAGCCATTCCTAATCACCGATCGATACGATACCCAACCCATGCCCAATAAAGCCAAGCACGAAAAAGCCAAGCACGAACCCCTCCCGGGGAGGACACCAGAGGCCAGTCTGAATGAGTCTCCGAGACTCATCCTCGGCCCGCTCGACCCCAGTCTCGAGGCCCGGAATGGGTAGGGCTTATGCGAAAGAGCTGATTGGACTCGGTGAAACATACCTCTGGGCATGTGCGTCCTCGATCGAGCCGCTCGAAGAGTTCGTCGCGGAGGCCCAAACTCGACCTCTCTTGACGGTCGGCTCAGGAGGTTCGGCGACGGCCGCACATTTTGCCGCGCTCCTTCACCGCTTTCATGGCTGCGGGTTTTCGCGCCATGCAACCCCGCTCGACATTTTGCTGAGCGAGCCGTACCTTCAAGACACCGCCGCGCTGCTCCTTTCCGCCTCAGGGAAGAACCGCGACGTGCTCGCTGCCCTTGAGCACTGTGTTCAGCACGAGGCGCGCGCCATCGCAACGCTATGCACGCAGCGTGGTAGTCCTCTTGCGACCGGCGCTCGCCGCTTCGAAAGAGGGTACGCGTTCGAAGAGGAAGCTCCTTGGGGGAAAGACGGCTTCCTAGCGACGAATTCGCTCCTCGCGACATGCGTCTTCATCGCCCGCGCATACGGTGTGGAGCTGCCCGAGCAGCTTTCCAGTGTTGCACAGGAATGGTTGCTTCCCGACTTGGAGAGACAGTACACCGTTCTGGTCTTGCACGGTGGATGGGCCTCGCCCGCGGCAACGGACCTCGAATCCAAGCTCCACGAATCCGCCATCGCATCGGTCCACGTAAGCGACTATCGGAACTTTGGTCACGGGAGGCATCTTTGGCTGGCACGCCGGGGGTCCAGCACAGTGGTCGTGACTCTGGTGACTCCTGAAACCTACAGTCTCGCCCAACGGACGCGCTCTCTACTTCCGCGCGACGTCTCAGTAGTCGAACTCCGGACCACTCACGACGGGCCGACCGGTACGATCGATCTATTACAGCAGTGTTTTAAGCTTGTCGCTACTCTTGGAGAGCTGCAAGCGTTCGATCCCGGTCGTCCACGGGTCCCCGAGTTCGGGCGAAAGTTGTACCACCTGAGTCCTCCGGTGACCGCACGGAGCCAGCCCGCCCCCGTCACCCGCAAAGTCGCGCGAAACCAACATCTGGGTCAAGACCAGCAAACAGATGTCCTCTCAGCATTGCGACACTTCGTAAAACGCTTGTGTACAACAAAGCTAGGTGCGCTCGTGCTCGACTACGATGGCACGATATGCTCACGGGCCGACAGATTCGGCCCTCTTCGTCCCGAGGTCGCGCGCGAATGCCAGCGTCTGCTCGAAGGAGGCCTGATCATTGGCATTGCGACTGGCCGAGGGCGCTCCGTGCGCGAGTCGCTGCAGAAAGCTCTGCCGCGGGTGTTTTGGGACCGCGTCATTCTCGGATACTACAACGGCGGAGAAATTGCTTCGCTCGTTCGCGACGATGTTCCGCTCCGCGGCGCGCATACCGAAGCTCCGCTCGATGCCGCAATCAAACTGCTTGAAGGTGACCCCCTGCTCCACAGTATTGCAACGTTCACTCCGAGAGGACGGCAGATCACAGTCGAACCCTCGAAGACCCTCTCGACACTGGCGCTCGCATCGCACGTCATGACAGTCCTGGCGCCGCTCGAAGAGCGCGGCGTTCGCGTCCTAACGTCGTCTCACTCCGTCGATGTTCTTCCCTTGGGCGTTGGAAAACTCGCCGTCGTTGCTGATGTTCGGAGCCGGATTCGGGAAGACCTCGAGGTGCTCAGCATCGGCGATCGTGGCGCGTGGCCTGGCAACGATTGTGCGCTCCTTTCTCACGAGCCCTCCCTTAGCGTTGACGAGGTCTCAGCATCCCTCACCACTTGTTGGAATATATCCCCTCCCGGCGTGAGCGGCGTTGAGGCAGCGCTGGGATACTTGCAGGCCATCCGCATTCGCAAAGGCTACGCCACGATGGACGCACGACACTTCTGGAGCACTGTTTGAGGGACGCACTCGCCGAACGCCTTCTCGCCACCGTCCTAGATTGGACGCCGGCGGACATCGCCCGTGAACGGCCGATTCTTCAAGCGTTGGCACTGCTGAAGTACGACGAGTACCAACAGTTCTCTCCCGGCATGCGTTTCGTCGAGAGCCTCGCCCTGTGGCTTGAGCAGTTTCAACCCGAAGAGCGTCTGATTGCGTACGACTTTGTCCGTTCGCGGCTCGTCTTCCTATCGGAATCGGAGATGGCACACTTCGTCGCCGTGATGTACCCGGACTTTCTGAGGCCGATGCTGCTTGCACGCGCCGCGGCAACTGATCGCCTGAGCCCCTTCCGCGTCAGCCGAGTGGCGAACACGTCAACCTTCCGGCGGCTCCAGACCTCGACGTTGTTCTTCGGACTTAGCGACGGTGCAAGGATCGACCAGTTTCGACGAAGCAACCGCGAACTTTCCCACGAGCAGATCTTCTCGAGCTACGACCTCCCCAAGGAGCGTGTCGAAGAGCTGCGAAGCTGGCTCGCGAAGCAACACCGTGATGACAAAGTCGTGCCCGCGATAGTCCTTCTCGATGACTTCGGTGGAAGTGGCGCGAGCTACATTCGAGAGGAGAACGGCAAACTTAAGGGCAAGATCGCAAAGTTCCTGCAGAGGATCACCTCGGATGATTGGAAGGGCATCGTAAAGTTTCCTGAGACGTTGGTCGTCGTCGCCCTCTACGTCGCCACGGAGCAGGCTCTGAAGAACATCCGCGCTGGCGCAACGCAACTCGAGCACACTTTTGGGGCGACGCTCGAACTGGCACCTGTTCAGCTACTCGACGACCGCTTGAGCATTTTGGCGTCGTCGCCGGAGCCCTTCGTTAGACTGGTCGAAAAGTACTATGACGCGGCCGTTGAGGACGAGCACACGAAGAAGGGTGGCACCGACTTGAAGTACGGGTTTGCCGGCTGCGGACTCCCGCTTGTTCTTCACCACAATACCCCCAACAATTCGCTCTTCCTTCTCTGGGTCGAGGACAGCGACACAATTCGCCCACTGTTTGAGCGTTTCAGCCGACATCGGAGGGAGTCGTGAAGGATCTCCGAAACCCGTTCCGGCTGCAGGCAGCAGAGCACATCGAATCGGATATCGATTTTCTAAAGCTCTTCGGACCTGGCGTCCTTGATCTCTTGCCGGAGAATGCACCGTTTGCACGAACGCAGTTCATTCGGAGCGCACCAGGTGGAGGCAAGACGTCACTCCTCAAGCTATTCACGCCATCGGTGCTCAACACGCTCGTGGCACTAGGAAGTTACTCGGAGTACAAGGACTTGTTTCAGCGACTCAAACAACTGGGCGCCGTCGACGAAAATGACATTTGTGTAGTTGGCGTAATGCTACCCTGCGGGCGGACGTTTCCTGCGCTCGCAGACCTTGGTTTTCCGACGCCTCGAGCTCGACGGCTGTTACTGGCTTTGCTCGACGCGCGCATCATGCTCGGTGCCCTGAGAAGCGCGCTGACGGCGCGCCGACTTCGTTACCCTGCCGATCTCGCGCGTGTTTACATAGAGACGACAGCCGACGATGGGCACCCTCCAGGCTTATCGCTGCCCTGCGATGGCAACGCCGCCCGGGCATGGGCGGAGTCGTTGGAGCAGTCGATTTGCAATGTCATCGATAGCCTCGCTGAGCCCGAGGGAGCCGGCCCTTCTGGACACGATTCCCTGTTGATGCTCAAGCTCCTTGATTCGGGCACACTACGCGTGGATCTAACGCCTCCCGCAGCACGTTGGCTCCTACTTCTAGATGACGTGCAGAAGTTGACTTCAGATCAACGTGGCGCATTGCGCGAAACGCTTGTGGAGCAGCGTAGCCACACGACGGTCTGGGTGGCAGAGAGGCTCGAAGCGTTGTCACAAGACGAGCTGCTCGGGTCTGGCGCGCTCAAGGGGCGGGACTACGGCGACGTGATCAATCTCGAGGAAGCATGGCGACGTACTCCCAGGCGATTCGAGTCAGCCATCGCGACGATCGCGGAGCGGCGCGCTCGAATGGCCGCCGATGTAGCTACCGGTGATGCCGTGGGGTCGTTTGCCGCCATTGTTGACGGCGCTCTCGACACTGTAGATCGCGTTGATCGGACGCTTGAGGCCTTGGCTGTGGTTTCGGCCAGAGCACGCGCAAGCGCGATCAAGGATCCGAAGTACAGCGAATGGATACTTGTGCGAGAGGAGATCGAAGGAAGCCCACGCGAAAAGCTCCTCGCATGGCGGGGACTCGAGATCCTCATCGAACGCCATCGGCGCAAGAACCAATTGAGTTTTGGTTTCGCTCTCGGTCGGGAAGAACTAGAAGACAAGGATGGCTCGGATATCAAGGCTGCCGCGGAACTCCTTCTCGCGAAGGAGTTTGGTTTCCCGTATTACTTCGGCCCGTCCCGACTCGCGAGCTTAGGATCATTCAACGTTGAGCAGTATCTGAGACTGGCCGGCGACCTCTTCGAGGAATCTCTTGCCAGAGGACTCCTTCGGCAACAGCCGAATCTGTCCCCGGAGCGACAGCAGGAGATATTGGGTGGCGCGTACGAAGCGCGGGTCAAGGACCTACCGCGCCGAGCAAAAAATGGACGTGATGTCTTGAACTTTCTCGATGCAGTCGGCACCTTTTGCCGGGACGTAACCTACCAGTCCAACGCTCCTTATGCGCCAGGTGTGAACGGTATTGCAATCAGCATGGAGGAGCGAAAGACGCTACTCGACTCGGGAGCGATCAAGGGAAACCCTTCTAACGCTCGCTTTGCCCAAATGCTCGCCACCGCTCTAGCTCACAACTTGCTTCATGCTGAGCTAGACAAAAGTGTGAAGAACCAGCGATGGATGATTCTCTATCTCAATCGGCTCGTATGCCTGAAATATTCGCTGCCGCTGCACGTCGGCGGTTTTCGAGAGAAGCCGCTCAGAGATCTGGTGAGCTGGATGGAGCGGGGATACCGTCTTTCGAAGTCGGAGATGCTAGCGCTATGAGCAACGATGATCGCTGGCGCAACTACGTGCTGCGTGGTGGCGCGGATAGCGCGGATATGTGGAGGGAGCTTCTGTGCGAACGGGAGCGAGATGTCCTCTACATTCTCGGGCTCGGCTTTGACGAGCGAATGTGCGCCGGCGTGAGGCAAATCTTGGCGGCCGGTGGTTCGGGAAGAAGAAGTATCAATTTGCTCGAGTTCCAGGAAGGCGCGGAATCGGCGTCGCACGCGCACGCTGATTTGCGGGAGACGAACGAGCGCAATTTGCGAGCTATCGTGGACGAGTTCGGTTGTGGGTTTGCGCGACGAAACATCAAGCTCGTCTCTGAGGATGGCCGGAGGGTAGGTGGGCGAAGCATCGCTCGGGAATTCGTTGGGCAGGCCGAGTTTCAAGCGTACAGCGACGTGATTGTCGATATCAGTGCACTACCGCGTGGATTGTATTTCCCTCTCCTCGCGAAGTTGCTCAGCATTTTCGACCAGCCTTGGACGGACAGCGTCGTTCGGAACCTGCATGTAGTGGTCGCGCATTCTCCTGTTCTCGACGCGTCAACTCAGGATGAGGGTATTGATGAAACCGCGACATTCCTTCACGGATTCTCTGCGGCGGAGTTTGAACGAGAGGCTACCCGCGAGCAGCCGCGCGTATGGCTGCCAGTCCTTGGACGTGGTCAGCGCGTCCAACTCGAGCGGATCCTCGCGCTCGTAACCCCTGACGAGATTTGCCCAGTGCTTCCGTCCCCCGCGCAGGACCCACGGGAGTCAGACAGTATCGTGCTCGAGTACCGCGATTTCCTCTTTGACCAGCTACGCGTGGAACCACGAAACATCATCTACGCATCAGAATCCAACCCGTTCGAGGTCTATCGTCAGATCATGCGGTCGGTGAGGCATTACAAACGCGCCTTGGCTCCTTTGAGCGGCTGCAAGGCAGTTGTGTCCGCGATGTCTTCAAAGCTGTCGTCGCTGGGGGCATTGCTCGCCGCGTATGAGCTTCACAGCAGCCTGGGCGACCGTCACGTCGACGTGGGCGTCGCTCACGTGGAAGCCCAGGGATACGCCATTACCCAACACGACGGGCCGCCGCCTACACTCTTCAACCTCTGGCTGGCCGGGGAATGCTATGTCGAGTAGAGCTGGAACCACGATGCGCTGTGTGGGCACTGGATTCGTCGCGCTCGACATCATCCGAAGCGCTCTCGATGAGACGACCATCCTTGAGCGACGCCACGCAGGCGGGTCCTGCGGCAACGTCCTAGCAATCCTTTCGTACCTCGGCCTGAATACGTTAGCCGTTGGACGCATTGGCACCGATGGCGCCGGCAGCGAACTCCTTGCAGATCTGCGCAGCTGCAAAGTGGACGTCAGGTTTCTTGACGCGGAAGCAGGAAGACGGACGCCAATTGTTATTCAGGAGACATACACCGATAGTCGTGGAAAGGCCCGGCATCGGTTCTCGCGAGCGTGTTCCGTGTGCGGCGCGACGATGCCTGGATACCGCCCACTCCTCGTTGGTGGTGTACCAGAGGTTGCTGCTGCGCTGCCACCGCACGGCCTCTTCTTTTTCGACCGAGTAGCTGCTGGAACATTGGATCTGGCCCGACGAAGCCGCGAGCGAGGAGCGCTAGTTGTTTTCGAGCCATCCGGAATCAAGACTGAGTCGCTCTTCCTTGAGTCCCTTCGTGTGTCCCATGTGCTGAAGTACTCCCACGAACGACTTTCTGGACTCGACGCTCTCTCGAACCAAGTGAAGGTTCCGCTGGAGATCGAGACACTAGCAACCAAGGGGCTGCGATTCCGCATGCGTGGACCAGGTCAGGCTGCAGCATGGCAACATCTTCCGGCTGTAACTGCGTTGTCGATTCGGGATAGCGCAGGAAGTGGAGATTGGTGCACGGCGGGCTTTCTTGCGCGCATAGCCACACACCAGAAGAGCCCCATCGCAGGTCTAGAGGATGCGAAGGTAGTCTTCGGCGGTCTTCAATTCGGTCAGGCCCTCGCGGCGCTGAACTGTTCCTACGACGGCGCACGAGGGCTCATGTACACGATGTCCCGCACCCAAACCTTGAAGGCGACCGAGCAGTTGTTGAAGCGGGGCGTCCCGATACTTCCAGCGAGTGCATCCCCAACATTCGCCCGCGATCGGTCAGGCCAGGAATGCATCGTCTGCACTTGAGGACAACGCCTTTTCGGAGCCCGGTGAAGCTGAAACGCGCCGAGGTTTCGAAATTGAAGTAGTCGATCTTCCTCAGCAGTTCGTCGCGGATCTCTGGATGCCGCGGGACGGCCGAACGACGATTCAACGATCGGTTGATGAACTGGGAGTGCCGGCATCGAGTGAACTGATTGTAGCGGGCGATGGGCGCTGCCTGCTCCTCGCTCGGACGGCCTTCGACGCCCAGCTCTGAAAAGACGGGCCCGTCCGCAAAGGACGAGCTCCCGCCGGGCTTCTCCACCTGACCCCTGGAGACGGGATCGAGAAACGCCGCCGCCACGGGCGTACCGGCGGCCTGGGCGGTCGCGGAAGGCGCTGTTCGTTGGGAAGCGAGGCTGGGAGTCTGCGCGGTGGAAGCCAGTGAAATGGAGGTCGCAGGATCTACGGAGACTGTGACGTGAATCGCATCCGCAACTCCCGCGATCCGGGTGCGCCGGCGCCTCGCGAATCTTTGGTGGCCATGGTCTGGTTGATGGATCAGACGTTCAATCGGAGTTAACCCGCACAGCTCCCCGAGCGTTTGAGCTGCATGCGAATCTTCTCGAGTTGCGTTCTCTTGCTCATTCTTGCCCTCAGAGCCGCCGCAGCGCCGGACGGAAAGGCTGCCGAGGTCCTCCTCCTCGGGACGTTTCATTTCGCGAATCCGGGTCTCGATTTCGCCAAGGGCGACGTTCCGGATGTTCTCACCGAGGAGCGACAGCGCGAGATCGCGGCCGTCGTGGAGCGCTTGAAACAATTCAAGCCGAACAAGATCGTCGTCGAGTGGCCCGCCGATCGCGAAGGGGAGTTGAATCAGCGGTACGCCGCATACCGCGAAGGCGAACATCAGTCCGAGCGCAGTGAGACCTATCAGATCGGATTCCGTCTCGCGAAACTGCAGGGACTGCCGGCCGTCCACGCCATCGACGTCAAAGGAGACATGGACATCGGCGCCGTGATGGCGTACGCCCAGAAGCACGACCCTGCATTCATCGGTACGTTTCAGTCGGCGATGCAAGAGGTCATCGGCCCGATGATGAAGATGCAGAAAGAAGCGCCGATCGGCGACACGCTGCGGAAGATGAACGATCCGGCATTCGTCGAACGCGGGAACGCCTTGTATCTCCAGATGGCTCGGGTGGGCGATGTCGCAAACCCCGTCGGTGCCGAACAAGTGGGCATCTGGTACGCGCGCAACATCAAGATCTTCGCGAATCTGGCCAGACTCGCAAAGCCAGGCGACAGAATCATCGTCATCTATGGCCAGGGGCATCTGCCGCTCCTCCAGTCTCTGATCCGCGAGATGCCGGGGATGACCATCGTGAGCGCAAACGACCATCTTTGACGGGGAGGCATGGAAGAAGCGGAGGCGTGGCTCACGCTTCCGCTTCTCCCGAGGCGCGGGGGTTCTCACACCTCAGCCTTGTGAATGACGTTTTCCCGAGCTGTGGATTTCCTGCCGGAAGCGCGGTCATGCCGACTCGCAAACCATTGACTCCGCGAAGCTAACCCGGTCATGTGAACGTCATGCGGGGCTCGTCGGGTCTCGTACATCGTTCGCCCGCGGCGCAGCGCACATCGGTCCGCGATTGCCTGGCGCCCTCTCGGCCTCTCTTCGAATTCTCTCTATCGTTGCGTCGTCGAATGGACGTTTTGAAACAGCAGATGTCGAGGTAGACGATCTCGCTCACATCGTCATCGCACTCCTGGCTCCGCGCTTACAAGTCTTCGATATCAACGGCCGCTTGCTGATGCCACTGTGTGGAGGACCGGCGCGAGAAGGATTGGCCGAATCGATGACCGAAGGTGTTGCCCCCCCCATCTGCATTTCTCCAACCGCGCCACGATCTCGTAGGGCCCGAGGCGCGAGCCGGGTTGGATCGTAATGGATTGCTCGGACGTGCGAACGGCGAAGCGCGACTGGGCCTTCGCGCAGGCCTGGTCGCGCGTCCGTGAGAGCAGCGCATTCCGTGCCTCGAACACGCCGGAATCGCGCGCCAGCGCATTGGTCGGGTCCGGTCATGCCGGGCATCGACAGAGTGGTGACGATGACGTCCGGCATGTCTTCGGCGATGGTCTCCATGGCCTCGAAGCCCGAGGATCTCGAATCAGGTTTCTTTGGAGGGCTGTATCAACCAGCCCCAACCGCGGACCTTACGACACTTCCCGGCGGCGATCTGCCGCCGGAACACTCACGAAACGATCCAAGGGATCAAGGAGCAATACTCAATGAACCATCGTCTTCTCATCGCGGCTCTCGGCGTCATCGCCGTTCTCACCATCACGACCTCTGCATCGGCGCAGGTCACCGACACGGGCACGCTCACCATCACCGGTACCGTCCAGAGCTCGATCTCGCTCATCTTCAACAGCGATCCGGCCGGCGTCACGCTGAGCGGCGCCGGGACCAACAACGCCACTCTGCCTTTCGGCACCATCCAGGCGTACGGCGGAACGCTGTCCCCGGGCGTCACGCGCACCACGGGCGCCGGCAGCTACACCGTCTCTTCACCGTTCGGCGTAAACGTCAGAAAGGCCAACAGCTCGAGCGCCAACTACACGCTCACGGCCGTGCTCAACGGCGTCGACTCGACCAACGCATGGCAGGTTTCAGGCGTGGCGGTCATGAACGGCGCGGCCTCCACGATCACGACCTCGGGTAGCTACGACAACGACGTGTCGAACACCGTGGCGGTGACGATCCCCTTCTCCACCGCCAACGGCACGGCGATCGACAACTCCATTGGGTTCACGGCCAGCGCCAACTAACCGGGCAGCGGCGAGGGACAGCCGTCCCTCGCCGCAACTCAATCCACACCACAATCATGAAATCAATCGTGGCTCTCCTGATCGTGCTCTTCGCGAGCACCGCACATGCCGCGCCGGCATCGCGCCTGCGAATCGTTCCTCAGGTGACCAGCGGCCTGACCATTGAAATCACCGAGGCTCCGTCCGGCGCTCCGCTGCTCGGAGTCACGCTACAGCAACGCGTCCTCGACCTCGGACTGCTCGCATCGTTCGGCGCCGGCACCCCCGCTCCAAACGTGACCATCACTCAGACCGGGGACCGGATCATCGCCTCGACCGATTTCATGTTGAAGGTGACAGGGGCGAGCCTGACGGGCTCGGCGCACATCGTCGGTTCCGTGACTGGAATCGATCCGGCGTACGTGATTCGCATCGACGGCATTCCGCTGACGTCCTCCCCGATCGTGGTACGGCCGCCGGCCGTAGTCGGGACTTCATCGATTCATCGAATGGACATCGAGATTCCGACTGCCACTCCGGCCACGCCCCTGCTTCTGAACCTTCTCTTCCAGGCCATTCCAGACTGAGGCTCCCATGAACACGATCAAACTCCTTCGCGGTCTCGCACCACTCGCCCTTCTTCTGCTCCTCGGGCCGGCGATTCATGCCGAAGAGCGCGCCCAGAGTCTCTCCCTTTCGCCCGCCGAAGTTGGCGCGCGAGGCTCGTTCGGGCAGAGCGTCGCCGTGACTTTCACGATGACCAATGCCACCGAGGCCACGCGTTCCTTCGAGCTCGCGGCTCAGGACGTGGTCGTTCGCGACGGGCGGCGCATCTTCATTCCCGCGGACGCCGAGCCTCGAAGCATCGCTGCCACCGCGGTGTTCTCGCGCGAGCGTCTGACGATCGATCCGTACACCGCCGCGACAGTCGTCGCGCGGTTCACGATTCCCGCGGGCAGCGACGTGCGGGCTGTCGTGGTGATGTTCCGCGCGACGGGTGTGCCGCGGACCGCCGCCGGCGTCCTGGCCGTGAGCGGATCGCTCGGCGCGCTGATCACCTTCAACCTCGGCGACACGGTCAGCCTCGACGCAAAGCGCGCATCCATCACGCCGCCCACCGCACACGGAAATCTCAGAGTGGAGACACTGCTCGCGAACGACGGCAAAGAACCTCTCGTTCCGTCCGGCGTCGTCGCGCTCATTGACGCGACGGGCAAACTGGCCGCGAAATCTCCGATCCCGCCACAGCGCCTGCTCCCCGGCGAGCATCTGCCGTTCGTCGTCGAATTGCCGGGGAGACCGGCGCCCGGCCGCTACAGGGCGCTCTGCACGTTTTCCTTTGAAGGACGGACGGTCACGACGTCCTCGGATTTCACACTGCCATGAGAATTGCCTCAGCAATCATCATGACGCTCTTCATCGCGAGCGCGGTCCTCGCCGGCACGACGGGGCCAATCGTCATTTCACCGGGCCGGAGCATCACGCTCGCCGTGAACGGCGCGACCGCTGCCTACTCGCTCGATGCCCGGGTTGCCGAGGCGAGCGCGTTCGACGGCATTCTGACGATCACCGGTCGCGAAGCGGGAGAGACCACGGTTGTCATCGTGCGCAGCGGCGGCGTCGACGCGTTGCCGGTCGTCGTCCACGACTCCGCGCGCAGCGCGTTGACGCTCACGGATCCCACACGAACATCGTTCGAGAGCGGCAGCTTCGAATTGCGCTATGCGTCATCGCCGGGACTGGCCAGCGGCGCATTGGACTTGCGACGGCAGGAGGGCGACTGGTCGCAACGCGTTCGTCTCGTGACGGCGAGGACGAGCGACGAAAGGATCTCGTTCCCGCTCGCTTCCTATGAGATCGCCCGGCCAGGGCTGGTCATCACGGTTCTCGATCAAACTGTCACCAATTCACCGCTCACTGTGGACGGCGCACTCGTGCGCGGCCTGCACGTGCAGAGCGGACCATGGGCATTGCACGCGGGCGTGAGCTCGATCGCCACGTTTCGCGATCTCTTCGTCATGACCGATCCGGAGTACGTGGCCGGCATCGGCCGCCGGTTCGAGCTCTCTTCACGCAGCTCGCTGACTGCAAACGTCTACGGGTTTCGTCATGCGCGACACGCCGGCACGCTCTCCGAAGACGGCACGATCACGACCCTCGTCTACGGCTATCGGCCCAGTGCGGCGTTCGAGCTGTTGGCGGAGATCGGCGCCGGCCACGGAGGTCTGGCCGAAGCGTTCAAGTTGCGGTATCGCGCGCCAGGCATCGCGGTCGACGCGAAGGTGCGCATCGAGACGCGCGAGTTCCCCTCGCTTCAGCTCACGCAGCAGAACGGCCGCTTTGCGGACGTGAGCGCAACGCGAACGAGGGGATCGACGGAGAGCCGATTCGTTCTCGTCAACGCTGACTATGATCTTCCTCTGTATCGCCAGCGGATCTTTACGACCGCCGGGACGATCACGCGCCGCTTCTCGTATGGCTTGAGCGCGCGCAGCGGCATCACTTACTCGTCGTTCCATTCGGGCGGATCGATCGCTCTCGACCATCGTCAGATCGCGGTTCCCCTCGGCTTCGACATGGCACGATCGCATTTCAACGCCGGTGTGCAATACCAGTTCGTCGACAACCTCCAGGGACGTCGCGGCCGCAACTTCGGCGCGAACGCCGGTGTGCGCGCGGCTGCGTGGTCCGGTAGCGCGTTCTATCGTCACAACGTCGATCTCCCGACGCTCGTCGGAATCAATCCTGTCGAGCCGGGCGCTGAAGCCATCGTCTCACGAGTGATGGCCCAGGAATCCGCGTCGGGCCAGACCTCAGCGCTGTTGCAGGATTCCGCAAACCTCACGTCCGCGGGCCTGGCACCGCTCCAGTTCGGAATCGCGCCCTCGCGCACCGATCGCGGTCTCGCCTTCGCGTTCTCCTCAGGCAATCAGCGCATCGTCGGGCAGTACCTCGACAGCCGTACGCAGCTTGCGTCGGGACGCTTTCGTTTCAACAATCTCTCCATCACCTATTCGCGGCCTCTCGGCGCGCGCAACAGCATCAACGCGACGGCCGGCCGCTTTCAGACGTTCACCTCGGCCGGATCATCGGCGCGGTCGCTCGTCGACCTGTCGTTCCGGCGGCAGCTCACATCGACGCCGGCGTGGTTGATGCCGGGCCGGCGCGGCGACATCAGTGGGCGGGTTCTCGTCGACCAAGCTGACTCGGCCTCGGGAATGCCCGGCGTTGAGGTCCGCCTCGACGGCGATCGGTCGACACGCACGGATGCCAGCGGCTCCTATGTCTTCACGCGCATTCCTTTCGGCGAGCACGGCGTCGAAGCGGTCGTCGACCCGGCCCACCCTTTCGTCTTCACAACCGACTCGCGAGTGATCACGGGTGTCGACACCAAGGTCGACTTCAGGATCAGTTTCCTGCAGAGCAGCATCTTCGGCACGCTCCGCAACGATGCTGGTGAGCCGATCGGCGGAGTGACGGTCATTGCGGGGAGTACCGCAGGATCGCGCAATTGTGTGACACGCGACGACGGTGGCTTCGAATTCAAGGGACTCGCTGCCGGCGAGTACGTCGTCGAGGCAATCGCCGATTCGTTCCCAGGCGGATACGCGATCGAGAACATTCCGAGCGCGCGCGTGGTCACGGCACCGGGCGCTCCGGGCCGCGCCGATCTCAGCCTGCGCGCGGCGCGCTCCATCGCCGGCCGCGTCGTCGAGTACGACACGAACGAACTGCGAACCGTGGCGGTTGCCGGGGCTCGCGTAAGAGTCGACGAGCTCGCACTGGAGAGTGTCACGGATGCAAACGGCGTGTTTCTTTTCCGCGATCTGCCCGCGGGCAACTGGACGATCACCGCGGGCGACACGGTCACGCGCAACGTCACGCTTTCCGCGAGGCCAGTCGCCCTACGCGACATCGACCTGAATGTGGGCGGGCAGTGATGATGCCGCTACGCCACAGCACTGAAGCGGCGAATCACGCCCGGCCGCAACGCATGCGAGCGGCACGGAAACGTGGACTACGCCGCCACGAACTTCGCGCGCGAAAAGGAGCGCGACTGCGGCGCCCGAGACGCTGCCCGGCGCGGCCGCCATTCCGAGCAACGCTGTAAAGACGACCATACCCACGCCGTCGTTGAGAAGGCTCTCCCCGTGAACCTCGGCCTGCGGCGACACACGATCGATGGCGAGAATCGCCAGGGCGCCCAACAGACCGCTGGCGAGCATCGCCACCGTCGATGGCAGCTTCGCAAAGCGATAGTTCAAGAAGGCGATCGCGCCGGCGATCGCCAGAAGAGCCGCGACCACATCGAAGAGACTCATCCCAATCAACATCACTTCAATAAAGGACACACTATGACATCCGTTCTGACCGGGCCACGAACCAGTCGCTTCCTGCGCCTCCTGACATTGCCAGCACCGAAAGACGGCGCGATCTACATGCGAGTCGCCGAATCGGCCGATCTCCGCGACGGTGCCTATTGGCTCGAGCTGCTCTTCGCGGCCGGCATCGCCACCCTCGGTCTGCTCGTCAACAGCCCGGCCGTGATCATCGGCGCCATGCTCATCTCTCCGATCATGGGACCGATCCTCGCCACAGGCCTTGGATTGGCCGCCGGCGATCTGCGTCTGACCATCCGGGCTGCTGGCAAGATGCTCGTGAGCGCCGCGCTGGCGATCGCCTTAGCGGCACTGCTCGTCGCGCTTCTGCCGTTCCGCGAGATGACTGCGGAGATCGCGGCGCGCACGCAGCCCAACACTATCGATCTCGTCATTGCTCTCTTTTCGGGTGCCGTGGGATCGGTCGCGATCTATAAGAGCCTTCGAGGCGCAGCCACCTCGATTCCGGGGGGTGGCCATCGCCGTGGCTTTGATGCCCCCTCTCTGTGTCGTCGGTTATGGCCTCGCGGTCATGGGCACGCTCGATCCTCTGCAAGGCGCGCGGATCGCCCGAGGTGCCGGGCTGCTGTTCGCCACGAACGTGGCGGGAATTGCGCTCATGGCAATGCTCGTCTTTCTCTTTGCGCGCGTCGCACGGCCCCGCGATGCCCAGGCGTCGCCGATGTCAGAGACGTTCAGCTCGCGCCACAGCCTTCCCGGCCGCGTGATGCTGATCGCCGCCTTCGTCCTGATTCTCTTCGTCCCGCTGAGCCGATCGTATGCCGTGATGAAGAGCGAGCTCGCGCAGCGGCGTCTCGAAACGGAGACTCACCGGAAAATCGCAAAGCTCTGGGACGAGTCGTTTGCCAGAAACGCGGACGGCTCGATGCGTTCCTACGTCGACACATTCTCGGTCGATGACAATGTCATCCATCTGCGCATCTTCAGCAATCGACCCTATTCGGCGGCGGAACGGGCAACGTTCGCCGAGCGCGCTACGACCGTGCTGCAGAGAAGGGCCGGCGTTCAACTCGTCGAGATTCCGACGTCGCGCTATGGAGCTCAACGTGCTCGCTGAATTTCGCTCCTTCCTGAAGACGACGAACGCTCTTGCCCTGGCGGTCGGAGTGATCATCGGCGCGGCAGTGGGCAAGGTCGTCTCCGCGCTTGCCGATCATGTCGTGATGCCGCTCGTCGGCCTGCTCCTTCCGACCGGCGACTGGCGGCAGGCCAAGCTCGTTCTGCAGCCGTCCGCCGGCCCGGGCGGCGCGATTCTCTACGGCCAGTTCCTCGGCGCCACGGCCGACTTCGTGATCATCGCCTTCGTCGTATTTCTCATCACGCGCTGGGTCATCAAACCCCTGCTCTCGTCGTCGCAGGAGAAGACCCGGAAGTGCCCCGAGTGCCTGGAGCCCGTCCCCGAAGCGGCGCGCCGATGCCGCGCATGCACGTCCGTCGTGGAAGCGACACCCAGCGAACCTTCGAAAGTCATGGAGGTCGCGTAGTCTTCATTCGATGCCTCCGCGACGGAAGACGGGTCCGTCCCCAAAGGACGAGCTCCTCGGAGGAGTGGCTCACGCTTCTGCTTTCCTGAGACGCGGGGGTTCTCACAGAACACCTCAGCCTCGCGAATGACGTTTCCCGAGCTGTGGATTTCCTGCCGGAAACGCCGTCATCCCGGCGCATAAACTATTGATTCCGCGAAGCTACCTCGGTCATGTGAACGTCATGCGGGGCTCGTCGGGTTTCGTGCATCGTTCGCCCGCGGCGCAGCGCACATCGGTCCGCGATTGCCTGGCGCCCTAGTGACGACCCGAGGGAGCGACCGAGTGAAATTCAGCAAGTGCAGACTCCAGCAGATCAGCGACAGTGGAAAGAGATGGGTACGGGCTTTCGCACCGATCATTTTGCTCCTGGCATTTTTTGCCTCCAGCGCGAGCGCGGGGACGCTGACCGTCACCACGACCTCCGACGTGGTCGCCGCGGACTCCGTCTGCAGCCTGCGCGAGGCGATCGCCGCGGCGAACGGTCCGGGCATCCTGCACCTGGAGTGCGGGACGGCCACATCCCCCGGCCACGATGACATCGTCTTCGCGATCCCCGGACCCGGGACGAAGACCATCGCTCTCGGCCCTGCCCCGCTTCCCACCCTCATCGACCGCGTCACCATCAACGGACTGACGCAGCAGAGCCAGGGCTCCACCGCGAGTTGCACGGCCGGGCCGCTGCTGGTCGCGGTCGAGCGCAACACGGACGACCTTCAGATCTTCGATCTCGCGGCGGGAGCGTCCGGCAGCATCGTGCGCGGGCTCATCCTCAGCGGAGCGAGTACGAACCTCGTCGGCATCAATGTCGCGAGCTCGACCGGCAACCGCATCGAGTGCAACTTCTTCAATACCAATGCGGCGGGGACGGCGCTCTCGACGAACAGGCTCGCAACCGGCGTCAGGCTGGGATCCGGCGCGCTCCGCAATGTCGTGGGCACCAACGGCGACGGGATCAACGATCAGAATGAGGGGAATCTCTTTGCTGTCGTTCAGACCGCGGCGGACACATTGACGAGCGGCGTCGCGATCTACTTCGGCGAAGAGAACCGCGTCGCCGGCAACCTCTTCGGGACCACCATCACCGGGCTTGCCGCGATGCCTGGATCGCTCTCGGTCAACGGCCTCACCGCGGGTGTCGCGATTCTGAGCGGCGATCGCAACATCATCGGAACGAACGGCGACGGAACTTCCGACGCGCTGGAGCGCAATGTCATCGCCGGTCTCCACACCTCAACGGGGACCAGCGCTGTGGGAATCCAGATTCAGCCTTGGGACCCGTCGAACAGTTCTGACGACAACTGGATCGCCGGCAATCTGATCGGAACCGACATCAATGGCACCGCGGCGATCGGAAACGACAGAGGGATCGTCTGCGAGGGAGTGGGCAACATCATCGGAACGAACGGCGACGGCCTGGCCGACCTGGCGGAGCGCAACGTCGTTTCCGGAAACTCCAACTCGATCACGACGTCCACCATCGGGATTGTCTTCACTGGATCGAACGGGCGAGTGGCCGGGAACTTCATCGGCACCAACGCCGCGGGAACGGCGTTCTTCCCGGGCCAGCGGACCGGAGTCGTTGTCGAAGGCACCAACCTCAGCGTAGGAACGAATGGCGACGGTGCCGGCGATTCCGTCGAGGGCAACCTCATCGTAGCGAGTGGCTTCGGTGTCGAGATCCATGGCGGGTCCGGAATCCGCGTTTCCGGCAACCGCATCGGGACGGACGTCTCGGGCACCGCCGGCCTGGCACCCGGCGCCGGCGTACGAATGATCTCCGGTTCGGAGCACATCGTCGGTACTGATGGCGATGGAGTCTCCGATGGGATCGAGCGCAACCTGATCAGCGGACACGCTTTCGGCGCAATCACCATGGACGTTTCCACGTCGAACAACCGCATCGCCGGCAACTGGATCGGGACCAACGCGACCGGTGCCGCGGCCCTGCACAATGGCGGCACCGCTGCCGCAATCACGATTGCGGGATCCGGGACCGTGGTCGGCTCGAATGACGCGGTTCCCGATCCCGTTGAGGGAAACCTGATCGTGTCGGGCCTCGGGCCGGGAATCGATGTCTCCAGCTTCGCCACCGGAGCGATCGTGGCAGGAAACACCCTCGGCAGCGACGCAACCGGTTCTTTCGGTCTCGCCGGGAGCGGCAGTACCGGATTGCGCCTGACCGCGGGCAGGACAGCGCTGGTCCACAACAACCGTTTTCTGTTCCACACCATCGCGGGACTGCGGCTCCTGAACGGCGCGAGCTTCACGAATCCCTCGCGCGACAACTGTGTGGTCGACAACTTCGCGGGCGTCACCATCCAGGGCACCGTGGCCACGACGTTCGAAAACAACTGGTGGGGCGCGGCCGACGGCCCGTCGACACCGGGCAGCGGCGACAGCAGACCGGCGGCCTCCATCGATGCCGATCCCTTCCTGAACACCCGGCCGGCCCCATGCCGCCTGCGAGCGCAGCTACCGGCGAACCTGGCCATCACCAAGTCCGATGGAGTGGCCTCCGCCGCGGCCGGTGGCACGCTGACCTACACGATCACCGTCACCAACATCGGCCCGAACGCCGTCACCGGTGCGACGGTGACCGATCTCTTCCCGGCGCAGCTCTCGGGCGTGACCTGGACCTGCGCGGGCACAGGCACGTGTACGACCTCCGGCAGCGGGAACATCTCCGACTCGGTGAATCTGGCTTCCGGAGCCAGCGTGACGTACACAGTGACGGCGCCCATCCTCGGCACCGCAACCGGTGTGGTCGTCAACACGGCCACGGTCACGCCCCCTCTCGACCGGCTGGATCCGGTCACGGGCAACAACTCGGCCACCGATCAGACCACGCTGACCGCGAGCGCAAATCTCTCCATCACCAAGACTGACGGGCTGACCAACGCCGTGGCGGGACAGGTTGTGACCTACACGATCGTCGTGAGCAACGCAGGGCCCAATCCGGTGGTCGCTGCAACGGTCGCCGACACGCTTCCGGCGGAGCTCACCGGCGCCACCTGGACGTGCAGCGGATCAGGGGGAGGAACCTGTGCCCCCTCCGGCTCCGGCAGTCTCAGCGAAAGCGTCAACCTTCCGGCCGGCGGCAGCGTCACGTTCCTCGTCAGCGGCACGCTGGCGAGCAACGCCGCCGGCGCCATCGTGAACACCGCCAACGTGCAGACGCCCTTCGGCGTGACCGATCCAACGCCGGCCAACAACACCGCGATCGACACCACCTCGGTCATCGCCGCCGACCTGACGATCACCAAGAGCGACGGTCTGGCCGTCGCGGTACCGGGTCTCACGCCGATCCACTACACCATCGTCGCTTCGAACCCCGGCCCCAGTCCTGTGGTTGGCGCCACCGTGACGGACACGTTCTCCGTCGATCTCGCTGGCTGCACGTGGACCTGCGCCCCACTGGGTGGCGCGACCTGCTCCTCGCCCGGTGCGGGGAACATCAATCAGTCCGTGAACCTGCCGGTGGGTGGCAGCGTCACCTATTCGGTCAGTTGCGCGTTGTCACCCACAGCCACGGGCTCGCTCGTCAATACGGCTACGATCACATCACCGCCCGGCGTTCCGGACCCCAACCCCGCCAACAACAGCGCGACGGACAGCGACACGCTTTCTCCGCAGGCCGCACTCCTCGCGGTAACGAAGAGCGATGGAGTCACCAGCGTGAATGCGGGAGATGCAACGGTCTATACGATCGTCGTCAGCAACAGCGGCCCCTCCGCCGATCCCGCCGTGATCCTGAACGATCCCTTCCCGCCAGGATGTTCATCGATCAACTGGACCTGCAGCGGCACGCCCGGAGGCACCTGCCCCGCGCCGTCGGGCAGCGGCCCCACGAGCCTGAGCCCGGCGACGGTCGGCCTGTTGCCCGGTGCCAGCGTCACGTTTCTCGTGACCTGCAACGTCAGCCCGTCAGCTACGGGAAGTCTGGTCAATTCGGCGGTCATCACGGGCTCCATCGCAGACTCGACGAACGTGGACAACGTCCAGACCGATATCGACACGATCACGCGCAGCTACGACGTGTCCGCAACCAAGAGCAACGGCGTGACCAGCCTGACCCCAGGCACCAGCACGATCTACACGATGATCGCGTCCAATTCCGGCCCTTCCGACGCGTCGGGAGCCATCACCGACAATTTCCCTGCACTCTGCGGCACAGTCCCGTGGACGTGCATCGCCAGTGGAGGCGCGAGCTGCCCGGCGCCGAGCGGCAACGGCAATCTCGGCTTCGGTGTGACACTTCCCCCAGGCGGCAGTCTCACATTCAACGCGACCTGCACCATTCCCCCGACTGCCACCGGTACGTTGAGCAATACCTTCTTCACGGGATTCCCTTTCGACACCAATTCCGCCAACAACTTCGAGACGGACTCCGACCCGCTGGTGCCGGCGATGGACATCGTCGTGACCAAGACCGACGGCACGCTCACCGCCACGCCTGGCGGCAACACGACTTACACGATTGCCGTCACGAACAACGGGCCGTCCGAGGGAGAGCCCACGACGGTGACCGACAACTTCCCGGCTGCTTGCACGGCGGTGAACTGGACTTGCGCGGGCAGCGGCGGTGCCGTCTGCGGCGTGCCTTCCGGCACCGGCAACATCGCCGGCGTCGGTGTCACGCTCCCCGTCGGCGGAACCGCTACGTTCATCGCGGATTGCGCGATCTCTCCGAGCGCGACCGGTACGCTCGACAACACCGCGACCGCGGTCAACGCCAGCGATCCCGATACGAGCGACAACAGCGCGACCGACACCGACACGCTGCTGCCGCTGGAAGACATCGGAGTCACCAAGTCCAATGGTGGATCCAGCGTGGTGGCAGGCACGCCCACGACGTACGCCATCACGGTCACGAACCACGGGATCACCTCCGACCCGGCGGTCAGCGTCACGGACATCTTCCCGGCCGCATGCACCTCCGTCCATTGGACCTGCAACGGAACACTCGGTGGTAGCTGTCCCGCGCCGGCGGGAAGTGGCAACCTGAATCCCGCGAACGTCGGGCTGCCGTCCGGCGCCAGCGTCACCTTCCTCGCGACCTGCAATATCAGTCCGGCAGCGACGGGAAGCCTGGTCAACACGGCCAGCATTGCCGGCACCACGCCCGACATCATTCCGTCGAACAATTCTCAGACAGATACCGACACCATTACGCAGACGAATGATGTGTCGGCGAGCAAGACGAACGGGGTGACGAGCGTTGCCCCAGGCACCAGCACCATTTACAACATGGTTGTCGCCAATGCAGGCCCGTCCGACGCGCTGGTGAACATCAGCGACACGTTCCCCGCGCTCTGCAGCTCGGTCAACTGGACCTGCACGGGCGCCGGTGGCGCAAGCTGTCCGGCGCCGAACGGCTCAGGCGACCTCTCGTATTTCTCGGTACCCATCCCTGCGAGCGGCAGCCTCACCTACGCAGCGACGTGCAGCGTCCCGCCCGCGGCGACCGGCACACTCACGAACACGCTACAGACGTCGGCGCCGGACGACCTCAATTCGAGCAACGACTCGGCGACCGACTCCGACCCATTGGTTCCCGCAATGAACATCGTCGTGACGAAGAGCGACGGCGTGACGATCGTCCCCCCGGGTGGCTCGACGACCTACACGATCGCCGTCACCAACACGGGCCCATCCGAGGGCGTGGCGACGATCGTGGACGATCCATTCCCGGCGGCCTGCACGATGGTGAACTGGTCTTGCACAGGGAGTGGCGGCGGCAGTTGCGACGTTGGTGCAGGTTCTGGCGACATCACTGGCGTCGGCGTCACACTCCCGGTGGGCGGCACCGCTACCTTTACCGCAGACTGCACGGTCTCTCCCGGCGGTTCCGGAGCGATGGTCAATACAGCCACAGCGACCAACACCAGCGATCCCGACACGAGCGACAACAGTGCCACCGACACCGACACCATTCAGGTGCCGGACGATCTCGCCGTCACCAAGACCAACGGCGTCTCCAGCGTCATTGCCGGCACACCGACGATCTACACGATTACCGTGACCAACAACGGGGCCGCCACGGATCCCGCGGTGAGCCTTACGGACGTCTTCCCGGTCCAGTGTGCCTCGGTCGCGTGGACGTGCAGCGGTACGCTCGGCGGTACCTGTCCCGCTCCGTCGGGAAGCGGCAACTTGAATCCCGCCCTCGTCGGCCTGCCTCCGGGTGCGAGCGTGACCTTCCTCGCGACTTGCAACATCAGCCCATCCGCAACGGGGAGCCTGGTGAATACAGCGAGCATCGCCGGCACCATCCCCGACTCAGTTCCTTCCAACGACGCTCAAACCGACTCGGACTTCATCTCGCATAAAAACGACGTTTCGAGTACCAAGACCAACGGCGTCACCAGTGTCACGCCAGGCACCAACACCACTTACACGATGGTCATCGCGAATGCAGGGCCCTCGAACACGGAAGTGGACTACATCGATGCCTTTCCCGCGGCTTGCAGCTCGGTCAACTGGACCTGCGTGGACGCCGGAGGAGCCAGTTGCCCGGCGGCCAGCGGCTCGGGCAATCTCGCGGAGACGGTCTACGTTCCTGTGAACGGGAGCCTGACCTATACCGCCACCTGTGCCATCTCCCCCGACGCCACCGGCACCCTGAGCAACACCCTGCGCACGATCCCGACTGACGGCGGCGACCTCACCCCGGGAAACAACCTGGCCACCGACTCCGACCCGCTCTTACCCGCGATGGACGTGGTCGTGACGAAGACCGCAACCAGCCCCGTGGCCGTCGCCGGAGGACCAATCACCTTCCTGGTGACGGTGAGCAACGCCGGGCCGAGCGACGCCATTGGCGTTACGGTGACCGATACGCTGCCCACGGACCTCGTGAGCGCCACCTGGAGCTGTGCAGCTTCCGCTGGCGCGACTTGTACGGCGAACGGCGCGGGGAACCTCTTCGACGTCGTGACCCTCCCCGCAGACGGGTCCGTTACCTACACCATCACGGCAACGGTCGCCGCCAACGCCATCGGTCCGCTGGTCAACAGCGCGAGCGCGACGGCGGGCGCCGGAGCCACGGATCCCGACTCGAGCAACGATCAGGGTTCGGCAAGCGTCGATCTGGTGTCCGCCTCGAGCACGATCCCCACATTGGACGGCGTGGTCCTGGCGCTGCTCGCCCTGCTGCTTGCGGCCACGGGTTGGATGCTGGTGGGACGCCGCTTGGGCTGACGCCCAGCCGGTACGACCGGCGGCGCTGGTTGGCATAGCCTTGGGCACGTGCGGCTGCTCCGAGGCCCACGTGCTTTCCGCCGCAAAGGCTCCACTCGAGTCTTGAGTTTGGACATTTTGAGCCGCCATATGCCGAGGAGCGCCGGCGTCCCGCCGGCTGGCCATGCGGCGTCCCGCCGCGGACGGTGGCATTCGAAGCCGAAACCCAGCATCGCGAGACGAACGACCTTCGCGCAAGGCGCGCTCCCCCGCCCGGGGCGAGGACGCCCCCCGGCCAGCCGGCGGGACGCCGGCGCTCCGCTTTCTCCGCCGGAGGCGGTACGGAGGGTAGCCGGTGGTGTGAGCGGAGCGAGCGACCACCGGTCTTCGTTTTGGCGACTGGACTTCGACCCTGAAGGAGTCGCGGAGGCTTCACCAAGAATGGCAATTTGTGTCGAAGGCCCGCGACACTCCGCGACCCTTCCAGGGTCGACGAAACAAGCGCACGCACAACCGGTGGTCGCTCGCTCCGCTCACACCACCGGCTACCTTCCGAGCCGCCTCCGGGCGGAGTTTGGACATTTCTGGAGTTTGGACATTCTGGAAGCCGCCGTAGGCGGCCAAAGAAGATAGCACCCGGCTTCAGCCGGGTGAATCGTGAGAGCCAAGAGTCAGCGCGCGTAGCGTGCGACAGAAAC
>Ga0307505_10000667_pt1 | contig 35452 bp, 30 predicted proteins | sample 23_S_MG_FD_202183 | JGI IMG/M metagenome (GOLD analysis project Ga0307505, IMG submission 202183) | Soil microbial communities from Populus trichocarpa stands in riparian zone in the Pacific Northwest, United States - 23_S | ecosystem: Environmental > Terrestrial > Soil > Riparian zone > Trees...
CGCGGATTTCTGCGCAGGCGCGTAGATTGTGCAAAAAAATCCGCGGCCTACCACCCTGTCATCCTGAGCGGGCGGCGGGTGGGCTGCGAAGGATCTCCTGCGGTAAGCGAAACCCGCGCAGGTTGGGCGAGAGTGCGGTTCTCGTGCTCGCACGGTCGTCGTTCTTTGCACGAGATCCTTCGCGCTCCACCCACCTCCCGCTCAGGATGACAGGCTGGGAATGCCGCGGATTTCTGCACAGCCTATTCCTGCGGAGGTTCGAGAACGGGGGTCGCGGGAGGAGGCGTGGCGGCGGGGTTGGTCGACTGGGCTCGGCGCACGAGGGAACAGACTTGGCCGTAGACCGCGCGGGCTTTGCGTTTCTTGCGGCCGCCGAACCGGAGGATGGCCTTGGAGCGGCGGCCGTGGATGGTCACGGTCTCGCGTCCCACCGCAAGGCGGAACAGGAAGGCCAGCATGGCCGGCAGACCGAAGAGGAAGATCGGTAGAGCCACCGGCCAGGCATCCGTGTCCAGCGCCACGATGAAGATCGCCAACGCGATGAGCGTCGCGCCGAAGAGGCCGGTGAGCACCAGGTACCAGATGCCGCGGTCTGTGTGCAGCGTCACCAGTTGCACGTCGTCGTACAAGAGCCGCCGGTCGTGCAGCGCGAAGCCGCGGCTGGAAGACACGTCCAGGCCCTCGGCGCTCTGATGCACCGTGTCCCGCGTGAACAGCTCGCCGGTTTTGCAGATCAACGGTCGTTCGTCGGTCATGTCGAAGTGGCCGGTGTGGCGGATGGGGTGTTGGCGATTGCGTAGATCATGAAACCGATGAGGGCCAGGAGCGCGAGCACTTCGAGCAGGACCACGATCAGCACGAAGATCATCCCCGCCGTCGAAGCGCCTTCGTTGCGTCGCTGGCTGATGCCTTTGATCGCCCACCACACGCCCAGCACGGCGGGAATGCCATAGAAGCACGGAGCCAGGCCGAGGAGTGCGCAGACGCGGGCCAGCATCGCATAGTCCACGCGTCTCTTCGCGGCGCCGCGCAGCGAGCCGTCCGAGCGGACGCGGTCGAAGCACGTGGGGCAATGCGAGCCGTCGCCGACATTGAGGTCGCACAGCGCGCAGATGAACAATCCGCAGCGCTGGCAACTGGTGACCGCGGCATTGCCGGGGTGATTGGCGCAGGCCGTGGCCACGCCGTCCGGCGTCTCGGAGGCCACCTGCACGGAATCGTGGACGCGCTCACGAGCCTCGAAGACCGTGGCTTCGAACGGACGACGGCAGTATTGGCACGTGCTGATGCCCGTGCGTAGTGATTCCGGCGCGAGCGGCATCGCGCAATGCGGACATTGGGGACCACTATAGATCGCGCTCACGGGGTCACAGGATATCCACGACGCGGGTGTTGGCGACCATGTCGTGCAGGGTGGTCTTCTCGTCCGTGAAGAAGTAGGGGATGTAGTCGATGATCACCAGGCAGCCGAGGACTAGGCGCATCGCGGCGCGGCCCCAGGCCTGTCCCTTGGAGATCGGCGAGCCATCCGCACGCACGACCCGAATCTGCAAGGCGAGCTTGCCGAAGGTCTGGCCGTTCCGGGTCCCCAGCATGATTCCCTCATAGAGGATGGGAAACGCAAAGCTCGGAACGTAGACGAGGAGAAGCCAGGGGCTCGGCTCGCCAGTGCCGAAGAAACCGCTGAACCCAGTCATGAACATGACCGGGAGGATGACCGCCCAGGTGGCGATCATGAGCACGACATAGTCGATGAGATAGGCTGCCAGGCGTTTCCAGAAGTTCGAATAGAGCGGCCGCGTGCGATCGACGCCGGAGCGGACGTCGAGCAACTGCTGGGTCTTGCACGTGGCGCAGTAGGGGCGATCCTGGATGGTGACGAGGCAATCGGAGCAGAAGCTCGCCCCGCAACGCGAGCATCGGCGCACGCCTTCTGAAACGTCGACATGATTACGACAGATCATCGACATCAACCTCTATTTTGTTTTTGGACCGTGACTCTCAGCACTCAGCACTTCGTACAGCCCCTCGGAAACGCGTGTCCAGTGGTCGGGTTGTCCGTTGTCGGTGATCGGTTGTCTGCACCGAGTCGCGCCACGGATGGATCACCACGAACTGAGAACGGACAACTGACAACCCAACCCAGCACCCAGCACTCTGATTGACGCCGCTTATCGTACCGCACGTCCGTCATCGCGATCAGGCGCGTGGATTGAACAGCACGGCGGTCAGGTCGCGGACGAAGTTCTCGCCGCTGAGAGAGTCTTCCTCGATGCCGAGCTTCTCGCGATAGGCGGCGGAAACATCCTGCATCAGGTCGTAGCGCGAGGCGGGGGACATGCGGTCGGCACGGAGGCAGAGCGTGAGCAGGAACTCCCGCTCCTCGAGGCTGATCTTGTGGCGGATCAAGCGAAGGACTCGCGGGGTGCGCAGGCTGTTGTGGCGCCGTTCAGCGGCGAGCTGTCCCTTGTAGGCCAGCGCCTGAGAGTCGCGAATGACCAGAGTGTCCGCGATCACGTCGCCGAGGCGGCGGCGGGTGCTGGTGACGAGCGTGGCGATGGCGGCGATCCCGTAGAACGCGGGAGCCATGTCCAGCACGCGCACGATGTTGCGCGCCAGCGACTGATGGAGCGAGACCGGCAGTCCGCGCGCGTCGATGACCCGCAGCTTCAAGGCCCGCTTGCCGGGCGTGCGGCCCTGGTGCTTGGTTTCGAAGTAGACGTGCCAGCCCCAGGTGATGATGAAGTTGATGGTGATGGTCAGCGCCGCGGCGATCCCGGACGGCAGGAGGATCGAGAGCACCACTCCGGCGGCGATGGCCATGGCCGTGGTGATGAGGGCATCGATGAGGATCGCCAGAAAACGACTGCCCGCTCCGGCCGGTTCCAGGCGGATGGGCACGTGCTCGGGTGTGGTGATGGTGACGTCTCTCATGGCTCTTCCGTCCGGCGCAGGAAGAGGAAGCTCATGAGACCCGTGAAGAGCAGAGCGGCCACGCTGATCTTCAGCGGGTAGGGGATCGTCTTCGCCGAGAACTGAGAAAAGGATCCCTCGATGAGTCCGGCCAGGACCAGGGTCAACGCGGCGGCGATCATCATGCGCCACACCGAGGGGAGCACGCGCCGCAGCGAGGCCCCTCGGGTGAGATCCCCGGGCAGGAGGAGTGCGCGTCCCACGACCAGTCCGGCCGCGCCGCCGAAGATGATCGCCGGCAGCTCGAGGGCGCCGTGCGGGCCGACCCATGCGAAGAAGAACACCGAGACGTCGTCGAGCACGTACATCGTTCCCACGGCGCCGAGGATCACGCCGTTGTAGAAGAGGATCAGCAGACCGAGGAGGATGGTCGCGGCGCCGAGGCTGAAGGCGAGGAAGGACACTTTGATGTTGTGTGTGTAGAGAGAGGCGCCGAACACCATGGCCTTCTCCACGTCGTCGATGCGTTCTTCCCCGCGCTCGATTTTGTCGACGCGCTCCCGGGGGCTCTCGCTGAAGAAGTCGGCGGGGATGAGGCGCTCGCCGTTCGCGGGGTCGACCAGGATGGCCAGCGATCCGAAGAGCGCACCGGCGAGGAACGCACCTGCCGCCGCCAGGACGGCCAGGCGCTCCCGCCGGAACGCCGCGGGAATCTCGCGGGTGATCAACTTGACGAAGCTCGCCCACACGGGAGTGTCGTGCGAGGCGCGATAAATGAAGCGGTAAGCGCGGCCGGTGAGCTGGTTCAGCCGCCCCAGGACTTCCGGGTTGGCGGTATAGGACCGGGCCCGGTTCAGATCCGTGCAAGTGCGCCGGTACAGCTCGACGAGTTGCTGCGTCTCCGGGCGCGACAACTTCACCTGGTCGGCGCGTGCGAGCAACGCATCCAACTCGGCCCAGACGTGCTCGCGCTCGGCGAGGAAGCGTTCGATGTTCATGGCTCTGGTTGGCGGTGGTCGAGTCGTGGAGGGTTCTGGTGTGTTGGTGCTTTTCGGTATTTGCCAACCCAGCGATGCCTTGTCCTGTCATCCTGAGCGGGCCCACGCCGCGCGCGGCGCGCCTGAGAGAAAGAAACAGAAGCCGCGTACCTGCCACGAGAGCGACCCCTCATCCGCCTTCGGCACCTTCTCCCCTCTGCGGAGGGGAGAAGGCTCTCGGTGTGTGTGCATCGCGAGCTGGGGTTCATCGTTAGTTGAACTGGTTCATCGCGAGGGTGTGTAATCGAGAGCCTTCTCCCTCCGGCTTCTTGGGGGGAGAAGGTGGCCATCGGCCGGATGAGGGGGGCGATGCAGCCTCCGATGAGTGTGCATTCTGACCCTGCAAACATCGACGCTTCCAATGACATCGAAGATGTCATCCCTCTCAGCGTGGCCGGCAAATTTTGCGCGAAGGCGTGCCCAAGGCTTGGCCAACCAGCGCCGCCGGCCGTGCCGGCTCGCGATGACAGCCACTTCATCTCGAGATCTGCGCTGCACGCGAAGAAATTCGAGGTTGGCTCTGGAACAGAAACAAAGCTCACAGCATCTGCCTCCTCTTCACTTCGATGTACGCATTCACGGCGTCCACTCCCCAGTCGGTGGCGGTGGACTCGACGACCATGGCTCCGCGGGCGCGCATCTCGCGGGTGAGCTCGGCGCGGCCGAGCCAGAGGTCGCGGGCCACGAGGGTGCGGGAGAGCTCGGTGCCGTCGGCCGGGAGCAGCTCGGCCTGCGCCTTGAGGTCGCGGTCGGAGAGGGTGACGAAGAGCGGGAGGTGCTGCGGCGCGAGCATGTTCACGGCCCGGAGCAGGTCGTAGCGTTCTTCGCGCTCCGGGAGCACGGTCAGGATGAGGATGAGCGTGCGGTGGTGGAGGCGCCGCCGGAGACTCGCGGCCATTGCCAGATAGTCGGTGTGACGATACGCGGCCTCGAGCTGTGTCACGTAGGCGGTGATGGCGCGCAGATGTGCGGCGCCGCGGCCGGCGGGCAGGCCTTTGTCCACGTCCGTGTCGAAGGAGAGGATGCCGGTCTTGTCCTCCATGCGATTGCAGATGTAGCTGATGAGCACGGAGGCGTTGACGGCGTGGTCGAGGCGGGAGATCTGCTCGACGCGTGCGGCCATGCGATGCCCGCTGTCCAGGCAGAGCAGGATGTCCTGGCTGCGCTCCATGCGGAACTCGCGCACGATGAGGCGGCCGTGGCGGGCGGATGCCTTCCAGGCGATGTCGCGGTAGTCGTCGTCGCGGACGTAGTCGCGGAGGCGATCGAACTCGCGTCCCTTGCCGATGCGCGGCGCCATTCGCGCGCCGAGGGAACGGAGGGCGTAGACGTTCAAGCGCTTGTGCATCCGGCTCACGGCGTGCAGGTTCGGCAGCACGTGGACGATGGTTGTGTCGCCCGCGCGCACGATGCGCTCGATGAGCCCGAACATCGTGGCCGCGATCCACAGCGGCTCGACGGTGGCCGTCCCGCGCGCGATCCCCCGCGGTTCCATGTCGATGGCCAATAGCTCGCCCGGACGGATGATCGCCTCCGCCGCGCTGGATCGGGGCTCGACCAGTTCCGGCCAGCGCTGCCGCAACAGCAAGCGCAACTTGCGCCGGGAAGACGTCGAAATGCGCAGGGTGACCGTTTCCCGCTCATCGAGAGGCACCGCCAGCTTCGCCTGCCGCTCGACGCGCAGCTCAATCCGGCGCAAGACCAAGGCCTCGAACGCCGCCGCCAGAAGCAGAGCCGCGCCTGCACTCGCGACGACCCACACGAATCCCGGAAGCACCGCCACGAGCAGCGATGCCGCAGCAAGGATCACGGCGAGGCGGACGAGGGCTTTTCCCGGGCGCATGGTTACCGGGGCACCTCTACTTGATCGAAGATGCGGCGCAGGAGGTCGTCGAGGGCCAGGCCTTCCATCTCCGCCTCGGGGCTCAGCGTGATGCGGTGGGTGACGACCGGTGCGACGAGGGACTTCACGTCGTCGGGGGTGATGAAGTCCCGGCCGTCCAGCGCGGCCGTGGCGCGGCTCGCTTCGAGGAGGGCCAGAGACGCGCGCGGGCCTGCTCCGATCTGCACGGCTTCGTCGCGGCGCGTGCGCGACACCAGTTCCTGGATGTAGCGGATGATGTGGGGTTCCACGCGCACGTGCGTCATCACCGTGCGCCGCGCCTGGAGCAGCTCCTCTCCGGTCAGCACGGGTTGCAGCGTGGCCACCGTCTCGTCGTGCAGGCGCCGTCCGGCCGCGTACTCTTCGAGCATGCGCACCTCGTCGGCGGCGGCCGGGAAGTCGATGTTGATCTTGAAGAGGAAGCGGTCCCGCTGCGCTTCCGGCAGGGGATAGGTCCCTTCGAACTCCACCGGATTCTGCGTGGCGAACACGGTGAAAACGGGGGAGACCTTGTAGCGCGTGCCGTCCACGGTCACGGCGTTCTCCTGCATCGACTCGAGCAGAGCAGCCTGCGTGCGCGGAGGCGTGCGGTTGATCTCGTCCGCCAGCAGGATGTCCGTGAAGACGGGCCCGGCCCGGAAGGCGAACTCCTGCGTCTTCTGATTGAAGACGTTCGCGCCGACCAGATCCGAGGGCATGAGGTCCGGAGTGAACTGAATGCGCCGGAAGCGGCAGCCCAGCAGCCGCGCCATCGACAGCGCGAGCAACGTCTTGCCCGTGCCGGGCACCCCTTCGAGCAGCATGTGTCCGCCCGCCACGAGCGAAGTGATGGCCAGCGCCTTGACGCGCTCCTGACCCATGATCACCCGATCGAGCTGTTCCCGCAGCAATTGGAAGCGGGACTGGATGTCGGTAATGGTCTGCATTCTTTTTCCTTCTTCTTTGGTTCGAGTCTTCGAGTCTTCGAGTCTTCGAGTTGGCTTTGCGGTGTTCGTGGTGTTTCAGATGACTGTGAGACTGACCTGTACTACTAACCTCGAAATTCTTCGCGCGGCGCGCACAACCCCCTGTCATCCTGAGCGGGTGGCGGGTGGGTGCGAAGGATCCCCTGCGGTAAACGAGGCCCGCGCACATTGGAGAAGACCACGGTTCTCCGTGCATGCACGCTCGCGTTCTTCGCACGAGATCCTTCGCAACCCACCCACCTCCCGCTCAGGATGACAGGCCAATGTTGCGTTGGACTGTCAGGCGCAGCCCGCGCTGTGTGACCGCGCGACTGTGGAACTGTACGGGAGACCGTGAAGCTACGGTCCATTGGTGCTCCTCGACGACTCGACGACTCGAAGACTCGACGACTCACGACGATCCGAATGTGCGCGCGTCGACGACAACGCGGCAAACCCCTCATTCAACGCGGTGAGCGATCTCCTTCCGCGGGTGAGGTCGTCGACTCGTTTGCGGAGCGCGTCGCCGCGGAGGCCGCTGGTGTGGGCGACGGTGCGGGTGAGCGCCTCGTGGTACAGCGAGAGGGCTTCGTCGCGAGGGGTGACTTCGCGGTAGAGCGCTCCCAGCGAGTGCACCAGGTCCACGGCTTCCGACCTCGTTTCGCGAACATCGTCTTCCGCTAGCCCGATGCGCCGGCCTCCGCGCCAGAACACGAGCACGGCCACCACGCCCAGCATGGCCAGGAATGGACCGAGGTTCCACTCCTTCATCAGTTGCAGCGCGCCGTCACCGCTGGTGATGCCGTGGGGCACCTCGTCGAAGTACACGGGCCGCTTGCCGGCCAGTGCCACGAGGAAAGCGAGGTGGTTCCCCTGCGCGAGATTTCGATTCTGGAACAGCTCCGGCCACGAGACCACGAAGAGGTCGCCCTCGCCGATGCGCTCGCGCGCGACGATGACGCGGTTGCCCGCGGTGAACAGGGCGAGCATGTGCGGACGCAACTCGAGAAACGCGCTCGTCTTCTCGGGAACCTTCAACGTCTCCACGCCGGGCCAGATCGGAAAGACCTTCCTGGCCTCGGGCGTCGTGGGCGTGCCCACGGGGAGCAGGCCCGTGTGGGACGCGATCACGATCCGGCCTCCGCGTCGCAGGAATGCGTCTTCGGCATCGCTCAGGAGCGCCTGCTCTCTTGGGCGTGGCGGGCCCATCTCGTTCTCCTCGAGGTCCTCCGGATCGAAGAACAGGGGCACTTCATGCGTGACGCGGAACAGCACCGCATTCGCCTCGATCGGCTCGCGGCCGACGGGTCGCGTGAGCGGTGCCATCTTGCCTCGGCGAGCGAGATAGGCCGCGGCCTGGGAGAGGCCGGTGTCCGAGGTGTTGGCCGAGGAGTAGTCGTCGTAGACCCGCTCCGAGGCGCGGCGGTCGGTGACGATCCAGGCCACGGTGACCACCACGAAGGCGAGCATCGCCAGGAGGAGCGGAGCGGTGCGCCTCACGCGGCACCCCGCAGCTCGCGGCGCAGTGCGTCCAGGATCCGTTGCGCGCGCTCCGCGCACTCGTCGAGTGCTTCGGGCATGCTCTGGTCCGCGCCGTACCATTCCCTCTCGAAGCGGCGGGTGAGTGCGATGAGGTCGGGCCGCCACGAGAGCGACGGCGGGAGCGAGGCGACGTACTCCCAGTTCGTGCGGCCCTTGCGGAAATGGAGCACGCCCGCGGCGTACGAGGTGACCAGCACCGCGTGATACCAGGCCCGGATCGCCTCGCGGTACTTGCCGGCCGCGGCCAGCTCCCCGGCGTAGCGCTCCCATTCCGAAGCACCGCGCGAGAGCGGGTCTTCATCCTGCGCGGAGGAGCCGAGCGGAGTGCTGCCCTTCACCGATGGACTCGCAGCGCGCGAGCCGCGGAGCACCCGCACAGCCAGCACGACCACCAGCACCACGATCGCGGCCACGACGGCGAAGACGATCCAACGCAACGCGGGATCGGCGCCGGAGGCTTGCGAAGAGCGTCGGGGCAGGAGGTCGATCAGCCAATCGAGGAGGGCCACGAACTTCTTCCAGATCCACTCCAGCATCTCCGCGATGCTGGTGGCCACGCGCTCCAGCAGTGGGATGTCGCGATCCAGTTTCGTGTCGATCGTTCCGCCGCGGGGAAGCGCGGGTGGCTCCTGTTCCGCGGCGATGCGCTCCAGCAATCGCCGATCGCCACTCGCGGCCTCGGTGCCGGACGAGTGCCGCAACTCTCCCAGTGTCACCAGGAGACGGGCGCGGTGAGGTCCATCGGCGCGTTGCGCGCTCCGGATGCCCGCGAGCAGCGACGGGTCCGCGACGAACGTCCCTTTCGCCCACACGATCTGGGCGCCTTCGAGCGAGGAGGCGATTCCCTTCGCGGCGTCGAGCTGTCTGGCGGAGAGGAACGCGTCGATCCGTTCGAGAGACGCGATGTACTGCGCGAGCGTGAGCCGGGTGGCGTTCGGAGCGGGCGTGGTCGCGATGGGAGTGGGCGCGGGGACTGCGCCCTGGGCAGCCAGCGGTCCGGCGAAGACGAGCGTGAACGCGAGCAGCGCGGGTGCGAGGGCCATTCTCATGATGCGCGCCTCAGCACATCGAACCAGGCCCGGAGATCGTCGCCGCGTTCCTGGGCTCCCACCTTGCGCACGAAGACCACTTGAGAGGCGATCCAGAAGGGCTCGATGGCCACCAGTGCGCCGGCGAAGAGCATCAGCAGGTACCGGCGATTGTCGGGTGCGAACAGGAGTCGCCACTTGGGCGCATCGAAGCCGCCCAATGCGCCCAGAGCCCAGACGCCGAGGGCGAACGCGGCGGCGAGGTTCACCAGGGCCACGAAGAAGGCGCAGACGAAGACGAAGACCAGTGCAAAGGGCGTCGAGGTGCGTGCGTGACGGACGAGGATGCGAAACGGCTCGATCAGACTGACCCGTTCATTGAGCTCCAGGGTGCCCACGGCCAGGCCGGCGAAGACGGCCGCGACGATCGCGCCGATGCAGGTGAAGAGGCTCACATAGCCGGCGATGGCCAAGGCCGAGGAGGTGAGGAGAAAGCTCACCAATGCCGTTGCGGGCACACGCCAGGTTTCGCGTCCGGGAGCAACGCCGCGACTGTACGCCAGACGGCAGGCGCGTGCGTAAATGGCGCGGCCCCAGAAGGCCAGCACCAACGCGCCGACGATCATGGAGGCGGTACCGCCGAGGAGGTTGCCGTACTGCGGAGCCTTCTCTCCGACCTCGATGAGCTGATCGAGGAAGAGAGCCTGCAGGAAGCGGTAGGGGAGCGTGGTCACGATCAGCAGGCCCACCCACGGGGCCGCAGTCACGGACACGACCTCGGCGGCCTCATCCAGCACGGACGTCGTCGAGAGAGGCGAGCGGATCAAAAGAGTCCCGCAAAGGCCGCGGCCGTCCAGACCATCAGGCGCGCGCCCGCAAACAGGAGGAGCGCGGAGACGGAGAGGACGGCCAGCCACGAGAAGAGAGGCGAGCGTTCGACCGTCGCGCGCCGCCGGTTCCCCAGACACCCGGCGCAATGCCAGATCCCATCCCACTGAGTCGCGCACTCCTGGCAGAGCGTCTTCGCGCAACTCATGCACCGCGCAAAGCCGTGACGCTCCGCATGAAACGCACACCATTGGGAGGAGGAGGGCATGGGCGCCGGATTTTAGCGCACGTTGTGGATTGCGAGTGGGTTGCGGGTTGCGGGTTGCGAGTTCAGCGTCGCCAACTCAACGCGCATTGCCTGTCATCCCGAGCCGGCCTACGTCGCGCGCGGCGTACTTGAAAGCAAGATGCAGAGATCTGCGTACCTGCCACGAGGGCGACCCCTCATCCGCCTTCGGCACCTTCTCCCCTCTGCGGAGGGGAGAAGGCTCTCGGTGTGTGCTCATCGCAGTTGGCGTGGTTCATCGCGAGAGTGTTCCATCGAGAGCCTTCTCCCCCCGGCTTCTTGGGGGGAGAAGGTGGCCAACGGCCGGATGAGGGGGGCGATGCAGCCTCCGCGGAGGCTGCATTCTGACCCTGCAAACATTGACCTCGACGCTCGGGATGACAGCAAAGTCATAGCATCCAACGAATTCATCGTTGAAACGCAAACTCGCAACTCGCAACTCGCAACCCGCAACCCGCAACGCGCAACTCGCAACGCGCAACTCGGGCTTGCGGCCGATGACCGGGCCTGCTATCTTGCCCTCTCCAATGACCACCCCCCGTTACGCCTACTTCTTCTATACCAGCTAGCGCGGGGGCAACAGAGCCGTCCCGACGCGAGAAGGGACGGCGTACCGGCAACGGGCACATCGAGACCTCTTCCCGCATCGGGCAAGAGGTTTTTTCACGATGAACGCATCCGAAGCCGAAGCCGAGTTGACCCGCCTGCGTGAGGCCATCGACCGCGTGGACGAGGTACTGGTGAAGCTGCTCAACCAGCGCGCCAAGTACGCCGTCGAGATCGGGGAGATCAAAGGCCACCTGTCCCTGCCCATCTACGCGCCGGAGCGAGAGAAGGAAGTGCTCCTGCACGTGGAGCGCACCTCAGCCGGTCCCTTGCAGGAGGCCGCCGTGCGCCGCCTGTTCGAGCGCATCATCGACGAGTCCCGCCGCGTGGAGCGCGAGAGCGCACTGCCCCCTGCGCCTGAAGCCCGCGTTCTGAACAGGAGAAGCCAATGATCATCGTCATGCAGAAACACGCCACGGATCCGAGTATCGAGCACGTCGTGTCCGAGCTCATTACGCGGGGATTCGACGTCCACCGCTCCACGGGGGCCGACCAGACTGTGCTGGGTGTCGTGGGCAAGATCGACACGCTCGATCCTCGCGAGTTCGAGCTCTATGACGGCGTGCAGGAAGTCGTGCGCGTCAGTGAGCCGTACAAGCTCACCAGCCGCACCTTCCGTCCCGAGAAAACCATTGTGAAGGCGCGCGGTGTGGAGATCGGCGGCGACAAGGTCGTGGTCATGGCCGGGCCGTGTACGATCGAGAGCGAGCACCAGCTCTTCGAGACCGCGCGCCGCGTGGCCCGCTCGGGAGCGCGTGTCCTGCGCGGCGGCGCCTACAAGCCGCGCACGTCGCCGTATGCGTTCCAGGGCATGGGCGTGGAGGGATTGAAGCTCCTGCGTGCGGCCGGCGATGAGAACGACATGGCCACCGTGTCCGAGGTCATGGAGCTGGGACAGATTGAAGGGATGCTCGACTACGTGGACATCCTGCAGGTCGGCGCGCGCAATATGCAGAATTACAATCTATTGAGCGCTTTGGGACAGATCCGCAAGCCCGTCCTCCTCAAGCGCGGCATGTCCGCCACCATTCAGGAGTGGCTCCTGGCGGCCGAATACATCATGGCCGGAGGCAACTACGACATCATCCTCTGCGAGCGTGGAATCCGGACGTTCGAGAGCTACACCCGCAACACGCTGGACATCTCGGCCATCCCGGTGATCGACAAACTCTCCCACCTCCCCATCATCGCGGACCCTTCTCACGCCACGGGCCGTCGCGACAAAGTCATGCCCCTGGCCCGCGCCATCGTGGCCGCCGGCGGCGACGGAGTGCTCATCGAAGTCCATCACGATCCTGAAAAAGCCGTGTGCGACGGACCGCAGTCCCTCTACCCGGACCAGTTCGCGCGCTTGATGGATGAATTGAGGATCATCGTGCCGGCTGTAGGGAGGAGCATTTGAATTGAGGGCGCGGGGGCAGGGCGCAGGTCGCAGGGGCGCATGCCAACCTGCGGCTGCGGCGTTCTTGTACACTGCTTCGGAGAGTTCAAGGTCACCTACATGAGGCCAGTCCCGTTTGCATTGAGATGCAGTTCCCTGATGACACTGCTGCTCGTGCTCACGGCAGGCGCACAGGAATTGACGGTAACGCGATTTGCAGGGCCGGGGACGGGGCCCGGGTACAGTGACGGGGTCGGCGTCGCGGCTCGGTTCAGTGATCCGCAGGCCATCGCGGCGGATGCGGACGGCAATCTCTACGTTGCGGATGCGAAGACGATCCGCAAGATCACACCGGCTGGAGTGGTGAGCACGTTGGCCGGATTGGCGGGCGCGTCCGGTTCGGATGATGGGCGTGGCGCCCAGGCTCGCTTCCAGTTTCCTGTCAGCATCACCCTCGATTCCGGCCGCAACCTCTTTGTGGCGGATCGCGATGCCAGAAAGATCCGCAGAGTCTCTCGGAGCGGGAACGTGACCACAGTGCTGGGGCCGACGACCTGGGTTCCGATTCATGTCGCCGTCGACGGTACGGGGAATGTTTACGTCACCTGCGGCGACAACAAAGTCCGCAGGGTCAGTCCGTCCGGAGCGACGACAGTGCTGTTGGAGTCGATCACCGGTCCGTCCGGCATTGCCGTCAACCTGGCCGGGGAAGTTCTTGTCGCCCAGGCTTCCGGGGCGATTTGGAGGGTGACGCCTGCCGGCGCGTTATCGACGTACGCGTTCGTGTCGGGAAGGCCCGCCGGCCTTTCCATGGATGCCACCGGCAATCTGTTGGTGGCGCTCCACAATGGACACAAAATCGTCCGCATTGGAGCGGATGGCACCTCCACCACCATTGCCGGCACCGGCCAATTCGGATACGTCGATGGTGCAGTCACCGCGGCGCGATTCAAAGCTCCCTTAGGCGTGGTCATGACGCCTGACGGGCACGTCTTCGTTGCCGACAACGAGAACTATTCGATCCGGAAGATTGTCCTCGGGGCTCAGGTCACCACGTTCGCCGGGACCGCTCCAGTCTCAGGAAATGGCTCAGGAAATCTCGACACGGCGACGTTCAATGCTCCCTCCGACGTCGTCGAGGACAGTCACGGAAATCTCTTCGTCAGTGACGGCCTCGTCATCCGGAAGATCACGCCCGGCGGACAGGTCTCGACCTTCGCCGGTGGCGCGGTTGGAGCTCGTGACGGCACGGGACTCGCTGCCGGGTTCGGCTTGGTGATGGGCCTCGCCATCGACTCGAGCGATCACCTCTACGTCGCGGAGCGCTTCGGAAACACCATCCGGAAGATCACACCGCAGGCCGTGGTGACGACGCTTGCGGGGCGGCCGGACGTCGCGGGCTCAGTGGACGGCGCGGGAACGGACGCACGCTTCGCGCAGCCGGAGGATGTCGCTGTCGATGCGATGGGTAATGTCTACGTTGCCGATCGGGTCAACGACAACATTCGCAAGGTCACCCCGGATGGTGCCGTCACCACGCTGGCCGGAGCAGCGGCAGCGCCCCCAGGCAGCGCGGACGGGCTCGGGAGCAGTGCCAGTTTTCGCTTTCCCAGCGGCCTCGCCATCGACGCCGCCGGCAATGTCTTTGTCGCGGACACGAGCAATCACACCCTGCGGAAGATCTCTCCGGCCGGACAGGTCACCACGTTCGCGGGAGCCGCGCTCCAGCCTGGCTCAGTCGACGGAACCGGCGCGGCGGCGCGCTTCGAATTTCCATTGAGGATCGAGATCGACGGTGAAGGAATCCTCTGGGTGATGGAGAGAGTCGGTCTTCTGCGAAGGGTCACACCGGAGGCCGTCGTGACGACCGTGGCCGGCGCGCTTCGGTCGGCGGGCACCGAGCCGGGCACGGGCACGAATGCCTGGCTGGAGTACGGTGACCCGGGTCTGGGCGTGGATCTCGCCGGCAATCTGTACGTGACCTCGCTGTCGAGCGCCAACGTGCGCCGTGCCCGCCTTCCCGGCATCGCCGACGTGGCCACTGCGGACGACACGACTCCGCCAATCCACACGACGGTGAGTCTCAGCACCACTCCGGACACTGCGACGTCGTGGTCGTGGAGCATCCTGCGCCGCCCGGCGGGATCCACCGCGGAGCTGTCGTCGTCCACGTCGCGAAATCCCACCTTTGTTCCCGACGTCGAAGATCGTTTCGTGCTGCTGCTGCGCGCGGAAGGGCCTTCGGGTCTGCGCTATTCGACGGTGGAGATCGACCCTTCGGTGAAACGGCGCGGTCGCGTGGTTCGCCGATAGCGCGACCTCGCTCCCGCCATGACGTATCATCCCCGGCCCATGCGCCGCCTTCTCCTTGTGACCGGTCTGCTCGTCGTATTCCGTTGTGCCGCGCCTCCGGTGCCGGCGGCGCCACCCCAGGCGGTTCCGCCACCTCCGCCGGTGGCGATGCCGGAGGAGGAGCGCGTGATCGGAACGGTGCGCGTCACAGCGTCGGCGCTCAACGTGCGCGCCGAGGCTTCGACGGATGCGGAGGTCGTCCTGCAGGTGAAGAAGGGGATAGCCTTGTCCGTCCTCCGCGAGGACGAGAGTTGGGTGAAGGTGCGGCTGGCGAGCGGGGAGACCGGATGGGTGGCTTCCCGGTTCGTGTCATCGTCCGACAAGTCCACGACGCGGAAGGCGAAGAGTGGATGTCCCGCGGACTCGGACTTTGCGTTCACGGACACACCGACGCTGGCGTTCTCCGACAGCGGCGCTCACGGGTTGGTGGTCGTCGAGGCGAATGTGAACACGAAGGGCGTGGTCACGGGGACGAAGTTGATCTCGAACTCGACAGGGGATGAGGCCCTCGCGTTCCTCGCCTCGCGCGAGATTCAGTCCGCAAAGTTCTCTCCGCCCATCCGCTCGTGCGTGCCTCGCGCGTTCATCTTCACGTATCGCCGCACGTTCTGATTCTTCCGCTCCCGGGGCCGATCACCACAGAGGCACAGAGGCACAGAGGGGGCAACCAAAGCCGCCGTAGGCGGCGGTAGTCGATAGCACCCGGCTGAAGCCGACGGCTTCAGCCGGGTGCTATGTTCTGTTGCCGCCTACGGCGGCCGAGGTACCGCGTAGCGGTACCTCGAGTTTGGACATTTTGAGCGGCCGGGGGTGCGTCAGCGGTACGGGCTATGTGGAGCGGTGGGCTTCAGCCCTCCGGGCTCTCGCGAGGCACTTCCCCTCTGCCGTCTCGGCTTGGACGCTGCACGCGGCTCATACGCGCGAGTGTCGCGAGACAGTCACCCGGCTTCGGCACACTCATCGCGAGCGCCCGGAGGGCTAAAGCCCACCGCTCCACAGTGGTCATCGAACGTTTCGTACCGCGTAGCGGTACTTTGCCGGCTACGGCGGCGCGCACAACCTCCTGTCATCCTGAGCGGGTGGCGGGTGGTTGCGAAGGATCCCCTGCCGACGGATCGTGTTTCAGTAGGGCGACTGCGTCAGGACTTGGCGGCGACACTCGTTCGCGGGTCGACCACGCATCCCGTCGAAACGCATGCGAACTTCACGAGCGGGAGTTACACGCACCGAAACCTCGGGAATGACAATCCCGTTCGCGGAACGGGAAACGCGCTGAGCGTTGCCTGGAGACTCATCGGCGTGCAAAATGACCTCGACCTGGCTGCCGCCGTGGATGCAGGGAACGCGGCGTGGAACGGCCAGAGCTCGAGCATTCACTACATGCGTAGTCCGATTGCTGCGACGGGCAACCGGATTGGCAACGACGGCGAAAACCGCATCATCGCCGGCGATCCGGTGAACGAGCTCGAGATGTGCTGTCCCGTTGCTGCCGGTGTGGCGTTTTCGTACGGCCGCAGCAGGCACTCCTTCAACGGCGAGACGTTCCGAACAATCACCAACTCCGACATCATCATCGCCAAGTCCGTTGCCTCACAGACCATCAACCAGGAGTACTTCAATACGAGTGGTTTCGCGGCTCGACTCCCGGAGAGGGCGGGACATCGATCGGAACAGGGAGGCAGGTCCGCGTGCCTCTCATCGAGCTCACGACCTTCTGGGCGAAAGTCACGAATACCTGCGGGATCAGCGCCGTCAGCGATCTCGTCTTCGCTGCTCCCTGTGGACTTCCGAGCATCTTGACGCAGCCTCGCAGCCAGACCATTCCAGGTGGTGCGACCGCAACGCTGTCCGTCGCTGCGAACGGCGGCGACGTGACGTGGTACCGAGGGCTTCCACCCGACAAAGCGAATCCGGTTGGCACAGGCGCCGCCGTCGTCGCCGGCCCCATCGGCACGACGACGACGTTTTGGGGAACGGTCACGAATTCCTGCGGCGAAATCCCGATTCGGACGGTCGCTGTCTACGTCACGTCAGCGAATCGTCCGAACCGTGGACGCTCGGTGCGGCCTTGATGTCGCTCACTTCGCGGCGACGATCACCGCGCTTCCGTGCGTCTGCGGCGTCGACGCGTTGGCGAGCAGCGTGTCCTGTCCGTAGATGTCCTCGTAGAAGCGGACCTCTCCGTTTCCTCCCGCGACGGCGGTCGTGTAGAGGATCATCACAGTGATGGGGCGCCCGAACGAGATGGTGACGCGCGGCCTCAGTCGCGATACGCGCGACGACACATGCTGACGGCTCTGTGCCGCTCCTGCACCCCGGTGTCTGGATCAAAAGCAGCGCCGTCGGGCCAGGTGGGTTAGCTGAATCAGGCGAAGCCTGGACAAGTCCGAAGAATCTCTTCCGCTCTTCGTCGTTCCAAGCTCCTGTGAACATCGGATCCGCGATCACTCGATAGCCGAGATTCGCGAACTCGGAGCTGAAGAACCGCTTCACGAGATCGTATTAGTCTCCGAAGTATTTCGTGTTCACCGAGGACACCTAACGGACCAGGGTAACCCAGAGTTAGAGTTAGACGCCGGAGTGAGACGAGCACCGGCGCGTAGGCTACGTGTTTTCCTGCTCCCAGAACTCGCGGAGAGCCGCTTCACGACCCCGTGTCCAGTCAGTAAGGATCCATGCGTACGTCAGTGTGGCAGCCGCTCCACTGATCCAAGAGGCTACCCCTCGCTGGTCTACCAGAAGGAGCGTCGCGCAGCTCGTGACGAGAAAAATTGCTTTCAGCACCCTGTGAGGCTGAGTGTCTTCCCACTCGAAGAACCGCACGCAAAGGTACGCGACCAGGAAGCCAGCCAACCACCCGCATGCCGCGAAAAGACGCGGAGCTGCGGCCGTTGGCAACACGGACAACACCGTGAACACCGGTACCGGAAGGAAGGAGCTAGCCGTGTCGAAAATGGTCAGGCTTGCATCGGGCCTACCAAGGGTCCGTCGGGCCACAATATACCCCCTCGTACTCCGGTCTCGTGACGGTACCTTCGCGGCGTCTAACGTTCCCAGCCCAGCGGCTTCGGCCCGCCGCGGTGAGCGTGAATCTAAGGATACCAGCGAGCGGGCCGAAGTACGCTGCAGCTGGTGAGTTGGGCGCCGCGTGCTTAGAGAACTTCGCCCGAGACGTTTCTCAGGATCTCACGAGCAATGGCGTCCGCAGCGCTGGCTTCAGCAACGAGGGTCCGAGCAAGCCTCTGCTCCGACCAGAATGGCGGGATCACGACTCCCTCCGCGGGCGAGTACTCTTGCGTCAGTCTGAACAAGGAAAGGTCGAACGTGCCGTCCGGCAGAGTCTCAATCTCGACCTTGAAGCGGCCGTTCGGTGAGAGGATTTCTATGGCCATGCTCGAATGCGCCCAACGGCCCGCGGTTCACCGGCGCGGACCGCGCGCGGTGACCGTGGCTCTTGGAACACAGTAAAGCAGCGGTTCGCGTCCGGTGCAACCGCTTAGTTGGACGACCGGCCCATTCACCATGGAACGCCGCGTTCATCTTGCGTTTCGACGCACGCGGCGAGGCAGATGGGGTGGCGCCCACGCTCCGATCATGACGATCAACCCGCGCTCGTACTCAGGCTCGATTGACGCCGCAACTCGTTCCTCTGCGGTCGGGTTGAAGCCACAGACCGGACAGGACGGCGACACGCGCGGGAGTCGATCCTCTGCACCGGGAGGATCGTGACTGATGAATGCGTGATGGATCGGGCCGAGTTGGCCATTGTTCTCGACGTGCGCGAGCGACGGAAGAACGCGACGTTTGATGCCGCGAAAGGTCTCACGAAACCGCTCCCATTCTTGCTCGTCGTCCGCGGTAGTCGTCATTCGGTCGTCCAACGGCCTGACGCTCACCGGCGCCAACCGCACGCGAAAAGAGTATCGCACTCGGGACAACCGCGGCGCGGTTGGCGTCCGGTAGCGGCCGAGTTGGGCGGCGATGCATTCAGACGGAGCTATGCCTGCTCAGTTAGTCGCTGCCCGGTGACATAGTCGAGAGCACGGATTCGCGCAAGCGGATCGAGGGCAGAGATTTCGTCTTGAAATTGCTTCCAGTCAATTTCCGGTGCGTCGGCCATCTGGCGGTCTCTCTCTACCGCTTCTCGCAAACTTTCCTCGCCCATAGCACCCATTACGATCGCTGGAAGCGAACGCGCAACTACCTTGTAGTCGGTAAACGAGAGCTCAGCGAGTGCTACATGAAAGACAGGCCGATATTTCTCGACTAGGCTTTCGGCTCGCGCGGTGGAGAGATCCTCAAGATAGTGGTAGCGATCGAGAGTTAGCCTAAGAACTTCGCTGCGGTTTAGGCCAGGCCATGAATCTAGGAGGTCGAGCGTCTGACGTGACAACTGCGCTGAAGTCCGCTCGAGTGGCTCTCTGCTGGGTGGCTGGGTCGTAAGTGACGGCTTCTTCATGGACCTACAATAGCATACGAAGGTATGCCGCTGCAATACCTTGGTACGCTGTGAATTCGCCGCCCAACTTGTTACTAAGCCGATTGGACGTAGCACTTCAAACGTTCCTCACGGATGCCGCCTGTGGGTTCCGATTGAGCGCAACTTCATTCGAGCCATCATCTTAACCCTGTCCTGTTGATTCTTGGCGTTCGGCCCAGTCACGCTGTCGGCGGTGTTCGCAGGATTGGCGATCGGCCTAGTGCGGGCTGGGATAGGCTGACGAATGGGCGCCTCGAGTCGCTGTGGTGATCCAGTCAGAGGGTCTCCGAAGGGACTCCGGACTCCGCGGTCGGTCCTTTGTTCAGAACCGGGCGCATCGATCATCGTAGATCAGCTCTGTCTGCACGTCGGCGTGGCCGAGTCTCAGGCCCCAAAGCGTGTAGGCGTGCCGAAGATCATGAGCGGAACGCGAGGGTGTCGTTCGACGATGTAGATGAAGATTGCGCTGTCGAGCGCGTCCGGTCCGTTCCCAATCAGCTCCACATTGCGCTCTTCCTCGATGAAGGCCGAGGCATCGCGACCGCCCAGCTTTTCTCCCAGAGGTCTTTCCCGAGTCCTTCGAACTCGAGCAGGGAGACTCTTGGAGTGTCTGACGTCGCTTCATCCAGCAGGGAGACGACCTCCTGCGCGAGGGATCGTCGATTGCCGGCGGCGCGATGCTTGATTCGTTTGTGGAGCCGGTCCGGGAAATTCTTGATATTCAGCGTCGAGGATCACGCTGACTCCAACCGACTGGCAGCGACGACCTCCGTCATCCCTTGCGGCGGGCGGGCGGGTGTGAGGGAGCGGAGGGATCTGTACGGCGAAAAGTGCTCCGATCGACACACTTCTGGAATCGCACGCCCGTACAAACTCCACTCTCCGTGGCCCAGATCCTTTCGCTCACTCACACCCAACCATCCTTCGCTCAGAGGTTGTGCAGAAATCCGCGGCGCTTCCCCTGCTGTCATCCTGAGCGGGAGGCGGGTAGGGCGCGAAGGATCTCGTGCGAAGAACGACGAACGTGCGAGCACGAGACCCCGGTCTCGTTCCAACCTGCGCGGGTCTCGCTTACCGCAGGAGATCCTTCGCAGCCCAGCCGACCGCCCGCTCAGGATGACAGGTGGGAAAGCGCGCGAATTTCTGCACAACCTCTGAGCGGGTGGCGGGTGGGGGCGAAGGATCCCCTGCCGATGCACGATACTCGCTCCGTCGGCAGGAGATCCTTCGCGCCCACCCACCTCCCGCTCGGGATGACAGATGGTTGTGTGTGTCCTCTCCGTGTCCTCTGTGCCTCTGTGGTGAACCGTTCCCCGTCACTCCTTGTCGATGGTGATGTTGCCGTTGGCGTTGACGAGGTCGAGCTTGCAGCCTCCGCGGCCGATCGTGCCGGCGAGGCTGGCTTCGCTGAAGGTGGTGGTGGTGATGGGGATGCCGGTCTTGATGCGGCCGAAGGAGGTGCGGGCGTTGACGTCGTAGCCGTGATTCTCCGGCAGGGACACTTTGATGGAGCTGAAGTTGGTGCTGAGGGTCAGGGGCTGGCACTGCGTGCTGCGCAGACCGCTGACGGAGATGGCGCCGTTGGCGTTGGCCACGGTGACCGCGCCGCCGGCGCGGTCGATGAAGACGGAGCCGAAGCTGGCGCGGACGCGGACGGCGGCGGTGATGTCTTGCAGGGTCACGCTGCCGTTGGTGCTCTCCACGGTGGCGCTGCCTCCGACGCGTTCGGCCTGCACGGAGCCGAACTGAGTCTTCGCGCTCAGGGACCCGCGGATGTCGCTCACTTGGATCTTGCCGTTGCTATTGATGATGTCCGCGGCGCCGCCAATGTCTTCGAGCTGGACGCTGCCAAAGCCGGTGTCGATCTTCACGTTGCCTGTGATCCCCGAGGCTTGGACCTTAGAGTTCTGACCGTCGACGGTGAGGTTGCCGCGGATGGTGGCGGCGGTGACGCTGCCGAACGAGTTGCGGACGATGGCGTTGCCGGTCACGTTCGCGAGCTCGACCCGGCCGTTGCTGGTGGTGATGTCGGCGGCGCCGGTGATGTTCGAGGCCTCGATCGAGCCGAAGGCGTTGGTCGCCTTCAGCGGACCACCGACGTCCATGGCCTCGATGGACCCGTTGGCGTTGGTGAGCGTGGCGCCGGCGTCGATGTCTTCGACGTCGATGGATCCGAAGCGGTTGGTGAGGGTCAAGGCGCCTGTGACCTTGCGGACGCTGATGGAGCCGTTGCTGTTGGTGACGCTGAGCGTGCCGCGGTTGTCGACGACTTCGACGGAACCGAAGGCGTTGCTGACGGTCTGGTTCCCGCGAGCGTCCTGCAGGCGGATCGAGCCCTGCTTGTTCTCGAGGACGCTGGCCGTCTGGAGGCCGCGCGCGTCGATGGTGCCGAAGCGGTTCTTGGCCGTCAGTGGCGCCGCGCCGGGCAAGGTCACGGTCATGTCGACGGAGTAGGAGAGGCGTCCGCGCCAGTTCCGGATGTCGGGGATCTCGGTGCGCACGGTGACGCCTCCCTGGCCTTCGCTGGTCAGGATGCGGATCTGCTTGCCGATCTCCTCGTCCGAAGAGCGGATGGTGGCGCGGACTTGCACGTCGTTGCCGGCGTGGGTCCGCACGACGAGCGAGCCGAAGGCGTGGTCGACGTTGACGCGTCCCCCGCGGAACGCGAGGTCTTTGCCGAACTTCAGCTCGAAGCGTGAGTCGTCATCCTCGGCCGCGACCGGCAACGCCACGAGGGTCAATGCGAGCGCGAGCAGCGCGGAGGTTCTACGGATTCGGGACATTGGTTTCCTCCCGCAGCACGTCCTGAAGGGTCTGCTGTTTGTCCGTGTACATGGCCAGCAGTTGTTTTCGGAGGTGCGCGTTCTGTTGGTTGCCCTCGACGCTGGCCCGGCATTCGGCAATGGCGTCGTCGAGCAGTAGCAGTTTTTCCTTGTACGAGATCATCAGCGGGGTCTCGGCCGCATCGAGCCTGGCCTCGGCGAGCTGCTCGAGGTTTTCGATGGCATCCACGTGGGCGCGCTCGGCGCGCTCCACTTCGTCGAGCGCGGCCAGACGGAGAATGGTGCGGTCGAATGCGGCGTCGCGGGTCTGCTCACGCACGGCATAGAACATCGTGGCGCCGAGCCCCGCGGTGAGGACCAGCGCGGCCGCGACCTGCCACAACCAGCGCGGCAAAGCCGGCTTTCGCTCCGCGCGAAGAGCACGCTCGATGCGCGGCCAGAGCAGTTCGCTGGGCCAGGCCGTGCGCATCGAGACGGCGGTCTCGGACAGGTCATTCCACGTCGCGAGGATCTCCGCGCAGGATGCGCAATCCGCCGCGTGACGGGCCGCCATCTCCATCGACTCGGGGGTCGCGTCCAGGAGGAGGTTGTCGAGGTGTTCGCAGGTGATGGTCATCGTGGGTCGGTTGTCCGTTGTCGGTTGTCGGTTGTCGGGTCCGCAATCTGTCAAGTTACGCGGAGCCGGGCTCCGCCCACCGACATCCATTTCTCTCTCAAGTCCTTCTTGGTCGCGAACAGAATCCATTTCGAGTTGCCCTCGGTGATGCCGAGGATTTCTGCGATCTCGGCGTGGGAGAGGCCTTCGATCTCGAAGAGGGTGAAGACGGCGCGTCGTTGCTCGGGGAGCTCGTGGAGAAGCTTTCGGAGCGTCATGCGTTTGGCTTCGTCGACACTGGGCGCGGTGTGACTGGGGCCTTCCACCACGTCGTCGATCGGCGATTCATCGATCCGCCGCTTGCGCTTGCGGAGCAAGTCGTAGCAAGTGTTGACGAGGATGCGGAAGGCCCACGTGGAGAACGACGCCTCGCCGGTGAAGGTGGAGGCGGCGCGGTGGATCTTGAGGAACGTCTCCTGGACCGCATCCTCGGCGTCGGATGCGTTGCCGAGGGTGTTCCAGGCGATGCTCTTCATCCGCTCGCCGAAGCGCCCATACAGTTCTTCAAAGACCCTCGTCTCTCCCGCGGCGCAGGCTCCGGCCAGCCGCCGGTCCTCGTCCGCTGAAGGGCGCCCCGCTGTGGTGGGCATCATGCTGGTGGTCATCACGGCCTGGAGCATGTTCGTCTGGAACGATAGACGTGTCCGGCGCGGGAACGTTAGAGGGGGTGGTTGGCGGTTGGCGGTTGGCGGTTGGCGGTTGGCGGTTGTCAGTTATCGGTTGTCAGTTATCGGTTGTCAGGGGACGTCCGTTGGAGAATCGCGAGCTGTTGCTAACCGAGCCCTGACACAAAGCCGCGCGAATCCGTCCGAAGCGCCTCAAAGCGCCCCGAACCGACAACCGACAACTGACAACACATCCCACGTGAAGCGCCAACAGAACCTCTTATTGAATCGTGAACTCGCCCGCGAGCGTGTAGGAGTCGGCCTTGACGATGGGGTCGTCGATCATGAGCTCGAGCTTGTACCGGCCCAGGTCCATGTCATCGATGGGGATGGAGCCGCGGAGCATGTAGCAGCCGGGGGAGGACTTGATGCGGTCCGGCACCATGTCGTCGGGCGGAGTGGCGCGGTCGACCGGGGTGCCGCCGATGTTGCCGGTGATGCGGAGCAGGAACGTCACGCTCGGCTCCTTGGTCGTCTCCGCGCAGTACTGCGCCGCCCATCCCAGCTCGTCGCTGAGCTTGAACATGGCAGTTGCCTGGATCTTCGCGAGCGGATCATTCTCCGATTCGAGATCGACGCCGTAGACGTCTTTCGAGAGCACCAGACGCGAGGCTCCTCGGGGAGCCATGACCGGCCCCGTACCTGGGACGGGCACGAGGGCCGGCTGCGAGGGGGCCGCGTCCGCGGGCCCGGCCTGTTGGGATGCAGGCTGTGCGGCGCTGGCGTGGATCCGCGGTGTCAAGCCTCCGAAGGGCGCCCAGTCGGGGAGCTCTTTGTAATCGGTCACGATCTGCTTTCGGAGAGCAGCAGCCTCGGCGGCGGCGAAGTCGCGCCGGAAGATGTCGCGAATGGTGCGGTGAGTGATGGGGTCGGTGACGAAGACGACCTCGACCCGCGGCAGGCCGAACTGCGCGACGGCCTGATCATGCTCCCAGATCCATTGGTCGCGAGCGCCCATCTGCCGCCCCCGCGCCGGATCGGAGCCGGATCCCGTGGGAGTATCACCGCCCTGGGAGCGGCCACCGCCACCGCTGGCCGGACCGCCGGACACGAGCGGGGCGCCACCGCTGGACACTCGTCCCATGAGCTCGGTCTTGTTGGGAGGAGGCCCAAGAACGATCCAGGCCCGGCCGCGATCGGTGAGCACTCCCAGCTTTTTGGGCTCGCTGAATTTCTCGTTCGCGAGCTTGGCCCGGGCGTCGAACTCGTCCCGCGCGGCGTTCTGAGGAGTTCCGGGAGTGGGATCGCGCCGCGCCCAGAACAGGTCGATGAACTTCACGGCCTCTTCATCGGACTTCACCTGCTTCCACGCGTTCTTCTCCGCGCTGGTCATGATCCATTGCACTCCACCGTTCCGCCACTCCTGGTACTGAGGCGAAACCGCGGCGAACGCCGTCGAGGCGACGACGAGCGTGAACAAGAAAGCGACAGCGGCGTTTCTCAACAGCGTCATGACATTCTCTCCGGGCACTCGATGTGTGCGTCCCTGCATTGTTGCCCATTGTGCGACTCGAGGCTGTCACCAATTTGTTGCTGGTTGCTTTTTTGCGTTGCGGGTTGCGAGTTGCGAGCCGCGGGGTGCCGCGTCAGCGGTAAGGCCGATGTGGAGCGGTGGGCTTCAGCCCTCCGGGCTCTCGCGAGGCACTTCCCCTCTGCCGTCTCGGCTTCGACGCTGCACGCGGCTCATTCGGCGGGAGCGTCGCGACAGCGTAACCCGGCTTCGGCACACTCATCGCGAGCGCCCGTTGGGCTAAAGCCCACCGCTCCACAGTGGTCATCGAACGTTTCGTTCCGCTGAGGGACCACGCTGCCGCGGGCGTTTCTTGCCCGCCACTCGCAACCCGCAACCCGCATCCAACTACAACTCGTCGATCGACTTCGGCCAGTCCACGTTGAGGAGGCGGGAGAGGGAGCGGTCGGCGAGGAGGCGGCCGTTGGTCTGGCAGCGGGCGCAGTAATTCGTTTCGTTCTCCGCGTAGATGATGCGCTGCACCGGGGCTTTGCAGACGGGACAGGGCTGGTTGTAGCGGCCGTGGACGGCCATCTCCGGACGGAAGGCGGTGACCTTTTCAGGGAACCGTGCGCCGGTCTCCTGGCGCAGCCGGTCGATCCATTCGGTGAGGACTTCGATGGTGGCGCTGAAGAGACGATCGACTTCTGCATCGTCGAGGTTGGTCGTCATCTGCACCGGTGAGAGCCGGGCGCGGTGCAGGATCTCGTCGGAGTAGGCGTTGCCGATGCCGCTGAAAGTGTGGGGGTCGGTCAGCGTGCGCTTGAGCGTGTGGCGCTCGCGCGTGAGCGCGTCGCGAAATTCGGCAGCGGACATGGTCAGTGGCTCGAGGCCTCCCCGATCGTGATCGCGGAGCGCCTCTTCTCCCCGCACGATGTGCATGGAGGCGCGCCGCTTCGACCCTGCCTCGGTGAGGACGAGCGTTCCCTCTTGAAAGTCGAGAGCGGCCAGGCCCACTTTCCCGGGGACCTTCGCCCCCGAGGCGAGCCATTTGAAGCGGCCGGCGATCATCAGGTGGATGACCAGGAACAGGTCGTCCTCGAATCCCAGGACGATGCGCTTGCCGAGACGGCGGAGCTCGGTCACGCGCTTTCCCTCCAGCTCGCGAGGGGAGGGCTCGACCGTGCGCAGGACGAAGGGGCTGGCCAGCCGGAACTTCAGCAGAGTCCGGCCAAGCAGACGCGACTGGAGCGCCTCGAGATAGATCGTCACGTCGGGAAGTTCAGGCACGCTCTTCCTATTATCGACCTCGTGCGCACATTCTGGATTCTGGTCGTAGGCTGGCTCGTGGGGGCGCTCGTCATCGTCGTGCTCGCGTTCCTCCCCAGTCTCGGCACGCCGGCGATCGGCGCACCAGCCTTAGGCGCGCCCGCGAAAGCCGGGAAACGTACCGCTCCGGTCGCGAGCCGGAGTGCGGCGCGGTCTACGGCCTCAGGCTCCGGGGAAGTGCAGACCATGAGGCTGGAAAAGGGGCCGACGGCGGACTGGGCGGCGGCACCCGAGCCGATGTTGGGAGAGCCCGAGGTGGGAGGAAGCGGCGTGGCCATTCCGGTTTACGGCGTCACGGCCGGCGATCTGGTGGATACCTACGAGCAGGCTCGCGGCGGCGGGCGGATTCATCGCGCCATGGACATTCTCGCTCCCCGAGGCACTCCGGTGATCGCGGCGGTGGACGGCACGATCCGCAAGCTGTTCTTCAGCAAATCCGGCGGTTTGACGATCTACCAGTTCGACGTGAACGAAGAGCGGGTCTATTACTACGCGCACCTGGACCGCTATGGCAACGGAATCGGCGAGGGTTTGTTCGTGGAGCAGGGCAGCATCATCGGCTACGTGGGCATCAGCGGCAACGCACCGCCGGATACGCCGCACCTGCATTTCTCCGTGGAAGTTCTGCCTCCCACCAAGGAGTGGTGGAAGGGCGTGCCCGTGAATCCCTACCCGATCCTGACCGCTCCGCGGCGGTAGTCCAATGGGGATTTGGGCGGAGCGGACTGACAAGCATTTCCCACCATTTGCGCCTTTCACTCTGTACGGAATTTGCTGGAGTTCCTTTTCGCCATAGAATGGCGGCCCGCTGTATGACCATTGAAACCCTGCCGCGGCCCGAGTCCGCAGAACGCCCAACGATTCCGATCTTCGACGCGAGCGACGTCGACCGCGCTTGCCAGACCGCGCTTGCCCGCGCGCGTGTTCTTTTGGCGAAGATCGAGGCGGTATCGCTCGACGCCGTCACGGTGGAGAACGTCCTCGATGTGTGGGACGACACGGCCACGGTCCTGGAAGAAGCCTTCGGGCCCATCTCCCTGCTCAATAGCGTGCATCCCGACTCCGGCGTGCGCGACGCCGCGGACGTGGCCCTGGTCCAGGAGTCGAGCTTTCTCACCGACGTGTTCCAGAACGAGGCCTTTTACGCCCGCGTGCAGCGTGTGATCCCGCACTCGATCGCGGCTCGGGAGATGCACAAGCACTTGCTCGAAGCCTTCGAGGACAGCGGGGTCTCGTTGCCGCCGGAAAAGAGGCAGCGCTTCAAAGAGATCTCCGAACGCCTCACCGAACTGGGGCAGGAGTTCGCCAAGAACGTCCGCGAGAACACGACCCGGCTCCGGTTCACGGTGGACGAGTGCCGCGGCCTGCCGCAGTCATGGATGGAGCGCGTCCCGCGTGACGGGGATGGCAACATCGAGGTGGGCTTCGACTATCCGGACTACGTCCCGTTTCTGATGAACGCCCAGGACGAGGACGCGCGCCGCCGCTACTGGACGGCGAACACTCTCCGTGGGACGGGCCGCAATCTCGACGTCCTCGACGAGATCGTCCGGTTGCGCAAGGAAATCGCCGATCTGTACGAGGTGCCGAGCTTCGCGCACTACGTGACCAAGAGGCGCATGGTCGAGAATCCCGACACCGTCACGCGCTTTCTCGATGATGTCCGGAACGTCGTCACCGAGGCCGAGTTGCGCGACCTCCGGCAACTCGCGGAGACCAAGGCCGAGCTCACGGGAGCTCCCGCGGAAGAGGTGCGGATCAATCGCTGGGACGTTTCCTACTATCGGGAACGGCTGCGGGAGAAACGCTTCGCCATCGATCAGGAGGAACTGCGGAAGTTCTTCCCCACCGAGCCCACCGTGCGCTGGATGCTGGACATCAGCCAGCGCCTGTACGGCGTCCGCTTCGAGCGCGTGACGGTCCCGGTGTGGCACGAGGACGTTCTCTATCTCGACTTGACCGACGCGGCCACGGGCGCTCACCTGGGAGGCATCTACCTCGATCTCTATCCGCGCGACGGCAAGTACAAGCACGCCGCGGCGTGGCCCGTGCGCGGCGTCAGCCGGCGCAACGGCCGCAAGCCCATCAGCGTCCTGGTCACGAACTTCAATCGCCAGGGACTGACGCACGACGAGCTGGAGACGCTGCTCCACGAGTTCGGTCACGTGCTGCACGGCGTGCTCTCCAACACCTTCTATCTCGCCCACGCCGGGACGAGCGTGCAGCGCGACTTCGTCGAGGCTCCCTCGCAGATGTACGAAGAATGGGCCAGCCGGATGGAGAGCCTGGAGCTCCTCCGCGATCACTGCACCGGCTGTCCGTCCGTCGACGCGTCGCTCGTCGAGCGTCTCAACTCGGCCAAGAAGTTCGGGGCCGGCATCGACTACGGACGCCAACTCCTCTACGCGTCGTACGACATGTCTCTGTCGAGCGAGCAACCCGGCCGCTCCCTCGACACCTGGGCGCGGATGGAGGGGGAGACGCCGATGGGCTACGTCGACGGCACCCAGTTCCCAGGCACCTTCGAACACATCGCCTCGGGTTACGCCGCCGGTTACTACGGCTACATGTGGGCCAAGGTCATCGCCCTGGACCTCGTGGCCACTTTCGGCTCGGACCTCATGAACAGCGAAGTGGGCCGCCGCTTCCGCGAGATGATCCTCAGCCGCGGCAGCGAAGAGCCTGCCCGCGATCTCGTGGAGCGTTTCCTCGGGCGCCCCGTCGCCAGCGACGCCTTCTTCGACCACATTCGCGGCGACTGAGGATCCGGTTATCAGTTGTCGGTTGTCCGTTGAATGCGCTTTGTCGCGCGTCGACAACTGGCAACTGACAACTGCACCAAGTACAGGCCCCCGAAAACAGGTGTCCAGTGCTCGGGTTGTCAGTTGTCGGTGATCGGTTGTCTGCACCCAGTCCCGCCACGGATGGATCACCACGAACTGAGAACCGACAACTGACAACCCAACCCACTGGACACCGACTTCCGGGAAGCTGCACGAAACGTAAAGTAAGCTTGACAAACTGAATGTTCGATCGTACCTTGTGTCAAGTTAACTTGTCAGGAGGCATCGATATGAACAGTTCTCTCTTTACCCCTCGGGACCGGCGGAACTATCAGGTATTCAGTATTTGGCTGACCGCGGCGATGGTCACGTTCGCCGGGGCGACGATCCTCATCGACGGAGGGTTCGTGCCTGCCCCCCTCGGTTGGACGCTCACGGCGCTCTCGGTGGCCCTCATGGCGGGTTCGATCCGGAGCTACATCCTCTTTCTCAGAGTCGCGGACGAGTTGTTGCGCAAGGTGCATCTCGAGGCGCTGGCCTTCGCCTTCGGCGCGGGCATCGTGGCCATGATGGGCTACCGGCTCTGCGAGCGGCTCGGCGCGCCGAAGCTGGACATCAACGACGGAGCGCTGGTGATGCTCCTGTGCTGGGTCGGCGGTCAGCTCGTCGGTGCGCGCCGTTACGCGGTCGCGGAGGAGCAGTGATGGAGAACCGCCTTCGCGTCCTTCGTGCGGAGCGCCGCTGGTCGCAGGCCGAGTTGGCCGACCGGCTGGGCGTCTCCCGGCAAACCATCAACGCCATCGAGACCGGCAAGTACGACCCCAGCCTCCCGCTGGCCTTCTCTCTCGCGCGCATGTTCGAGATGAAGATCGAGGAGATCTTTTTCCCCAATGTCGCTTGATGGGCATGGGACTTCTGGGACGAATGGGACGAATGGGACGAATGGGACCTATGAGACGCGGGGCTCCAGTCCCATTCTCATTCGTCTCATTCGTCTCATTCGTCCCACCAAACCAGTCACCTTCTCAACTCCACTTCCGCGTGGCCGGTGGCGATCACTCTCACGTTGATCACGCCGGCCAGTGGAGTCACGGATTGCGGCTCGATCGTGTCGGCGCGGCCGCGGAGCTGGACGTTGGGGGCGAGCTCGCGGTTGAGGGCGCGGGTGACTTCGGCGCGGATCTCCGCGAGGCGCGTGCCGAGGGCGAAGCGGGCGCTCTCGCGGAGCCGGGCGCGGATCGAGAGATGGGCGGCGCGTTCCGCGATGCGAGCGAAGAGTCCGCGGCGTTTGGGATCGAGCGAGTAGTCGAGATCCGGCACCACGATGGACGCGGTCGCGGGATCGAATCGGGGAGTGCCTTCGAGAAACACCAGGCCGCGATAGGTGCGAAGCCGGCCGCCGCGGTAGTCGATCATGGCCTCGATGAGCACGCGGCCATTGGGCGCGGGGGCGAGGCGGATCGAGTCGACGGTGAGCGGCTTTCCGTCCACCTGGTACGTGCGTCCCGCATAGTCCCGCGTGGCAAGACGGCTCGCCTCTTCGTACGGGAGCTCGAGGTCGAACGGCACCCGGATCGACGACGATGCAGACGGCTCTTTGACCGGCGACAGGCGGGGCAGGGGCCGGGGCACGATCACCGGCTTCTCTCCGACCACGACGCGCGTCTGCGCGCGGAGCGTCAGCGTCGTCGTCACGATCTGATCCGTCCCGGTGATGGGCGACAGGGCCGCCTCCGTCGGCACGAGCACGAGCCAGGTCCGCGGTGCGAGCTCGAACGGCATCTGGAGTGCGCTCCAGATCTGCTGAGCCTGCGGCTTCACATCCGTGAGCGCGGGGAGGTTGCGGTCGATGATCCGCGCCGCCTGGCCGAGCTGTTCCTCGATCACCGGGGCCACGAAGCGCCGCGTGATGTCGATGTCCAGCCAGGTCACTTCGCACGGCTTGGCGTAGTGGACCGGGAGTAGTCGTGTGGTGGACCGCAGACGCCAGGAAGGATCCCATTCCAGCCGCGTGTGCAGCTTCACGTCCGCCAGCCGTCTCGGCTCGCCGAAGCCGCAGGAGATGCACGGAAAGCGGCCGCGGCAGGCTTGGAGCGCATAACGCACCGTGGTCGACGAGTGCAGTCCGGCGCCGATCATCTGCAGGCGGATGGGATCGCGCGCCACGTCGTATTCGATGTCGATGCCGCGCTCGCGGGCCTTCCCCGGGAAGCGCGTTTCCACGCGCGATTCGATCTGGGGAGAGATGGACGAGAGGCTCGTCCGGATGGGGACCGTGATCGTGGAAAGCTCGGGAGCCGGTTGAGCGGGGCCGGGCCATGCCACAATAATGACGAGAAGCGGGAACAACGCGCGTCCCGCATACGCTCTACAGCGAGTCATCATGTCCGATACGACCACTCGTGGCATCCGTGTCGAAGTCGAGAGCGAATTTCTTGCCGATCGCAGCGATCGCGAGACGTACACCTTCGCCTATCACGTCCGCATCTCCAACGTCGGCGACGAAACGGCACAGCTCGTGAGCCGCGAATGGATCATCACCGACTCGAACGGAAACGTCGAGACCGTGAAGGGTCCGGGCGTGGTGGGTGAGTTCCCCGTTCTCGGCTCCGGCCAGTCCTATCAATACACCAGCTTCTGTCCACTCCCGACCTCCCTCGGCACGATGCACGGAAGCTACACGATGCGTACCCGCTCAGGCGAGACCTTCGAGGCGGACATCGCACCGTTCACCCTGGCCGTGCCCGGAGTGGTGAACTGATGCGCGTCCGCGGGCCTGCTCGACCGCGTTCGCTCGGAGTGATCCGGTGAAACGGGGCTTTCTCCCGGCGTTCTTCACAGCGCTCGTGATCGTGTTCGGGATCGCGGTGTGGCTGCGCCTGAGCGTTTACAACGACGACAGCGAACTTGCCGTCGTGCCCGTTCCCGCCGGAAGCGCACAGGAATCGGCGGCATCGCGAGCAGACCGGCCGAGCTCGATGGCCACGGCCACGATCGAAGAAGTCCGCGACTCCTCGTCTCCAGGTGCGATGAGCGCGCCTTCATCCGCGAGCGCGCGTCAGCAACGGTATGAGGAGTTGCTGCGCGCGGGTGGCCCGCCCACTCCGCCGGCTCCGCCCGTGGCGGAGAAAGAGACGCTGATGGACCGGGTTGTGAACCCGATCGCCAGCGCGCTGGGGATTCCGCGCAGCAAGCCGCAGGCGACCGTCGCCGCGGCACCGCCGCAGGTCCGTTCGCAACCGCAACAGAGCGCGGGTACGGATCCGGGCTCCGGCACGGAGAAGCCTCGGGAGGAGAAGCCGCGCGAGGAACCGGACCCCGAGACCGACACCACACCGCCGCAACTGATGGCCGTGATGTTCACGCCCGCGCAGGTGCAGGACGATGCGGAGACCGTGTTCGCGGCGGTCGTGACGGACAACCTCTCCGGTGTGCGCAGCGTGTCGGGCGTGATCTCCAGCCCGAGCGGCGCGTTGCAGGGCTTCGCCTGTCAGCGTGAGGGCCAGACCGAACGTTTCGTGGCGCGCGTGAAGGTTCCGCGCGAGGCGGCCGAGGGGATCTGGATCGTGAAGTACCTCACCCTCACCGACAACGCGAACAACAGCATCAATCTCAATCAGGCCGCCGGAGTGCTGCCGCCGTCGGCGAGTTTCCGAGTCGTCTCCAGCGCTCCCGATTCCACGGCGCCGACGCTCAAGTCGGTGTACCTGGAGCGGCGCGCGATGAGCGCGGGAGAGCGCAACACGGTGTTCGTGCAGGCGGAGGACGACAAGTCGGGAGTGTCGCTGGTCAGCGGCGTCTTCGTCAGTCCGTCGAAGCAGGCCCGCATCGGATTCGGGTGCCGTCCCGGGACGGGCGGCGCCTGGGAGTGTACGGTCTCGCCGCCGGCCTGTCTGGACTGCGGGGCCTGGCAGCTCGAGCAGATCCAGGTGCAGGACAAAGCCAACAACATGGCCTCGTTCCGCGGAGACAATCAGTTGGTCAGCCAGGTGGCGCTGGATATCTCGGGTGAGATGTGCGATGCCGGTCCGCCGACCATTCGCGCGCTGAGCGTCGATCCGCCGGTGGTCTCCAACACCGAGGGAGGCACGATCAACATCACGGCCATCGTCGCCGACGACTCGTGCGGCGTGGCCAGTCTGAGCGGCCAGGCCATCCCCGCCGAGACGCAGGGCGGGCAGCGGATCTATTTCTCGTTCGATCCTTCGCAGGACGGCACGAACTTCTACGGCCGGATCGCGGTCCCGCGCCACGCGGCGAAGGGAGTCTGGACGATCGGCTGGATCCAGGCCCTCGACAAGGGACACAACCTCAAGGCGTACTCGGCCAGCGATCCCGTCCTGGCGCGCGTCACCTTCCGTGTCGAGTGACGCTCGCGACCAACCTCAGAGAACCAGCAACCAACTCATCCCGAGCGTGCCTACGCCGCGCGCGGCGCACTTGAAACAAGAAACAGAGATCTGCGTGCCTGCCGCGAGGGAGACCCCTCATCCGCCTTCGGCACCTTCTCCCCTCTGCGGAGGGGAGAAGGCTCTCGGTGTGTGCTCATCGCAAGTAGGAGTGGACCCTCGCGAGAGTGTTCAATCGAGAGCCTTCTCCCCCGGCTTCTTGGGGGGAGAAGGTGGCCAACGGCCGGATGAGGGGGGCGATGCAGCCTCCGATGAGTTTGCATTCTGACCCTGCAGACATCGCGACCGGCGCCGAACCGAACCCTTCAAAAACCGCCTCACGAAAATTTTCACCGGGGTGGCGGGGTTGTCGGACTTCGCTCGGTCGTGACACTTGCCCTTGGTTTCGGGTAACATGCGCGTCCCAACCGTTCTCAGGACCGAGAACCAATCACTGAAAGGTAACGCACACTCCCATGATTCAGTCGAGAGAGAACGCCGAGGCTACGTCCTTTGCCGAGGCGATGGAGAATTTGGACCTCAAGACCCCGCAGCAGGGTGAGCTGCTCCGCGGCACGATCGTTTCGATCTCGGGCGAAGACGCCTACATTTCCTACGGCGGACCTTCCGAGGCCGTCATGGATACCGCGGAGCTCGAGGGACTCGACGTGGGTGACTCGATCGAGGCCACGGTCGTCAAGACCGGCACCGAGATCCGGGTCTCCCGGAAGATGATCAAGGGAAGAGCGTCTCTCGAGCAGCTCCGCGCTGCTTACGAGAACCGCCTGCCGGTCGAAGGCAAGGTCACGGGCCGCAACAAAGGCGGCTTCGAAGTGAGCATTGCCGGCTTGCGCGCGTTCTGCCCGCTTTCCCAGATCGCACTGGGCAAGATCGAGAATCCGGACGCGTTCGTGAACCAGGTCATCGAGTTCCGCGTGACCGAGCTCTCCGACGACGGCCGGCGCATCGTGGTCTCGCGCGCCGCCCTCCTCAAGGAGGAGGCCGCCGAGCGCGCCGCCGAAACGCGCGGCAAGATCCAGCCGGGCGCGGAGCTGATGGGCCGGGTCAAGACGCTCACGCCTTTCGGCGCGTTCGTCGACCTGGGCGGCATCGACGGCCTCCTGCACGTCTCGGAGATGAGCCGCCGGCGCGTGACCGATCCGAAGGACGTCGTCCAGATCGGCCAGGAAGTCCACGTCAAGGTCATCAAGATCGAGAACGACGGCAAGCGCATCTCGCTGTCGATGAAAGACCAGGAGCCGGATCCCTGGTACGACGTCGCCGACCGCTATCCGCCGGGAACCCAGTTCGCCGGACGGATCGTCCGCTCGACCGACTTCGGCTACTTCGTCGAAGTGGAGCCGGGTGTCGACGGTCTAGTGCATGTCTCGCAGCTCCCGCACGGCATCAAGCCGGGCGACGCGGAAGTGGCCATCGGAACGACCGTGCAGGGTTGGGTGCGCGAAGTCGATCCCTCCAAGAAGCGCCTCTCCCTGTCTCTCCGCGCGGTCGCCGTCAACGATCCGTGGGAGACGGCCACGCAGCGTTACTCCATCGGTCGCGTCGTCGAAGGCACAGTCGACCACGGTGCCGCGCCGGGCGTCTTCGTCGAGCTCGAGCCCGGTCTGACCGGTCTCATCCCGAACTCCGAGATCGCGGTTCCCCCCGGCGCCGACGCCTCGCAGCTCCACCCCGCGGGAGAGAAGCTCATGGTCCGCATCATGAGCATCGATCCGCAGCGCAAGCGCATCTCCCTCAGCCACGAGGCCGCCAAGGCCGCCGCGGAGCGCGAGGAGTACTCGAAGTTCATGGACGAGCGGAACGACGAATCGGCCGGCGAGTCCGCCATGGCCCTCGCCTTCAAGCGCGCCATGGAGAAGAAGAAGTAACTGCTCCTTCACTGACTACTAGAACGCCGGCCCCCAGGGCCGGCGTTTTTGTTAAGGAACGGTTGCTGTGGAGCGGTGGGCTTTAGCCCTCCGGGCTCTCGCGAAGTGCTTCCCCTCTGCCGTCTTGGCTGCGACGAAGCACGCGGCTTTCGGCACGAGAGTCCCGAGAGCCTCACGCGACTTCGGCGCACTCGTCGCGAGCGCCCGGAGGGCTAAAGCCCACCGCTCCAC
>Ga0307505_10000668_pt1 | contig 35382 bp, 39 predicted proteins | sample 23_S_MG_FD_202183 | JGI IMG/M metagenome (GOLD analysis project Ga0307505, IMG submission 202183) | Soil microbial communities from Populus trichocarpa stands in riparian zone in the Pacific Northwest, United States - 23_S | ecosystem: Environmental > Terrestrial > Soil > Riparian zone > Trees...
CGAGCCGCCGGGCAGCACGCACACGCTCAAGGTGGCCGACGATGCCGGGTGCCCGACCGACGTGCTGTTCATCATGTACGGCGCGCTGCTGCACCTCGGCCCGGATGGCTCGGTCGTGGCCGTGACCGACGCCGAAAGCGTGCTGCGCGAATACCCGGCGATGCTGCGCGAACAGGGCAAGCCGGTGCCCGCAGTGCTGCCCGTGGGTGGGACAATGGCTTATCGGCCCGTGGCATGAGCGATCTGGCGGACGAAGTGCGTCAGCTGCGCGAGGAACTGGCGGCCACGCGCCACCGGCTCGACCTGCTTGAGGACCGCAACGAAATCGAGCGGCTGCAATACGCCTACGGCTATTTCATCGACAATCGCATGTTTCGCGAGATGACCGACCTGTTCTGCGACGAAGGATGCTGGATCGAGATCGGCCAACGCGGCCGCTATCGGGGCAAGGAGCGCATCCATCGGTTCCTGCACCAGGTCCTCGGCGATGGCCGCTGGGGCCTGCTCAAGGACGAGGTCATCAACCACGTCCAGCAGCAGCCGATCGTCACCGTGGCCGACGACCGTACCCGCGCCTGGTCGCGCGCCCGTGCCCAGGTGCAGGGCAATTCGCCGCCCGACACGCCGCATTTCCTGCTCGCCGATGGCATCTACGAGAACGAATACGTGCGCGAAGGTGGCCGCTGGAAGATCCGCGGCGTGACCGTGACGATGACCTTCTACGCGGCGCTCGAACGGGCGCGAATCTGGTTTCCGTCGGCGCCGCCGAGCGAGGCTTTCCCTCCCGACGCACCCAGCCAGCCGGTCGACGAACGCCTCGGCCGCCAGTTCAACCCCTGGCATTTTGCCCATCCGGTCACGGGCGAGCCGCTACCTGTGCCGGTGTCCGAGCCAGCTCCGCGAACCGCCTGACTACAACCGCCCCGGCGCCCCATCCAGCAGGATCGTCTTGGTCTCGACGTAAGCCCACAGCCCTTCCTCGCCGCCTTCGCGGCCGATGCCGCTCTGCTTGAAGCCGCCGAACGGCATGCCGAATTCCATCCGCATGCCATTTTGCCCCATCACCCCGGTGCGGATGCGGCGGCTGATGTCGTAGGCGGCCTGCACATCGGTGGTCAGCACCGAGCCGTTGAGGCCGTAATTGCTCTCGTTGGCGAGGCGGATCGCGTCTTCCTCGTCCTCGGCCGGGATCAGGCACAGGACAGGGCCGAAGATCTCTTCCTGGGCAATGCGGCTGGTGTTGTCGACGTTGGCGAACAGCGTCGGCTCCATGTAGTAGCCCTTGTTGAGGTGCGCCGGGCGCCGGCCCCCGGTGACGAGGTCCGCGCCGGACATGCGGCCCTCCTCGATGTACATCTCGACCCGCTCGAGCTGGCGCTTCATCGCCAGCGGACCGAGCTGGGTTTCCGGGTCCTCGCTGTGCCCGATCTTTATGCCGTTCATCACTCCCGCGATGGCTTCGGCGAGCTCATCATGGCGGTGCCGCGGCACGATCGCGCGGCTCAGCATGGCGCAGACCTGCCCGCTCATCACGGTGATGGTATTGCCGAGGATGGCGGCGGCGGCCTCGATGGGGAAATCGTCGCGCACGATGGCCGCCGACTTGCCGCCCAGCTCGAGCGTGCAGCGCGCGATGCGCCCTCCGCAGACTTCGGCGATGCGCTTGCCGGCGACGGTCGAGCCGGTGAAGCTGACTTTGTCCACGCCCGGGTTGTTGACCAGGTGATCCGAGGCTTCGCGCTCGCCCGGGACGAGGTTGACCGTGCCCGGCGGCAGGCCCGCGGCCTCGGCTGCCTCGGCCAGGATGAAGGCTTCGAGCGGGGTTTCGGGCGAGGGCTTCATCACGATCGTGCAGCCCGACACCAGCGCGTAGAACACCTTGTTGGCCATGATCCCGAACGGCGCATTCCAAGGCGCGATGCCGGCGACCACGCCGACCGGCTCGCGCGCGATCACCGCGGTATCGACCACCATGCCCTTCTTCTGCTCGACCCATGGGAAGCTGCTGCCGAGCGCGGCGATCCCGCGCAGCCCGGCGACGCCACCGCCGTGCATGATCGGGGCGAAGCTGGCGAGGCCGCCGACTTGCGCCACCCAGGCGGCGCTCAGCTCGGGGACGCGGGTTTCGAGATGGTCGATCATCGCCATCAGCTTGGCGCCGCGCTCGGCGGGCGGCGTGGTCGGCCACGGGCCGTGGTCGAACGCTGCGCGCGCGGCGGCAACCGCGCGGTCCATGTCGTCCGGACCGGCCTCGGCGACGCGGGCGACGACTTCCTCGCTGTTCGGATTGACGATCTCGAGCTGGCGGCCGCTGGTGGCCGCGACCCATTCGCCGCCGATGAACAGCTTGTCGGGATGCCGGATGTTCACGCCTGCGGGGGTCATTGGTCTCTCCTCGAGTCAGTAATTCGTCATTGCGAGGAGCGAAGCGACGAAGCAATCCAGAGCGTATCGCTCGACGCACTGGATTGCCGCGCTACGCTCGCAATGACGAAGGAAAAGGGCATCAGAAACTGGAAAGAATGGTCAGGCTGCGGCTGTCGAGCGGTTTGCCCTCGCGCTGGAGCTGTAATTCGCGCGTCCGGACCTTGCCTTGCTCGTCGATCAGGAAGGCGTGGATCGCCTTGACCTGGGCAGATGAAAGCAGGTCGTCCCAGCGTGGCATGCCATTGGGCACCAGCAGCCCTTCGAGCAGAATCCTGTCGAACACGTCGTGCGTGCCCGCCGCCATCCGCCGCAAATCGGGCAGCGGCGCGCGTGGCTGGTTGGAATGGCAGAGCATGCAGTTTTCGCTGAACAGGCCCGAGCCCATGGCGATCATCGCCGGGGTGACGCCCGATAGCTGTGGCGGTGGCGCGGGAGCGGGCTGCAGCTCGGGCAGGTCGGCGGGCACCGGCACTTCGCCGCCGCCGATCCTGAACACCAGCAGGCGGTTGGCGTTGCCCTTGGCATAGGCGGCGGAATAACCCGGCACGAAGCCCCAGCCGCCCCCGCCCCAGCCGGTCTGCACGGCAACATATTGCACTCCGTCGACCTTGTAGGTCATCGGCGCGGCGAGGATCGAGCTGCCGGTGTCGATCGACTTGAGCACCTCGCCGGTCTCGGCATCTCGGACGATCAGCTTGCCGGCGAGCGTGCCGTGGATGACCAGGCCGCTCTCGGTCGCCAGCACCCCGCCGCGATCCTGCCAGCCGTCAAACGGAACCGCCCATTTGGTCTCGCCGGTCAGCGGGTCGATCGCGCGCAGCTCGGAGCTGAACGGCTCGTCGAGCGCCTGTTGCCATTGCGGCAGCGCCTCGATCGCGGCTTGCATCGGCGGCGGCAGGGTGGGAGCGACGGCGGCCAGGTCGGAGGTGAAGATCAGCGCCGCGGCCGGGTTCATCATATACTTGCGGTGCGGCGGGTTCTCCTGACCCGGGGGAATGAACATCAGGTTGCCCATGTCGACCACCGCCGCGAAGTAGAGATTGCGGGTGGGATCGTAGGCCGCCGGGTGCCAGTTGCGCGCGCCCGCGCTGGCCGGGAAGACGATCTTGGGGCCAGTCGAATAGTCGGAGAATTGAGGCGTCAGGTTCGGCTTGCCGGTCTCGAGGTTCCACCCGCTCGCCCAGCTGGTGCGCACCAGAGCGTTGGCCGCCAGCGGCTTGCCGCTTTCGCGGTCGACCACGAAGAAGAAGCCGTTCTTGGGGGTGTGGAGGATCACCGGGCGCGTGGCGCCGCCAACTTCCATCTCGGCAAAGACCATCGGCTGGGTCGCGGTGAGATCCCATGAGTCGGTCGGCGTTTCCTGGAAGTGCCACTTCATCTCGCCGCTCTCTCGGTCGAGCGCGACCAGCGAATTCAGGTAGAGGTTGTCGCCGCCTTCGGGCGAGCGGGTCTTGAGCGGATAGGGCCCGCCGTTGCCGGTGCCGATGATCACCTGGTCGAACACCGGATCGTACTGGATCGCGTCCCACACCGTGCCGCCGCCGCCGATGTCCCAACGGCTCTCGGGGTCCCAAGTGTCGAGTGCGGCTGTCAGCGCTTCGCTTTCCTGCGGGCCGTCGTCGGGATCGTGCGGGATGGTCCAGAAGCGCCATTCCTCGCTGCCATCGTCGACATCGTAGGCGGTGACGTAGCCGCGCGTGTCCATCTCGGCGCCGCCGTTGCCGATCAAAACCAGGTCGCCGGCGATCTCGGGCGCGCCGGTGATCGTGTAGCCACGCTTGCGGTCGGCAATGGTGTCGGTGCGCCACTCGACCGCGCCGGTTGCCGCGTTAAGCGCGTAGAGCCAGCCGTCGAGTGAGGCGACAAACACCTTTCCGTCATGGACCTGCACCCCGCGATTGGCCTGGTCGCAGCAGGCGGCGCGGTTGGCCTGCATGTCCACGTCGGGCGTGAAGGTCCACAGCTCCTCGCCGGTGGCGGCGTTCAGCGCATAGACCCGGCCGAGGTTACCGCTGGTGTACATCACCCCGTCGATCACCACCGGCGTCGCTTCCTGCACGCGCGCGGTGCCGAGGTCGTATTCCCAGGCCAGGCCGAGTTCGCCGACGTTCTCCGGCGTGATGTCGGTCAGGCGGGAGAAATGGCTGCCCGCCCAGTCGCCGCCCGGGTTGTCCCAGTCGTCGCCCGCGCCGATCACCGACGTGTCGACCTCGGGCGCGCCCTGAGTGCAGGCGGCGAGCGCCAGCAGCGCGGCGGCGAGGAACCTCCTCACGCCGGCCACAAATGCTGGAGCTGCTCGCACACCGAGCGCAGCGTGCGTGGCGGTCGTCCGGTGATCCGCTCGACATCGTCGGACTCGATATCCATGAAGCCTTCGCGGATCGACTGGCCGAAGGTGACCATGCCTTCGCTCGCCCACGGGATCGGGCCATCGGGCACCACGTCCGAGGCCTTGCGCGGCACGCCGAGCGAATCGAAATAGGCGTACATCCCGTCGTCATCGACCGGCTCGATCACGATCGGCTTGCCGGTCATTTGCGAGACCAGCGCCATTGCGTCGGGCAGCGCCCATAGCTCCGGCCCGGTCACGTCGTAGGCCTTGTTGGCGTGCCCATCTTGCGTCAGCACGCCCACCGCGGTGGCGACGCAATCGTCGCGACTGACGATGGGCGCGCGGCCACGTCCGGCGTTTTCCGGCTTGTGGCCGGCGAGCAGCGCGGGGATCGCCATCGCGGTGGCCACGGCTTCGGCATAGAGGCTGTCGCGCAAGTGGGTCCAGGCAAGGCCGGAGCCCTCGATCATCCGCTCGGTGGCCAAGTGATCAAAGCCTTCGACCGAGGGGTTGCCGGCGGTCCTGACCCCGAGCAGCGAGGTGTAGGCCACGTGCTTCACCCCGCGCGCCGCCGCGGCCTCGACCGCGGCCGTGTGCTGCTCGACGCGGCTGCCGACGCGCACGGTCGAGATCAGCAGCATCCGCTCGCCGCCCTCCATCGCCGCCAGCAGTGAGGCCGGATCGTCGAAATCCGCATGACGAACCTGCGCGCCCTTGTTTGCGAACTCGGTCAGCTTCTCGGGCGTGCGGCTGAGCAGCACCAGATCCTCGGCCGGGACCGTGTCCAGCAGCAGCTTTGCCGCCGCAGAGCCGAACTGGCCCGACGCTCCGGTGACGATGATCTTGCCCATGCACTCTCCCTTTGCGGCGATCATAACGGGTGTTACGGTTCAGGAAAGAGGGAGTGGCCATGCTTTCGATCGAAGACCGGCTCGGCCTGCAGGACCTGATCGCCGCCTATTCCTGGGCGCTCGACACCGGCGATGCCGAGGCCCTCGTCGCCTGCTTCACCACCGACTGCACGATGAGCGAGGAAGTGTTCGAGGACCCCGACGTGTGGCAGGGTCACGAGGGCATTCGTGGGCTGATGAAGCACTACGCCAATGCTCCCGGCTTCCCCGGCCGCCAGCACCACGTCACGCAAGTCCAGTACATGCCGCAGGACGACGGCAGCGTGAAAATGCGCAGCTTCGCCTTCGTCACCGAATGCGAGGGCGAGCCGCCCTACACGCTGCGCTTCGCCGGCTGGTACGACGACCACGCGGTCAAAGGCGCCGACGGCCAATGGCGCTTCCAGCGCCGCACAGTGCGGCTGTGGGACGGCGAAGTACTCAAGAACTTCCCCGGCCGCGGGCAATGGGTTGCGCGGAAGAGGCCGGATTCGCTAATCATCAAGCGGTGAGCACGCTTCGCTTCCGCACCGAGCTGCAACGCAAGGACCCGAGCCTCCCGGTGTTCATCCGCGTGCCGGGCGTAGTGGTGGCGCCGTGGCAGCTGACCGAGTGGAGGTCCATCGAAGGCGGCCTCAACGGCCACGACTTCGGCCGCCGCACGATCAAGGACTGGGGCAAGGACAGCCCCGACTGGTTCGTCGAATTCCTCAAGCCCTGGCTCGACAAGGCGAAGCTAAAGCCCGGCGACGAGGTCGACGTCGAACTACGCCTCGCCGACATGACCATGCCGCCCGAGATCGCCGAGCGGATGAAGACCGACCCGGAGTTTGCCCGCGCCTACGAAGCGCTCATCCCCAACCACAAGCGCAACGTGATCGAGCTTTACCTGCAGGCGAAAACCCCCGCCGGGAGGACCGCGCGGCTCGACAAGATCGATCGCGAGATCAAGGCGATGCTCCGCCCCTAACCTGAGGCCGACACAAGCAGACGGCCATGGCTTGCCCAGCAGATCGGCCAGGTTTACGTTTTTCTACTAGAATGGCAGGAATGTCGCCTGATGGGCGCTATTTTGTTGACTTGAGAAAGCGCATCGCTATTTCGTGCTGAGAAGATGATTCGGAGTGCGAAAGATGACTGAAACGATCTCGATCCCTTTCCCGAAGGAACTTTACGATGACCTCGTGCGCCTGAGCGATGGTCGCATTGACCCTGTGTGGCTGGCGGAAACGCAGGTCTTGGCCTGGATCGAACGCGGTCTGTGGGTCGATGATCCGGCGCAGGTTGACGACTATATCTATGAGCCGTTTCAGGAGCGCATTTACGATCTTGCCGAGAAGTACGCGCCTCATTCTTTCGAGCAGTGGCGGAAAATCGGCGTCGAGGAGGTTACGAGGAGCCGCCCCCTCGTCTGGAAGTACATCACCATTCCCGCCGGCAGCGAAGTGCGGATGCTCTACAAAGGCGAGCAAAATTATGCTCGTGTCGAAGACGGCGCGATCGTCGACAAGGACGGCAGGTTCTCGCCGTCCGAGTGGGCTTCGAAGATTGCTGACGGAACATCGCGCAACGCTTGGCGCGACCTTTCATTCAAGAAGCCCGGAAACATGCACTGGGAGCCCGCGACGACTCTCAAGAAGGAGTTCTTGGCGGCCGTAATTCTGAAACTTGAGAGTCCGGAATCATGAGCAAGCACGTCAGGGAATGCCGCAAGGTTTGCCGCAGCGCTGGACTGACAGTTCTCGAGGTGCGCTACGGAGGTAAGCATCTCAAGATCGTATGCGCGCAGGGATTCATTACCTGCGGCTGCACGCCTTCTGACACACGTTGGATCAAAGAACTTCGGGCGACCGCGAGGCGGGTGGCGCGGAACGATCGGTCAGAAGGACTTCTCGCTTCGAGCTAACTCAGATCCAACGCCGGACCTTCCGCGCGTACGCATCGAATGCCTCGCCGAAATGCGCGCGCAGGGCGCGTTCCTCGGGGGCGATCTGGAAGCGGTTGATGTAGGCGACGAAGCCCGCCAGCAGCAGCACGCAGACTGCGTTGCCGAACCACACGGCTAAGGCGGCGAGGATCAGCGCCATGCCGAGGTACATCGGGTTGCGGGTGAGGCGGAATATGCCGCTGGTCACCAGCGCGCTCGCCGCTGCCGGATTGAGCGGATTGACCGTCGTTCGGGCGCGGCTGAACTGGATGATCGAAATTGCGATCACTCCGAACCCTGCTGCGAGCAATGCCGCCACGGCCAGTGCCTGCCCCGGGAATTGTACGGATGCGCCTGGCGTCCAGCTGGCAACCCCCCGCATACCAAGCGCGAACGCGGCCGCGACGAACGGGGGCGGGATGCGGTTTTCGAGGCGGCTCATGCCCTCGGCGCCAGCACCCAGCCGGATGGACCAAGGCTGCGGGGAGCGGTGACCGGCATATAGCCCGCCTCGCGGCCGACTTCCTCGATCAGCAGGGCGTCGGCGTGGCGGCTGACGCCGATCACCAGCGACGGGCGGCGCTCGAATACCGCGCGGGCGAAGCGGATACGGTCGCCGGTGATGGCGAGCACTTCGCCCGGGTGCAGTTCGGCGAGGCGGCGGCCGGCGGCGAGCCCGGGATCGTGGACCAGCAGTGCGTCACCGCCGCGCGCCCAGCCCGCGCGCGGCAGGCCGGCGAGGGCGGGCGCCGCCAGTGCTCCCGCGAGGACGCCGCGCCGGGTCGCCTTCATCGCGCCACCTCGTGCGGACCGGCGGCGAGATATTCGGCGATCTGGCGCAGCTCCGCATCGCTGACCTCGCCGCGCGGGATGGCGGGCATGTTGCCCACGCCGTTGCGCGCGGCGGCGATGACGTAGGCGGCGGGCAGGTTGTCGCGGGCTTCGAGCAGCGGCGGCTGGACGCGGCGGGCGAGCAGCCCGGTGCCCATGCCGTTGGGCGCATGGCAGCTCGCGCAGTGCTCGATGTAGAGCGCCTCGCCGCCGGTGACGCCGGGGCGGCTGGCGAGCGTGGTCGGCTTCGGCGCGGGCGGCGCCTGCGCCACCGCCGCACCTCCCGCCAGCAGCAGTGCCACGATCAGGAGCCGCTTCATGGCCGTACCCCCTTGGGCCAGATCCCGCTCTTGCCGGGCGCCAGGATGCCATTGGGATCGAGCGCGTCCTTGACCTTCTGGTTGAGCTTGCCGAGCGCTCCGCCGCCCCAGTCGTAGCTGTCCGCGACCAGGTTCATGTAATCGAGATGCGTGCGGTATTCGCCATAGCCTTGCGCCTTGGCGTCGGCGACCAGCTGGCGGAAGAACGGGTCGATCCGCGCCATCATCGCCGGGTCGTCCTGGTTGAACAGCATGGCGTTGACGTTGGTCAGGTGGCGTTCCCCAAACGCGAAGCTGCCCTGGTAGTCCATCCCGTATTCCCGGTAGCGGGCGTAGGTGCGCTGGAACTGCGCCAGCGCCGCGGTGCCGCTCTGCGGGATAATCGGGGAAAAGCCGATGTGCCCGCCGCGCCCGCCGTACCAGTTGGCGTTCTGCATCGGGAAAGTGATCGGGGTGCCGGTCCAGCCCGAGTATTCCATCGGCTGGCCCTTCACCCATGTCGTCGGCCGCATGACCATCGGGCCGATCGCGTTCATCGCCCTCTCGAGCACCGCATAGGCCGCCTTGTTGACCTCCTCGCGCCCGTAGAGCCGCAAACTCACACCCCACCAGCCGAGTCCGAAGCGCCGCCGGATCGCATCGATTACAGCATCGTCGAGCGCGCCGGGCTTGTCGGTCCATTCGCCGCGCGTGGTCGCAACCGCCGCGGCGCGCAGCCAGTTGCCGATGCTGGGCGACTGCTGCAGCACCCGCTCGCGGCGCAGCGGGCCTATCGTGTCGACCATCGCCTTCAAGTCCTCGGGCTTGTCGAATTCGACGTCCATGCCCATCAGGCTTTCGGGCTCGGGCATCAGCCACATATTGGCCTTGGTCACCACGCCGAAGTTCGACTGGACGAACATCTGGTCCCACCCCGGGCCGAACCCGAACGGATAGGCGCCCCAGGTCGGCGCATTGGAAAACGCACCCATGCCGGTGCGGACCACTTCGCCGGTCGGCAGCACCACTTCGAGCCCGCACAACTGCTTGGTGTTCTCGCCATAGGGCGTGTAGCCGACCCCGCGGTCGAGCGCGTTGCCGATAACCGAGCCCCACGAATTGCCCGGGGTCGATAGCCAGTAGGGCAGGTTATTGGCCTGGATGAAGTCGTAGAGATCGTAGAACCCGACGCCGGGCTCGAGCAGCACGGTGCCGAATTCCTCGTCGAACTCGATGCGCTTCATGGCGGAGAGGTCCATGACCACGCTGCCCGAGACCAGCGGGGCAGAGCCGCCGTAGCCGAGGTTCTTGCCCCGGCTGATCGGCCAGACCGGCAGGCGGAACTGGTTGGCCACGCGCAGCGCCGCCTGGACCTCTTCAACGCTGGTAGGCCCGATAGCTCCCGCCGGCAGATGCGTGCCTTCCTGCACGGCGAACTTGTCGCGATAGGTGCCGCGGTCGAGCCCTTCGAAAAACACCTTGTCCGCGCCCAGCGCGCTTTCGAACGCGCGCTGCGCCTGGGTCAGCTTGGCGGCATCGAAGCCGGGCGGGAGCCAGTCGTCTTCCATATCAGTCCACCGACAATTTGATGCGCGCCGGCGAACGGGTGGCGGCATCGAGCCGGATCACCTCGCCGTTGAGCAGCGGGGTGCGCACGATGAGTTCGGCCAGCTCGGCGAACTCGTCGGGGCGGCCGGCACGCCGGGGAAACTCGGCATCCTTGAGCAGCTCGGTGATCAAAATGTCCGGCAGTCCGCCGATCATCGGCGTGGCCATCAGGCCCGGGGCGATGCCCATCACCCGGATGTGGTGCTTGCCGAGGTCGCGCGCCCAGACCAGCGTCAGCGCCGCCAGCGCGGACTTGGCCGCCACGTAGGCGCCCATCGCTTCCGGCCAATCGTAGCTGGCGATCGAGCAGGTGTTGATTATCACCCCGCGCTCGCCGTCCGGCCCGGTGGGCTGGTTGCCGATCATGCGATGGCCGACCTCGGCGGCGACGTTGGCCGCACCGAGCAGGTTGACCTCGATGACCTTGCGGAACGCGGCCATGTCGCCTGGACCTTCCGCCGTGGCGATGGGGCCGATCCCGCCGATGCCGGCATTGTTGAGCAGAATGTCGATCTGGCCGTGGCGGTCGATGACTTGCGCGACGGCATCGGCGACCGATTGTGCATCGCCAACGTTGCATTCGATGGTCGCGAGGCCGCCGGGCGCGGAACCGCTGCGGTCGAGCGTAACGACCTTCGCGCCAACTGCGGCCAGCCGCAGCGCGGCCGCCTCGCCGAGCCCCGAATTGCCGCCGGTAACGACCGCGACTTTGCCCGCCGGATCCATGCCCTCTCCCGCAACTTTAACGGCCGTTACTTTTGGGCTAGCACCGGGCCAAGTCAAGCAAGGGAGAGGGTGCTGGCTACTCGCGAAGGGCTTTACGAGGCGCTCGACCGGTTTCGCGAGGCGCTTGCCGCGCGCGATGCCTCGCGCGTCGAATGGTCGCCGACGCTGCACTACACCGAGAACAACGTCGCGCTCGAGCCGGGCGATGGCCTCTGGAACACCCTGACCGCGCTCGGGCCCTACGATTTGCGCTTTGCCGACGCGAGTCACGGCCAGGTCGCACTGTTCACCAGCGTCGAGGAGACCGACGCTGTCAGCCCTTGCGCGATCCGGCTCGGCTTTCGCGAAGGCGTGGTCGAGGAGTGCGAAATCGTCGTCGCGCGCAACAAGGACGAGGGGTTGCCGTTTCTCGGCCAGCGGTTCGACGACAAGCCCGCCATGCTAGCCCTCGTGCCCGAGGCCGAGCGCATCAGCCGCGCAGAAATGATTCAGCTCGCCAACGGCTATTTCGAGACCATCGAGCGCAACAACGGCATGATCCGCACCCGCTTCCACCCGCACTGCAACCGGGTCGAGAACGGCGTCCAGACCACCAACAATCCCGATTTCCCGCTCCCCATCGCGCGCCTGAGCTGCGAGGAGCAGTTCGCGCTCGGCTGGTACCGCTACGACGACGAGCTGCGCGCGCGCCGCTTTCCGCTGGTCGACATCGAGCGCGGCATCGTGCTGGCGCACGGTTTTATCGACCATTCGGGACGGCTCGGCGACTACGAGCTGACCGACGGCACCACGGTCACCAGCCCGATCCGCCGCCCGCATTCCTATTATCTTGCCGAGGCGTTCAAGATCAGGGACGGTGCCATCGAGCAGGTCGAGGCGGTTTTCCACACGGTGCCGTACCGCATGCCATCGCCTTGGGAGGGGCATGAACGATGACACCCGGCCGCATCCTTTCGCTCGTACTGCTCGCAGGCGTGTTCATCATGGAAGGCTTCGACATCGCCGCGATGTCGATTGCGGTGCCACGGCTCGACGGCGCGCTCGGGCTGGTGCCGGCGAGCTTCGGCTGGGTGTTCACCGCGATCCTGATCGGGCTGGGCCTGGGCGGCGCGACCATCGCGCCGCTCGGCGACCGCTTCGGCCGCCGCGCGCTGATCGTCGCCGGGTGCCTCGCCACCGGGCTTGCGACGCTGGCCACCGCGACCGCCACCACGACAACCGAATTCCTCATCTGGCGCCTCATCACCGGCCTCGCGCTCGGCGCCTGCCTGCCCAATGTCAGCGCGCTGTCGAGCGAAATGGCCCCCGGACGCTTGCGCGCGACGATCATGGCGGTGGTTTCCGCCGGCATTCCGCTCGGCCTCGCGCTCGCCGGGTTCCTCGCGCCGCAGATCATTGCAAGCGCAGGTTGGCAGGGGCTGTTCCTGGTGCCGGGCATTGCCGCGGTACTGCTGGCAGGCGCCTTGTGGTTCACGCTCGCGGGCGGCGCGCCGGAGCGCGCGGACGAGGGCAACGAGAAAGCGGCGCTGGCAAGATTTCCGCAATTGCAATTGTTCCGTTCGCCCTGGGCTTTCCCGTTCGCGGTGTTCGCCACGATGCTGGCGTTCAACGCGCTCATTCTGTGGATGCTCAACTCGTGGCTGCCCACGGTGCTGCCGCAAGCGGGGCTGTCGCTCGACGATGCCGCACGGGTGGCGGGCGTGGCCAACCTGGCCGGCCTCGCCATCGGCATCGGCGCGAGCCTGCTGGTCGACAACTGGCGCAAGGGACCGGCGCTGATGCTGCTGTTCGGCGCCATGGCGCTCAGTTTCTCCACCATCGCCCTGACCGCGCCCGACCCGACCCGCTGGGTGCTGCTGCTGATGGTCGGCGTCGGCGGCGCCAATGCCGGCGGCATGGTTCTGCCCGGTCTGGCGGCCTACCTGTTCCCGGCGCGGCTGCTGTCGTCCGCCGTAGGCATGGGCGTGCTGGTGGCGCGGCTGGGAGCCTTTGCCGGGCCACCCTTGGGCGCGGCGATGATCGCCGGGCAAGTACCGGCACAGACTTTCCTCGGCGTCGCTGCCCTCCCCGCGCTGGCCTGCGTGCTGATGGCGCTGCTGGTGCCCGCCGCGCTGGCGGTGAGGCGGCGGGAAGAGGCTAGCGCGGCTGCTTAGCGACGTTGAGCGCGACCGCTTCGCGCACCAACGCCTTGAACGCCGTTTCGTCGATCGTATCGCCTTCGCGGATGTCGATCGCACGGCGAGTGCCTGCATCCAGGCTGGCATTGAACACGCTCGCCGGATCGTCGAGCGCGGCGCCCCTGGCGAAGGTCAGCTTGACCTTGTCACGATAAGTCTCGCCGGTGCAGATCAGTCCGGCATGCTCCCACACAGGAACGCCGCCGGGATTCGACGGCTTGCGCCACTTCACATCCTCGACCACCTCGGGGTCAGCATCGCGAATCAGCGCGCGCATCCGCTCCAGTGCTTCGCTGCGCCAGTCGCTCATCGCCTGAAGTCTAGCCCACCGACGCGTTCGGCGAAACGCCAACCTTCGCCGGTGCGGACCAGCTTGTCGCGAAACCAGCCGACCAGCGGCGAATTGGCGCTCATCGCCGGCAGCGCGCCGGGTTCGGCAGGGTCGCCCTGATAAAGCACGATCACGCTGAACGCCCGCGCATGGTCGGCGTCGTCGACCTCGACGACGACATTGGCGATGACATGCCGCTGCGCGCGCGGAGGCCGGGCGAGGAAGCTGGCGAGGATTGCCGCCCGTCCCTCGATGGCGTCACCGCCGCTCGGTCGCCGGAACACCGCGTCCTCGGTGTAGAGCGCCGCCACTGCCGGCCAATCCTGCGCATCGTTCAGGTTGACGTAGTGCTTGATCAGCCGCTCGCAGTCGGCCTCGATCGCGCGGCGCTCGGCATCGGTCAGCTTTGGGGTCATTCCGGCTTGGTCCGCTCGAGGAACAGCGAACGGCCGGCCTCATCCTTCGCCTCGAGCGTGGCGATCAGCCGGGTCAGCACGCTCTCGAGCTGGGCGATCTCTCCCTCGCCGAGGTCGGAGAGCAGATAATCCGCCACCTTCTCGCTCTGCGGGCGCATGATCGTGTAGAGGCGCTGGCCCTCGTCGGTCAGGCTCAGCCACTTGCGGCGGCGGTTGCGCGGATCGCGCACGACTGTCACCCGGCCGTGCCGCTGCAAGGTCGCCACCGCGCGGCTCACGCTCATCACGTTGACCCCGGTCAGCTCGGCCAACTCGTGGCTGGCGGTGCGGCCGAGGCCGCCGATGGTCATCAGCAGGCGGAACTCGTTGAGGCTGATCTTGTAGCGGTGCGCGAGGTGGGTTGAGAACGGCGCCATCAGCCGGTTGGTCAGCTTGAGCAGCTGGTGCAGCATCGCCGCCTTGTCGCTGCTTTCGGTCCGCTTGAGCACCCGCTCGATCCTCTTGGCCTTCCCTTCGATTATAACAGCCGTTAGCGTTTCGCCACGGGAATCACCGGGAGAGTTCGGGCATGAATGCCTTTCCGCAGACCATCCACTTCATCGGCAGCAACATGCCGCGGCGGATGGAGATTTCGCTCCGCGACCTCGAAGTCGAAGGCACCATCCCACCGGAGATCGACGGCGCGTTCTTCCGCGCGGTGCCCGACAATGCCCACGCGCCGATGTTCGAGGACGACATCGCCTTGAACGCCGACGGGATGATCGCGCGTTTCAACATCGAGGGCGGCGCGGCCGATTTCGACATCAAGTACGTCGAGACCGAGCGCTACCTGGCCGAAAAGAAGGCCCGCCGGGCGCTGTTCGGCCGCTATCGCAATCCGTTCACCGACGATCCCTCGGTCGCGGGCGTGGACCGCACGCTCTCCAACACCACGCCCGTCTGGCACGCCGGGCGGCTGTTCATGACCAAGGAGGACGGCCGCGCCTACGAGATCAACCCGCACACCCTCGCGACGCGGCGCAAGTGGGACTATTACGGCGTGCTCAAATCCGAGACCTTCACCGCCCACCCGCGCGTCGATCCGGCGACGGGCGAGTTGTTTTTCTTCGGTTACGAGGCGGGCGGGCTGTGCAGCCTCGACATCGCCTATGGCGTCGCCGACGCCGACGGCAACCTCGTCTCCGAGCAGTGGTTCCAACAGCCCTATTGCGCGACGATCCACGACTTCGTGATCACCGAGAAGTACGCCATCTGGCCGATCTTCCCGACCACCGCCGATCTCGACCGGCTCAAGGCCGGCGGCGCGCACTGGGCGCACCAGCAGGACCTCGAATCCTGGCTGGCGATCATGCCGCGTTATGGCAGCGTCGAGGAGATGAAGTGGATCAAGGGGCCGGTCGGCGTGTCGGTATTCCACGAGGTCAACGCCTACGATGACGGCGACCTGGTCCACATCGACTTGTGCCTGACCGACACCAATGCCTTTTCCTTCATGCGCGAGGCGGGCGGCATCGAGCGCGACCAGCGCAGCCTGCAGGGCGCGGTGACGCGTTGGACGATCGACATGAGCCAGGCCGATCCGCAAATCGAGGAGCGACCGCTCGGTCCGCCGGGCGACCTGCCGCGGCTCGCCGATGCCGACCAGGGCCGCGCTTACAACCGCTGCTGGTATCTCTCGATGAACCCGCAAGGCGGGCCGCCGATGCCGGGCGGGCCGGTGGGCATCAACTTCAACGCGCTGATGCGGCTCGAGCCGGGCAACGGGCGCCTGTCGGTGATGGGCGTGCCACCGGGCGCGGCGATCAGCGAGCCGGCGCATGTCCCGGCGAGCGACCCGGGCCATGGCGGCTGGCTGCTGATGGTGGTGGATATCCCCAACGGACCGCCCGGTGCCGGGCCGCCGCACGACTATTCCTCAGAGCTGTGGATCGTCGAGGCCGACGAGGTCGAGAAAGGCCCGATCGCCAAGGTGAAAACCGGCCTCGCCTTGCGGAGCCAGGTGCATGGCGCCTGGGTCGGTCGCGAGAAACTGGACGCGAGCAAGCTGAAGTAGCATAATCGCGGCAAAATACGGGGAGAGTTCCAATGAAGCTGCGTCTGCTGGCCGTTGCCCTGCCCTTGCTGTTTGCCCTGCCGCTATCCGCTCCGGCCGTTGCCGAAGACCCGGTGCCGTCCGCGAAGGATTATCCCGCGCCGCCCGCCGGGTGGACCGTGCCGCGCACCGCGTGGGGCGATCCCGATCTGCGCGGGATGTGGCCGGTCGACTACCTGCAGGGCACGCCGCGCGATCGGGCGCCCGATCTTGGCACCCGCACCGAATGGAGCGAGGAAGAATACCAGGCCCGGCTCGCAAACGCGGAACAGGGCATGACCCTGATCACGGCGCAGGACCGGGTCGGCATCCTCGGCATGGGCCACTGGACCGAGCGCGGCCGGCCGCTGTGGCAGACCTCGCTGATCACCCATCCCGCCAACGGCCGCGTTCCCGCGCTGACCGAGGAAGGCCGCAGAGCCCAGGCCGGCGTCAAGACCTCATGGAACACCGAGGTGTTCGACACGCTCAACGATTTCGGCATCTGGGACCGCTGCCTGACGCGCGGCCTGCCCGGTTCGCTGATGCCGGGCGCCTACAACATGGGCATTCGCCTGGTGCAGAGCCCGGGGCTGGTGGTGATGGCCATCGAGATGGTCCACGAAACCCGCTTCATCTACCTCGACGGGCGCGCAGCTCCACCGGCGGACGTCCAGCAGTACCTCGGCTTCTCGCGTGGCCACTGGGAAGGGGACACGCTGGTCGTCGAGACCACCAACTTCACCCCGGGCATGAGCAACGGCGCCTCGCCGAACAGCGCGCAGATGAAGCTGACCGAGCGCCTGACGCCGACCGGGCCGGACCAGATGCGTTACGAAGCGTGGATCGAAGACCCGGTCATGCTGACCGCGCCGTACAAGATCGACATGCCGTGGCGGCGCAATCCGAACTATGAGTTCTACGAATACGCCTGCCACGAAGGCAACGTGCAGGTGCGCGGCTACATCACCGCGACCAGCCCGCGTTTTGCCGGGCTGCGCGAGGAGCTGTGGGCCGAACAGGGCGAAGAGCCGTCACCCGGATCGGGAGGGGGCGGCGCACCCGATTAAGCCCCACCAGTGAAGTGGGTCTATCACGCCAGCCGGGTGCTGTTCGGCGCCTGGTGGCTGTTTTCGGGCCTGATGCATTTCTTCCTGCCGGCGATGCAGCCGCTCGGCGACGAGGCCGCGTCGATTGCCTTCACCAAGGCGCTGATGGCGAGCGGGCTGTTCGACTGGATCAAGGCGATCGAGGTCGTGCTGGGCGTCACCATGCTGGCCAACCGGGCGATGCCGCTGACGGTGATCGCGCTGGTGCCGTTGAACGTGGTGATCGTCTACTGGAACTTCGCGCTCGACGAGGGCGCGGTCGAATGGACCTTCGGCGCGCTCAGCGTGGCCTTCAACGCGGTGCTGGCCTGGCCGTGGCGGCACTATTTCTGGCCGCTCGTGGTATGGAAAGGGAAACCTGACTACGGGCCGGCGACGAGATGGCCGCCGGCCCGCGATCAGGGTTAGGCGTCAGGCGGCAGGCTTCTTGGTCAGGGCATTGGCGAGCATCTCGGAAACGTAGCCGAACAGCGCGCCGATGATGATCGAAGCGGCGACCGGCATGATCGCGGCTTTCGGGTCACCCTCATGAAGCGGCAGCGCGCCGGCGATCGCGGCGAAGCCGTAGACGCTGGCCGGGATCGTCGACAGCAAGGCAACCTTGCTCGACAGGCAAATCACGGCCGCGCCGAGGCCGACGGCGATCCCGAAGGCGACCGGAGCATCGAGCGTGGAGAGCGGGCCGCTCGCCAGCATGACCGCGCCGAGGCCGACAATCGCGCCCCAGATCATGCAGGCAACGGTGGTGGTGGTGCCCTTGATGCCGCCGCCCGAATGGTAGTGGCAGCCCCAGGCGATGAACGAGACCCAGATCAGGCCGCCGACGATGCTGGTCGCCAGCGGGCCGATGTAGAGCCAGGTGTCGAGAACGGCTAGCAGGCCGACCGATACGGCAAGCGCGAGATATGCAGACATGTGTGAACCTCCCCAAACGTTATCGTTGTTATCGTGGCGGGCCGGATCCCGATCGAGCCGAGGGCCCGTCCGCGCGGCGGAAGCTAACCGCATCGTTACGGGCCGTCCAGTTCCGCGGGGCCAATGGCGGGGGGATTGTCATCACCCGGCCATGTGCGGCACAGTCGCGCCCGAACCGGGAGAGAACGATCATGAACAGGACAGGGATTGCCGCGCTGGCGGCGGCGGGTGGCTTGGTGGCAGGCGCGCTGGTCGGGCCGCACGTGCCGGGGCTGGCGGCGACCGGCGCGACGGACGCTGCGACCGAGCTAGCCGACCGCGTCGCCATCGAGGACATGGTGACGCGCTATTACGGCAACTTCGGCAAGCAGGACGCCGCCGAGGACTTTGGCGCCTTCTACACCGAGGACGCGGTGTTCGACGTCAACGGCATCGTCTCGACCGGGCGCGAGGCGATCGAAGCGTTCTACACCGACACCGGTGACGACGAGGAGGCCCCGGCTGCGCAGGGCACCTTCCACATGATGATCAGCAATCCGGTGATCGACGTGAACGGCGATACGGCCACCGCGACGTTCTTCTGGACCGGGGTGATGAACACTTCGATCGCCGAACCTCCGCAGCTGCTGGAACAGGGCCGCGAATACGACTTGCTGGTCAAACAGGGCGGCGAGTGGCGGATCAAGAAGCGCGTGGTGATCGCCGACAGCGGCCTGCCCGAACGCTACATGGCCACCTACACGCCGCGGCTGGACTACGATATTTCGGCGGACTGACGCTCAGACCAGCGCGTAATACCTCAGCACGTTGCCGTCCGCGCACCGCTCGCCGACGCCGATGAAGACGTGCTTGGTCAGCCAGTCGTGCTTGCCGGCGGCGCACTCGAAGGTGGTCTGGCTGCGCAGGTAGTATTCGTCGTGCGGTACCGGTTCGCCGCCCTTGAAAGCCCATTCGCGAATGCGCGCCATGGTGTCCGGCTTGCGGCCCCAGAGGAAGCCGCGGTTCTGCAGCATGATCGCGGTGCCGTCGTCCTCCTCGAGCAGGTAACGCGCGTCGAGCGCCGCGACGTCGTCGCCGCGCCAATAGGCGTAGTCGCCGCCCGACCCCGGTACCGCGCGGCCCTTCAACAGCGGCCCCTCGAAGGTGCCGCCCTGGACCAGCACCGCGGTGCGCATCCCGCCGCCCGGGAGCGGCGCCATGGTGTAGACCTCGGGAAAGGTCAGACGCACTTCCATCACGAACTCGAGGCGCGGGTTGTCGACGGTCGAGAACGGGGCCGCGAACGGCGTGGTGTCGCTGAAGTTGCTCATCAGCGCAGCTCTATCAGGCCGCCGTCGACGAACAAGTTCGCGCCGGTGATGAACGCGGCATCGTCGCTGGCGAGAAACAGCACGGCCTTGGCCACTTCCTCGCTCTCGCCCATGCGGTGCATCGGGATGTGCTCGATCATCATGGCCTTGAGCCGGGCGACGTCGTCGTCGCTCATGCCCGGATTGCGGTGGAGCAGCGGGGTGTCGATCGGCCCGGGGCTGACCACGTTGAGGCGAATGCCTTCGGGCACCAGTTCCTTGGCAAACACCTTCATCGCCATGTAGAGCCCGGCCTTGGCCGCGGCATAGGCGCCGTTGCCCTCGAGCGCCCCGTGCGCGCCGATCGAACCGGTGACCACGATCGATCCGCCCTTGCCCATGATGCGGATGGCCTTCTGCAAGGCGAACACGCAGCCGCGCAGGTTGATCGAGTGGACCTGGTCCCACGCTTCCTCGGTGATGGCCCTCAGAGGCGCGAAGCCGCCGACCCCGGCGTTGATGTAGAGCACGTCGATGCGGCCGTCCTGGGCCTCGATATTGGCGATAACCTCGTCGGTGGAGGCGGGATCGGCGATGTCCGAGGTGTAGCCGCGACCCTTCTTGAGGGTGGCCACCGCGGCCTGGATCGTCTCCCGGTCGCGGCCGGTAAGGTGGACGATGGCGCCTTCCGCGCTGAACGCCTGCGCCGCCGCCAGCCCGATCCCGCTATTGCCGCCGAGCACGAGCACGACCTTGTCCGTAAACCGCATGGCCACTCCTAAAACGGCGAGATCGGGTTGGGCCCGCCCGCGGTGACGTCCTGCATCACGTCCCAGTGCTCGGCTATCAAGCCGTTCTCGACGCGGAAAATGTCGATCACCGCCCAGCCCAGGTCATCGGGCCAGCGGCGCACATGGTAGTGCACGGTGACGTGATCGCCGTCGACGAAGGCGCGCTTCACATCGTGGACCGCTTGCGGAGTCTGCGCGCGGATCATGTCGAGGAACGCCTTGAGGCTCGCCACGCCCGGCTCGACCGACTGGTTGTGCTGGATGTAATCGGGCGAGATGAACCGGTCGACCGCGCCCGAATCCATCGGGTTGAGCACATGCTCGAACATCGCCAGCACCAGATCGAGGTTGGCCTCCTCTTCCGGCGTGCGGCTCACGGTTCGATGCCCAGGTCAGCTCTGGGCAGGCTGTGGCCCTTGATCAGGTCGGCGCATTTCTCGCCGACCATGAATGCCGAGAGGTTGGTATTTGCGCCGGGCACGGTGGGCATGACCGAGGCATCGGCCACGCGCAGCCCCTCGACTCCGATCACCCGCAGCTCGGCATCGACCACCGAGCGTGTCCCCATGCCCATCGCGCAAGTGCCGACCGGGTGCTGCGCGACGTAGAGGCTGGCGTCGATAAAGGCGTCGAGCTCGTCGTCGCTCTGGACTTGCGCGCCCGGTGTGCGCTCGCGCGCGATCAGGTCGGCCATCGGCGCGGTGTTGTAGATCGCGCGCGTGGTGCGGAACGCGCGGCGCAGCTGGACCCGGTCGGCCTCGACATCGAGCAGGTTGAGGGTGATCGCGGCGTGATCGCGCGGGTCGGCGCTCTTCAATTCGACCCAACCCCGGCTCTCCGGGTGGAGCTGGACCACCCCGGCCCAGAACACGTGCTCCTGCTGCGCCTTGATCCCCGGGAACCACGGCGCGGCGTCGAAGCGGATCGGGTTGACCATGATCTGCAGGTCGGGGCGTTCGAGATGGGGCGCGGTGCGGATCACTACGTTGCAGCTGTTGACCATGGTCGCCATCGTGCCCTGGCCGGAGAGCAGCCAGCGCAATCCGTTCCAGGCCATCTTGTCCAGGCGCAGCTGGTTGAGAAAGGTGACCGGCTTGGCGGCATCGAACTCGAGGCTGGCACAGGGATGCTCCTGCAGGTTGCGGCCGACGCCGGGGCTGTCGCAGAGCACCTCGATCCCGTGCGCCTTCAGGTGCGCGGCCGGGCCGATGCCGCTCAGCATCAGCAATTGCGGCGAGTTGTAGGTCCCGCCCGAAACGATCACCTCGCGGCGGGCATGGACCACTTGCGGGCCATTGGCGCCGTCGATCTCGACCCCGACGCAGCGCGTGCCCTCGAACACCAGCCGCCGCACCAGCACTTTCGCCCGCAGCTCGAGATTGCCCCGCTTGAGCGCCGGCTTGAGGTACGCGGTCCAGCCGCTCACCCGGCGGCCGCGCTTGTCGACCGTCTGCTCACCGCGGGCGAAGCCCTCCGGCACGGCGCCCGCCAGGTCGTCGCTGGTGGTGAAGCCGGCCTCGGCGGCGGTCTGCATCATCACGTCGTGGAGCAGGTGCGGCGAGATTATCGGGCGCACTTCGACCGGCCCGTCGCTGCCATGCCATTGGCTGTCGCCGCGCCAGCTCGATTCCGACTTGCGGAAATAGGGCAGCACGTCGGCGAACGACCAGCCGGTCGCGCCCATCTGCGCCCACTGGTCGTAATCCTTGGGATGGCCGCGCATCGCGAACATGCCATTGATCGAGCCCGACCCGCCGAGCACCTTGCCGCGCGGCAGCGGCATCGGCCGCCCACCGAGACGGGGTTCGGCCTCGGACCAGTAGTTCCAGTTGAAGCGCGGATCCATCATGCCCTTGAGGAAGCCCAGCGGCATCCTGAGGTAGAGGTGATCGGCGCTGCCCCCGGCTTCGAGCACCAGCACGCGGGTGCCCGGATCCTCGCTCAGCCGTGCGGCCACGACGCAGCCCGAGCTGCCCGCCCCCACGACGATATAGTCGAACGCTTCGCCAGACATTGCGGCATCGCTAACGGTCGTTAGGATGGCTGGCAAGGCGAGCGCGGGCTTGCGGCTAGGAGAGGACGGCATGCACATCGGACGATTGGCGCTGGCGGCATTCGCGCTGGCCGGGTGGAGCACCGCGAACGCCCAACAGGCCACGCCCTGTGACCGGGCCTGCCTGATCGAGCTGACCGACAATTATATCGCCGGGTTCGCCGCGCACAGTGCCGCGGGTGTGCCGCTGGCCGCCGACGCGAAGATCGTCGAGAACGTCAAGGCGATCGCCCTGGGCGAAGGCCTGTGGCGCGATGCCACCGGCGGCGCGACGCAGTTCTCGATCCATGTGCCCGACGTCGCCAACCAGACTGCCGGCTGGCTCGGCATGATCGAGCGCGCCGGCAAGCCCGCCATCGTCGCGCTGCGCCTCAAGCTCGACGCGCAAGGCCGGATAGCCGAGGCCGAGCACCTTTATGCCGAAATCAGCGCCGCCGGGCAGCTCGCCCAGCTGCAGACGGTGCGCCCCGGCCTGCTCGCCGACGTGGCGCCAAACGCCCGGCGCAGCCATGAAGAGCTGATCAGCATCGGCGCCAGCTACTACGACGCGCTCGACGACAACGACGGCACGCTGATGCCGTTCGCGGCCGAATGCGAGCGGCACGAAAACGGCATGATTACCGCCGGCCCCGGTCCGCGCGTCGGCCCCGGCCCGAACGCCAACACCGCGCCGATCGCGCGCGATTGCGCCGGGCAGCTGACCAGCCAGGTGATGGCCTACATCACCACCATCGACAATCGCCGGGTGTTCGCCGCCGACCCGCAAACCGGCCTGGTCATGGGCCTGTCGCACTTCCGCCACCCGATGGATTTCGCGCCTTATGAAGTGACCGCGCTCGACGGCTCGAAGATCCTCTATGACAAGACCCGGCTGCCGTTCGAGCCGTTCGACCTGCCTGCCGCGCACATCTACAAGGTCGGCGCCGACGGCAAGGTCTATGAGATCGAGGCGATGGGCTTCCGCGCCGACCTCAACTCGCCGAGCGGGTGGGAGGACTAGGCGGCCTTTCGCCCTTGCGGTAATTTCGCATATCTGAAATAATGGCGGACATGGCAGAAGCTCCGTCCAACCCACATGCAAGCCAGGTCAAGTCGGCTACCCGCACGCTCGACATCATCGAGTACGTCGTCGCCCACGATCGCCCGCTGGTGGCCCAGGAAATCGCGGTGGCGCTCGGCATTCCGGTCTCCAGCCTGTCGTACCTGCTCGGTACGCTGGTCGACCGCGGCTATCTCGCGCGCGACGGGCGGCGCTATTCGGCTGGGCCCGGGCTCGAGCGGCTGCAGGCGCGTCCCGGCGGGTTCAGCCTGGCCGAGCGCGTCGCGCCGTTGGTCCGCGCGCTGCGCGTCCAGCTCAACGAGACCACCAGCTTCTTCGTCCGCAGCGAATGGGACGTCGAGGCGATCGTCACCGAATCGAGCGAGCAGGCGCTGCGCTATTCGATCAACACCGGCCAGCGGCTGCCGATGCACGCGCTGGCGGGCGGCAAGGCATTGCTCGCGGCGCTGCCCGACGACGAACTCGATCGCTATTTTGCCCAGAGCGACCGGATCCGCTTCACTCCCGCCACGGTGACCAGCGAGAAAGCGCTGCGCCGCGACCTCGCCGAAGCGCGCCGCACCGGGTTCGCGCAGACCGACGAGGAATTCTCGCTCGGGATACGCGGCATCGGCCGGGTCGCGACGATCGGCGGCGAACCGGTCGGCTCGCTCTCGGTCGGTGTCCCCAAGGCACGCTTCGACGAGGCCATGCAGCGCCGGGCGATGGACCTGCTGGCGCGAACCGCGGGTCTGCTCGAGACCGCCTAGCGGCCGATCATCACCGGCGGACCCTGCACCGGCGGCGGTTCTTCTGCGGGCGGCGGCGTTTGCGGGACCGGCCTCACCTGCTCGGGCCGCGGCAGGATCGGTGGCAGGGCCGGTGGCGGTGTCGGTGGCGGTGTCTGGACCGGTGGCACTGTCGGTGTCGGTGTCTGGACCGGTGCCTGGGCCGGTGGCGGCGCGACCACGGGACGCTGGGTCACGGGACCAGGGGTTGTCAGTGGGCCGCCATAGACCGCGCCTTCCGTGAACGGCCCGAGCGGCGCGCCAGCGGCGACCCGCTCGAGGATGAACGGCGGCAAGCCGGTGCCGACGTAGAGCAACTCGGCCCGGTCTGGCGCCAACAGCCGGAAGCGGAACTGGTCGGGCTCCTCGTTCGGGCGCGGATCGTCGAAAATGATTTCGGCCCATTCGCCGATCGCCTGCCCGCGGTCGGCGCGGCGCGTGGTCGCCGGCATGACGATGTTCCCGAAGCGCACCCCGTCGGAGCGGAACGAGGTCGGCTTGGTCCACGCCCCGCCCCAGCCCTCGCCCTGCCGCTCGAGGTCGAAGCGCATGATGATCGCGCCTTCGACGCGAAGGGCCCAGGAACCCTCGAGCAACCGCCCGGCAAGCGTGGGCTGCGCCGCCGCCGGAACCGCCAGCAGCATGAGCAGAACGATGAGCAGGCGGCGGATCACAGGAACTCGGTGTTGCCCTCTTCGTCGACCGGGTTGCGGTCGTTCTCGGCGCACTGGAACTCGATCAGCGAGCCGTGGCGGTCGCGGCGATAACGCACTGTGACCTCAAACGGCTCCTCGAGCGCTTCGGGATCTTCCATGCGCATTTCGTTGATCAGCTGGTTCGGGTCGTCGGGTGAGAGGTGGATTCGCTCGGTCAGCCGGAACTGGTCCGAATGCGGCATGCCGGTGTCGATCTCGAGCGTGTCCAAAATGGCGACGGTTTCGACCACCAGCGTGTCGCCTTCCCAGTGCCCGATCGAATCGCCCATGAAGGTCGGATCGGGCTCTTCCTTGTGCGCGCGCCCATCGGTCCAGATGGTGCGGGTCTGCATCCACGCTTCCTGGTTGATGGTGATGCGGCCGGGCGTGAACAGGAACTCGTAGGGATACTGCCCCAGCCGCATGATCCGCGGCATCCCCGGCGGGCTGCAGTTCGAGCGGGGGCGGCGCACGACGCCGTCGTTGGCCACGACTTCGGCTCGCCACGCCTGGTAGCGCGCGAGGTAATCGCCCTTGAGCTTGGGCATCGCCGGCGGGCCCGTGCCGCCCGATGCCCCGCCCGCGACGAACCAGATGCCGCCCCAGTCGGGCAGCGCGTCGAGCGTGTGGTAATCGCCTTTGGGATTGCCCGCGCCCTCGCCTTCCGCGATGCCCTCCGGCGGCGGCGACTGGGTCGCCGCGCCGAGCTGTGCGCTCGCCGGAGCCGCACAGCACACGAAGAGCGCGAACGCCGCCGCGCGCAACGCCATGCGCGGCCTCAGCTCACATCTCCGAGCGTCGAGCCGTTGGGCAGACGCACCCCGGCATAGCTGCCGCCCCGCGCGCCGCTGCGCAGCGGGTGGACCCACAGCGTGATCCGGTCGCCGGGCTTGAGCGAGTTCCGCCGCCAGCCCTCCTGCGCCAGGTTGTTGGGGCTGGTCATCTCGATCGCCCAGCGCTCGGTGCCGGTGCGCGAGGTGGCGTCGATCTCGATGAAGGCGTGCGGGTTCTGCCATTTGAAGCGGACCACCGTCGCCTGCATGGTGACGGTCTTCTGCATGTCGAACATCGAATAGCTGTGGTGGGCCAGCGAGGGCAGCGGCGCCAGCGCCACCGCCATCAGAGCCAGCTTTGCGAAATTGTTCATCGTCCCAATCCTCACAACTGCGGCACGTTGATGGGGGTGCCATTCTTCGGCATTCCGGAATCGAGCACCCGGCCATCGGCCTTGCGCAAGTCGAGGAACAGCCCGCCGGGGTGGCCGTTGCGCAGCGGCGCGATCCGCACGCTGATCCGCTCGCCGGCGCGCAGCGAACTACGCCGCCAGCCCTGCCGGGTCAGGTTGTTGGGGCTGTTGAGTTCAATCGCCCAGCGCTGCGTCCGCGACCCGTTGCGCACATCGAGTTCGATGAAGGCGTGGGGGTTGGTCCACTGGAATTCGTGCACCACACCTTCGAGCGTCATCATCTGCCGCTGGTCGAACATCGCGAAGCTGTGGTGCGCGAGCGCCGGGGCGCCCACCAGCCCGATGCCCGCGGCGAGGATTGCGACCCCCCACCCGTTCGTGGGCCTCCTCATTCATTCACTCCTTCGATCTCGCTTTGGCCCCGATCCTCGGCGGTTTCGCTGCCGAGATTGGTGCCGGGCAAGTTGGCGTTGTACTGGAGGATGCAATTGGCTTCGTTGATATCGGTGTAGTCCTGCCGGCCATAACGCTTGGTCGAGCGCCATTCGCCTTCCCACATCTGTGGATCGGTCAGGATGTACTCGACCTGCATGACCTTGCCGCCCTCGACCAGCCTGATCCGCTCGACCAGCTCGAACTCGTCGGAAATCGGGATGCCGAGGTCGATGTAGTGGTTGTCGATCTCGAAGTACTTGGTGTGAACCACCAGCGTGTCGCCTTCCCAACGCCCGATCGATTCGCCGTTGTAGCTCGGCACGACGAGGTCGGTGTCGGTGTGCTCGCGCCCGTCGAGGAAGATCGTCCGCACCGAGTTGTTGAAGCCCGAAATCATGAACACCGCGGTCGGCAGCTGGATGAAGTTGTGCGGCCACACGCGGGTCATCAGCATCGGCATGCCGGGCGGAAAGCACTGCCCGATGGCGTCGCGATAGGTTTCGCCGCGCGCCTGGGCCCTCGGCTGCTCGATCAGCGCTTCGCGTCCGGGGGCGTAGAACTTCGGGTACGGCGGCCCGAACATGTAGTCCGCGAAACCCTTGCTAAGGTCGATGAACCAGGTTCCGGTCACATCGAACGGCGGCGCCGGGCGCGGCCGGGCGATGTTCTCGGGCGCCAGCGCGCCGAGATAGCCGGGGTGCTTGGGCACCATCTGGTCGAGCCGCTCGGGCGGGATCGGCACCAGCGGGCGCACCACTTCGGGCTGGCCTTGCCCCGCGACGTCGCCGGGCTCCTGCGCTGCCGCCGATCCTGCAAGCAGGAACGGCAGAGCGGCAAGCGACGCCAAAACCAGGAATGAACGCGACAAAACTCTCTCCAATCGAACTGTTAGAAGTCGAACTCCACGCTAATGCCCCCCTCGCGCGGTCGTCCGCGGACCTGGGAGAGCGCGTTGCGCAGCGGGGCGGCGAGGCCCGTGCCGGCGCCGGAATCCCAGAAACCGCCCCCGAAGCGCTGGCCGTAGGTCGCATAGGTCTTGTCGAGCAGGTTGTTGGCGAACAGCGTGACGGTGAGCGGTATGCCGTCCAGCTCCCACTGGAGACGGGCATTCACGATGCCATAGTCGGGCAGAGTGTACGCCGAGTCGGTTCCGCTGGTGGGATGCGTCTCCTGCTCGCCGACGTAGGCGTAGTTGGCGTTTAACGTCAGGCTGCCGAACGAAGCGTCGTACATCCAGGTCGCGCCAATGTTGAAGGTCGGCGAAGGCACGTCGGGGAACAGGTTGACCGTACCGGCCGGTGCATTCTTGAGCGTGGGCGAGGTGACAGCCACGCCTCCGTCGATAAAGAACCAGGGCGCCAGCTCCAGCTGGGCATCCAGCTCGAAGCCCTCGAGCTCGACGTCGCCCTGGTTCTGCACCAGGATCAGGAACCCGACCGGACATTGCGCGCTGCCGGGCAAGGTGCCGACGAGAACCCCGGTGTTGCAGGTCACCTGCACCGCGGCCTGGCGATTGGTGAAGTCCATCCGGAATACGGTAGGGTTCAGACGCAAGCGGTCGAACAGCGTCATCCGCAGGCCGGCCTCGTAATTGATCACCTCTTCGTTGGGGATCGGCACGATGCCCGCGCTTTGCGCCGCGCCCGTCGCCTGGTTCGCCGTCGTGAAGCTGGCGATCGTATAGCTGAACGTGCCTGCCTTGTAGGCTTTCGAGACCGTGGCGTAGGCCATGATATCGTCGGTCAGGTGGTAATCGATGGTGCCGCGCCAGTCGATCGCGTCGAAGCTCGCGTCGCTCTGCACGGTGGTGGACGTGGTGCCCGGCGCGGGAGTGAAGTCGGTGGCCGGGAAACGCGTCTGCATGTAGTCCTTCTTGTCGATCGCATAGCGAGCGCCGGCGGTGAGGTTGAGCCGGTCGGTGGCATGCCAGGTGCCGCTCAGGAAGAACCCGAAAGACTCCGAGACCTGGCTGGTGATGGTGTCGGCAATGCGAAACAGCCCGGCGTCGGCATTCGGCGGAGTGCCCGGGTTGCTCGGGAACACGCTGGTCCCGCGGCGGGTGATGGCGAAATTGGGAGCCGATGAATCCTCGTGGAAATAGTTGCCGCCGGCGACGACGTCGAGCGCGCCCCCGAACAGCTCCGCGTTGACCTGCAGCTCCTGGTAGAAAACCTCCGAATCGACGTTTTCGCCGCGGGTTTCGGTGCCGAGCACCTGGAAGTCGGTGTTGCCCCGGTGGGTAAGCGTCGAATAGCCCGAAACCGATGTCAGGCTGACCGTATCGCTGAGCTCGTAGACGATGTTCAGATCCGCCTGCCAGTAATCGTCCGCGATCGACTGGTTGCAGGATGCATCGTAATCGGGGTGGAAATCGTCGAGGAAGCACAGGTCGGTCGCCTGGAACGGGCCCCTGACGATGCGCGGATCGTTGTACGCCGCGAGCGGCGCCTGCCCTGCCAGTTTGAACGCGTCGTTGATCCAGTCGGCGTAGTTGCCCTGGATCACGCCTTCGATGCCCGGCCGCATGTCGAACTCGGTGAACACCAGCGGCGTGCCGTTGGCTCGGGATTCGTTGTACAGCAGCCCGAACGTCGCCCGCAGGCGGTCGCTTGGCTCGACCCGCAGCTGCAGGCGGGCGATGAAGTCGCGCTCCTCGCCGAGTTCCTCGGTACCGCGCTGAACGAAGCCGCCCTGCTCGAGCCAGGCGGCCTGGGCGCGGATGGCGACGCCTTCCGCGAGCGGCAGGTTGATCGTGCCGACCAGGTCGCGCCGGTCCATGTTGGCCATCGTGCCGCGGACCGAGCCTTCGAGCACGTCGGTTGGCTGCTTGCTGAAGATGCGGATCGCGCCGCCGGTCGAGTTGCGGCCGAACAGCGTCCCCTGCGGTCCGCGCAGCACTTCGATGCGGTCGATGTCGAGCACCCGCAGCACCGCGCCGCTGGTCCGGGGCATGTAGATGCCGTCGATGTACAGGCCGACGCCGCGCTCGCCGGTCGCGCCGCCGCCGCCGGCAACGCCGCGGATGACGAAGTTGGCGGTGTTGTTGCCGCCGCCGCGCGTCGGCGAGATGCTGAGGTTAGGCGTGAACCTGGAAAGGTCCTCGAGGTCCTCGATGCCCTTGGCTTCGGCGATCTCGTCGGTGATCGCGACGACCGAGAGCGGCGTGTCCTGAAGGTTGGTCGCCCGGCGTTCGGCGGTGACGACGATGACGGGGGTGCCGCTGGCGGCGGCCTCGTCTTCGCTAGTGGGCGTTGCATCGTCCTGCGCGAGCGCCGGCGAGGCCAGCAAGCAGCTTGCCGCCACGCCGGCCAGCAGCGCTTTGCGAGCCACGAGGCGACGAGTGAAAGCGACCTTACCCATACGCCGGGTATGCCCGAGCTGGCTGCGTAGCATGCGATCCTCCCCCTCTTTTTTTCTTTCGGCCATGTTGCCGGGGAAGGCAGTTCGTTGCAACCGGAACTGTAAGCGACACAAACAAAGGGGCGGCCCGCCGCAGCGGACCGCCCCCTCTGTTGCCGGTTTGCGCGCTTACGCGTTGACGTAGCCGCTGACTCCGACGCCCTTCTGGCGCCACGAGTCGGCATAGGCGTCGCGCGCGGTCTCCGAGTAGGGGACCGGCGAGACGATCGCCTTGATTTCGGTCTGGACGTGCGGCTCGACGGTCGGCTTGCTGGTGCCGCCGCCCGGCTCGCCCCACACCAGCGTCACTTCCTTGCCCATCTCGACGTAGGCCGGATCGATCATCGCCAGTGAAAGCATGCGGCCTTCGTTCGAGCTGTAGCCGATCCAGGTCGAGACGCCGATCGCCTTGCCGTCGCAGCGCACTTCGTCGAACGGGTGCATCGCATAGACCGCGCTCGGGAACTCGATGAACTTGGCGCGCTCGCCCTTGCTCAGCACCGAGCTGATGACCCGCATCACGTCCTCGTTGTCGAGGGCGAGCGTGACCTTGGTCTTGTGGGTCTCGTTGGCCATGCGCTCGAGCGCCTCGCGGCCGACGAAATCGTGGTCGAACTTGACGATGTGGCCGTAACCGATGTCCCACGGGGTCAGGTAATAGCCCTCGACGCTGTCGGGAACGTAGCTGCCGCCAATCGAGCACTTGCCGGCATAGGAATTGGCCGAGGCCCAGGCGCGGAACGCCTTGATGATCTCGGAATCGCCGGTGTAGGTCGCCGGCAGCGGCGAAGGCAGCCAGCCGGATTCGAGCGTGTTCGACGAATAGGCACGCCCGCCGACCAGCTCGAGCCCGTCGTTCTTGCCCGCTGCCACCAGCGCCGAGTGGACCGCGTCGTAGTCCGCCCACGGGCCGAACAGCTCGTAGCCGGGCTGGCCGGCCATGCCGTGGCGCAGCGCGATCACGTCTTTCCCGGCGATGTCGAGGTGCGCCATGTTGAAGAACTTCAGGTCGGGGGCTTGCTCGCCCATCGCCTGGCTGAGGATCTTCATCGCGTTCGGGCCCTGCAGCTGGAAGCGATAGTTCTTGCGCTTGCCGTCGGTGCGCAGCGCGGTGCGCTCGTCACGCTCGACGCTCACGTTCAGGCCGCTGTACTGGGCGTGGAACTCGACCCATTCGATCGCCGGGGCGCGGCCGACCAGGCTGAACTCTTCCTCGGCGAGGTAGAACAGGATCACGTCGCCGATCACGTAGCCATCGGGCGTGCAAGGCACGAACTGCTTGGCCTTGTTGACGGTGAAGTTCTTGAAGCTGTTGATGGCCAGCGATTCGAGCAGCTTGAAGGCGTCGGGACCGCGCACGTAGAGCTCGACCATGTGGTAGCTCTGGTTGAACAGCACGGCGGTCTTGGCCCAGCCACGCTGCTCGTTGCGCCAGTTCGAAAACTCCGCCGGCACGCCCGGATAGACGTTCGGGCCGACCTGCTGGTTGCGCAGGAAGTCGACCACGTTGCCGACGGAATCCAGCTTCTGTTGAAGGGTCTGTTCAGTCATTTTCTCTGAGCCTCTCCTAAGGCGGGTTGACGGTATTCGGTGTCGGCCGGCTGTTTTAGCCAGGCGGCAATGGCCTTATTGACCTCTCCGGGCGCCTCGAGCGGCAGCATGTGCCCCGCGCCGGGAACGATTACCAGTGCAGAATCGGCGATCCGGGCGGCGATCGCCTCGTGCTGCGCCGGCGGGCTCCAGGCGTCGAGTTCGCCGGTCATGACCAGCGTCGGGCAGGCGATCCGGCCGAGATGGCGCTCCTGCTCGGGACGGGAGAGCAGGGCCTCGATCTGGGCGTCGAAGATCGCCTGGCTCTGGCCGAGGCACATCTCCCGCATCGGGCCGTACAGCGCTTCGTCGGTGCGGTTGGCTTCGGCCACCATCGGCGGCAGCCAGGCGTCGACCAGTGCCGTAAAGCCGCGGGCATGGCCGATGGCCTGCAGGCTGCGACGGTTGCCGGTCTCGTTCTCGCCCAGCGGATGGACGCCGGTGCTGCACAAGGCCAGGCGCCGCACACGGTGCGGGGCGAGGTGGAACACCTTGAGCGCGATTCGTCCGCCCATCGAATGGCCGAACAGGTCGAATTGCTCGGCGCCGGCCCGGTCGGCCTCGGCCAGCACGATGCGCGCCATATCGGCCATCGAATCGGCGGTGCCATAGCCGTTCACCGCGCGGGCATCGGCGAACGCGGCAAGCTGCGGCGCGAACACGCGCGCATCGCAGATCAGCCCAGGCAGCAACAGCAGCATCAGCTCTCGCTATATTGTTCGCAGGTGTGAAAAATTCGTCTATACGAAAATCGTCGCTTGCGCTAGACCCTTTGTCATCGCGCGCGGAGCGCCTATGGCCCCGCCAAATCAGGAGCCGAATCGATGTCCTACGCCGCCATCCATCCAGACTGGGAAAAGCCGCGCCGCAACATGGTCGACGGCTATTCGCTGGAGATGACGGCCAAGGAGCTCGAGGGCCTGCGCCTGGCCGCGCCGATGATCCGGCCGGGCACCCAGGTCGCCATCACTTTCCTGCCGGGCGAGGAGATGGAACAGCGCGTCCAGGCCGCCAAGCTGGTCCGCGAACTCGGCTTCGAGCCGATCGTCCACCTTTCCGCCCGCCGCCTGACCTCGATCGAAGAGCTCGACAACTACCTCTCCCGGATCGCCGGCGAGGCCGGGGTCAAGCGCGTGTTCCTGATCGCCGGTGACCCGCCCGAGCCCGAAGGGCCGTTCGAGGATTCGCTGCAGGTGATCGAGAGCGGCCTGCTGGAAAAGCACGGTATCACCATCGCCGGCATCGGCGGGCATCCCGAAGGCCACCCCAACGTCTCCGGGCCGGACCTGTGGGTGTGGATGGAGCGCAAGATCGCCGCCCTGCGCGCGCGCGGCATCGTCCCGCTGGTGGTCACGCAGTTCGCCTTCGACGACGACGCCATCGTCGCCTGGGTCGGCGAGATGCGCGCCCGCGGCATCGACGTGCCGGTGCGGCTCGGCGTCCCCGGCCCGGCGGGCATCAAGCGCCTGCTCGGTTTCGCCGCGCGCTGCGGCGTCGGCGCTTCGGCCAACGTGATGAAGAAGTACGGCGTCTCGGTCACCAACCTGCTCGGCACGGCCGGGCCCGACAAGCTGGTCGATTCGCTTGCCGCCAAGCTCAACGACGGCGAGCATGGCCGCGTTCGACTGCACCTCTATCCGTTCGGCGCGCTGACCGCCTCGGCCGAATGGATCAATTCCTACGACGCGAAACATTCCTGATGGCGGAGATCATCGACGGACGTGCCATCGCGCGCGCGCTGGACGACAAGACCAAGGCCAAGATCGATGCCATGGTCGCGGCGGGCCAGCCGCGCCCCGGCCTCGCCGTGATCCTGGTCGGCGACGACGGCGCCAGCCAGGTCTATGTCCGGCGCAAGATCAAGGCCTGCGAGAAGGTCGGCATCCGCTCCACCGAAAACCGCCTGCCCGCCGAAGCCACGCAGGAGGAACTGCTGGCGCTGATCGACCGGCTCAACAAGGACCCTGAGGTCCACGGCATCCTCTGCCAGGTGCCGCTGCCCGAACATATCGACACCCGCTGGGTGCTGCGCTCGATTTCGCCCGACAAGGACGTCGACGGCTTCCACCCGGTCAATGTCGGGCGCCTGACTACCGGCACCGGCGGCATCGTCCCGTGCACCCCGCTGGGGGTGATGATGCTGATCGAATCGGTGATCCCCGACCTCAAGGGCAAGGACGTGGTGGTGATCGGCAAGTCGAACATCGTCGGCAAGCCGGTGGCCAACCTGCTGCTCGATGCCGAAGCGACCGTCACGGTCACCCATATCCATACCGAGAACCTGGCCGAGATCGCCCGCAAGGCCGACGTGGTGGTCGCCGCCGCTGGCGTGCCCGAGCTGGTCAAGGGCTGGTGGATCAAGCCCGGCGCGGTGCTGATCGACGTCGGCATCAGCCGCATCACCGGCGAGGACGGCAAGGAACGCCTTGTGGGCGACATCGCCTTCGACGAGGTTCAGCACGCTCGCGCAGTCACCCCGGTGCCCGGCGGCGTCGGGCCGATGACCATCGCCTGCCTGCTGTCCAACACCGTGCAGGCGGCACAGAACCTGCTCGCGGGACCGATGGCGAGGGGCGACGATTACGCCGACGCCCCCGACCGCGCGATGTATCCGGCCCGCTAGCCGGCCATCTTGCCAATCGGCGGCCAATCGCCGAGTGTCGGCGCATGGCAGACATAATCGATGGCCGCGCAATCGCGCGCGAACTTGACGAGACGACCAAGGCGCAAGTCGATGCCCTGGTCGCCTCGGGTGGCCCGCGCCCCGGCCTTGCCGTGGTCCTGGTCGGCGACGATCCCGCCAGCGACGTCTATGTCAGCCACAAGGTGAAAGCCTGCGCGCGGCTCGGCGTGAACAGCTTCGAAAACCGCCTGCCCGCAACGACCTCGCAGGCCGATCTGTTGGCGCTGATCGAGCGGCTCAATGCCGATGCCGAGGTGCATGGCATCCTGTGCCAGGTGCCGCTGCCCAAGCATATCGACGCGCGTCTGGTGCTCGAGGCGATCAGCCCGGACAAGGATGTCGACGGCTTCCACCCGATGAATGCCGGGCGGCTGATGACCGGCACGGGCGGCATTCCGGCGTGCACGCCGTTGGGGGTGATGAAACTTCTGGCCTCGGTGGTGCCCGATCCGTCCGGGCTCGACGCGCTCGTTATCGGCCGCTCGAACATCGTCGGAAAACCGGTGGCGCTCATGCTGCTGGCCGCGAACTGCACCGTGACCGTGGCCCATAGCCGCACCCGCGACCTGCCCGCCATCGCCCGGCGGTCCGACATCATCGTTGCCGCCATCGGCATCCCGCGCTTCGTCAGGGGCGACTGGGTCAAGCCCGGCGCGGTGCTGATCGACGTCGGCATCAACCGCATCACGGGCGAGGACGGCAAGGAGCGGCTGGTCGGCGACGTGGCGTTCGACGAGGTCGGCCACGCGAAAGCGGTCACTCCGGTCCCCGGCGGCGCCGGCCCGATGACCATCGCCTGCCTGCTGCACAACACCGTCCAGGCGGCGAAGGCGAGCGTGGGGTAGTCCGAACTCCCCCTCCTCTTCAGAGGAGGGGCAGCGAGACTTGGCGAATCCCGGACTTGATCGGGAGTGTTACACTTTACCGCCCCACCGGCAAGGTGTAGTGTCGAGGCCGATGACGATTTTGCAGAGCTGTTGGCAGTCGCCCTTTCGGATGGCGACGGGATAGTGGGATTTATCCGCGCCTACATCGACGAGTCCGGTATCCATGATGGTTCGCCGGTCACAACGGTTGCGATCATCCTCTCAAAACCGACGCTTTGGCGAAAGTGGACCCGCGAATGGAACGTGGCCAAAGCTCCTATCGGCGTCTTTCACGCCACCGATTGCGCGAATTTCAAGGGCGAGTTTGAAGGTTGGGATAAGGTCGAGCGGGACAGGTATGTCGCCAACCTGTTGCCTGTCATTGGCCGCTTTCGATTTGTTGGCCACGTCATGGGGATCGACAATCGCGATGTCGCAAAGCTTCAGGATGAGCTTCCGAAGGTCAGCAACACGATCCGCTTGCCATACATAACTTGTCTTCAACTCGC
>Ga0307505_10000669_pt1 | contig 35373 bp, 27 predicted proteins | sample 23_S_MG_FD_202183 | JGI IMG/M metagenome (GOLD analysis project Ga0307505, IMG submission 202183) | Soil microbial communities from Populus trichocarpa stands in riparian zone in the Pacific Northwest, United States - 23_S | ecosystem: Environmental > Terrestrial > Soil > Riparian zone > Trees...
GGTCTCGCTGACGAGCACGGCCCCCGACGCCCATTCCCCGCCCATGCCGATACCGAGCAGCGCGCGCCAGAACAGGAGCTGGAACACTGTTTGCGACGTGGCCGCGCCGAGGGATGCCACCGAGAAGAGGGCGATCGTGCCCATCAGCGCGCGCGTGCGACCGAACCGATCCGCCACGTAGCCGAACAGCAGCCCCCCTACGCCGGACATCACCAACGTGGCCGTACCCAGGATGCCAGCCGTGGCGTCGTCGAAGCCGAAGTACGCGCGCAACTGGCCGATGGCCATCGCGTACAACATGAAGTCCATGGCGTCGAGCATCCAGCCGAACTTGGCCGCGACCAGGACCTGCCATTGCTGCCTGGTAATGGTGCGGTACCACGGCACGTCTGGTGAGGAGACGACGGTGGCGGCCGGTCCTGCCGAGGCAAGTCGAGGGTCCATGTGCGGCGGAGCGTACCAACGTGGCGAACGGGCGGTCAAGCGAGGTGCTGCCGGAGGTACAATGACGGGCTCACAGAACATTTGCCCGGGCACGTTCGGGAAGGAGACTGGGAATGGCCGTCGACGTGGGCGCCAAGGCGCCGGATTTCACCCTTCACAACCAGGACCACGAGTTGGTGACCTTGAGCGACGTGCTCAAGAAGGGCCCGGTGGTGCTCGCGTTCCTGCCGGGCGCCTTCAGTGGCACCTGCACGGCCGAGATGTGCACGTTTCGCGACTCGACCGATCTCAACGCGCTGAACGCGCAGGTGCTGGGCGTGACCGTGGACACATTCTTCGTGCTGAAGGCGTGGTCCGACGCGCACAAGTTCACGTTCCCCTTGTTGAGCGACTTCAACAAGGAAGTGACCCCGTCCTACGGCGTGCTCAACCCGGACATGATCGGGCTGAAGAACATCGCGAAGCGCGCCGTGTTCGTGATCGACCAGGGCGGCGTCGTGCGGCACCGTGAGGTGGTCGAAGACGCGCGCAACGAGCCCGATTACGGCAAGGTGAAGCAGGCGCTGGCCGCCCTCTAGTCCCCGCACCGTAGGCGGTTTTCACGAAGGCGTCGTTGTCGATGGCCGACAGCGCGGTTGCGACGGCGGAGCGCACGCTTCCGCACAACCTGGAAGCCGAGCGATCGGTGTTGGGGGCCATCCTCGTCCACAACGACGCCTTCAACCTGGCGGCGCAGGTCATCGACAGCGAAGACTTCTACCGCGACGCGCACCGCCGCATCTTCGACTGCATGGTGGCGCTGAACGAACGCAACGCCGCCATCGACTTCGTTACGCTCAAAGAAGAACTGTCCAAGGGTGGACATCTGGATGCGATCGGCGGGCCGGCCTACGTGGCGGGCCTTGGCGACGGCGTGCCGCGCGCCACCAACGTCGAGTACTACGCGCGCATCGTCAAGGAGAAGTCCACCCTCCGCAGCCTGATCTTCGCCGCCAACAAGATCCTGACCAACGCGTACGAGGCGGACCAGGATGCGGAGGTCATCCTGGACGAGGCCGAAGGGTCGATCTTCGCCGTGGCCGACGACCGGCTGAAGGCCGGCTTCGTGCCGATGCGCGACCTGGTGAAGGACAGCTTCCCCAAGATCGAGCAGCTCTTCGAGCAGAAGCGGCTCATCACGGGCGTCGCCACCGGGTTCGCCGACATCGACGAGATGACGCGCGGGTTGCAGCCGGCCGATCTCATCATCGTGGCCGCACGCCCGTCGATGGGCAAGACGAGCCTGGTACTGAACATCGCGCAGTTCGTGGCCGCGCAGCAGGAGCAGACGGTCGGCTTCTTCAGCCTGGAAATGTCGAAGGAGGCGCTGTTCCTGCGCCTCCTGACGTCGGAGGCGCACATCGACAGCCATCGATTGATGAGCGGCGCCATCGGCCAGAAGGACTACGGGCGAATTGCCCACGCGCTGGAAACGCTGAGCGCGATGCGTCTCTTTATCGACGACACGGCCGGCATCGGCGTGCTGGAGATGCGCGCCAAGGCGCGCCGCCTGCAGTCCGAGCACGGCTTGAACCTGATCGTGATCGATTACATCCAACTGATGACCGGCCGCGGGCGCTTCGAGAACCGCACGCTGGAGTTGGCCTCGATCTCGCGTTCGCTCAAGGGGCTGGCCAAGGAGCTGAACGTTCCGATCATCGTGCTGTCGCAGCTCAGTCGCGCGCCCGAGTCGAGATCCGATCACCGGCCGCAGCTCTCGGATCTTCGTGAATGCGTCGTCGGCGACACGCTCGTGTGTCTGACCGACGGGCGCCGAGTACCAGTGCGCACGCTTGTTGGCCAGACTCCGGAAGTCTGGGCCTTGTCGGACGAGGGACGGATCGAGGCGGCGCGAGCAGAAGCGGTATGGCCGGTGGGAGTGCGACCGGTCGTGCGCGTGCGGCTGGCAAGCGGTCGATCGATTGATGCCACGTCCGAACACCGGCTACTGGCCGGCAGTGGCTGGACCACAGTCGGTGCGTTGACTGTTGGCGACCGGCTCGCGGCGGCACGAGGCATCCCGGAGCCGGCCTCCCCGACGCGCTGGCCCGATCTGCGCGTTGCGCTGCTGGGGCACCTCGTTGGTGACGGCAGCTATCTCACGCACCAGCCTTTGCGGTACACCACGAACTCCGCTGAGAACAGCGATGTCGTACGTCGTGCGGCCGAAGTCGAGTTCGGATGCACGGTCACGCGGTACGAGGCCCCAGCTGGTTCTTGGCATCAGCTGGTCATCAGCGGCAATGGAGGCCGCTGGCGCCCAGCGGGCGTGAATGCGTGGTTGCGGGAGTTGGGTATCTTCGGGCAGCGGTCTTACCAGAAGCGGCTGCCGCCTGGGGTGTTCCAGCTGCCGAATGACCAGGTGGCACTGCTTCTTCAGCATTTGTGGGCGACCGACGGGTCGATTTCGCCTCGGCAGAAGAGCCGCGGTGGGCATTCCGTCTACTACGCAACGACCAGCGACGGATTGGCTCGAGACGTCGCCGCACTCTTGTTGAGACTCGGCATCGTGGCGCGGATTGGCGTGGCCGAGAAGCGAGGCTACCGTCCTTCGTTCCACGTGCGTGTCTCAGGTGTCGAGGCCCAGCGGTTGTTCCTGAGTGTTGTCGGTGGTTTCGGTCCTCGAGCCGCCGGCGCTGCCACTTTGGCGGAGCTGCTGGTTGACGTTGAAGCCAATACCAACGTGGACACGCTGCCGTCCGAGGTCTTTGCTCACGTGCGCCGCACGATGGCAGAGCACGGAATCTCTCAGCGCCAGATGGCTCGAATGCGCGGGACGGCGTACGGCGGCAGTGCCCATTTCAAATTCGACCCTTCTAGAACCGTGGTCCTCGACTACGCCGATGCCTTGTGCGACGAGGCCCTGCGCTATGCCGCTACGAGTGACATCTTCTGGGACCGCGTGGTGGCCGTGGAGGCCCTGGGGGAGCAGGAGGTGTTCGACCTTACTGTGCCTGGCCCCGCGTGTTGGCTCGCCGACGGCATCGTGAGCCACAATTCTGGCGCGCTTGAGCAAGATGCAGACGTGGTCGTGTTGATCTACCGCGACGACGTGTACAACAAGGACCCGAACAGCCCGGACGCGGGCACCGCGGAGCTGATCCTGGCCAAGCAGCGCAACGGCCCGACCGGCACGGTGAAGCTGGCGTTCCTGCGCGAGCAGACGCGCTTTGCGAACCTGGCGCCCGGCGGCGGGGGCTAGTTCGCTTCACCCATGCCGATGACCCGGAGCACGGTAGCGCACGTCAACCTGGCGGCGCTGCAGGCCAACTACCGCGCCATCGTGTCGCATCTGGCGGCGGAATCGGCTGCACCGCCAGAAGTGATCGCCGTGGTGAAGGCGAACGCCTACGGCCACGGGGCCCAGCGCGTGGCCCTCGCGCTCGAGCAGGCCGGCGCCACGATGCTGGCGTGCGCCGACATCGAGGAAGGCGTAGCGTTGCGCCGCGCCGGCGTGCGCGTGCCGATTCTGGTGTTCGGCGCGCTCAGCGTCAGCGATCTTGCGGGGGTCGTAGACCACGCGTTGACCCCGACGATCTCCAGCCCGTTCGCCGCCAAGGCGGTTGAAGCCGCGGCGGCCAGGGCCGGGCGCACGATCGACTACCACGTGAAGATCGACACCGGCATGAACCGGCTAGGCTTTCGCCATGACAACCTGGCGCGCACGCTGCCGGACGTCCTGGCCAGCCCGCACCTGCGCCTCGACGGCGCGTTCACGCATTTCGCCGGGGCGGATGTGCCGGAGAGCCCGCTCTTCGAGACCCAGCGAACCCGGTTCGACGCGGCGCTCCGCACGCTCGAGGGCCTGGGCGCCACGCCGCGCGTGCGTCACGCCGCCAACAGCGCCGCGCTGCTGCGCGATTCGCGCGTGTGGTACGACGCCGTGCGGCCCGGCCTTCTGCTCTACGGCATCGTGCCGCCGCCGCTGGCGTCCACGATCGCGTTGACCCCGGCCATGTCGCTCACGAGCCGCGTGGTGACCGTCAAAGGTCTGCGCCCGGGAGAGGGCGTGGGGTACGGATGGCGGTACGTCGCGGAGGAACCGCGGTCGATCGCGGTGGTGCCGGCGGGCTACGCCGATGGATTGGACACACGCTTGGCGGGCCGGGGCTTCGTGCTGGTGCGCGGCCACCGCGCGCCGATCGTCGGGGCGGTGTCGATGGACATGATGACGATCGACGTCACGGGCCTCGGGGACGTGGTGCCAGGCGACGAAGTGGTGATCATCGGGCGGCAGGGCGACGAGGGGTGGCAGCGGATCGACGCGCGCGAGATGGCCGCGGTGATCGGCACGATTCCGTGGGAGGTCGTGTGCCGGCTGGGCACGCGGGTCGAGCGGGTGTTCGAGTGAAGGCCCCCAAGGTCGTCTTCGTCTGCCAGGAGTGCGGGGCGCAGGCGCCGAAGTGGATGGGGCGCTGCACCGAGTGCGGGGGCTGGAACACGCTGGTGGAGGAGCGCGCGGTGGCGGAACCGGCGGCCGCCGCGCCCTCCCGCTACGCGCAGCTGGGCGCGTCGAGCCATGCCACGCTGTACGCCGAGGTCTCGAGCGAGAACGCGGTGCGGTTATCCACGGGCATCGACGAGTTCGATCGGGTGCTCGGCGGAGGCGTGGTGCCAGGTTCGCTGGTGCTGCTCGGCGGCGAGCCCGGCATCGGCAAATCCACGCTCCTGCTGCAGGCGGCGGGGCACTTTGCGCGTTCCGTGGGCCCCGTGCTTTATGCCTCGGGTGAGGAATCCGAACACCAGGTGAAGAGCCGTGGCCAACGGCTCGGCATCGGCGAGGCCCCGCTGTATCTGCTGTCGGAGACGTGTCTGGAGCGCATCCTCGAGGAAGTGGCGCGGCTCAAGCCGGCGCTCGTCGTCGTGGACTCGATCCAGACCGTGTGGTCCAACAAGTTTCAGTCGGCGCCCGGCAGCGTCGGGCAGGTGCGCGAAGCGGCCACGCAGTTTCTCTTCGCCGCCAAGGGCCAGAACATCCCGATGGTGCTCGTGGGGCACGTCACCAAGGACGGCACGCTGGCGGGCCCCAAGGTGCTCGAACACGTGGTGGACACCGTGCTCTCCTTCGAGGGCGAGCGGCACCACTCGCACCGCGTCGTCCGCGCGGTGAAGAACCGCTTCGGCGCGGTGAGCGAGTTGGGCGTCTTCGAGATGACCGGCACGGGGCTGCGCCCGGTGCCGAACCCGTCGACGCTCTTCCTCTCGGAGCGCGCCACGGGCGTGCCCGGGTCCGCCGTGTTGTGCTGCGTGGAAGGCTCGCGGCCATTCCTGGTCGAGGTGCAGGCGCTCGTCAGCACCAGCATGTACGGCAACGCGCGGCGGATGGCGGTGGGCATCGACCAAAGCCGGCTCTCGATGCTCCTGGCCGTGCTGGAGAAGCGCGCGGGGCTGAGCCTGGCCGGCGACGACGTCTACGTGAACATCGCGGGTGGGATGAGCGTGGAGGAGCCGGCCGCCGACCTGAGCGTGCTGGCCGCCATCGCTTCCAGCGTGCGCAACCGCGGCCTGGCGCCGTCGACAGCCGTCTTCGGCGAGGTCGGGCTGAGCGGGGAGGTGCGCGGCGTGCCGCAGGCACCGCTTCGGCTCCGGGAGGCCGAGCAGATGGGCTTCACGCGCGTCGTGTTGCCGGCGGCCAACGTCGATCCGAAGGACACGGCGGAGGGTGCCAGCACGGTGGTTGGCGTCCGCACCGTGGGGGAAGCCCTCGACGCGTTGATTTCGTGATCCGACACCTGCGTCGCGCCGGGTCGCTTGATTTTCGAGCGGGCGGGTCCTAACGTTCCTACGTGCCCCCTTTTCACTGGTGGCGGACGGTGTTCTACCTCATCCCGGCCATCAGTGTGTACACGCTCGTGCTGGGGACGCTCTCGATTGCCTCGAGCGTATGGGACGGGCGAGGCTTCTTCGCTCACTGGTGCGCCCGTACATGGTCCCGATTGATCCTGGCGACCACCGGCGTGCAGGTGGACGTGAGCGGACTGGACGGGCTGGACCCGCGGCGCACCTATGTGTTCGTGTCCAACCACCAGAGCATCTACGACATCCCGGTGCTCTTCCAGTCCTTGCCCTTTCAGCTGCGGATCATCGCCAAGGCGTCCCTGGGCCGCTTTCCGATCCTCGGCTGGCACCTCCAGCGCACCGGGCACATGCTGGTCGACCGGCGGAGGCCCGATCGCTCCCGCATCTTTGCCTGGGCGTCGCGGCTGACGGCCAACGGCCTGTGCCTCATCGTGTTTCCCGAGGGCACACGGAGCCCGGATGGGCGCGTCGGTACGTTCAAGGGCGGAAGCTTTCTGGTGGCGCTCGAAGCCGGCCTGCCGGTTGTGCCCATCTCGGTCGTGGGCAGTCGGCACGTCATGTTGAAGGGGCGTCTGGCCACCTATCCGGGCCGCGTGCGCGTGGTGGTGCACCCACCGATCGACACGACGTCGCTCGAGGGCGGCGACGCCCGATCGCTCGCCGAGCGCGTGCGCGAAGTGGTGGCTCCGGATGCGGAGTCCGACCTCGGTGTCTCGCCGCCGGACACGAGCCGCACGCCGGCGCCCGCCATGCCGGAGACTCGACAAGGCTGAACCGCCGTGAGGGGTCGCTGTTTCGAACCGGACGTCGAACCGATACTCTCCCACGGAGCGTACGGCCCTCGACTTTCCCGGCTATGTCCAAGACTGCCTTCGACGACATCATCGCAGCCAAGCGTCAAGACATCCGCGTAGCTGGTCCATTCGACGGCCGGTGGGTGGGAGCGCTGACCGTGCCTCTCAGAATCCACGACTTGAGCCTGGGCGGGTGCCTCATCCAGGCCTTCCACGAGCAGGCACCCGGTCGCCGCTTCACCCTGGAGATCGAGTTGCCCTACGAAGGGTGGATGGAGTTCGAAGCGGAGTCGATCTACCTCCGCGAAGGCTACGGCTTCGCGGCGAAGTTCCTCGACATGCCGGACGACACTCGTGCCCGTCTCGAGTCCGTGCTCTGGCGCCTGATGTCGAAGGCGCCCGCGAAGAAATAGCTCACCTCAGCCCACATGCCGCGCAACCTCGCGGCAACCCGTGAAGTCGGCCATCCGGGCCGCGGTGGCGTCGAGCACGCGCGCCAGCACCTCCTGCCGCGTGTCATGCGGCGCGAACACCAGCACGATCGCGCGCTCGGTGGCGGTCGTCACCATGGTGCGCGCCGAATCCGACGTCGGGTTGCCGAAGGGCCCCAGATCGTCCGCCAGCGTCATGCGACCGGCCACGTGGACGTCGTCCTTGCGGATGCCCGCGTAGGACTCGCCGGCCAGGCCGAGGCGCAGCGTCACGTCGCCCTGCACGTGCGCGGCGTCGTAGAGGCCGTAGGGAAGCTGGAACTCCACCGAGCACCAGTTGCACACGTCCACCAGCGAGTTGACGCGCGGGAGGGGATCCCCTTTCCGGACGCGTCGCAACAAGGCCTCTGACGACGGTCGCGTCTTGGTGGGGTCCAGGCCGATGCGCTTGTACATCGTTCTCACGGCGCCAACGTCGGTTGGCGGGTGCTCGCGGAGGGTCTGCTCCACGCGCGTCAACTGCGCGTTCAGGCGGTCGTCGCGCTCGACCACCGTCACGTGCTCGAGCCACGCCACCGCGGGCCGACAGATGCCCACCAGTTCGTCCGCGACCGTGAACGACGCCATGTTCTCTCTCACTCGAGACCGGAGACCGGAGACCGGAGACCGATGACTGATACCCCGACTCTGCCCTCAGCCCCTCTTGGGCATTGAGCATTGAGCATTGGGCATTGCCTACGTCGCCCAGTCGATCACGACGAAGATGAGCCAGCCGACAAACACCACCTGAAACGCCCGCGCCGTGCTGCGGTAGTCGAGCGCCTGGCGCACGGCGATCACGGTGGTGGCCAGGAGCCACAGGGCCACGAGGCCGCGGACCACGTTGCCCACGAGCGGCAGCACGCCGAAGATCGAGAAGAAGTTCGGCGCGTACGAGAAGCCGATCACCCGAAGCAACTCGCCCATGTCGGTGCGCGTGTCCGATTCGGGCCACACCCGGGTGCCCAGGACATACGTGACCCCCGCCCACATCACCCAGCCCGCCACGGCCCCGACGCTTTCCCGAACGAGGCCCCCGAGCCCCAGGCTCAAGCCGGCTCCAAGCCCGGAGGCCACGCTGGCCACCACGACGATCATCAAGGCCTGGGTGTTGGCCTGGGAGTCGCGTTCGATGTCTTCGTAGGCCACTGGATCGAGCCGCAGCACACCCTTGAGGCGGTCGGTCAAGGTCATGGCGGTGATCATGGCACAAGCTGGTGCGTAGCCCATGAGAGGGCTCGGCTACAATCGTGTCGTGGCCTTCCGACTGGCCACCGAAAGCTACCAGCCTCCGTGCACGTATCAGCCATCATCGCCGCCGGCGGACGAGGCGCCCGCATGGGCGCCGCGCAGCCCAAACAATTGATCGAACTCGGCGGACGCCCGATCCTGCGCCGCAGCGTGGACGCGCTGCTGGGGCATCCACTCGTCGGCGACCTGGTGGTCGCGCTGCCGCCGGATCTGCTGGACGCGCCCCCGTTCTATCTGGTGGGCGCCGCGAAGCCCATCACGCTGGTCGAAGGGGGCGCGACGCGCCGCGAATCGGTGGCGCGGGCCTTCGCCCGAGTGTCGCCCCTGGCCGATGTGGTCGTCGTGCACGACGCGGCCCGGCCGCTCGTCACGGCCGATCTGGTGGAGCGCACGGTGCTGGCCGCGGCCACGCACGGCGCGGCCCTGGCAGCCGTGAAGGTGACCGACACGGTGAAGCGCGGCGGAGCAGACGGCTCTGTCGTGGAGACGGTGCCCCGGGAGGATCTGTTTCTGGCGCAGACGCCGCAGGCGTTTCGCGTGGACGTGCTTCGTGCCGCGCTGGCGCCGGGCGCCGATGCCACCGACGAGGCCACGCTCGTCGAGCAAGCCGGGTTTCCCGTGCACCTGGTGGAAGGGGACCCTCGCAACGTGAAGATCACCACCGCTGGAGACCTGGCCTTGGCCGAACGACTGCTCGACCGCGCGGCGCCCGCGTTCCGCGTCGGGAACGGATACGACCTGCATCGTCTGGTGGCTGGTCGTCCGCTGATTCTGGGCGGCGTGTCGATTCCGTTCGACCGTGGATTGCTGGGCCATTCGGACGCCGACGTGGTGTGCCACGCCGCAACGGATGCCGTGCTCGGGGCGGCGGCGCTGGGGGACATCGGACGACACTTTCCGGACACGGACCCGCAATGGAAGGGTGCGGACAGCGTGAAACTGCTGGCCCACGCGTCCCAGTTGGTGCGCGACGCCGGATGGGCGATCGCCAATGTCGACGTCGTCGTGATCGCCGAGCGGCCAAAGCTGCTGCCATTCGTCGCCCAGATTCGCGCCAACCTGGCCGCGGCGCTCGCCTGCGACGTCGATCAGGTCAGCGTCAAGGGCAAGACCAACGAGGGCGTGGATGCCACCGGCCAGGGGGAGGCCATCGCGGCCCACGCCGTGGCCTTGCTACAGCGATGACGACCACTCCGTCTCCGCCGCTCCGGGTCCGCTTTGCGCCGAGCCCCACCGGTCAGCTGCACGTCGGCAACGCCCGCACCGCGCTCTTCAACTGGCTTCTGGCGCGGAGAACGGGTGGCACCTTCGTGCTGCGCATCGAGGACACCGACCTCGAACGCTCGACCCGCGTGTCGGAAGCCGCCATCCTCGACGACCTGAAGTGGCTGGGCCTGACGTGGACCGAAGGGTTCGAGAAGGGCGGGGACTACGGCCCGTATCGACAGTCGGAACGCCTGCACGTCTATCGCGCCCACGCGGTGGAACTGCTGGCGCGAGGGTCGGCATATCAGTGCTTCTGCACGGCGGAGGAACTGGAGGCCGATCGCCAGCGTGCGCTGGCCGCGGGCCTGCCCCCGCAGTACAACGGACGCTGTCGTGGCATCGGTCGCGACGCCGCGCGTCGGCGGATCGAGAATGGAGAGAAGGCGGTCATTCGGCTGCGTGTGCCCGACGCCCGCGACGTCGTGTTCCAGGATGTCGTACGCGGCGAAGTGCGGTTCAACACGAACGTCATCGGCGATCCCGTGCTGGTCCGGTCGGACGGCGTGCCGGCCTACAACTTCGCCGTGGTGATCGATGACGCGCTGATGGGCATCACGCACGTCGTGCGCGGCGAGGACCACATCTCCAACACGCCGCGTCAGGTGCTCCTGTACGAAGCGTTCGGGTGGCAGCCGCCCGCCTTCGCGCATGTGTCGCTGGTGATGGGGCCCGACCACGCGCCGTTGTCGAAGCGCCACGGCGCGACCTCGGTGGCCGAGTTTCGAGGTCGTGGCTACTTGCCGGAAGCGCTCATCAACTATCTGGCGCTCATCGGGTGGTCTCCGGGGGAGGATCAGGAGCTGCTGCCGCTGGACGATCTGGCCTCGCGCTTCCGGCTGGAGGACGTGGGTCATAGCGCCGGGGTCTTCGACGTCGAGAAGCTGGCGTGGGTGAACCGTCACTACTTGAAGGCGGCTCCCGCGGATCGACTGGCCGCGTTGTCCGTGCCGTACCTGCAGGCTGCCGGGTGGCTCGGCCAGCCCACCGAGGCCGACACGGCGTTTCTGGCGCGGGTCATCCCGGCCGCGGCGGCATCGGTGGACAAGCTAGACGAGTTGCCGGCCCGCCTCAGGTTCCTCTTCGACTACTCCGCTGATCGGTCTCTGGCGGCGGACGCGCTGCGCGCCGAGGCGCAGCAGTCGTCGGAGGTGATCCGCGCGCTGGCGGCCGAGTTGTCCACGACGCCGCCGATGCTCGACCGCGACGCGTTCCGGGCGATGGCCAGCCGCGTGCGCGAGCAGACAGGGCAGAAGGGGAAGGGCTTGTTCCATCCCATGCGCCTGGTGCTGACGGGCGAGCCCGAGGGGCTCGAGCTGGACGCCGCGGTCCCGGCGATCGAGCATGGTGCCCTGCTCGTGAACGGCGCATCCGGGTTGCGGGCGATTCCCAGCGCGCGTGCGCGTGCGGCGGACTTCGTGAACGCGCTCGGGTAGCCGGCGATGGTGGTCTTCGGAATCCACCCGGTGCTCGAGGCCCTGCGGGCACGTCGGGCCGTGGCTGTGCGGTTCGTGGACAAGGAAAGCGCGCGGCTGCGGGAGATCCTTGACCTGGCGCGCGAGTCCGGCGTTCCCGTCTATCGGGAGGCGCCGGAGCGGCTCGAGGCCCGCGCCCGAGGCCAGGTGCACCAGGGCGTGGTGGCCGAACTGGCCGACGCCGGGGGCTACAGCGTGGCGGACCTGGTGGCGGGCGCCGCCGGAGCACCGCTGATCGTGGTGCTCGACGGGATCGAAGACCCTCACAACATGGGCGCGATCCTCCGGACCTGCGATGCCGCCGGGGTGGACGGTGTGGTGGTCCAGGAACGCCGGTCGGCCGCGCGGTCGGGCGTGGCGGCCAAGGCCTCGGCCGGCGCGCTGGCCCATGTGCGTATCGCCGAAGTGGTGAATGTGGCCCGGGCGCTGGAAGAGCTGAAGGGTCTAGGGGTGTGGACAGCTGGGCTGGCGGGGGAGGCTCCCCAGACCTACGACCAGGCAGACCTGGCGGGGCCGGTTGCCCTCGTGTTCGGGGCGGAGGGGACTGGCCTGAGGCGGCTGGTGCGGGAACGCTGCGATTATCTGGTCTCCATCCCGATGTCGGGGCACGTCGGCAGCCTGAATGTGTCGGTGTCGGCTGGGATTGCCCTGTTCGAGGCGGTCCGCCAGCGGCGGGGAGGCAGGTCGGAAAGCGGCCCTTCAATCGGCTCAGGAAGAGGCTCGGGAAGAACCGTCAGCAGGTAACCCGAGGCCTTCTGGGCCGATCCGGGCGTTGCCGAAATGGCATGGGAAGTGCTACTATCTGCTCTTTGTCTGGCTGGCGTAGCTCAGTCCGGTAGAGCAGCTGATTTGTAATCAGCCGGTCGGGGGTTCAAATCCCTCCGCCAGCTCCATCGGTGCCCTGGCGCGGCCCGTAATCGACCTGATGGTAACGCGTCGCTATACACACGTACACAGAATTCATCGGTTTGCGACACGGGCACCTGGGGGACCTGCGGAGCGCGGATAGAGACGAGCGGCATTTTTCGGGGAGGTGGCGGAGCGGTCAATCGCAGCAGACTGTAAATCTGCCGCCCTTGTGGCTACGGAGGTTCGAACCCTCCCCTCCCCACCAACCTCACTTCCAACTTGCCGCTCACGCGGCGAAGTCGGGTGAGCGTGAGGTTGGAAAGAGGTTGGTGTGGAGGGGAGGGAACCCTCCAGAGTTTTCTAGCCGCCGCTTCGCGGCGGCGGGCGAGTGGGCGACTGGCGTCGTCGGGTGCAACGAGCCTGTGGATCGGTTGTTGTCACTTGTCGGGTGCGTCAGGGGTACGACGTGGGCTTTGGGGTTGGGTCGGTCGAGTGGGTCGTGAGTGTGGAGAGGCGGGAGTAACTCAGTGGTAGAGTCACAGCCTTCCAAGCTGTTGGTCGCGGGTTCGATCCCCGTCTCCCGCTCCAGCCTTCGCTCACCGCAGACGACCGACTGAGTGAGATTGGCCGATGTAGCTCAGTTGGCAGAGCACGTCCTTGGTAAGGACGAGGTCACCAGTTCGATCCTGGTCATCGGCTCCAACCTTCGCTTGCCAGCGGATTGAGACGGCGAGCGTCGGTTGCAGGCCAGCGAAGGTTGAAGACAAAGGTAAGACGGTAGGGGCGCAACTTCTTTAACGAGAGTGCACAGGGCATATGGCGAAAGAGAAATTTGATCGTTCGAAACCGCACGTGAACGTGGGGACGATCGGGCACATCGACCACGGCAAGACGACCTTGACTGCGGCCTTGACGAAGGTGGCGGCGGACAAGGGGTGGGCGAAGTTCGTGCCGTATGACGAGGTGGCGAAGGCGTCGGAATCACAGGGCCGCCGCGACGACACGAAGATCCTGACCATCGCGTCGAGCCATGTGGAATACGCGACGGCGAACCGGCACTACGCGCACGTGGATTGCCCCGGGCACGCGGACTACATCAAGAACATGATCACGGGCGCGGCGCAGATGGACGGCGCGATCCTCGTGGTAAGCGCAACCGACGGCCCGATGCCGCAGACGCGGGAACACGTGCTCCTGGCGCGCCAGGTGAACGTGCCGTGGCTGGTGGTGGCGCTCAACAAGGTGGACGCGGTGGACGACCCGGAGCTCCTGGATCTGGTGGAGCTGGAAGTGCGGGAGTTGCTGTCGTCGTACGGGTTCAAGGGCGATGACGTGCCGGTGGTGCGCGTGAGTGCGCTCAAGGCGCTGCAGGGCGACCCGGAGGGCGTGGCGAGCCTCGTGAAGTTGATGGAGGCCCTGGACACCTATATTCCGCTGCCGGATCGGGAAATCGACAAGCCGTTCATGATGCCGATCGAGGACGTGTTCTCGATCTCGGGGCGCGGGACGGTGGTGACGGGCCGGATCGAGCGCGGCAAGGTGAAGGTGGGCGAGGAAATCGAGATCGTCGGGTTCAAGCCCACGGAGAAGAAGATCGTGACCGGCGTGGAAATGTTCCGGAAGCTCCTGGACGAAGGGGTGGCGGGGGACAACGTCGGCGTGCTGCTGCGCGGCGTGGAAAAGACGGACGTGGAGCGCGGCCAGGTCTTGGCGAAGCCCGGGACGATGAAGGGCCACACGAAGTTCAAGGGCGAGATCTACATCCTGTCGAAGGAAGAGGGCGGGCGGCACACGCCGTTTTTCAGCGGGTATCGGCCGCAGTTCTACATCCGGACGACCGACGTGACGGGGATTCTGAAGCTGCCCGAGGGCGTCGAGATGGTGATGCCCGGGGACAACACATCGATCACGGGCGAGCTGATTACGCCGGTGGCCATTGAAAAGGGCGGCCGGTTCGCCATTCGCGAGGGCGGACGAACGGTCGGGTCCGGAACCATTACCGAAATCATTGAATAGCAGTCGCCAGTCGTCAGTCTCCGGTGCAACGAGCTAGCTCGGGACCACTGGAGACCGGAGACGGGAGACAGAAGCGATAGACGATGAGAGACATCATTCACATGGCGTGCGGCGATTGCAAACGTCGCAACTACAGCACGACCAAGAACAAGCGGAAGACGACCGAGCGGTTGGAAATGAACAAGTACTGCCGCTTCTGTCGCAAGCACACGGCGCACAAGGAAACGAAGTAGGTCATTGGTCTCCAGTCTTCAGTCTCCAGTACAACGAGCTCGCTTGAACCACTGGAGACCGACGACCGGAGACCGGAGGCCAACAGCACAGGTCAGTAGCTCAATTGGTAGAGCACCGGTCTCCAAAACCGGGGGTTGGGGGTTCGAGACCCTCCTGACCTGCCAATTGTCGAGGATCGCAACGGACACGGGACCTGGTCGATGAGCACGCTAGAGCAAACCAAGACCGCACCTCCCCGCACACCCGAGCGCGAAGCGTCGGGCGGCGTGGGCAACTGGTGGGGGAACATGCGGTCGTTCCTGACCGAGGTGCGGAACGAGATGCGGCGCGTCACGTGGCCCTCTCGGCGGGAGGTGTACGCGACGACGGTCGTTGTGATCTTGACGTCGATCTTCTTCGGCGTCTATCTGTGGGGACTCGACCTGGCTCTCACGTGGATAGTGGGGCGGATCTTCGGCATATTTGGCGCGGCATGACGGACACCCTTACGAAGAGCTGGTACATCGTCCACACCTACTCGGGCTTCGAGAACAAGGTGAAGGAGTCGCTCGATCAGCGCGTGCAGGCCTATGGTCTGCAGGACGAGATCGGTGAGGTGTTGATCCCCACCGAGGACATCGTCGAAAAGCGCGGTGGCCGCGAGGTCAAGAGCGCGCGGCGCTTCTTCCCAGGCTACATCCTGGTCGAGATGCACATGTCCGACAACGCGTGGCATGTGGTGAAGAACACGCCGAAGGTCACGGGGTTCGTGGGGGCGGGCAGCAAGCCCACGCCCCTCAGCAAAGAGGAAGTGGAGCACATCCTCGATCAGGTGAAGACGGCGGCCGAAAAGCCCAAGCCGAAGTACTCGTTCGACCGTGGCGACAACGTGCGTATCAACGAGGGACCGTTCACCAGCTTCAACGGCGTGGTGGACGAGGTGAACCTCGACAAGAACACGTTGAAGGTGATGGTCACCATCTTCGGGCGTGCGACGCCGGTCGAGTTGGATTTCCTGCAAGTCGAAAAAATTTAGCGGACTGCGAACGGACGGGTCGGACAGCAAGCTATGGCGAAAAAAGTTCAGGCGATGGTGAAGTTGCAGATCAACGCGGGCAAAGCGACGCCCGCGCCGCCGGTGGGCACCGCGCTCGGCCCGCACGGCGTGAACATCATGGACTTCTGCAAGAACTTCAACGCGAAGACCGCGAAAGACGAGGGGCTGGTCATTCCCGTCGTTGTCACGATCTACGCCGATCGCAGCTACACGTTCATCACCAAGACGCCGCCGGCGGCGGTGCTGCTGAAGAAGATCGCCAACCTGGCGAAGGGGTCGGCCGAACCCAACCGGAACAAGGTGGGGACCGTGACCGCGAGGCAGGTCGAGGACATCGCGAAGCAGAAGCTGCCGGACCTGAACTGCCAGGACCTGGCCGCCGCCGTCAGGACCGTGCGCGGCACGGCCCGATCGATGGGCATCGACGTGGTCGGATAAGAAAGTCTCCGGTCTCCGGTCTCCAGTGCAGCGAGCTAGTTCGGGCCGCTGAAGACCGACGACCGGAGACTGACCGCCGACCGAAGACTGACCGCCGACCGAAGACTGAAGACCGAAGACTGAAGACCGGAGACTGGCGACCGGACACTTAAGACCGGAGACAGAGTCGAAGAACGCGAGTGGGAGAACGCAGCGAGCGTTCGCTAGCACCACGAGGAGGCACATGGCACGACACGGCAAGAAATTCACCGCCGCCGCCGCGCAGGTGGAGGAGCGGACCTACTCGATCGAGGAGGCGATTCCCCTGATCCAAAAGGTGAAGTTCGCCAAATTCGACGAAACGATTGAGCTGGCGATGCGCCTGGGGGTGGATCCCAAGCACGCCGACCAGATGGTGCGTGGCACCGTTGTCCTGCCGCACGGCCTGGGCAAGAGCAAGACCGTACTGGTCATTGCCGGCGCCGACAAGCAGAAAGAGGCCACCGAGGCCGGAGCCGACCACGTGGGCGGCGACGAGATCGTCGAGAAGATCATCGGCGGGTGGATGGATTTCGACGCGGTGGTCGCGACGCCCGACATGATGCGCGCGGTGGGACGCCTCGGCAAGGTGCTGGGCCCGCGGGGCCTGATGCCGAATCCGAAGACGGGCACCGTAACGCCCAACGTGGCGCAGGCCATCAAGGAGATCAAGGCCGGCAAGGTGGAGTTTCGTGTGGACAAGACGGGCATCGTGCACGCGCCCGTCGGCAAGATGTCGTTTTCCACGCAGAACCTCATCGACAACGCCCATGCGCTCGTGGACAGCGTGGTGAAGGCCAAGCCGTCCGCCGCCAAGGGCAGGTATCTCAAGTCGGTGACCATGTCATCCACGATGGGGCCTGGCGTCGGTATCGACACCGCTCACATCGACGCCCGGTCGGCGGCGCACTAGGAACTCATAATGGCTGTCACCAGAGCAGATAAAGAACAAGAGCTCCAGGACCTGACGTCGGCCTTCAAGGCCGCCACGACGGCGATCCTGGTGGACTACCGCGGGATGAACGTCCCCGCGGTGACCGAGCTGCGCCGCCAGTTGCGGGCCGCCAACGCCCAGTACCGGGTGGTGAAGAACACGCTCGCCATTCGGGCGAGCAAAGGCACGGCGTTCGAGTCCTTCGACAAGTATTTCGAGGGCACGATCGCCCTGGCCTACACCGAACACGACGCCGTCGCGCTGGCCAAGACCCTGACGTTGTTCATGAAAACCGCCCCGACGATCGCCATCAAGGCGGCCGTGGTAGCGGGTCGCGCGATCAAGCCGGCCGAGGTCAACGAGCTGGCGGCATTGCCGAGCAAGCCCGAGTTGTACGCGAAGTTGTTGTTCCTGCTGCAGGCACCGATGCAGCAGTTCGTGTCCGTGTTGGCCGCCGCGCCACGCGACCTCATGTCGGTGTTGGTGCAGGTAGAGAAGAAGAAGAGCGAGAGCTAGGAGAGAGAACAGATGGCCGAACTCAATCAACAGCAGGTAATCGACTACATCAAGGGAATCAGCGTCCTCGAGCTCTCGCAGCTGGTGAAGGCGCTCGAATCGGAGCTCGGCGTGTCGGCCGCGGCAGCCATGCCGATGGCCATGCCGGGCGCCGGCGGTGGCGGCGGTGCGGCAGCGGCCCCCGTCGAAGAGAAGACGGAGTTCAACGTCACGCTGACCGAGGCGGGCACCGACAAGATCAAGGTCATCAAGGTGGTCCGCGAAGTCACGAGCCTCGGTCTGAAGGAAGCCAAGGACCTGGTCGAAAGCGCGCCCAAGGCCGTCAAGGAAGGCGCCACGAAGGACGAAGCCGAAGCCATCAAGAAGAAGTTCGAAGAGGTTGGCGCGAAGGTCTCGATCTCGTAACAGCGGGGCTGTCCTCCCCGCGGCGCGGGGATAAAGACACTGTTGTTGCGGCGCGCGTGGGTCGGCCGGCCCACGCGTGCCGCGCTTGTTCGACCTTGGGTCCTGAAGGGATCAGTCACCGATGTACAGCCTTCCCAAGAACATCTACCGCGAGCGCAAAGACTTTTCGAAGATCAAGACCACCGTCCCCATTCCGAACCTCATCGAGATTCAGCGCAAGTCCTACGAGCGCTTCCTGCAGATGAACCTGCTCCCCGCGGAGCGGGAGGATGCTGGACTGCAGTCGGTCTTCAAGTCGGTCTTCCCGATCAGCGACTTCCGCGAGAACTCGTCGCTCGAGTTCATCGAGTACTCCATCGGCAACTGGGAGTGCAAGTGCGGCAAGCTGGCGGGGCTGAACCACCTGCGCAAGCCGTGCTCGAACTGCGGCACGACGCTCATCGCCGACCCGATGGGCGACCACGTGGTGCTGTGCCAGAAGTGCGGCAAGGACAACCACGCGCGGGGAGACGTCTGCGACATCTGTGGCAACACCGTCGGGATGAAGCTCAAGTACGACGTGGACGAGTGCCAGGAACGCGGCATGACGTACGCCGTGCCCTTGAAGGTGACGATCCGCCTGGTCGTGTGGAACAAGGACCCCGAGACGGGGGTCAAGACCATCCGCGACATCAAGGAGCAGGAGGTCTACTTCGGCGACATCCCGCTGATGACCGACAACGGCACGTTCATCATCAACGGCACCGAGCGCGTCATCGTGTCCCAGTTGCACCGGTCGCCCGGCGCCTTCTTCCACTCGGAAGACAAGACGCTGTACGTCGCGCAGATCATCCCGTACCGCGGCTCGTGGGTGGAGTTCGAATACGACCAGAAGAACCTGCTGTACGTCCGCATCGACCGCAAGCGCAAGTTCCTGGCGTCGGTCTTCCTGCGCGCGCTGGGCCTGCGCGGCGCCGACGAGATCATCCGGTCGTTCCACACGGTTGACCGCATCATCCTCAACCAGGGGACGTCCCTGATGTGGGCGGTGTCCGACAGCCTGCAGGGGCTGCGTGCGGCCGCCGACGTGAAGGCCGGCGACTTCCTGGTGCAGAGCGGCAAGAAGATCACCAGCAACGGCCTGGCGGCCTTGCGGCAGGCGGGCGTCGAAGCGGTGCCCGTGGCCGACGAGGTGCTGGAAGGCGCCTTCGCCGCGGCCGACATTGTTGATCCAGAAACGGGCGAGGTGATCCTCGAAGCCAACGAGGAGCTGACGCCGCGCGTCGTCTCGATGGCGCAGGAGAAGAAGGTCGAGCGCATCGAGGTGTTTTTCCCCGAGCGCGACGACGTGGGCCCCATCATCAGCCAGACGCTGAAGAAGGACCCGATCCGCACCCACGAAGAAGCGCTCATCGAGATCTACCGGCGCCTGCGGCCGGGCGATCCGCCGACGCTCGACAGCTCGCGGTCGCTGTTCGAGAACATGTTCTTCAACGCGCAGAAGTACGACTTCTCGCGTGTGGGCCGGTTGAAGCTGAACACCAAGCTGGGGCTGAAGACGCCGCTCGACGAGAAGATCCTGCACCCGCAGGACTTCTACGAGGTCATCAAGTACCAGCTGAAGCTGCGCAAGAACCCGCAGAACGTGGACGACATCGATCACCTCGGCAACCGCCGCGTGCGGTCGGTGGGCGAGCTGCTGGAGAACCAGTTCCGGATCGGGCTCGTCCGCATGGAGCGCGCGATCAAGGAAAAGATGTCGGTCTACCAGGAAATGGCGACCGCCATGCCGCACGACCTGATCAACGCGAAGCCGGTGATGGCGGCCATTCGCGAGTTCTTCGGGTCGTCGCAGCTGTCGCAGTTCATGGACCAGACCAACCCGCTGTCCGAGATCACGCACAAGCGGCGGCTCTCGGCCCTTGGGCCAGGCGGTCTCTCCCGCGAACGCGCGGGCTTCGAAGTGCGCGACGTGCACCCGACGCACTACGGGCGCATCTGCCCGATTGAGACGCCGGAAGGCCCGAACATCGGGCTGATCTCGTCGCTGTCGTGCTACGCGCGGATCAACGAGTTCGGGTTCATCGAGTCGCCCTACCGCAAGGTGAAGGACGGCCGTGCGATCGACTACGTGATCGTCACGCACGCCGGGGGCAACCCGAAGTACAAGGCCGGCGAAGTGGTGGAGGCCGACGAACTGGTGGGCTCCGACGGCCGGTCGAAGAAGAAGGGCGTGGAGTTCGAGCCCTACTCCTTCTACCTATCGGCGTGGGAAGAGGACAACTACATCATCGCGCAGGCGAATTCGCCGCTCGACGACGCCGGCAAGTTCACGCAAGAGCGCGTGGACGCACGGCGCGCGGGCGACTTCGTCCTGGCACAGCGGGACGAGATCCAGTTCATGGACGTCTCGCCCAAGCAGCTGGTCTCGGTGGCGGCCTCGCTGGTGCCGTTCCTCGAGAACGACGACGCCAACCGCGCGCTGATGGGTTCCAACATGCAGCGGCAGGCGGTGCCGCTCCTGCGGGCCCGCAGCCCCTACGTGGGCACGGGCATGGAATACATCACGGCGCGCGATTCCGGCGCGGTGGTGGTGACTCGGCGCTCGGGCACGGTGGACTACGTGGACAGCCAGCGCATCGTGGTGCGCGTGGAAGGGCAGGGGTCGACTGACGGCGACGACTTCAACAAGGAGATGGGCGCCGACATCTACCCGATGACCAAGTTCAAGCGGTCCAACCAGAACACCTGCATCAACCAGCGGCCGATTGTCCGCGTGGGGCAGAAGGTGGCCAAGGGCCAGGTGCTGGCCGACGGACCCTGCACGGAGTTGGGCGAGCTGGCGCTCGGACGCAACGTCCTCGTGGCGTTCATGCCGTGGCGCGGCTACAACTTCGAGGACGCGATCCTGGTCTCCGAGAAGATGGTGAAGGAGGACTACTACACCTCCATCCACATCGAGGAGTTCGAGATCGAGGCACGCGACACCAAGCTGGGCCCCGAGGAGATCACCCGCGATATCCCGAACGTCTCGGAAACCTACCTCCGGGACCTCGACGATTCCGGCATCATCCGGATTGGCGCCTACGTGAAGCCGGGCGACATCCTGGTGGGCAAGGTGACGCCGAAGGGCGAAACCCAGCTGACGCCGGAAGAGAAGCTCCTGCGCGCCATCTTCGGCGAGAAGGCCGGCGACGTGCGCGATGCGTCGCTGATCTGCCCGCCCGGCATCGAAGGCATCATCGTCGGCGTCAAGATCTTCTCGCGCAAGGGTATCGAGAAGGACGACCGCGCCAAGGCCATCGAGCAGGACGAGCTCGACCTGATGGAGAAGAACCTTCAGGACGAAATCCGCATCCTGCACGACGAGATCAAGAAGCGCGTCTCGCAGATGCTGAACAACCAGACGCTGCGCGCGGACGCGTTCGACGAGTTCGGCCGGGAGCGGTTGCTGCGCAAGGGCACGGTGCTGACGCCGGACCTCCTGCAGGGGCTGCCCTACGAGCAGATGGTGCGCCTGAAGCTGCAGAGCGACGATCCACGGCTCGAAGGCGACCTGCGTCTGCTCGAGGAACGCACCGAACGCCAGGTGGAAGTGATCCGCCAGCTCTTCGAGGAGAAGAAGGAGAAGATCCGGCGCGGCGACGAGCTGCCGCCCGGGGTCATCAAGCTGGTCAAGGTCTACGTGGCGATGAAGCGCAAGCTGTCGGTCGGCGACAAGATGGCCGGCCGCCACGGCAACAAGGGCGTGATCGCGCGCATCCTCCCCGAGGAGGACATGCCGTACCTGCCGGACGGGACACCGGTGGAGATCGTGCTCAACCCGCTGGGTGTGCCATCGCGCATGAACGTCGGGCAGATCCTCGAAACCCACCTCGGGTGGGCCGCCCACGCGCTGGGTCTCTACTTCGCGACGCCCGTCTTCGACGGCGCCACCGAACCCGAGATCAAGAAGTGGCTGGACGAGGCCGGGCTGCCCCAGAGCGGCAAGACGCTGCTCTACGACGGCATGACGGGTCAGTCGTTCGAACAGAACGTGACGGTCGGCTACATCTACATGCTGAAGCTGTCGCACCTGGTCGACGACAAGATCCACGCCCGCTCGATCGGACCCTACTCGCTCATCACGCAGCAGCCGCTCGGCGGCAAGGCGCAGTTCGGCGGGCAGCGGTTCGGCGAGATGGAGGTGTGGGCGCTCGAGGCCTACGGCTCGGCGCACATCCTGCAGGAGCTGCTGACGGCGAAGTCCGACGACGTGACGGGACGCGCGAAGATCTACGAGGCCATCGTCAAGGGCGACGCGTCCTTCACGCCTGGCCTGCCCGAATCGTTCAATGTGCTCATTCGCGAGCTGCAGTCGCTCTGTCTCGACGTCGAGCTGATCTCGACCAGACGTAAACCCGCCGAAGCGCTTCCCGAGGGCGAAGGCGAAGCCGTGTTGGAGCAGGTGTGAGCATGAGACCGAGTTTCCAAGACAGCAAGACGACGCTCCGCGCTGACTTCGACGCGATCCGGATTTCGCTGGCCTCGCCAGAGAAGATCCGCGCGTGGTCGTTCGGCGAGGTCACCAAGCCCGAGACGATCAACTACCGCACGTTCAAGCCGGAACGCGACGGCTTGTTCTGCGCCAAGATCTTCGGGCCGATCGCCGACTGGGAGTGCTTGTGCGGCAAGTATAAGCGCATGAAGCACCGCGGCGTGATCTGCGACAAGTGCGGCGTCGAAGTGACGCAGGCCAAGGTGCGCCGCGAGCGCCTGGGCCATATCGCGCTGGCCACGCCCGTCAGTCACGTCTGGTTCTTCAAAGGGCTGCCCAGCCGCATCGGGCACCTGCTGGACATCCCGCTGCGCGAGCTGGAGCGCGTGCTCTATTTCGAGGGCTACGTCGTCGTAGACCCGGCCGAAACCGAGCTGAAGCCGGGGCAGCTCCTGAACGAGGAGCAGTACCGCAAGGCGCGTGAGGAGCACGGCACCAAGTTCCGCGCGCAGATGGGCGCGGAAGCCATCAAGGAGCTGCTGCGCCGGGTCAACATCGAGAAGCTGGCCGAGGATCTGCGCGTCAAGATGCGCTCGGAGACGTCGGCGGCCAAGAAGCTCAAGTACGCCAAGCGCCTGAAGGTGGTGGACAGCTTCCGTAAGTCCACCAACCAGCCGGAGTGGATGATCCTGGACGTCATCCCGGTCATTCCGCCCGAGTTGCGCCCGCTGGTGCCGCTCGACGGTGGGCGCTTCGCGACCTCCGACCTCAACGACCTCTATCGCCGCGTCATCAACCGCAACAACCGGTTGAAGAAGCTGATGGAGCTGAAGGCGCCCGACGTCATCATCCGCAACGAGAAGCGGATGCTGCAGGAAGCGGTGGACGCGCTGTTCGACAACGGCCGCCGCGGCCGCGTGCTGCGCGGCGCCAACAACCGGCCGCTGAAGTCGCTGTCCGACACGCTGAAGGGCAAGCAGGGCCGGTTCCGCCAGAACCTGCTGGGCAAGCGCGTGGACTACTCGGGCCGATCCGTCATCGTGGTGGGCCCGGAGCTGAAGCTCCACCAGTGCGGTCTGCCGAAGAAGATGGCCCTCGAGCTCTTCAAGCCGTTCATCTACAACAAGCTCGAAGAGCGGCAGCTGGTCGCCACCATCAAGCAAGCCAAGGAGATGGTGGAACAACAGCGCCCCGAGGTGTGGGACATCCTCGAGGAAGTGATTCGCGAGCACCCGGTGCTCCTGAACCGCGCGCCCACGCTCCACCGTCTGGGCATCCAGGCGTTCGAGCCTGTGCTGGTCGAAGGCAAGGCCATTCGCATCCACCCGCTGGTCTGCACGGCGTTCAACGCCGACTTCGACGGCGACCAGATGGCCGTGCACATCCCGTTGGCGCCCGAGGCCCAGATCGAAGCCTCGGTGCTGATGATGTCGTCAAACAACATCCTGTCGCCCAGCAACGGCGCGCCCATCGCGGTGCCGTCGCAGGACATCGTCCTTGGCTGCTACTACATGACCAAGGCGAAGAGCGGCGCCAAGGGTGAAGGTCGCGCGTTCGGCAACGTGGACGACGTGGTGCTGGCGCTCGAGGCCGGCGAACTGGAGACGCTGTCGCCGATTCGGCTGCGGTACACAGGGTTCCTTCTGGACTTGACGACGGCCCGCGACAACCAGGACGTGATCCACACCGACACGCAGCACGTCCAGCACAAGATCATCAACACCACCGTCGGCCGCGTGCTCTTCAACGAGCAGCTGCCCGCGGAGATGCCGTTCGTGAACGGGCTGCTGAAGAAGAAGGGCCTGCAGCAGCTGGTCCAGAAGTGCTATCTGGATCACGGGCTGGAACGCACGGTGGAGATGCTGGACGCGCTCAAGACGCTGGGCTTCACCTACGCCACGCGGTCGGGCCTGTCGATCGGCATCGACGACCTGGTGATCCCGGCGCACAAGGCGCAGCTGGTCAAGAACGCCCGCGCCGAGGTGATCAAGGTCGAGCAGCAGTACCTGGAGGGCGCCATCACCAACGGCGAGCGCTACAACAAGGTGATCGCGCTGTGGTCGGAGGTCACCGAGAAGGTGGCCGACGAGATGTTCGGCGAGATGGCCGAGTTGGACCGGACAGGCCGGAGCTTCAACCCGGTCTACATCATGGCCGACTCGGGCGCCCGCGGCTCGAAGCAGCAGATTCGCCAGTTGGCCGGCATGCGCGGCCTGATGGCGAAGCCGTCGGGCGAAATCATCGAGGCGCCGATCACGTCGAACTTCCGCGAAGGCCTCACCGTGCAGCAGTACTTCATCTCCACCCACGGCGCCCGCAAGGGCCTCGCGGACACGGCGCTGAAGACGGCCGACTCCGGGTACCTGACGCGGCGTCTCGTGGACGTGGCGCAGGACGTCATCATCTCGGAGCCGGACTGCGGCACGCTGGACGGCATCGAGGCGCGAGCCATCGTGGAGTCGGGCGAGATCATCGAGCCGCTGCGCGACCGCATCGTGGGCCGCGTGACGCTGGAGCGGATCGCCGACCCGTTCACCAACGATGCGATCGTCGAGCTCAACGGCGAAATCGACGAAGACAAGGCCTCGGCCATTCAGGAAGCCGGCATCGAGAAGGTGCGAATCCGGTCGGTGCTGACCTGCGCCACGCGCCGCGGCGTGTGCGCACGGTGCTACGGTCGCGACCTGGCTACGGGCCGCATGGTGGAGCTGGGTCAGGCCGTGGGCGTCATCGCCGCGCAGTCGATTGGCGAGCCCGGCACGCAGCTGACGATGCGCACATTCCACATCGGTGGCACGGCGTCACGCGTCTCGGAGCAGAGCACGCTGGACGCGCGACACTCCGGCAACGTCCGGTACGAGGGCCTGCAAGTGGTCGAGACCCACAAGGGCACCGACAAGGCGCAGCTCATCGTGATGAACCGGAGCGGGTCGCTGGTGGTGGCCGACGCGAAGGGCCGCGACCGCGAACGGTACCCCATCGTCTACGGCGCGCGCCTCAAGGTGCGCGACGGCCAGAAGGTGGAACAGGGCCAGGTGATCGTGGAGTGGGACCCGTATACGTTCTCGATCCTCACGGAAGAGTACGGCAGCGTCAAGTTCAAGGACATCATCGACGGCGTGACCGTGCACGAGGAAGTGGACGAGGTCACGGGCCTCTCCCGCTTCATCATCGTGGACTCGCCGGACGAGAAGAAGCAGCCGACGATCGAGATCAAGGACAAGGCGGGCAAGGTCACGCGCAAGTACCACATGCCGTCGCACGCGCACTTGATGGTGAACGACGGCGACACGGTGGAGGCCGGCGACGTGCTGGCCAAGATCCCGCGCGAGACCACCAAGACCAAGGACATCACGGGCGGCCTGCCGCGCGTGGTGGAGCTGTTCGAAGCCCGCAAGCCGAAGGATCCCGCCGTGATCTCGGAGATCGACGGCGTGGTGAAGGACGGCGGCGTGGTGAAGGGGCAGCGCAAGCTCATCATCATCCCGGACGACGCCAGCGAGCCGCGGGAATACGGCTTGCCGCGCGGCGTGCACGTGAACGTCCACGAGGGCGAGCGCGTGCGGGCGGGCGAGCAGTTGATGGACGGGCCGAGCAACCCGCACGACATCCTGCGGGTGTTGGGCGAGAAGGAACTGCAGAAGTACCTCGTGAACGAAATTCAGGAGGTCTACCGCCTGCAGGGCGTGAACATCAACGACAAGCACATCGAGGTGATCTCGCGCCAGATGATGCGCTGGGTGCGCATCGAGGACGTGGGCGACACCGAGTTCCTGGTGGATGAGCAGACCGACAAGTTCCGGTTCCTCGAAGAGAACGAGCGCGTGATCCAGGCGGGCGGACGGCCGGCGACGGCGCAGCCGCTGCTGCTGGGCATCACCAAGGCGTCGCTCTCCACCGACTCGTTCATCTCGGCCGCGTCGTTCCAGGAAACGACGCGTGTGCTGACCGAAGCCTCCATCTCGGGCAAGGTGGACCACCTGCGCGGGCTGAAGGAAAACGTGACCATGGGCCGGCTGATCCCGGCCGGCACCGGGTTCGAGTGGTATCGGCGCGTCCAGATTCCCGCGGACGAGCCGCCGCCGCCGCCGCTGCCGCCGCAGCCGTCGGAAGACGATCTCGATCTCGACTTCGATCGGGACGTGGAATATACGTTCGAACCAGAGGAGGCCGTGGGTGGCCGCCCGTCTGGGGACGTGGAATAGCGCGGCCCGCCGAAGACGCGGACCGCGCGACAGTGTCTGGCGAACCGGCTTAACGCCGGTTCGGGCGCGGCCCGTTCAAGACGCGGACCGCGCGACAGTGTCTGGCGAACCGGCTTAACGCCGGTTCGCGATCTGGTAAGGGCTGGGTGCATGAATGAGCCCGGCCCTCTTTTTGAGAGACAGCCCGTCCAGTGATCGTTCACATCAACCACATCGCTCCGAGCAAGAAGAAGACGGGACAACGATCCGCCCAAAGCGAGATGGCCGGCCTCGTGACCGGCTCGCTGATGTCGATGGTCGAGGACGGCGTCCTCGACCCGAGGCTGGCGCCGTCCCTGCGCATCCACCTGGACTGGATTCAATACAAGACCAACTTCCGCGATCCGGTCGTGGTCCGACGGACGTCCGACGCCTTTGGCACGCTGATGCCGCTGGCCGAGATCGCCGTGGACCTGCGGCAGGCCGACGCCGCTCGCCTTCCGGAGCAACTGGCCGAGGCCGTGCGGGCGCTTCGGGCCGCGCCGGATGCCAACCCCGCCCGGCATGTCTACCTGGACGAGTTCCGCCCCTACCGCGAGTGCCTGATCTGGGAGTTCAACCGCCTGTTCTGGCGCCATCTGGGCGACTGGGAGGCTGCGTCGGGCAAGGGGTTCGAAGAAGCCCTGCCGGCGGGCTCGTCGGACGCGAACCATCCAGCGGCCGTGGCTGACTCCGCCAAGAAGATCTGGGAGCGGGTGCACGAGACGCACCTCAAGGGCCAACTGCCCGCCGAGATCGTCGGCCTGGAGATTGGCGTGGGCACGGGCGCGCGGGCCGCATCCTGGCTGGACGCGTTCAAGTCGATCGATGCCGAGGCCGGCACCGGGTACTACGAGCGCCTGCAGTTCATCCTCGGCGACTATTCACCGACCAGCCTCGAGCGCGCACTGGCCGCCGTGAAGCACCACGACGGGCACGTCACCGGCGTGCCGCTGGACGCCCTCAACCCCTACAAGGCGCTTGGCGCCTACCGTTTCAAGATCATGTACGTGCACTCCACCAACACGTACGACAACCTGCCGTTCGACGACCTGGTGCGCCGTGACGGCAAGTTGTACCTGGTGGAAGTGCGGGCCTACCTGAACGGCGCGGCCGCCGATCGCCTGGTGGCCGACTTCGGCGTGGCGCGCGAAGACCTTCCGGGCAAGATGCGGCAACTGCTGGACGGCGGCCCCTTCGCGGCGTTCCCGGGCGAGCAGGGCACCGCGTTCTGGCGCGCGTTGTGGGATGCCTTCAAGCTGGAGGAGCGTCTGCGCGTCCTGGACGAGCGCGACGATGCCCACGTGCCGCCAGGGCTGAACCGCACACACCTGGAAGATCTATTGGCCGAGGCGCCAGACGACGTGCGCTTCCACATCTCACGCGGCGCCGGCGAGAGCTTCGCGAACACCCTGCCGCTGCTGCACCCGCGCGGCTACCTCGAAGTGCAGGACATCTTCGTGGCCGACATGGACGACTACCGGAAAGGGTTTCGCGGGCCGGGCAAGCTGGACGGCTCGTTGGTGGTGTGGGTGAACGGGGCGCTGTTGCGGGCCGTCGGGGCTCGATCCGGGTACGACGTGCACTTCGCGCCCTTCCCGTACCGGCCCGGCACCAAGACCACTATTCTGTACACCACCCAGAAAGACTAGCGATGCGACGCAAGAAGAACACGTACTCGTCGGCGCGTCGCCTCGCTAGCCTTTGTGTCTTTTGGCCCCGCTACGACCACCCCACCACGCTGGGAAACGCGTGGCGGGGACCCCGGTTCGCGGGGCTGGACGTCTTTCAGGTCCGGAGGTCCGATTCGATCATGGCTATCGAGGCCCTTCAAGACGTCAGGCGAGGCTAATCCATGTCATTACCAATTCTTCCTACCAGCGTCATCGGCAGCTACTCGATGCCCGAATGGCTCGAGCGCGCCAAGAACGACTACCTGTCCCGCCGCCTCAGCCGCCGCGACCTGGACGAAATGCACGACACCGTCCGGAAGGCCGCCATCAAGGACCAGGAAGTGGCCGGCGTGGACATCGTGTCGGATGGGGAAGCCCAGCGCGACAACATGATCGACTACTTCACCGAGCGGCTGCCCGGCGTGCAGCTGGATCTCGGGTCGAAGCGCTTCTACTACGACTTCTACGAAAGCGTGGTGAAGTCCAAGCTGGCGGCGGGTTCGATTGGCTTGGCGGACGAGGCCCGGTTCCTCACGAAGTACAGCACGCGGACCGGGAAGATCTCGGTGTCCGGCCCCCACACGCTGGTCAAGCGGATCCAGAACACGCACTATCCCAGCGAGGAAGCGTTTGCGCTGGACCTGGGTCGCGTCCTCAACTTCGAGCTGAAGGAGATGGAACGCGCCGGCATCACCGAGCTGCAGATCGACGAGCCTTACTATTCCGGGTTCCCCGAGGACCTGCCCTGGGCGGTCAAGGCCATCAACGCCATGGTGGAAGGCGTGAAGGCCAACATCACGCTGCATATCTGCTACGGGAACCGCTACGGCAAGCCGGCGTTCGAGGGCAGCTACCGGTACCTGTTCCCGGGAGTGCTCGAGGCGCACGTGCAGGCCGTCTCTCTGGAGTTTGCGCGTCGCGGCGAAGAGGACCTGCAGCTCTTCAAGGAATTCAACGTGCCGTTCAAGCTGGGCCTGGGCGTCATCGACGTGAAGACGCAGGACGTGGAGCCGGCAGCGCTGGTGGCCGACCGCATCCGCCGGGCGCTGGACGTGGTGCCGGCGGAGCAGCTCATCATCAACCCGGACTGCGGGTGCGTGCGCCTGCCGCGCGACGTGGCGTTCAACAAGCTGAGCGCGATGGTGGAAGGCACGCGGCTGGTCCGTAAGGAACTGGGGCAGGGGTAGGTCGGTTTTCTTCGGCGCGCGTCGCGCGCCGGGACGAGGAAGAGGACAGATGAAGTCAGCGCTCGAGATATCGCAGGAAGCCGTACTTCGCCCCATCACCGAGATCGCGGCAGCCGCCGGGATCGAGCCGCAGGAGCTCGAACAGTCCGGTCAGTACCGTGGCAAGGTGCGGCTGTCGATGCTCGAACGTCTGGCCGCGCGGCCCGACGGCAAGCTGGTGATCGTCACCGCCATCACCCCGACCAAGGCCGGCGAGGGCAAGACCACGACCAGCGTGGCGCTGACGATGGGCCTCGGCAAGATCGGCAAGAAGGTGATGCTGTGCCTGCGCGAGCCCTCGATGGGGCCCGTGTTCGGCGTGAAGGGCGGCGGCACGGGCGGCGGCTACGCCCAGATCGGCCCGATGGAGGACATCAACCTCCACTTCAACGGCGACTTCCACGCGGTGACCGCCGCGCACAACCTGCTGGCGGCGGCGCTGGACGCCTCGATCTTCAACGGCAACCCGCTGAGCATCGACCCGGGCAGCGTGATCTGGCCGCGCGCCGTCGACATGAACGACCGCGAGCTGCGCTACGGCGTGGTGGGCCTGGGCGGAAAGGCGCACGGCGTACCGCGCGAGCACCAGTTCGTCATCACCGCCGCGTCCGAAGTGATGGCCGCGTTCGCGCTGGCCATCGACCTTCAGGATTTGCGGAAGCGCCTCGGCCGCATCGTCGTGGCGTCCACTTACGCGGGTGAGCCTGTGACCGCCGACATGCTGAAGGTGGGCGGCGCGATGACCGTCGTCATGAAGGACGCCATCAAGCCGAACATCGTCCAGACGCTCGAAGGCCAGCCGGCACTCGTGCACGCGGGACCGTTTGGCAACATCGCGCACGGCGCCAACTCGATCCTGGCCGACCGCATCGCGCTGAAGACCGGCGACTACGTGGTGACCGAGGCCGGGTTCGCGAGCGACCTGGGTTTCCAGAAGTTCTGCGACATCGTGTGCCGGTTCGGCGGCTTCGCGCCCAGCGCGGCCGTGCTGGTCACCACCGTGCGCGCGACCAAGTCGCACGGCGGCAAGCTGTTCAAGGACCTGGGGCAGGAGGATCTGGACGCGCTGCGGAAGGGTGCGGACAACCTGGCCGCCCACATCCAGATCGTCAAGCAGTACGGCCTGCCGTGCGTCGTGGCCATCAACGGGTTTCCGACCGACACGGCGGCCGAGACCGAACTGGTGCGTGAGCTGGCCGTGAAGGCCGGTGCCGAGACCGTGGTCGTTCACACCGGGTTCTCGAACGGCGGGGCCGGGTCGATCGACATGGCGAACGCCGTGGTGGCCGCGTGCGAGAAGCCGAGCCAGTTCAAGCTGCTCACGCCCGAAGGCACGCCGCTCCTGAAGCAGATCGAGGCCATCGCCACGAAGGTGTACGGCGCGGCAGGCATCGAGCTGGAGCCGCAGGCGAAGAAGGACCTGGAGCGGATGGAGAAGCTGGGCCTCGGCACGGCGCCCGTGTGCATGGCGAAGACGCAGATGTCGCTGTCGCACGACGCGGCGCTGCGCAACCGACCCACCGGTTTCATCCTGCCCGTGCGCGGTTTCGTGGCCAGCGTGGGCGCCGGGTTCGTGGTGGCCCTGTGCGGCGAGATTCAGCGCATGCCCGGCCTGGGCAAGACGCCAGCGTTCCACAACATCGACATCGACGAACACGGCAACACCGTCGGCCTGTTCTAGCTCAGTGGGGAGCCGGCCGCCTCTGGCTGTCGACTCCCCCATTGGCACTCCCTTCCACAAGAAGACGCATCCTCGAGAGCTCGGTGCAGAGGCGGTCAATCTATTCCTGACCGATCTGGCCACCACGCGCGGCGTGGGCGCATCCACGCAGAATCAGGCGTGCAGCGCTCTGCTGTTCCTGTATCGCGACGTCCTTGGCACCCCGCTGGAGGACTTCGACGTGCTGGTTCGAGCCAAGCGCCCGACGCGGCTGCCGTGCGTGTTGACCCGAACCGAGGTGTCGGCTGTGGTCCGACAGATGCCGGCTGATGGCCGGCCTGATGTACGGGTGCGGCCTTCGGCTCATGGAGTGCTGCAGACTCCGCGTGAAGGACGTGGACTTCGGCCGAGGCGAGATTCTGGTGCGCGAACCGTGGCGCGCGAGGCGTCGGGCAGCGTGTCCAAGCCCCCTGGCGCTACGCGGCGTTCGACAGGCCTGATATAGGATTACCCAGGTCTGTAGACTATTTGTTAGCCCGACAAGGCTGAAATGAACAGCGAGGATGCCATGAACAAATCGATTGGCACGATCCTGTTGATCTCGTGTGCTGTTGGTGTAGGCGCCCAGACTCGTACGTTTGAGGTCGCGTCGATAAGACGGAACGTCAGCGGCTCAATTGGTGGAGACGGAGCACGTCGCGTGGGCACCGACCCTGGGGGTCGATTCGTCATGGTGGATGGGACAGCATTGGTGCTGGTTCGGTCCGCCTTTTCTGACGCTGTCGAGGTCATCGGCGCGCCCGCTTGGGCCTCATCGGAGCACTACGACGTGGAGGCGAGGGCGAGCGGTGTCGCGACAAACGCTGAAATCGAGGAGATGCTTCGCGCTCTACTCGCCGAGCGGTTCAAGCTCGTGGCGCACTACGAGACGCGTGAAACGCCTACCTACTCGCTGATGCTGGCGCGCGCCGACAGCCGTCTTGGTCCGCAACTTCGGCGATATGACGGTGATTGCGGCGCTTTCACCGATGCCGTGCGCCGCGGGCGTGAAAGGCCACAGCTGCCCATGCCCGCCGGCGGTGCCGCAGTGTGCAGCTACAGCATCGGAGGCGCGGGAATCACCGCCGGCGGCGTAGACATGGCGGCAGTAGCCAGAGCGATGCAGTTCTATGCCGAGCGGAAGGTTATCGATAAGACCGGACTGCTCGGTTACTACGAATTCACGTTGCAGATGAGCGCGGACGTTCCGGTCTTCACCGCCATTCGTGAACAACTAGGGCTGAAGCTGGAACCCGACCGAGCGCCATTGCCTGTCATCGTCGTTGACAGTATCGAACGGCCCACAGAAAACTGAGACTGAGTGCGGGCTAACATGCGATCGAGCCGACGCACCTGGTGCTCATGATGTTGTCGCTACGGTGCGCGGCTCATCGCGACCGTTGGCGACTACAGAAAGAACTTGGGGGCATCGCTTGTGAGATTCTTCAAGTCGCTTCTTGGCGGACGAGCGTCCGTGAACACGACGCGAACCGCGGAACGTAGTTTCAAGCAGTGGCGATTCGCTGTCGACGGAGATGGCACGCCTCGTGGTTTTTGGAGTGGGCCAGACGAATCGGTTATCGAGAGGTCATTGACAGCGGATCGACTGCGTGAAGCTAACGTCATCGACCGGACGACGGCCAATACGTGGAGAACCGCACTCGCCATCAACGAGGTCGCGACTCACCGAGATCGAAAGAACGGCTTTTGGGTGATGTTCGACGACTTTGCATCACCCGACGCGCGGGCCGACGCCATCGAAGAGCGTTCCGTAGAGGCAGTCGAGATCGAACGGGCCATTGCGGCCGCCAATCCTCTTCAGTCCGATTTCGCCGACCACCTCGCGACTCTTGAAGCTGTTCTCGACTGCCTGCGAATCGGAGGGCGACCCGGTCAGGCCATGCTGAACCGAGACGAAACGTCACTCGCCCTCAAAGATTTCTTGACGACATATGGGAGCGATCGAGTGGTTGCTACAAGATTTGGCATCACGTTTGGGAACGAATATGGCACCAATCACGTCGTTCAACGAGTTGCACCTGATCGATGGGCGATTCTGGAGTCATATCGCGAATGGCCTTGACTAAGACCTCCAGCGTTGCCGAACGCCTAACTCGGCAATGGACCTGACGCCCGACGGGCCGCTCTCGCGTCCCGTCAGCCGCAGGTCAATTGCCAACGTTAGACCGCAACAGAACCAACGAGCTATGAAACGGATCCATACCCCCTCGGTCGGAACCAGTTCCTGGCGAGCACTTCTTGCGGACCCGGATCTCCATTGGAAGAGAGGGGCGTCGGCGATGGAGCTGGCTGTTTCGTGGGAACTGGCGGCTCGCTCTGACCGCGGGTTGCCGCGAGAGGTGGCCGAGGTCTTCGACCTTCACGTCGCAACCCGTGGTGCAGTTCTCCTGTTCGCTGTTCCTGAGCATCGTGTCGCTTTGCCTGGTGGGCGGCGCGCGTCTCAAACCGACTTGTGGGGTGTCATCAGAACATCCGGTGGCTGGGCATCACTTGCTGTCGAAGGCAAGGCGGGCGAGCCCTTTGGACCCACGGTCTCCGAGTGGCTCCAAGACGCCTCGTCGGGAAAGCAGGAACGCCTGGATGCGCTGTGCCAGACTCTCCGAGTCGAGCGTGACGCGGTCGGCGCACTTCGGTATCAGTTGTTTCATCGCGCCGCGTCAGCGATTCTTGAAGCTGACCGAATCGGCGCGGACACCGCAGTGTTGCTGGTTCAGAACTTCCGGCCAGCAACCACCGGTTGGGCAGACTTCGAGAGGTTCGTGGCTCAATTTGGCACGGTCGCTTGCCGCGGAGGTGTGTGCGAGTCGGGTGCGGCGGGCGATGGTCGTCTGTTGTTTGCCTGGGTCGACAGCCCGCTGGCGTCGGACTCGCAACTCGCGTTGGCGGTCTAACATTGCATGCACCAGACGGCGCTCGCCGATCATGGAGCGCCGCTGGTGATGCATTGTCGTTAGGCGCACGATAGAGAGCAGACCGATGCACTTGCGAAGAACAGTCTCGGCGATGCTGGCATCAGCGGGTGTCGTGGTCGTGGTGAGCCTTGCGGCCGGACAGACAGTCGTGCCTCGCGACTGGCGCCGGCTGAAGGTGCCTCCCACGTTGAACTCACGGGAGGACCGTTGCGCGGGTCTTGCCGACGCCTTTTGGCGCGTTGAGTTCAAAGGGGGCGTCCTCGCTGCCTCGCGCGGTTCGAGTCCAGACCCTGTACGCGATCCGGTGCCGTATGAGCTCGACTTCGATCGGGCGATCGACGTACCTCCACCGGAGCCGCCCGATCCTCGTACTGGGCAGCGCGGAGAAGACTCCGCCGTGTGGGCGCGCCGCTATGCGCGGGAATTTGCTGCTCGCCGGGCCGTCAGGGTCTCGGACGGATGGCTCATTGGCTTCGACGGCGGGGAGTATGGTGGGTCACTCTGGTGGTACCCGATCGTCGCAGGTAGTGGGACGAAGCTCTGGGAGCGGGATGTCCAAGCGATCGAGCAGCTGGGCTCTGCCGGGCAATATGTTGTGTTGAGCGGACTGGACCACGGCGATCGATCAGGTACCGTACTGTGGGTGAGTCACGACCGCGACGGCTGGGGCGTTCGCCGGCGCGTCGAACTCGACGGGCGTGTCTGGGCATATGCTCCACATCCCGAAGGGCTGATGATCGCGACGAGAACTCGCGTCAGCATCGTTGTGGCTGGTGGGAGTGTGAAGCATCTTGTTCAGACGCCGGTCTCGGCAACGCCGACATCACTGGCCGTCAGCCCGTCTGGAGAGGTGGCAGTCGGTCGCCGCTTCTTTGTGAGCCTCTTGCGGCCGCGCGCAGAGTCGTACGACGAAGAGTTGTTCATACCGCCCGCCTGCAAGCGCTTCAAGGCCGGCGACTTCGAGTGCAAGTGTCAAGGTGGCGCCTAACAGCCGCTGCAGCCGACGAGCGGCACGGCAAGAACAAGCCGACCTGAAGCGACGGGGAGGGCCGCTTGCGACTGAGCGGCGACCGTTGATATGGCTGTCTGTTGTCAAATGGGCAGACCCCTCCCGCCTCATCCCGTGTGAGTTCCTTCTCAGCCCGCTTTTTCTGGGCCTTCGTGTGCGTCAGGTCCAGCCGG
>Ga0307505_10000670_pt1 | contig 35272 bp, 24 predicted proteins | sample 23_S_MG_FD_202183 | JGI IMG/M metagenome (GOLD analysis project Ga0307505, IMG submission 202183) | Soil microbial communities from Populus trichocarpa stands in riparian zone in the Pacific Northwest, United States - 23_S | ecosystem: Environmental > Terrestrial > Soil > Riparian zone > Trees...
ACTGGTCTGAAAGAGCCACGCGCTCGGTGTCATGCTGAAAACTCGTGCTTGAACACTGAGCAATTATTTCCTATCGGCCAGCAACCGTCGGCGATAACTATTAAGGCGACAGACTCTGAAAGGGTTCGCCGCAGAACAACCCTTTCAGGGTTGAAAGATCTTATGCGCTGTGCTCCCAGGGTTGAAGCAACCCTGGGCTGAAACTCGCAAACGCCTTCGGCGTTAGATGCATTAAATTCAAGCCTACTGCTCAATACCCCACAGAAGGTAAGTAACAACCGCGCGGTTCCTGATATTCGCCCATCGACATCAGCGTCATCGGTTTGATTACCTTCATTCCATTCTTTAACAACCAACGGAAGAGCGCGGTTTGGCGGGTCGGTAGGATCAACGAGAGATGTTCGCACTGATTGCCGGCGCCGAGCAGGAGGGCTTGCATGTCGCGTTCGGTTTCGGCGACGGCGTGGTTCACGGCCCAAAATTGCGGCGCCGCGGCGTAGGCCGTGATGCGGCCGTTGCGCAGCGCAACGAAGGGGTGCGGCATCGGTGGAACGTGCATGAGTTCGTTGAAGCGATCGAAGCCGTGCACCGAGCGGCACAACTCGGCACAGCTTTCGTGATCATCATCTCTGATTGGTCTGACTTCGAATTCAGACGGCACCTCGCCTTTCACTACGCCTTCGATTATCACGACCGGCTCTCTCACGTCGAAACCAAGCGATGCATAGAGCGAGAGCGACGCAGCGTTGAACGAGTCCTGGAGCAACCGAATCCCGCGGGCACTTCGGCCGCGTTCGATCACGGCTTCCATCAACATCCGTCCCGCGCCTTTTGCCTGCCCGTTCGGATCGACCGTGATTGGTCCAACCGCACGAATCGCATCGAACTCCGCCAGGTGATTCGATCCGATGACCTGCCCGTCACTTTCCGCGACCACATTGAACGCTCCGGGATTCTCCAGGAGCATTCGCATGAGTTCGATGGCCATCTCAGGACCGGGAAAATCAGGCCGGAAATTGTGCTTCTCAGCAATCCCCGTGAACGCCTCGTAGCAAATCATTCCGCAAATCTCTACATCCTCAGGCCGCATTGAACGTATTTGAATCGTCATTACTTCCACCTTCGTCCGTGCTTGATCACGATATCCACATTCTGCAACAGATCGATGTGTCGCAGCACATCGCCGCGGACGGCGATGATGTCGGCGTACTTTCCTTCGCTTACGGTGCCGACTTGATCGGAGACGCGCATCGCCACTGACGGCCAATAAGTCGCCGCGCGGATGGCGACCATGGGGTCGATGCCGAAGCTGTTGACCCAGGCGTCGAGTTCGCGCCAGGTGGTTTGGCTGTGGAAGTTCATCGGGATGCCGCTGTCGGTGCCGATCAGGAGCACGACGCCGGATTCGGAGAGTTGCTGAATCTTGCGGGCCAAAGTAGGACGGCGCAGCGGTGTGATCTGGTAGTAAGAAAGGCGATCGGGGGTTTTCAATGAAGCTTTGATGTCGTCGACGATCGACTGCGGCAGACCAACCTGCCACGACGGATCGTCAAGCTGCTCCGGGTTGTCGCGAACGTACTCGTAATTCAAAAGCCCCTGCACTGTCGGCGTCCAGAACAATGGACCAAGACTCATCTTCGCTGTGCGTTCGCGAATCGCCGCGATCAGTTCCGCTGGATACTCCGGCGCTGTCGCGAGTCCCGTGTGTTCGAAACAATCAACTCCCACCAACAGCCCGCGGCGAATCTCTTCCGGTCGATGCGAGTGCGCCACAACGGGCAACTTACGTTTGTGCGCTTCGTCAACAACGGCTTGCACTTCTTCCATCGTCATCAAGTCCTGATCGATCAACTTGATAACGTCCACTCCCGCTTCCGCCAACGTACGCACTTTCGCGCGCGCATCTTCAGCGCCTTTCACGCCCCAACGCACATAATCAGTTCCCGGATACGGCTCGTGCTGAATAAACGGACCTGACACGTACAGCGTTGGACCAGAAATCTCGCCTTTGCGAATGCGATCGCGCACAGCGATACTCGCCTTCAACGGTCCGCCAAGATCCCGCGCACTCGTCACGCCCGCCATCAGCAACTGTTTCGCCGACGCGGGCATAATCACCGACTCCATCTGCGGCGGATACGTCTTGTCCCAATGCGCGTAATCGCTGTGGCCGTTGATCATCAGGTGCACGTGCATGTCCCACAGCCCCGGCAACACAGTCATGCCCTCGGTGGAGATCACTTCAGCGCCGCGCGGAATCGCGAGTGTGCCGACCTGGCCCACAGCCTTGATCCGCTCGCCTTCGATGATCACAACGCTGTTGCGAATCGGCTTGCTGCCGTAACCGTCGATCAGCGTGCCGCCGACGAGTGCTTTGACGTTTGATTGTGTTTGAGCGTGAGGATTAGTGAAGCAGGCGAGTATCAGTAGGATCAGCCAGAGTTTTCTCATGCGAAGTCTCCCGACTCTTTTTTAGACTTCTTGGGATCGCGACTTTCTACGAACAAGAGCTCGGTGGTGCGTTCGGTTACGGTCGGTACGGGTTCGAACCGCCCTTCCGGCAGCAACTCTTTTGTCGAGCCGGTAAGTTCGTCGGGCGACGGTTGGCGCTTACTCGCCTGTTCGCCGAGTTCTTTGGCGCGAGCGAAGAGGATCGCAGACAGCAAGCCGCAGCCAAACATGATCACCAAGCCAACTATCGCCAGGATCGCCAGCAGACTTCCCCCGGTCGCCAGCAACTTCTGCCCAACGGCATAAAGCAGAAACCCAAGAATACCCAAGCCAAACACGCTCAGCGCTCCGACACCCAACTTCTCCAACCGTTCTTGCCGCGCGCGCAGACTCTGGTCCCCTCGCGCCGGTAGTTGTTCGCCGAGTGATTGAGCGATCTTCTCCAGCCCAAGACCGCACGCGCGGCAAAACTTCTGATCGGTTGAGGTCGGTTTTCCGCAGTTTGGGCAATACATAAAGCTACCTGGAAAAGCGTCGCACGATTAAAGAGATCGGCAAACCAATGCAGAACATGATGATTACGAGATTGATAGCACGGCTCGAAAGCGTAGGCGTGCCGCGTTGAGGAAACTGCGACAACGGCAACACTACGAAGTTCATGAATGCATAAACCACGACGCCGTAGATCAAGCCCCACACTTCAGGCCGCTCAATGAGAAAACGCAACCTTCGGCTCGCGACGTAGAAAATGATGGTCCAGATCGTGGCGATCAAAAAGTGCAGTGCGAGACCGAAAACAGCCGTCTTAGTGCCGCCGCTGTACGCCGCCGAGCCGAGCAGCCCGCTCGCGACTGACTGCAGCACACGCACCGGCGTCACGCTCGCACGGAACCAGGCGGTGAGACAGGCAGCAGTAATATCGAGTGTGCCCGCGATCAACCCACCCCAGAAGATGGCTTTAGTAGAATTGTTCATAATGGCTCACGCGTGTGTGTGGTTTGTGTAAGCGGGGATCTTTGTAAAGCGCTACCGAGATTTGCGTCGTCAGCTAGCGCTGATCTCAACCAGACCCTCACCGGCTTCGAGAAGTTCAATCGCTTTTGGAAAGACAGCAGTAAGAATCTCTTTCAACCGTGTATTGGAAGTATTCCCACAGGTAACCCAGATAACTTGAGGCGGTGGTCCTAAGCGCTCAAGAAGTAGAAGGAAGTCGCTGTCCTTCGTCATTACCACGGCATTGCTTAGCCGTGGGGCGTTGAAGATCTCTGCGTCTTTGGCGTCCCTCAACTGCAAGTCGCGCACGACAATCGCTTTAACCGAAAAGGTGCTATTGAGCCAAACGGCAATGGTGGGCGAGAGCTGCGCATCGACCCAGATGATCATGCGGCGAGCACCGGGTGATCCAGCCGGCGCGCCGCGTACTGAAGTGCCGCTTGCAGATCCTCCGCGCTCAGGTCGGGCATTTCTTCGAGGATTTGCTCTGCGCTAAGCCGCGCAGCAAACAGATCGAGCACGTCAACTACGCGTATGCGCATTCCCCGAATACATGCCCTTCCACCGCATTGCTCGGGATCGATAGTGATTCTGTCTAGTAAGCTTGCCATGCGTTCAACTCCCGATTCAGTTTGGCACGCCCGGGAGCGTGTAATCAAACTCGTAAGAGTGCTTGCCGCCGGGGGCGATGATGATGTTCATTCGTCCCGTCAAACCAACCAATTGGTCCGTGCCGGTGTCGGGGATGACGGTAATCGTAAGCTCTCCGGCGCCGCGTGTCATTGTTCCGCTGTGCTGAAGATAGAAAGTGCCGCGGCGGCCGTGCAATGTTCCAGTGATTTTTTCGATCGCTACGTAACCAGCCGAGGTTTTCTCACTGCTGCTGCTCGCCATCAACATCTGCCCCTGGCTCGTACCAACCAGGTCGCCGTGGAACTCCTTGTCGATCGTCATCCCTCCAACCGGCGCGTCGGCGCCCATTTCTTTGGGAGTTAGTTTTACGTCAAAGGTCCCACTCGCTCGCTTGCTCATGTTCGTTCCTTTCTTAGTATCCACTTGCTGCATTCGCGCCTGAACGGCGTTCTGGATAACAAAAGCACTTACATCCAGGATTAAGGCACTCACACAAAGAATTAAAACGATTCTCACTCGCTTCATCACAAACTCCTTCAGCCGCTCAGTTGGTCCACGATCTCTCGCAACACCTGCTTCGCCTCCGGCATCGGCCCCAACATCCAGTTGTGGACCATCTGATCATATTCACGATAATCGATCGTCACACCTTCCGCCGCCGCACGCTCTCGCAGCTTTCGACAATCAGGAAGAAACACATCGCGCGTGCCGATAAACACCGTCACCGGCGCGAGGTTTTTGAAACTCCCATACACTGGACTCACGAGATAACTCTTCGGATCCACATCGCGCGTGTACGCCGCACCGGCATACTTCAACCCATCAACACCAAGAAACGGATCGATCCGGTCAATCGCTTCAATCTCCGGATTCGAAAGCGCCGCATCGAGCCACGGCGAAAGCAACACGACCCTCCCCGGCTGCGGCAAACCATCTTCATGTAAACGCTGCGCCAATGCCAGACTAATGCCGCCTCCAGACGAATCACCCATCAACGTGATGTTCGCCCCTCCGGCTTTAGACGCAAGCTCTAAATAAAGCGGCAACAAGAACTCAAACACATCATGAACGTGATACTCAGGCGCGTGCGGATAGTTCGGCGCTGTCACCGTGCAACCGAGCGCGTCAACGAGCTTCGACATGAACTCCCAGTGCTGCGAAGCAAAACTGTTGATGTACGCGCCGCCGTGCAAGTAAATGATCTGCTTGCCGCAGGCATTCTCTCTCGGCGCAATGGTCCACACGAGATGCCCGTTCACGCTGCGTTTGGTGATGCAATGTTTACGGTGCAGACGCCGCGATGGTTCAGTGTAAGTGCGTTTGCCACTCTCGACGCGCTGGCGCGTCCGGTTCACCGATCGTTTCATGCACATGAGGTGCAGCAGAACGACGATGACCTTACTTTGCAGACTCGGCATCCAGACGCTACCTGTACCAGGAAACGATGGAATAGCGTTCGCCGTGCGTTACCGGCGTGATCTCGTGCGTAGTCTCGGCACGAAACGCAACGAGCGTCCCGGGCTCACCAATCATGTGAAACTTTGAATTAGTACGATAGTCGCTGAACACCAACGAACCGCCACAATGCGCACCCGGCTCAGGCGAATCAGATTCGTTGCTCAAAAAGATCACCGTCGAGACGAGCCGGCGCTCCGTGTCGAGCCGCGTCATACCCGTGTTGCCGTCCTGATGCGCAACGAAAAAACCGCCTTCGCGATAGTGCAAAAACTGCGGGTCTTCACACTCGCTCAACGCCACCCCAAAATGTTTCTCGACGAGTTCCTTCACCCCCAACAAGCGGCTCACGATCGATCCAACCGTCGCCACCGAAGGACGGATGCGAAGTGTTTTCCGAACATTCTGATCTACCGACCCTGAGGCGGCTCGCCCATAAACTGTCGCCGCATCACTTTGCGCAGCGCTCATCTCGGCCAGGATCTCGCGGCACGTGCACGGCTCGAGGAATTGTTTGGCAATGAATAGATTGGGCCAACCGGTCGAATCCGTCATCTAGTCGCCCGCACTCACAGCCGGAGTGTGAAAACGCTCGGCAGCACGCGCACGCGCTTTCACAGCCTCAGTCTCACGATCGCGCGGCGGCGAATTGGTGGTAAGCGACTCGAGCAGTTCCTGCGCCGCGTCAGTCACTTTTTCAACCGCACGATTAAACGCGATCTCGTTTGTCTTCGACGGCTTCGTGAAGCCACTCAGCTTGCGCACGAATTGAATTGCGGAAGCGCGAACCTCGTCTTCAGTTGCCGGTGGTTCGAAGTTATGCAGCGTTTTGATATTTCGACACATGATAATTCACTCTTTCCTGACGAGACCGGTAAAACCAGCCACCCCTAATGTAATTAATGCCCAACCAAGACAAATGTGAACCCAGTAATAGTATTGTACCCAGCGTCCGGCGCCCGTGCCCGCCGGCACCCAAAGCTCTTCCTGACGCAGGTTGATAATCGGCAGAAACGAATCCACCGAATACCCGATCGCGCTGAACTGACTCGCAGGCTTCGCCGAAACAAGATGCCCAGACCGGTAACCCGCATTGAAAAGAACTGCTCCCAGAATTACAAAGAACAACGCCCACAGGAAGGCGCGATGCGATCGATAACCAAAACCGATCGTGCCCTGGAGTATCCAGCTCCAAACCCAGCCAAACCTACTAAAGCCCCCCTGTTCGCGCCGCGCCTTGTGCATGTCGATCAGCACATCCCGCGCGTTATCCTCGTAACCACTCTTCCGCAAAATGTCCGCTAGCTGGCGGTGCGGCTGTAAACTGAATGTATTCGGCGTCTGTCGCTTCAGATACTCAAGATGCGACTTCAGCCAGGTTTTGCGCCGGTGAGTATCCAACGGAACATTGGCGATCGCACCGTAGGAAAACCCATCAAGCACCAGACTGCCCGCACCGGGCCAACTTTGCTCGTCGTCTTCAAACTGTCCCACTTTGAGATGAGACAAGTTCAACGTAGTGTTTGCCGCCACGATGACCTTCGTCCACTGAAGACTGCCGCCTATGTTGGTGTTCTGCAATGTGACACCGTTCGCCGCCGGTCCGCGAAATTCAGCACTCATAAAACTGAGCCCGCCGGCGATAGTAGCTCCGAAGAAGTGCACTTCCCCATCAGTCTGCAAAGCTCGGCATAAAACAGCACCCTTAACGTGCCCGAATTGACACCTGAGCGTCCGCTTCCCGGCGTTGAAGAATTGTCCTCCGTTACAAGAAAGGTTTGCCCCGACGGTTACGCCGCTTAAATCCACTGGCCCATCGGCTCGAAAGCCAGGACCGAGATAGACATAACCGCCGATTGTGCTGCCGTTCAAGGTCAGCACGGGCTGTGGCAAATTACCGAAGTGTTCTTCAGCTTTCGATCGTAATTCCGTATCCGGCGTTGGCGCTCCAAAAGAGCTGCTACTGCAGTCCACGTCACCAGTGATTGAAGCGTTGAGCAGAACAACTGAGCCGACCGATTGAAATCCCTTTCGCAGGAAAAAACTGCCCTTTACGACAACGCGATCGGCCACTAAGTACGGACACTTGCAACCACGAAAGTTCGCCGATCGCAACTGTGTGTCGCGCATTATCAAACCTATTGAGATGTCCGCCTCTGTGCAATCAAGACTGCTGTTTATGGTCGCCGCCGAAAGACTTACAATACCCACCGCCTTCATCCTGCCCATTACGATTTGACCACTAACGTTGATCCGGTCGGCCCAGAAAATCACGTTTTGTGGTAGCTTGAATTTCAACGCCGACACGGGTGAAGTTGACGGCTCGCCGATATGCGCGTTGTTACATTCCAGGTCTCCACGGATGGAAGCTCCGGTCAGCACCACCGGGCCGTGAGAGCGGAAGCCGGCACGAAGAAACACATTCCCCTCAACAGTGAGTCCCCAGGCGAGCAAATTACCGCAGACTGTACCGCCAAGATCCAATTTACGCAGTCGAGCTTCATACAGACTAAAACCGTCCGGGATAGCACAATTTAAGAAGCTGAGGGAAAAACCGAGTGAGGTTCCTGAAAGGTCGAGCTCTCCTACAAACCTTGCCTGTCTGACCGCGATTTGGCGCAAATCATTGCACGCAAGAGCATCCTTGTCGCGACACAACCACTTAACGATCGAACTTCTGATAGTTCTATCGTCTTCCCACTCGGAGGTGTTGTTCGGATCGTTCTCCTCTTCGTTAGCCGATCCGCACTTAGCCGAACGGCCCTTCGTCACTGCTTCCAGTAACTTGAGCTCAGCGTCAGTTAACGGACCAAATTCGTCGGTTGCGAGTTGTTGTAGGGGCAACATGAAGATCTCCTAAGGATGAGGAAAACTCGAGATCTAAGAATCATTTTTCTGTTTCTCCGCCGCGCGTTTTCGTTTCTCGGCCTCGCGAGTCTCAATCACGCCGGCCAGCGCAAGCAGAATCACGGTCACCACAGCAGTGATCAGCGCGATACCAATGGTTCCGACGCCACAGGCGATGCCAATTGCTGCCGTCAGCCACAGCCCGGCGGCAGTGGTTAATCCCTGAATGTCGCGCTCCTCGCTCAACTTGAGAATCGAGCCGGCGCCAATGAATCCAATGCCTGTAACAATCCCCTGGATCACACGCGACTGTGCATCGTAGGCCATGCCGATTCCGGAACATGTCAAAACAACGACCGCCGTGGCCAAACAAACCAGCATGTGCGTACGCACGCCCGCCGGCTTTCCCGCTTGTTCGCGTTGAATACCGACGAGGCCGCCGAGTAGCACGGCAACCACCATACGGAGCAACACGCGCTCGGCCTGAGCGCCCGAGCCCAAACCCAACGTCAACTCTTCCCACAATGTATCCATTAAGGTCTCCCGCGTTTACTCACCGAAACCGAAAAAGCCGGGGTCCATTAGAAACCAGTTGATCAGTCCGGCTAGTAAGCCAATCGCAAACACTATAAACACGATGACTTTGGCCTTCGTGGTCGTCGGTTTGCCAGCCAACGAAGGGAAGAACAGCAGGAAGAGACCGCCGACAATACCGAGCGGAGAAAACGCCGCCATCTTCAGCGAGTAAACACCCTCTTCCCACAACCTGTACCAGCCGTAATAGACCATGGCCGCCGAAAACAGAATCAACAGCAGGGCAATGATGCGTTGCTTGATGTACATAATTTTGGCGGGTAGTCTGCGCTAGTCCCAATTAAAAAACAAACGGTATCATTCGCGATCTGACCCGCTCCATGTACTCGCGATAACCGGGAAGTTCTTCCCTCAACATCGCCTCCTCACCGAAACTGCGGATCACGATCGTGAGGGACAACACGAACCCGAGAACCAATCCGGCGCCCGAGCTCAACAGCATTGGCCCACCGATAAACAGCAACAGCGCTCCGGCGTACAGCGGATGCCGCACAAGCGCATAAGGACCGGTTGAAATCACGTGCTGTCCGCGCTCTTTCTGCATCTTCACCACCGGCGCGGCAAACGTGTTCTCGCGCAGCGCGGCGAACAAGATGTAAAAGCCAACCACGAGCAAAACCGTTCCCGCGACTCTGATTCCAAAAGGATATGTCTGCGTACAACCGTAGCGTTTCGCGTCGAGCGGCATGATCGCAATCCAAACGAGAAACTCAACGAAGAACAGCAGGAGCAACACTTTATCCCACGGTTTCTGTTCTTTCTGCACCGGCGAGCCGTAGCGCTCGTTGAGCAACGCCGGATCGGTGAAATACAGATAAAGGAGCGTTGCAAAGCTTCCGCCGCAGAAGATCGCGGAAAAGATCCAGCCTTCGAGCCAGCGCCAGTCACCAGCGAGGACAAAAAGTATTAACGGAAAGAAAGCGAGATAGATGAACGAGGAAATAAGACGTGAAACTGGAAATGCATCCCTTTGGTTCATAGCAACTCTGCCAATAGCGCCGCGGTTTCTCCGCACATTCGCAACGAATCGTACTTCTCTTTAACGCGCGCGCTGTTCTCTAGTCCGATGCGCGTGCAAAGCTCGGGGTTCTTTGCCAGTTTCAGCAAAACTTCGGCAAGCGAATCCGCATCACCGGCCGGAACAAGAAACTGCGCGCCGCCGGAACCAACCACGTCGCGAATTCCCTTGATGTCGCTGCCGGCAACCGGACGACCGGCGGCCATGCTTTCCAGCACCGCGTTTGGACAACCTTCAGAGCGCGAACTGAACACGCTGACGTCTACTGCATTCAGCAAGCCACGGACGTCTGAAACTGGGCCAGCAAAGCAAACGTTATTATCGATCCGCAACTCACGCACGAGTGACGCAAGCGATTCGTAGGCGCCATCGTGACGGCCCGCCAAGACCAACAGTGCGGACCGTCGTTTCGCCGCAAACTCGCTAACCACCTTGCGCCAGGCGCGCAATAACGTCGCGTGATCCTTGTTCAGGTGCAGGTTGGCAACCATGCACGCCACGAACGCTCGCTCGTCGACCTCCAACCGTTCGCGCCACGCGCTTCGGTCCATCTCCGCGGCAACAGTCTCAACTCCATTCGGAATCATCGTCACCTTCTCAGGCGCGACGCCAAGTTTTTCGATCAGAAACTGCGCGCCCGCTTCGCAGTTCGAAACAAACCGGGGCGTTGCTTGCGCCGCCCGCCGCGCAGCAGACGATCCCGTCGGCACAAGTCCTTCGTCACGTTGATTCCACACACAACTGCGCGCTCCGGTCCATTCCCAAACCAGACCGCAAACAACATTTGGACCAAACGTGTAAGGAAGAATCAGATCAGGTTTCGCCCAGCGCAAACTGCGGCAAACTCTGACAAGAGCGCTGCGCTGACTCGATGAGGTTCCGTTGAAAGGATAAGGAACGACACGCCACGCAAGACCATGCCGGTCGCAAATCTCAGCAACCGGTCCGGACTTGTTAAAGCCCCAAACTTCAACTATCGCTTGTTCGTGTTCCGATAAATATCTCGCCAGAATCAACGCCTGGCGTTCCGCGCCGCCGAGTTCAAGATTGCCCAGAACAAAAATGATCCGGCGGCCATTCAGCATCAGCGCACAATGAAGTCAGCCAACTGCGTCGCCGAAGTACCCGCGACACCGTCGGTGATCGTGACCTTCAGATCGTACCGGCCGGGCGTGAGCGTTTTCAGCGCGAGTTCCTCGCCAAACGGAATTCTTTGCGGGTCTGGTCCAACGTTGTTGACCTTGCGTTGCGGCGAAGTCAGAATCGCACGCCCGTCGCGCAGGACGTGAGTCTGCACGGTCAAATTCGGATTGCCACCGGCATCGCGTTTCGCGTTGTAAACAAAGATCCAATAACCGAGCGGCTCGGTGCGCGGAAAACTGTGGTCCACACTCAACTGCACTTGCGGACTGCTCGCCTTATTGTCCTCGATGACCTGACCGCCAAGCAGGAGACTACTCAGCGTAAGCTGATTCCGGCTCAGATCGGGAATGACAATCCACTGCGTCGCACTGCCGACACGGCCCGTTTTCTCATCGCGCGCAGCCACACGAAACTGATAAATCCCGGGCGTCAACGGCGTGTGATGGTTGTAGAAGACACCGCCCTCCGTGTCACCTGCCTTTCGTGGATTGATGTTCAACTGATTGCGAAAGCTCCCCGCAACTTTGCCCTTGTCGTTGAGCACCACACCAGCAAGCCGAATCGTGGCTGCCTGCTTTCCGTCGTCGCCATACGTCAAGCCGTTGTTGGAAATCTCCATCGATGACGTCACGACCAAACCATTCGCCGGCGTGTTGAGATAGGTCAACGACAAAAGCAAAGGCAAACCGTTGGTCGTGAAACTATTCGTGAGCGCGTCGCGGATCTCGGTGTCGGGCGTCTTTGGTTTCGCCTGTTTTGTTTCATTGGAAGCTGTGGCTGCATTTGCTTCCGGCTTTGGTCCATCGACATAACCACGCGGCGCGCGAACCGTCAGTTCGGGCTGACCCACGACACTGATCTTCACATGACGAAACTTCGGTACCTTTTCTTCATCCTTCTCCGGTCGCCATGCCACGAGATAATAATTCGACGTCTCGTCGAGAACGTTGCTGACCCACTTGTCGAAAAAGTTGGTGCCGCGCAGCGCGCGTCCGCCGGTCTGGGCGGCCAGTGCATTGAGCGCATCCTGTTTGGCTTCCAGTTCACCGATGGAAGCGAGGTCCAGCCGGCCGTTTGGGTCCATTGGTTTCTGGTTGCCGGCATCTCGAAAGCTATCGTTGACCAACCCTTGCGAATGAATCGTGTAGACCACTACACCCGCACGTTGCGCCGCGTCGATAACGTGATCGAGCTTGTCGCGCGTGGTGGCAGCGTGTGGTCCAGCGTCGAGGAGAAAGCCATCGGACACAAAGAACGCGAGCTTGCGGCCCGGCGCGCGTTGGGCTGAACGCATCAACGACTCGAGCGAGTTGTAGGTGTTCTGGGTTACTTGTGCGGCCTGCATGAGAACCGCGCGAGCGCTGTTTTTGACCTGGGTTTCACACGAGGCCCGAATGAGTGCCAGGGCGCCTCGTGCTCGTTTAAACGTCGCCGCGCCCTTCATACACTCCTCGATGTAGAAGTTGAGCACCTTCGTGTCCGTTCTGTTCGTGTCGATGCTCAGGGCCATGAACTCGGTCATCGGCGTACTGTTGCCGGCGCTGTAGCCATGAACGTCGTACATTCGCGGGAGCAACCGCGCAACTGCCGCATCGAGCACGGCTCTGTTATTCGTAAACTGTTCGAGAAACCCAATCTGACCGCTGGCGGAAGCAATCGCGACGGTATCTTTCGAGCTCATCTCGCGCTCGAGAAAGTGCTGCAGCATCATGCGCGTGCGATTCAGGCTGTCAGGCGAGAGATGAAGGTCGTCGATGAAGAAAACGATCGTGCGTCCGGGAACAGTCGCGGGCCGCGGCAGTGGCGCATTTGAATTAACGCCGAGGCCACTCGCGGCAAGCTCGCTCTCACGCGCGCTTCCCGCGGCGATCCGTTCGAAGAAGGCGACCTGCCGCGGCTTGCCGTCGACAATCAGTTCAAACTGATCGCTTTTCAGTCCGTCGACGAAATTTCCCTTCTTATCGAGAACCGTCACCGCCGTCTGCACCAACTCGGTCTTGGTGCGAATGACTTCGGGTTCCTGGGCGTTGACCACTACAGAGCTAATGACTAATAGGAGGACAAGGTAAAGAGACTTCATGGGATTTTCTCCGACCGGGATGATATTATTAACGCGCCAATGTCTCAATATTCCCCGGAACAATCCGCTAAAACTCGAACTGAAACTGACTCGATGGGAGCCATCGAGGTGGCCGCCGACCGCTACTGGGGCGCCCAAACCGAACGCTCGCTGCACCATTTCAACATCGGCGACGATCGTATGCCGCGCGAGATGATTCGCGCACTCGGCATACTCAAAAAAGCCGCCGCACAGGTCAACCAAGAACTCGGGAAACTGCCGGCCGACAAAGCCAAACTGATAATCCAGGCCTGCGACGAAGTGATCGAAGGCAAACTCGACAGCCACTTTCCGTTGCGCGTTTGGCAAACCGGCAGCGGCACCCAAACTAACATGAACGCCAACGAAGTGATCTCGAATCGCGCGATCGAGCTCGCCGGCGGCGTCATGGGCAGCAAGAAACCGATCCATCCAAACGACGACGTCAATATGTCGCAGTCGTCAAACGACACGTTTCCGACCGCGATGTACATCGCCGCCGCCGAACAGTTGAACAAACTGATTCCACGCGTGCAGGAATTGCACGACGCGATCGACGCGAAGGCGAAAGAGTTTGCCGGCGTCGTGAAAATCGGGCGCACACATCTTCAGGACGCAACACCACTCACCGTCGACCAGGAAATGGGCGGTTGGGCCAGTCTCGTTGAAAGAGACGTCGATCGGCTGAAAGCGTCAATGCCCGGATTGCTCGACCTCGCGATCGGCGGCACCGCCGTCGGCACCGGTCTCAATTCGCATCCGGAATTTGGCGAACGCGCCGCGCAGAAGATTGCCGAGTTAACCGGCCTGCCTTTCCGTTCGCACCCAAACAAGTTTGCGGCGCTCTCGGCCCACGACGAACTAGTTTTCGCCAGCGGCGCAGTGAAAACTCTCGCGTCTTCGTTGATGAAGATCGCGAACGATGTGCGCTGGCTCGCATCCGGTCCACGCGCGGGCCTGGGTGAATTGATCCTGCCGGAAAACGAACCCGGCTCATCCATCATGCCCGGCAAAGTTAATCCGACGCAGAGTGAAGCCATGACGATGGTCGCGGTCCAGGTCTTCGGTAACGATCTCGCCACCAGCTTCGGCGGCTCGCAAGGCAATTTCGAATTGAACGTTTACAAGCCGGTGATGATTCACAACTTTCTTCACTCGGTGCGCTTGCTGCACGATGCGATTCGCAGTTTTGTCGACTTCTGCATCTCCGGCATCGAGCTCAACCGCGATCAGATCGATGCGCACTTGAAAGCGTCGCTGATGCTGGTCACAGCGTTGAACCCTCACATTGGGTACGACAAAGCCGCCCAGGTAGCAAAGAACGCTCACAAAAAGAAAATCAGTCTGCGTGAGTCTGCGGTGGAGCTCGGGTATCTGACCGGCGAAGAGTTTGACCGGCTGGTGAAGCCGGAAGAGATGACGCACCCGTGAAGCACGCTGCGCGGATCTTTTAGTTGAACGTTGCCTGATAAGAACGACAAAGTTAAAGAGAATGTCTGCGGCGAGTTTTACGTCGACGCATCGTGCATCGACTGCGACGTCTGCCGCGACACGGCGCCCGAAAACTTCATGCGCTGCGACGAAAACAACTATTCGTTTGTCTACAAGCAACCGGAAACGGCGGAAGAGCAGGCGTTGTGTGAGGAAGCGATGAGTTGTTGCCCCGTCGAAGCTATTGGGAACGATGGTTGACCTTCACTAAGCCGTCTTCAACTACGACCTCATAAGTCTTAAGTCTCTCGCGAACAGTCAGACATTCACCGCTGCGCACGTCAAACTGCCAGCCGTGCAAACCACACTCAACAATATGCCCACAGAACGATCCTTCCGACAACAGCGCTCCCCTGTGCGGACAGAAATTCTCGGTGGCATAGTATTCGCCACCCACATTGAAAACAGTTAGCTCGTCGCCATCAGGAAGCTCCACTCTGACGCGTGCGCCGGGCCGTAATTCGTGTACTGCGCACACGATTAAAGTATTGAATGGTTGCATCGAGTGAATGGTATCAAAACATGCAAGATCTTACTTTCGAGGCGTTCTGTACGTCCGCGGCAGATAATCTCTCCGAAGCCGTGAGAACATGAGAAAACGGAAGGTGAGATTATGAAACGACTATTCACGATAACCCACGTAATTGCGCTCGTGCTCGCAGCAGCGACTTTTCTGCACGCGCAGGAAACAAAAACCACTGACACTGCAAAACGCCAAACACGTATCACCGTCGGCGGCGATGCGATCGTTCAGGCCCAACCCGACACGGCGATCATCACGGTCGCGGTTGTCACGCAAGCCAAAACCGCCATTGAGGCACAACAGCAGAACGCAACCAAAACCGAAGCCGTTGTGCGCGCGCTAAAAGCCGCTTCGGGAACAGGCGCCGAAGTGAAAACAAGCGGTTACAGCCTGCAACCGATGCGTGTTTATCGCGAGAACCAACCGCCGACGATCACGGGTTACGAAGCCCGGAACTCGATCACGGTTACGATGAGTGAACTGCCAAAACTCGGCACCGTCATCGACGCCGCCGGACAATCGGGAGCCAACGACATTACCGGTATCTCGTTCACGTTGCGGCACGATCGTCCGGCTCGCGACCGCGCGCTGCAGGACGCAACTAAGGAAGCAATGAGCAAGGCGACAGTGATCGCCCAGGCACTCGGCGGCCGCATCGTATCGATTGCCGAAGTTCAGGAAGAAGGTTTTCAACGTCCCCCGCAACCGGTTTATCAAGCCGAAGCATTCATGGCGAAGCGCGACGCCTCGACACCCATCGAGATCGGCTCGCTCGACGTCACTTCGCGCGTGCAACTGGTTGCCATTGTGGAGATGAATCCATAGCCGAGTTTTTAATACCCCCTTGCCCCCAAGCACTTATGTTTAATGGTTAAGGAGGGAAGCTAATGGCCAGGTACCGAAACGAAAATGATGACGAAAGGGATTATTACCAGCGTGAAGAACGTTTGAGACGCGAAACATTAGGACCTTATGACGAACCTTACTCTCGGCGTCCGCGATTGGATACTGATAGGCGATGGGATACTGAAGGCCGATCCGAATACGGCCGTGGCCGTTTTGGCGAACGCGCCAACTACGAAAACGACGAACCTCGCTACGGCAACTATCGCGACCGCGGGGATGAAGGGCGCTTCCGCGATGAGGGACGGCGGAGCACGTTAGAGGAGATTCGCGGTGATCTCGGAACGGGACGCCACCGCGAGTACTACGGCGCTCAACGTTCGCGCGTGCGCTGCCGCGACATCATGACCAAGGATCTCGCAGTGGCTATGCGCGACACGCCGCTCACGCAAGTCGCCCTGATGATGAAACAGGAAGACACCGGTGTGATTCCCGTGGTTGACTACGACGCGATGGGCAACGGCCGGACAACGGCCGAAGCCGAACGCGACCGCGACGATCGTTATGACGGCCGTAATTATTCGCGCGGCAAACTCGTCGGCCTGATCACCGATCGCGACCTCGTCGTACGCGGACTCGCGGAAGGCAAAGAGTGCACGACCACTCGCGCCGAAGACATCATGTCGGTCGACATTCATACTGTGCGGCCCAACGATCGCGTGGTCGACGTCATCCGCCTGATGTCCAACAAGCAGGTCCGCCGCATTCCAGTTGTAAACGAAAACAACTACCTAGTGGGCATGATTTCGATGGCCGACGTCGCGACAGAGGTCGAAGATGACCGCGAACTCGGCGAGGCACTGGAGGAAATTTCCAAGAACACATCCTTTTGGAATCGCGTGTTCGGTTGATTCATCTGACCACGTCCACAGATTGCACTGATTTACAATCCGTGTAATCTGTGGATATTCTTTTGCCATGCGAAACGAAGATCGTGATTTCTCGCTGATCCGGCGAGCGCAGCGGGTTGTACCGTCAGGCCGTCTCTGGAATCCGGCGGCGGACGTCTACCGTTTGGGTGACCGTTGGATCGTCAAAATAGATCTAGCGGGCGTGTGTTCTGACGAGCTGAAGATCGAGATCCAGGATTCATTCCTGCGTATCAGCGGCTGCCGGAAGGATACGGTTTACCGTGAGGGGTTTGTCTATCAGCAGATGGAGATCACCTACAGCCGGTTTGAGAAAACAATTCAGTTTCCCGCTCCCATCGAAGGAGCGTCAGTTGAGCACGATTACCGCGACGGTTTTTTGGTTATTAACCTGCAAGGTGGGGAAAAATCTTAAAAGTCATGGCTGAATCTGACGGAAATCAACCAATTCAAAACCCGCCATTCGAGATCCCGGTGCTGGCGCTACAGAACCTCACCGTGTTTCCCGAAACCGTAGTGCCGCTCGGTGTTGGCCGGCCGCGTTCGATGGCCGCAGTTGATACTGCACTGGCCACGCCGGAAAAGTTAATGGGGTGTATTACCGTGCGGCCCGATAGCGCTGACGACGTCGACGCGACGACAAAGGATCTCTACCAGGTCGGCACCCTGGTGATGATCAAACGAATGGATCGCGCCGGCGACGGGATGCGCATCGTGGTTCAGGGAACGGAACGCATTCGGGTAATCGAGTGGAAACACGAAGACCCTTACCTGCGGGCGGTCGTTCAGGTCATGCCGGAGCCGAAAACGATCGACGCCGATGAGGTCGAGGCTGCGAAGCGAAATCTCCAGCAGATGCTTCAGGAAGCTTTGAGCCTGTTGCCAAACGTTCCGACGGAAGTGCGGATGGCTGTGCTTGGCGCTTCCGATTCGGTCCGGTTGGCGTATTTCCTCGGCTCGGTACTCACACTTGGCGTCGAAGAAGAGCAGAAGATGCTCGAAGCGGATACCGCCGACGAACTCCTGCGCCTTGCGCACGCGAACCTCGCGCACGAACTCGACATCATGCAACTGCGCACGAAGATCGCTTCCGAAGCGCAGGTTGAGATGGACAAAGCCCAACGCGATTACGTGTTGCGGCAGCAGATGCGCGCGATTCAAAAGGAACTGGGCGAAGATGAAAGCGGCGAAGCAGCCGAAGCCGCGATGTTGCGCGAACGTCTGGAAAAGGCTGACCTTCCGGAAGACGTGCGTACGGAAGCCGATCGCGAATTGAGACGGTTGGAACGCCTGCCGCAGCAGGCGCCTGATTACCAGGTCATCCGCACGTATCTCGACTTCATTCTGGAGTTGCCGTGGAAAAAGTCGTCTGAACACAAACTCGATCTGCCTGAAGCGCGGCGCATTCTTGATGAAGATCACTTCGGACTCGAAGACGTTAAGGAACGAATTCTCGAGTTTCTGGCCGTGATTAAACTGCGGCCCGACACGAAGAGCCCGATTTTGCTGTTTGTCGGTCCGCCGGGAGTCGGCAAAACGTCGCTCGGGCGTTCGATCGCACGGGCGCTTGGCCGGCAGTTTGAACGCATGTCGCTCGGCGGTGTGCGTGATGAAGCTGAGTTGCGCGGGCACCGGCGCACGTACATCGGCGCGCTCCCGGGACGAATTATTCAGTCGATCCGGCGTGCGGGCGTGAACAATCCAGTGCTGATGCTCGACGAAATCGACAAGCTCGGCGCCGACTACCGCGGCGATCCGGCGGCGGCGCTGCTCGAGATTCTCGATCCGCAACAGAACAACTCGTTTCGCGATCACTACCTGGATCTGCCGTTTGACTTATCAAAAATTTTCTTCATCGCGACCGCGAACCAGCTCGGGCCGATTCCCGCGCCGTTGCGCGATCGCATGGAGATCATCCGGTTGGCCGGTTACAGCGATCGCGAAAAACTGGAGATCGCACGGCGTTACCTCGTTCCACGCCAAACAACCGAAAACGGCTTGAATGCCGGGCAGTTCAAGATTACCAACGGCGCGATCGAATTGATCGCCACGCGCTACACACGCGAAGCCGGCGTACGGCAGTTGGAACGCAGCATCGGCAGCGTGGCGCGGAAGGTCGCGTTGAAGATCGCCCAGGGCCAGGCCGAAAGCGAAGAAGTGGATGAAAGCCGCGTGCGTGAATATCTCGGACCGCCGCAGTTTTATCCCGAACAGGCGCGGAAGGAATTGCCCGCGGGAGTGGCGACCGGTATGGCGTGGACTGAGATGGGCGGCGAGGTGCTGTTCATCGAAGCGACGCTGCTTCCGGGCGGGCGCGGCCTGACGATTACGGGCCAACTCGGCGAAGTGATGCAGGAATCGGCGCGTGCGGCGCAGTCGTACCTGTGGTCACACGCCGCGGAGTTTGGAATCGACCCGGAGATCTTTAAAGACTACGGTGTTCACCTGCACGTTCCGGCGGGCGCGATTCCAAAGGACGGACCGAGTGCTGGTGTGACGATTACTTCGGCACTGGCTTCGTTGTACAGCGGGCGGCGCGTTCGTCCCGACACGGCAATGACCGGCGAGATCACGCTGTCAGGTCTGGTGTTTCCGATTGGCGGCGTGAAAGAGAAAGTGCTCGCCGCACATCGCGCGGGTATTCGGCGGATTTTGTTGCCGAGCCGGAATGAAGCGGACGTGGACGATATTCCGGAAGACGTACGAAACGAGCTTCAGATCATCTTCGTCTCAACCATCAACGAAGTAATCGAAGCCGCCTTGGAAGTGTTGGTAGCAAACCCACCACCACCAGTGGTCGCCGACTCCGCACGCGGAGGCCGTCGCCCCGAACCCGAGCCACTCTCCGTTAAAGGTTAAAAAAGAACCATCCACAGATTACACAGAATAAATCTGTGAAATCTGTGGATGGATTTGTGTCCACAAAGCGTTCGTTACGGCAACGCTTCGATGTTGAAGAAGAACTTAAACGAACCCGTCTTCTCTACTCCGAGCACGAACTGAACGTTAATGCTCTGTCCCGGAGCGAGAGGCGGCATCGAAATTATTCCGTAACTGCTATTGAGCGCGCCGCCTAAAGATTGCGTTGGCGGTTGCTCGAGTGTGGTGCCAGTGACCGGCACAGAACACGGCGGCGTGGCCGGCGTACCTAATGCCGCACATGTCGCGGGATCGTTGATGCCGGGTACTACGACCGAGACCGAATCCACGGCCCTCAAATCAGCGGTCGCTCCCGGTCCTAGCGGGAAGGCGCTGAAATCGACGATTCGGAAGCGCAACCGGGTAACGGGCGCGCCTGTGTTGTTCACAAAGCGCCGTCTAACCGTCAGCGTTCCAAACTGCCCGTTCGTCACCGCTCCAAAATCACGAACGCGGTTCGGTGGCGCCGGTGAACCCTGCGTCGCATCGATCAGCAACGCCGCAATCGACAGGTTCTGCCGTGGTGCCAGCAGATTCTGTGGACCTGGAGCTGTCAAAAGCTGACCCGCAGGTGTGGCCGCAGCCGACGTATCACCAAAGATGAAGTCGTTACTGTTCACGTTCGAATCCGCCATGAAGCCGCCGGTTGGACATAGACCAAACGTTGCCGGATTACCCTTCTTGCCACACTCGTCACGGAAGTAGCTGTACTGCAGCACGCTGCCGCTCGAAGGCGCCAACGTTGTGCCCTCCCGTAACAGGTCACAGACGGCGCCGGTGTTTGTGCCAAACCCGACTGCATCCAGACGTGTCTGGGTCGAGAGATTTGCCAGCGACGTCGTGCTGAATATCGCGACGTTGGCGTCGTTCTCAATATCCTGACTCAGCGCCTGATTGCCAGCCGCGTCGCCGGTTCCACCGTAGTTGGCAAGGCTGTAGGTCGTGCCGGTGAACAGGTAATGTCCGCGTGCCGGAATCACCGTGCCATTCGGAATGACGCCGATGAGAACCGGGCTGGCGTTGCAATCAGCGCCCATCTTGTAGAGGCCGTATCCATGAGCGGAGTCCATAATTCCGGAACCGTCATTGACCGTGTGTGGCGAGTTAGTGTTGTTATAAATCTCAACAAAGTCGTCGCCTGCCCCACCTGGACCACTGGTTCGCAACTCGGAGATCAGGATTGTTCCTGCTTGACTCGTGGTCAGGATCGTTCCAGTTGCTGTGCCATCGACGATGGTAAGGTTCACCGGAGCCGATAGCAGGACCTGGAACGTTTCGTTGGCTTCACTCATGGCGTTGTCAGACAAGATTGGAACGTTGATCGTCTTGATCTGTTCGCCTTGTGCGAAGTTGAGTGTGCCCGACGTAGTCGTGTAATCCTGACCCGCCGTCGCGTGGTTGAGCGCTGGCGCTTCTTGCACCGTGGTGAAGTTCACCGACGCGCCACCAGCAGGAGCCGGCGCGTTCAGTGTCACTGTGAACACCATGTTCGCCGAGCCTGACGAAGGTTCAGTTAGTTGCGAGTCGAAGATGCTGACGTTCAGCGCGACCTGAATGTTGACCACATCGGTATCGCTGAGCGGGCCTCCCGTACCCGTGTTACCCAAGTCGTTAGAGATGATGGTCAAGGTGGCCGGTCCGCTGAAGGCCGCGAAAGGCGTAAAGGTCATGCCGTTCAGCGCCGCATTGACGTTCGTCAACGTACCTCGGAACGTCATGGTCGCGTCCGCGGTGCCGTCACCGGCGCCGGTTCCGTTTCCATCACTGAAGCTAAAGCTCAGGCCACTCGTACCGCTGAGTGTCAGCGTGCCGTTTGTGGCGGTGAGCGTTACCTGGATGTTGTTTGATCCAGCATCCGGATCCGTCACCGCGATCAGGTTGCCGCCGCCGCTCGAGAACACGATTGGTGTGTTCTGCGCGGTGCCTTGAGCACCCGGCACGGTATTGACCGGACCGTCGTTAACGGCCGTGATGACAATGTCGCGTGTGGCTGAACCCGTATTCGTGCCGTCGTTGGCGGTGAAGGTCACCGTGCGCGTGGCAGTTGATGGGTTGTCGCTGTTGTTCACATACCTCACCGAACGCAGCGCCGTCTGGTAGTTGGCAACTGTGGTGGTACCGGTCAGTGTTAGTACGCCGGTGCCGGTGTTGTAACTACCAGTGATGCCGAGCTGGTCCGCGAACAAAAGCACATCCTGGGCGCCCGCGAAGTTTGCTGTAATCGCAACCGTCGCTCCGGTCAGGTTTGCATTGTCGACGTCCGTGACTGTCAGACCCGGATCGATGAATGTCGGCAAATCATTTTCGGTGTACGCGATATTACCGCCGGATGTAATCACCACCGGAGCATCGTTGGCTGCGTTGACTGTGATGTTGATGGTGTCTGTATCAGTCAAGATGCCGCCGGTTCCGGTGTTGCCCTGATCGTCGGAAATGATCTGGAGCGAAGCCGGGCCGGTGAAGTCTGCCGTCGGATTGAACGACAGGCCGTTCAGCGCGGTATTCGCATTTGCCAGCAGACCGGTGAACACGATCACCGGGTCGTCGTTGCCGTCGCCCGTTGTGATCGTGAGTCCAGCGATGCTCGCGAGAGTGATCGTACCGTTGGTTGCCGTCAAGGTGATCTTGATCGGGTTGGCGCCGAGATCCGGATCGGCGACGGAGATTAGATTTCCGTTGCCGCTCGAGAACACTCGCGCCGTGTCTTCATTCGTGTTCTGTGGTCCAGGTACGGTGTTCACTGGCGCATCATTCACGGCGGTGATAGCAATGCCGCGGGTCGCTGACCCGGGGATGCTGACGCCATCAGTCGCAGTAAAGGTGATCGTTCGTGACGCCGTCGGGTTATCGCTGCTGTTCTGATACGTCACGGTACGCAGCGCTGTCTGGTAGTTGGCGACTGTTGTCGTACCGCTAAGTGTCAGCACACCAGTGCCGCTGTTGTAAACACCCGTGATTCCGAGCTGATTCGTAAACGCCAGCGTATCTTGAGCACTGACGAAGCCGGCGGTAATCGCGACCGTCGCGCCTGTCAGGTTTGCGTCGTCACTGTCTGTGACTGTCAAACCAGGATCGATCGCCGTCGCCGCCTGATTCTCGGTGTAAGCGAGATTGCCGGCCGTGGTCGTCACCACTGGTGATGCGTTGGGTGGAACCACGGTGATCGTGAACGACTGCGGCGCTGACGTGTCCGTGCCGCCGCCGTTGTCACTCAACGTTACGCTGAAGGTAGCCGTGCCGCTGGTGCCGTTGGTGGCCGTGTAAGTCAACGTGCCGGTAGTTGAATTGATCGCCGGCGGCGTCGAGAACGTTAGCGTGCCGGTTGTTACCCCGGGCGTAATGTTGAAGGTCAATATCTGACCAGTCTCGTTTGGTCCCGGGGAAATGCTGGTCGCGAAGTTCAGGACTGTCTGCGGACCCGCGTCCTGTGGAACGGATGGCGGATCGGCGGCAATCGTGAATGACGGCGGATCGTTAACGGCCGTCACGTTGATGGTCATCGTGTTCGGCGTTGGATCGAGATCGGTACCGCCGCCGTTGTCCTGCACCTGGAAGGTAAAGGACGTGTACGGAGTGCCAAAGCCGTCGGCAACCGGCGTGAATTTCAGCAGGCCGCCAGTGATGCTGGCCACCGGGATAAAGTCACCGGCGTTGACCGCAACGTTGTTGTTCGTCAGCGTTCCGAGCGCCGGTAGCGTCGTGATCTTCACTGCCAACAGCGTGTTCGGTGGCGTGTCGTTTGGATCGCTGAAGCCAAAGTCGGCCACGGTGAACGTGTAAGCCGTGTCTTCTGGCGTAGTCACCGTGTTGTCAGCGCCTGACGGAGGATCGTTAACCGCACCCACATTCAGGTCGAAGGTGTCAGTCGCAGTCCGGCCGTTGGTCGCCGTCACGGTAACCGTGATCGTGGTTGTGCCGCTCTGTCCCGGAGCCGGAGTGATTTGCAAGGTGCGCGAACCATTCGATCCGGTAAAGCCCAGGTTGGCATTTGGCACCAGGGTCGTGTTCGAAGACGTCGCTACGACTGTGCTGATCAGCGCGCCGGTGTCGTCGCCGAGATTGAAGATGACGTTCTTGGGCGTGTCTTCGTCCGTCGTCTGGTTTGGAATGTCTTCAATCGATGGATGCAGCTCGAATGCGCCGATGTCCACCGTCTGAATGATGTTGGCGTCTGCCGAGTCGGCAACGCGTGGGAAGAATATGGTCGGCGAGACCTGGCCTCGCTGATCGACCGGTAGAGGCTCGGCGACGTTCGTATCGCCGTCGAGGTCAAACGTGTCTACCGGCAGGTTGGCATTGCTGCCAGCCTCAATCGCCGGACTGAGCGCCAGGAGTGCATGCGTCAGTGTGGCGCCGCCGTTGTTGGCAAGCGGTCCCAACAGCGCATCGATCGGTAAGACCGTAGTGCCCACCTGGTTGCCGTTGCTTCCGTGGGTGATGCCGGTCATGCCAGTTCCATCGCCGATCAAGTTGAACGAACTGGTTCCAGCCAAAGCACCGTCTACGTCGGACCTGATAGAAACGGAACGGAAGTTTCCAGCCACGATGGTGTTGTGCAACGTGGTGGTGGTATTGAAAGTCGTGATTCCGCCACCGCCTCCGGTCGAGTTGTTCTCGAAATCAGCGTGGTTATCGGTGATGGTGACGTTGATCAAATTGAGAGACGCTGCAGGATCAACTGTATTGATTCCTCCACCGTGGAGATTAGTTTTGTTGCCCGAGATCGTGCTGTTGATTATGGTGACGGCTGCACCGCTATTAATACCGCCTCCGGACTGAACCGCGGTGTTGCCGGAGATGGTGCTATTAATAATCATAACGACACCATTGATCTCATTTGAGATACCGCCGCCGCCACCGGTTGTCGCAGCATTGTTGGCTATGGTGCTGTTGATTACGGTCAACGTGCCGTTCACGTTTTGAACGCCACCGGCCGAACCTAAAGTCGCTGTATTCGGCTGGCCGGCTAACGGACCACCGATGTTGGAGTTGATGAGCGTCAGGCTGCCCTGCGAGCTGATGCCTCCAGCAATTCCGGCGGTGTTACCGTAAACATTGACCGAAGTCAGGGTTAGCGTTCCACCGAGGTTCTTGATGCCGCCGCCGCCATCGGCAGTTTCATTACCACCGGTGATTGTCAGCCCCTTGATGCTGACTGTCTTACCGGAATTGATCGTGAACGAGCGGTGTGCGTTATTGCCGCTGACGGTGACCTGCGCGCCAGTCCCATCGATCGTTATGTTCTTGTCGATGATTATCTCAGCCGAGGTGAGCAGGATTGTCTGCGGTGTAGCGAACACCCCTGCCGTATCGAACGTGATGGTCGTGCCGTCGCAAGCGTCGGTGATGATCTGACGCAGACTGCCTGGACCACTGTCGGCGATGGTGGTAACGAGACCAGCGCCGCAAACATTGTGGGCTTCGGTGTCGGAACTCGTGTTGAAGTTAGCGTCGCCTACGTAAGTAGCAGTGATCGTGCGCGGGCCGGTGGTGTTCAAAACGAGCGAACATTGACCGACGGAAGCTGCCGCACTGCAAGTCTCCGCACCGCCACTCACCGTTACGTTGACGTTGCCCGTCGGCGTTCCCGCTCCCGGCGAATTCACCGTCACCGTCCACTGAACCGTTACTGACTGTCCCGGTGTGGAAGGATCCGGAAGATCCGACGTGATGGTCGTCGTGGTATCGGCCTTATTCACCGTGTGCGGCGTCGCCGGCGTTGAAGCGCTGCCGTTGTAATTGGTGTCGCCCGCGTAGGTGGCGGTAAGGCTCTTGGCGCCGGCAGTAGTGAAAGTGACGTCACACTGCAAGGCGGACACGGCTGCGACGCACTGATTCGTTCCGTCGCTAACAGTGACGTTGCCGGTAAGCGGCGCACCCAGTGCGCCTGGCGCGTTTACGGCGACGGTCCAAGTCACTGTCACCGGTTGACCAACCACGGATGGATCCGGGTTGTCGGAAGTGATCGTCGTGGTCGTGTTTGCTTTACCAACCGTCACGGTGTTGTTAGCAGGCGAGTTATTAGTCTCGTTGCTTTCAGCTATGACGTTGTTGGGATCAATTTGCGCGATACCGCCGCCGGTACGCGGATTCTGATACGTGCCGACAGCCTGCGCCGTCGCACTGAATACAACGTCGAAGCTGCTCGCTCCGATGTTTGAAGCGAAGGTCACACTTCCGCCACTGGCGACGCAGGTCAAATCGTTACTCACAATAGAGCAGCTAATGTTTGCACTGCCCGTGATGTTGGAGACGTTTTGAACAGTCGGTGTGCCGTAAGTGATATTGCTGTTCGGCAGGTTGTCGCTAATGATCGTTTGACCGGCTGTAAATGTCGCCGGCGAGCCGGTGTTGGCCGCGGTGAGCGTCCAGTTCCACGACTGGCCCACAACCGCAGAGCCGCCGACGTTGTTGGCTTTGCTCAGCGTCAGGTCAGCAGCTTCGGCGATGGCCCATTCGGAGAATGAGCTGATGCCGGTGTGCGTGACGTGATTGCCTGCCGTATCGACGGTGCCGCCCTGAGCCACCCAGTTATCGGTGCCTGTGGTGTCCTTCCACAAAACTAATCTTGATTCAGTGATTCCTGGACCAGTGAGTTCAGTCGGATCGATGTACCGCAATCTAAGGGTCGCTGAAATTCCGGCGCCTCCGGTGGGCGTCAAGGTATAAGTTCGCGGAACTACCTTTACTCCAGCAGGGAATCCGGTGGGTGTGGCCTTGACAAGGTTGAAATCCAACTGAGTCGGTGGCGTTCCGGAGTTGATTTGGATCGTATTGTTGAGATTGCCAAACGACCTTGTGACTCCGCCAAGATCGGTACGCCTGACGGTGCCGAGCACATCGGCCGCACCGGCTGAGGTGCCGCCTTGTTGGAGAATCGCTCCCGCAACAACCGTCAAATCCGTATTCAGAGTCAGGATTCCGAGAACGGAGGCGTCCACTGACTGGCCACCGTTAAGCACCGAGACTCCGCTGGCGTTATTAACAAGCAGGCCGGCGAAATTCTTCACACCGTCGCCCGTGATCGACTGCGCTCCGCCCCCGTTGAAAGTGACAGTACTGGTGTTACCAGTGAACGAACCGGTGGACGTGAAGGCTGGCCCAATTACATTGAAGTTGTGCGAACCGGCGTCAACCGCATTCGAGGCATTGATTGTGAAATTGCCGAATGTCGTAGGTCCAGCGCCCGAGAGGGTGTGCGCTCCATCAGCAGTATTGTCGACGTCGAAGATCGTGGTAAGACCCGCTGCCTGACTGAACGTGCCGGTGTTGGAGTAGTTTCCCTCGATCGTGATGTTGCCGCCGGTGCTGTTACTGATCGTGGCCGGGGTGTTGATCTGCAGGTTGTGGAAGTTCTTTCCATTCGCGCCGCTGATCGCGCCGGCGTTATCGGTTACGCCGGTGAAGATGATGGTGGACGTGCCGCCATCCATCGTTCCGGCAGTCGCGACCAGGTCGTTTCCGATGGTCGTCGTGGTGTTGCTGAAATTCGTTGTTGCGCCGGTGTTGTTCAGGGTGAGATTGAAGAAGGTAGTGTTGCCGCTGAGTGTTTGAATTCCGGTGCTGCCCTGGAAAGTTACTGTTCCAGTGCCTGCGGTGAAACCGCCGGCGCCAACGCTATTGGTCCAGTTGCCGCTGAGGGCAAAGTTGTTGTTGCCGCTGGCAAGGTTCGCCGCTGCGATGGTGAGATCGCTCGTAATGACGGTGTTGCCCTGCAAAGTCTTGATGCCGGATCCTGAGATTCTCAGGTCGCTGTAAGCCGGCGTGTTATTGACGGTCTGATTACCTGCGCCGTTGTAGTCGATCGTCAGGTTCGTCAACGTCTTGTTCGTGATTGAGTACTGCGTCAAAAAGTCCGGAGTAGCCGCAATGCGCGAAGCGCGCGCGGTGCCGCTGCCTGTCAGTGTTCCCGTGCCGCTGATGACTGCCGCCGCCACAGGCGAAAGAATCGCGTTCACGCCGTTGACGTTAAGAGTGTTGTTGACTGCAAGACTGTTGTTCAGCGTGAGCGGTTGCGTAACGTTCGAATCCGTCAGGTTGAAGAAGGTGATGCTGGTGCCGTTACTGATGCTTTGCGCACCGGTGCCGTTGAAGTTGAACGTGCCTGTGCCGGCGTTCAAGGTCGTCGCCGGTGCTCCACCAGCATTCAAGACGAAGTTCCCCTGAATGTTGACGGTGCCCGTGTTGCCGTTGAACGTGCTGCCCACAACTGGTCCCGGACCAATCGTCAGGTTACCGCTTACGTTCATCGTGCTGTTGTTCATATTGAACGTGCCGCCCGTGATCACCACGTTAGTCGGCGCCAGCGTACTGCCGGTGTTGTTGGTCCACGTGCCCAGCGTGTTGATCTCGATGTCGCCGCCAATGGTCGTATTAGTGCCGGCTACGTTAACGGCCGCGGAAGTAGACACACTGCTCCCGCCGTTGGTCGCGGTATTTCCGGTAAAGGTGATACTCGGAGTCGCGCCATTCAACAGCAGACTCGAGCCGCCGACAAAAATGCCGCCACCCCGGTTTCCCGCCGAGTTGTTCGTGAAATTGGTGGTCGCCACCGTGGTCGCCAGCGACTCCGCCAGGAGCGCGCCACCATTGCCCGGCGTGGCCGTGTTATTCGAGAAAGTTGTAGTGCCGAAAGTCGCCGACCCGGTACCCCCGCCGCCAGGCGACGCGAAAGCAAAGGTCAGCACATCCGCGCCACCACCGCCGGAGCTGATCGAGCCCGCCGTGTTGCGGCTGAACGTAGTCCCGCTGACCGTCAAGATGCCCGTCGCCGCTGTGTGTTGCGGCGCTGACGGCGTAAACATCACGCCGCCGCCGCTGCCGGCCTGCAGATTTGCGGTGTTGGTGCTGGTGCGATCGGTATAAGCACCCGGTGCAGCCGTACCGCCCATGGTGCAATTCGTGATGTTCATGTCACCGCCGGTCCACTGGATACCGCCGCCGCCGATGTTCCCACTCCCGAGCACCGTTACCTGGTTATTAGCAAGAACCACGTTGGTCAGCGTCAGGACGTTGCCCTTCTCGCCGCCGATGATGCCACCGCCGCCTATGGCCGTGCCCGTTCCGGCTGCCGTACCATCGCGGCCGCCAACCATCGTAAAACCTGAGAAGTTGTAGATCAGGTCCAGCGTGAACGGCTCGTTCATGCACATCACGCGGTCGCCGTCATTGGCTGGTCCCGTTCCGGTCTGCCGAATGATCGTAGTTGCGGAGCCAGCGCCGACGATCGACATGGTCAGGTTCGCGCCGAGGTCTCCTACGGTGTTGCCGTCGCAACCGGCGGCGCTGGTGCCGTTGGTGGACAGGATGTAAGTGCCCGCTGGAAGACTGATCGTCGTGTTGTTGTTGGCGCCGTTATTCGCAAACTGGAGAGCGCCGCGCAGACTACAGTCACTGCCCGCCGCCGTACACGCGGAGGCCGCCGCCAATGAGCCGCCGGAAGGATCGTCGGTTCTATCAACTGTGATCGTGGTATTTGGAGCGTTAGGAACGATTACCGGCTCAGTGGCCCCGGCGCTCAACGTAACCACATCGGTTACGCCGTTGAGCTTCCTCGGGAGAACCAATACAGCTACCGGCGCACTCTCGGCGTCCAGAGTCGTTCTGGTTAAACCGTCCGAGGTAACCGCGGACACTTCGCCCAGACCTGTTTCACTCGGAGCAACGGAACGCATAATCTCGAGCTTCGACTGACCACTGCCACCCATCAATAACAGATCGTCCGTCTCGCGATAAGAGAGCTTGGCTCGCAGCAGCGGTCTTACAGACGTGGAACTCCCTTTCGAAGAACTGCTCGTCAAGAACTTGCCACCCTTGGCCCAGCCGGCCGATTTTCCGGGGCGCCAGCTTGGAACAGCCTCTACGTCCAGGTTGTTTGCAGTCGGTTGATGCCGAACGTTGCCTCTGGTTCGCTGAGCAGCTTCCTGCTCAGTGAACGGGCGACTGTCGAGTTTTGCGTTCTGAACAATTTGTACGGCGCCGTCGCTGGTCAACGCGGCCAGCTCACTTCGTCCTTCTCGATCCCACGCAAACTGTCCCAGCGCGAGGCCACGCACGCCCGCGCCAACATTGAACCGCTCTTCGCGCGAAGCGGCTGTGACCTGCTCTTTGCGGCCCCAGCCGTGCACAATAAGTATTTCGCTGCCGGCCGACACGGCGACGTCCAGATATGAATCGTCGTCCAAACCACCGAGCTCAATCCCGGTCGCCGGTTCCGACAATTGATACAGGGCCAACACGTTCGACAATCCGTCGGCGCCATCAAGTATCAACAACGACTCGCCATCCGCGCCCGAGACGCCGACAGCCACATCCGTGAAGCCGTCGGCAGCGCGAAACTCTCCAGCGCCCAATGCCGTCACAGCTCCCGGCAAATCGATTTGTTGCGGAGCACCGAGCCGGCCTGAGCCGTCGCCCACCATTAAATAAAGAACGCCGCCCTTGGCGGCGAACAAAACGTCCTTTTCACTATCGTGGGTGAAATTGCCTGTAATCAGGAAGTCAGGTGAAGCAGGCACGGCGTAAACGTCAGCGCCGGAAAGCAGCGAGTCGGGGTCGTATCCCTGCTGCAGCCGTGGAAAAACCGAATCGTCGACAGGGGCAAACGCTTCCGGGTTTCCACGCTGAATCGTGATCATGCCCGTGCCGTTGAAGCCAAAGCCGGCCACCACATCGGGCGTTCCGTTACGATCGAAATCCGCCGCGGCCAATGACCGCGCCTGGGCCGAGCCGTTCTGCAAAGCGGCTACCGCGCCTTGCTCTCCTCTATAGTTGACGCTCATCTCGCGTCCATCTCGCAGATTCAGGAAAGGCTTGCCGCGACCCGCCGCATGCACGGTGATCGCACCGGCGGAGGTTTTCGCCGAGGCAGCACTTTCTGAATTACCCGCCAGAACGGAGAGGGTGCTCTTGACCGCTGAGGAGTTTGAGATTCCAACTCCCACCAGGACGAGCGTCGCAACTAAGGTAATGAATAGAAAGCGGTAAGAACGAGTTAACCTGAACAGCAAGGGAGACTTAGTTTGAAGGCGCAGAGACATGGGACTCCTTGTTGAGTAAGGCAGACTTTTCGGACGTTACGGAGTTACTGAAGACCCTGGGATGAATGATGTGATTGACCGAAAGGACGCTCGGTCAGCTCAGCCGGGACATTGTAGCCTAAAATCCACTGGTGGGTATAGGGGGTTGAGGGGAGGTATGCCGCAGTCTATCTACAGATTACACAGATTGGGTAATCCAATCTGTGTAATCTGTGGATGATAGCTGCTGGTTGTCAGTAAGCTAGGACCGCCGCCTCTTCGCAAATTTCATGCTCACAATTCCTGCGAGCCCCGAACCCAAAAGCAATAACGTCATTGGTTCAGGAATCGGAGTCTCTGCCTGGACAATTATTGAGAATGTCTGGAAGTTGGTCTCCTGACCAAAGCCATTGTCCGAGTCAAACAAAACCGAAAAGACTCCATCGTAGACGCCAGGCGTAGCTCCGGCTTCGATCGTCACAGTGAAGAAAGCCAAAGGACCCAGTGTGCTGCCGCCCGTGATGCTCTGGCCCAGGAAATTGATTACAAAGGGAGTGTCATCGAAACTCAAAAACCCTGGCAAGCCGTTAAAGTTGCTACCTGATATCGTTACCGTTGGTGCAGCTACGTTGGTTAGGCTGCCCATGAAGGTAAGGACGCTCCCCACAGTGCCAACCTGATTCGGGTTGGTAAGAGTAAAGGTAACCGGGTCAGCATTGGTGTTCTTCGACGCAAGAAACACGAAGCATAAGGCCATTACCGCGCAGACAAATTTCGCTTGAGCTCTCATCTTCCTACTCCTTCGTTACTACCATCGTTAGAAATTCGAGACACCCAGGCTACGGTAGAAACACCTGGCAAGTGGCTCGATTGTTGAGGGTTGCGTTGGAAGTAGACATCGGTAGTAAGCCAGTAAAGCAGTAACTCTGCTTCAATTGGATTCCAGTCGAATGCTCCAACCCATTCGTGGCTCGTTGGAACCTCATTTTCATTGCTAACTATTCTGAGGAACGACAATGGATCATCGCCTTCATGGGAGACCAGCCGATCGAGCCGAGGTCCGGATGAAGCCCATGTCCCATTGAGCGTGTTCGGAGTGCTCTGGACAACTGTGCAATTTGGAATTTGAACCAATTGGTTGGCGCTAAACTGCAAAGCACCACCATAAGTTCCGCGCAGTCTTAGCACTTGTGAGCCGGCTGGATAGGAACCAAAGCTGACGTCGCGCGAAACTGATTGTCCGAACGCAATGTCGCCATAGCTTTGAGGTAGAGGGGTTCCATTTTGAGCCGGGCTTGTTAGTGATGCCTGAGTCAACTGGACCGAGAACGCAGTTGAAGCACCGGTGTTAGTAATCGTGACGGCGTCAATAACATTTCCACCCTCACATCTTAAGGCCGAAGTGAGCACAAGACGCACACCGGGGAACGGCGTCGGCGTCGGTGATGGCGACGGCGACGGCGACGGCGATGGCGATGGCGACGGCGACGGCGACGGCGATGGCGATGGCGATGGCGACGGCGACGGCGACGGCGATGGCGATGGCGACGGCGACGGCGACGGCGATGGCGATGGCGATGGCGACGGCGACGGCGATGGCGATGGCGATGGCGACGGCGACGGCGACGGCGATGGCGATGGCGACGGTGCCACGTCGTCGTTTGTGATCGTGCCTGTAGCCGAGCTGGGGGCGCCGACGTTGTAGCCTGCGCCTGCAACTACTGTCAGAACGACCGTCTCGTCTGGCTCGACCATGTTGTCTGCCGACGGATCGATGGTAACCGTGGCCGTTAGCGAGCCATCGGCAAACGTCACCGTGCCGTTGGGTGGAACAAATGTAGCCGCGCCAGTTTGCGTGTAGTCGTCGTTGAAGGTGGCTGTCCCACCGATCGTGAAGTTTGCTGTCAGCGTGCCGGCAGAGTCGTTACGAGTAAAGGTGTAGACGAGATTTGTTACACCGTCTTCGTCTACGGCACTCGGAGATACCGCCACGCTCACCAGCACCACCTCATCATTGATAATCGTTCCAGTGGCTGAGCTGGGAGTACCTACGTTGTAGCCTGTGCCTGCCGCCACGGTCAGGATCACCGTTTCATCCGGCTCGGAAGTGATGTCGGCTGATGGATCGACCGTCACCGTTGCCGTCGAGATACCCGCCCCGAACGTCACCGTGCCGTTGGGCGGCACAAATGTCGCCGCACCGGTTTGAGTGTAGTCAGTGCTGAACGTGGCCGTGCCGCCGATGGTGAAGTTCACCGTCAACGGACCTGTAGTAACGCCTGTGCGTGTGAACGTATAGACGAGATTCGGGGCCCCATCTTCTACCACTGATGCTGGAGCAACGGCGACTGAAACGTCGGTGTCGTCGTTGGTGATTGTGCCCGTTGCTGAGCTTGGAGCGCCGACGTTGTAACCAGTGCCCGGTGCCACTGTCAGAATTACAGTTTCGTCAGCCTCAACAGTTGTATCCGCCGTTGGATCGATCGTCACCGTGGCGGTCGAATTGCCCGCCGCGAATTGGACCGTGCCGTTGGGCGGAGCGAATGTTGCCGCACCGGTTTGGGTGTAGTCAGTATTGAAGGTGGCGGTGCCGTTGATCGTGAAGTTCACAGTCAGCGCACTTGCAGTGGCACCAACGCGTGTGAACGTGTAGACCAGGTTACCAACGCCGTCTTCTGCCGTGGAACTCGGAGCGACCGCAACTGACACATCCGTGTCGTCGTTGACGATCGTTCCCGTAGCCGAACCAGGCGTGCCGACGTCATAGCCGGTGCCCGCCGCGACATTTACGATCACCGTCTCGTCCGCCTCGACCGTGCTATCCGTATTGGGATTAACGGTTAGCGCGGCAGTTGAACTGCCGATCGGAATCGTGAGTGTGCCATTCGTGCCATCGAAGGTCGCGGCTCCGGTGAGTGCGTAGTCCGTGGCCGATGATGCTGTGCCGGCAACACTGAAGTTGACCGTCAACGCACTGGTCGTCGGACCCTCACGAGTGAAGGTGTAAACGAGATTGTCCGGACCGTCTTCGAGGACTGAAGCCGGCGAGACTGCCACAGTCACATCAGGCTCGTCGACCTCGTGTTGTTCAGTGTCCGTGCTGGTGTTGAAGTTGGCATCGCCGTTGTAGGTTGCGGTCAATGTCTTCAGCCCAGGCGTGGTTAGGGTCAAGCTGCAGGTACCAGTACCGTCTGCGGGGTTAATCGATCCCGTGCAGGTGTCGCCGCTTGCATCGTTCACCGTGATGGTCACGTTTCCGGTGACCTGCGGCGCGCCCGCCACCGCGCTCAGCACCTTGAAGTTGACGGTTACGGCCTGTCCGGTTTGTGACGGGTCGGGGGTATCCGCCGTGATTTCAGTAGTGGTGTTGTTTCGTGCAGAGCTTAACGTCCACACGGAAAACGCCGTGACACCGGAGAGCTCCGCCCAATTGTTTACGGTGTCGACCGCACCGGTGCGTCCCAGCCGTACAAATGGCGGAGTGCTCCGGAAGAGTCCCAGTTGATTCTCAACATTGCCGTTCAACTCGGCATCCAGATAGTGAAGCCGTAGGGTGGCTGAGAAACCGGCGCCTCCCGTGGGCGTGATTGTGTAAGTCCGCTGAATTGCGCCTGGCGCCGGGATACCGGCCGGAGCAACTTTGGCGAGATTCACCAAAATGTCCGTCGGCACAGTGCCCTGTGCGATAAACCCGATGCTGTTGAACGGGTTGCCGAAGCTGAGTGCTGGACCACCACCGGTAAATCCCGTGCGCCGCACGTTACCGATTACATCAGCCGTTCCAGCCGAGGTACCCGTGTTGGGCATCGTCAGGATGTTGGCGCCACTGGTCAGATCATTGGTTAGCGTCAGCACTGCGTTGACGTTTGCGTTCTGACCCAGGCTCACACCGGAAACAGCGTTCGCGATGGTCAGGTTGTTGAAAGTCGTGACCGACGAACCGCCGATAGTCTGCGGTGTCGAACCGTTAAAGTTCACGGTGTTCGTGTTAGCGGTGAAGGTGCCGTTGTTGGTCCAATTGCCGCTTACATTGATCGTGGTGCCGTTGGTGCCCGCCAGGGTGGCACCGCTATCGATCTGAACGTTGTTGTAGGTGCTGCTGCTGGTAAATGTTCCTGTCTGTACCCGGATTAATGCCTGCACCGTCAGACCCGCGAAGCCGGTTACGCCGGCCGCGTTGTTTGACGTCAGGTTGAAGTAAGTAGTGAAACCCGAAGGCAGCGTTTGCGGAGTGGTTCCGTTGTACGACACGGTGCTGCCCGTGACGGTGTACGAGTTTGTACCCGGCGTGAATACTGACGCGATGCCGATGATGCC